>Ga0206821_10015_pt2 | contig 32781 bp, 29 predicted proteins | sample Alteio_BWOrgCont_85_FD_152860 | JGI IMG/M metagenome (GOLD analysis project Ga0206821, IMG submission 152860) | Enriched cells from forest soil in Barre Woods Harvard Forest LTER site, Petersham, Massachusetts, United States -... | ecosystem: Environmental > Terrestrial > Soil > Temperate forest >...
TCCCAGGCCGGGGGCGACACCGGTCCAGTCCGGGGTCGCGCGTGTCGCGGTGTTGCCCTTCGACACGCTTAGCGATGGCCCGCAGGCGCGCCACTTCGCCGACGCGCTGACGGATGAAATTGTCACCGGATTGAACAGCAACCGCATCCAGGTGGTGTCGCGCGACGACGCCGGCACACTGCGCGGACCGGATCGCGACCGCAAGGTTGCAGAACTGGGGGTTGCGCTGCTGTTCGACGGCACGGTTCAGGACGATGGCAACACCGTGAAGGTTCGCGTCCATCTCGACGATCCGGTAAGGCACACCACCCTGTGGTCAGGGGCCGTTGATGGTCCGGCGGGTAACAGCGACCAGTTGCAGGCGTCCCTCGCCAGCACCATCGTCGCCGTGCTTGCTTGCTCCAACCGTGCGCTGGAGCCGGAGCACGGCCTTGCCGACCCGGACCTCATCTCCCGTTACCTTCATGCCTGCGATATTTTCGTGAATGGCCTCAATTCGAGTCAGGAAATCTACGAGTTGCTGGATTCCCTTCGCGAAGTGGCCGCCAAGGCGCCCGACTTCACGCCCGCGCATTCCGATTTCGCCAAGTTTGCGCTGTATTTCTCGGCCGTACTGCCACCAGAGCAGGCCGCACCCTTGCGCCAGGAAGGCGAAGCGGAGGCGCGCAAGGTTCTCACCCTGGATCCCAAATCGCCCGACGCCTATCTCGCCCTGTCCTGGGTCCTGCCGCCGACGGATTGGGCGGGCCGCGAAAAGCTGCTGCGGCAGGGCGTGGCCGGCGATCCCGAATGGCCGCACACCAATGGATTTCTGGGTAAGATGCTGGCGGAAGCGGGCCGGCTTCAGGATGCCGCCGGATACCTTCAAAAGGCGGCGGCGGCCAATCTGCAGATCGACTGGAGGCCGGAGAATGCCTGGTTGCAATGCGGCTCCGGCCAATTCGAGCCGGCCACCAGCTATTTGTACGAAGCCTTGAAGCTCAAGCCCAAAGACCTCAGCACTTGGGGCAGATTGCGCACCTGCCTGAAGTTTGCGCGGCGCTGGTCGGACATGCGCGCCTTGGTCGATGATGCCTCATCGCGTCCGGCCTCCTTGACTGCGGAGGGCATCACCCGCGACGACACCTATATGACGGCCGAACAGACCGGCAAGCCGGCGGATGTCGCCAAAGCAAGGAGCCTCGCTGTCGCTGCACCCAACGGCTCAAGTCCGATGATATTGAGCGCCATTGAAGGGCTGTCTGTGCTTGGCTTCACCGATGATGCGTTCGCCGTGGCGAACCGATATACTCCGGGCGGGGCAACGGCGGCCGACTCAGCATTCCTGTTTTTTCCCCTGACCGCGCCCCTGCGGAAGGATCCGCGCTTTATGCAATTGGCTGCGCGCATTGGGCTGGTCGATTACTGGCGCAGCAGCGGCCATTGGCCGGACTTCTGCGCCGATCCGACTTTGCCTTACAATTGCCGGGCGGAGACAAATCGGCTCAAGCCCGCCAAATGACGGATTGAGTGAGGGAAATGATGCGAGACCCCCGCGAGCAAACCTCACTGCCTGATCAGCCAGAGGTACGCCCATTTGGCTCGCGACAACCTTTGCCAAAGAGGCATTGAGCGCGCAGCCGGAATGACCGCTATTGGCGCAAAGCAGACATTGGCCTGATCAGGGCTGAATGACTGCTCCTGACCCAAAGCGGACATTCATGGGGGCATCTTAGGACGCAATAGCTGGGCACCGCTGCAAGGTGACCTGTTGGTCAGGTCGCAAAGTGGCGTCTTCCAACAAGCCATAGGCAGATACGGGCTCCGCCCCTAACGGTGTTGGAAAGGCTCTCCAAAATCGTAAACCGAATTGACAATATAAATATTTGTTAACCATAGATCCCTGATTTTCCGGGACTTTTTTATCGGCACACGAATTGCACCGCCGCGGTTGTATTTCAAGCCCACACAATCGTTCGTGTTCTTTCGATGGTTCTTTTGAGCTTGGAAGAAGACGCCGCTCCGGTGGACCGGCAAACATTGCGGAGCTGAGGCATGAGCACGATGCGGAGCTATAATTGGCGCTGGCTTCTACCCATCGCGGCTTGGCTGATTACGAATGCAGCCGCGTACGCGGGCCCTGTTGGGCTCCAGGCATATACAGGCGTGATTGCCAGGGCAAATGAGTGTCCAGGGGGTGGGCCCGGCTCTACATTCAGCTTCTTTTCGATAGAGCCCACCTTCGGCTTCGGGAACGGCGGAAACGGAATAAGCGATTGTGGCCTCGCGGGCAGCACTAGCAATATTACCAACGCTGGAACGACACCCGCCAATAGCGCAACGGTCCTTAACAACGCAGGATTTGTGGGAGGCACCGGAAACTACAATGGGAATGCGAACGCGAGCGCTAATTTCGGCTCTTTGAGTGCCGGGACGTCCGGTGCACTGGTCGGTACCGAGCCTGCAAACGGAACCGCAGAAGCGGTTGGGTTCGCGATCGCTCAGGACACCATAAATATCGCTGGAAGCGGTACGGGGTCTGTAAGCTTCCAATTTACGATCAACGGAGGTCTCAGTCAGGGCGGCGCCGATTTGTCCGAAGGTGAGATCTTGGTCCAACTCCAATTGGGTTCAAGTCCTGATCCCGCCTTCTACGGCAATATATCCGAAAGCAGCTCCCTAACGGAAGGTTCAGCAGGCGGCAGCATCCCCGGCTGTACCGACGGGACAGGCAGTTTCGAATGTACAAATGGCATTATTTCAACGGTGGCGCTTCCGATCACGTTCGGGACCGCAACCGATTTTGACCTCGGCTTGCTTGCCAGCACCGACATTTTGCAAGGCACCTCGAGCGTTGATCCGTTTCCGGGGCTTTCGCTCACGGGCATTGACGTTTTCGACGCCAACGGGGCACCCATTGATAGTTTTTCCATTACGTCGGGCTCCGGTGCGGTTTATGGCGCTAATGGCTTGATCAGTGAGCCCCCGCCGGTCTCAGCTGTACCCGAACCCTTCACGCTCTCGCTATTCGGCACAGGCTTGGCCTGTGCGGTCGCGATGCGTCGTCGCAAGAAAGCCCAGAAGGCCTAACCCAATCCGCAGCTATGCCTTCGCGAAAGCGACGCCCGCCAACCCTCGGGCGCCGTTTTTGTATGTGGTGGGGCTTCGCGCTGGTGGGCGACGAATGACCGCTTTTGGCGCAAAGCAGACATTGGTGGCATCAGGGGCGAATGACCGGTTCTGACCCAAAGCGGCCATTCGCATTGAGCGTCTGTCCGGCGAAATCGGCGACCAGAACCGGGTCTGCGCCGCCGCTTGGCGCGCTGAAATAAAGGGCCTTCGGCACCAAACCGTACCCCCGTTGCCAGTGCGGTCCCCGTCTGGCTCAATGGCCTCAAATACAAGGCTGTGGGGGCCGGGGTGTCTGAGGAAACCGAAGGTCAGGATACCGGCGCTGAGGCTGTAGCCGGTGGCGTAGACCCGGCTGCTGCGGCCTTGGCGCTGAACGGGGCCAGCCGCGAAGATGCAGGCGCGTTCCTGAAAGATCAGCGCGCGTTGATTGCCGACCAGCGCCATCACCTGCATGAGCAACTCAAGCAGTTGAAGCTCGGGATTTTCAGCCAGCGCATCTCCATTGCGTTGAAAGGTCTGACGGCCTTGGTCGGCCTGATGGCGGTGATTGCTCTTGGGGCCGTGGTCTGGAACGCCGCCCATGCCGAGGGCCTGGTCATTGAAAGCTTTTCGGTGCCGCCCGACCTGGCGCAGCGCGGCCTGACCGGCGAGGTGATCGCCGGCGAACTGCTCGACCGCCTGACAGAATTGAACCAGGCAACCATCAGCTCCCGCAACGGCAAATCTTATGCGGCGAGCTGGGGGGACGAGATCAAGGTGGAAATTCCCGACACGGGCATTTCTGTCGATCAGGCCTATCGCTTCCTGCGCCGCTGGCTGGGTCATGAAAGCCATATCAGCGGCGCGGTCTGGCACAATCAGAGTGGCATCGTTATTACCGCGCGCACCGAAGGCAAGAGCGTCACGGTCACCGGGCCAGATGACGATATCGGCAGCCATATCCGAAAGGCGGCAGAAGCCGTCTTCGGCTTGGCCGAGCCCTATCGCTATGGCGTCTATCTTTCCTATCAGGGCCGTTCTGCAGAGGCCGACGCCGTCTTCCGGCAACAGGCCGCGAGCGGTTCTGCAGTGGACCGGGTCTGGGGCCTGATCGGCCTTGCCCGTTCGCGAAACGGAAATATCGGTTCGCGTGAGCGCGAACGGCTGTACCGGGAAGCCCTCCTGCTCAATCCGGATAATCTCACGGCACTCAACAATTTGGCCAGCGTCGAACAAACATCGAGCAGGCTTGAGAATGCGAACAACGTCATCCGCATGGACATCGAAGTGCTGGGCCGTGGTGGCAATAGCGAGGAGGGCAGTGGAGGATTGAGCCTGCCGACCATGCGGCAAGTGTCCGATGGCGTCTCGCGCGAGTTGATGGGGTCTTATCGCGAGGTCGCATCCTCTATTGCCAAAATTATCGATACAGGCAACGCCGATGTCGTCGGTGGCCTTTCCACACGACTAGTCCTAATGAATATCAAAACCCATGATCTGAGGACCGCGCGCGCTGCTTCGCGAGATCATGACCGGCGACTTCAATTGGCCGATCTGTTTGCGTTTAACGGGTTCTGGCTAGATGCAGATTTGGCCGATGCCGAACAGAACTGGCCGGCCGTGATGGCTGCTTCGGCTTCGGCCGAGGCCCTCCAGCGAGGCCGCGCGAACCTTCGGGATCTGTTTTTTCTTCGTATCGCGCCGGTGCAAGCCTATGCCCAGGCGCGGTTGGGCCGTTTCCGCGAAGCCGAGGCCCTGATCGCGAAAACGCCGAACGACTGTGATGAATGCATGTTGCAGCGGGCGCGGATTGCCGATCTGGAGGGCCAGCATGCACGCGCGGACTGGTGGTTTGCCCGCGCGGTCCATGATGCGCCGTCCATCCCGCTGATGTATGCGGCCTGGGGCCAGGCGCTTTTGGGGCGCGGCGAGCCCGACGCGGCCATCACACAATTCACGGTCGCTAACCAGAAAGGTCCCCACTTCGCCGACCCGCTGGAAGGATGGGGCGAGGCACTGATGGCCAAAGACCAGTCACACTTGGCGCTGGCGAAATTCGCGGAAGCCGAAAAATACGCCCCCAATTGGGGCCGGCTGCATCTGAAATGGGGCGAGGCCCTGGTTTATGCGGGCAAGAAAGACGAGGCGAAAGCACAATTCGCTCGCGCTGACCAGCTTGATCTCACCCCATCAGAAAAAGCCGAACTGGCTCGGCATCAATGAGCGATGATGCAGAACCACCGCCGCCTGAGGAACCGCCCATGGAAATCCACAAGCCCAAGCCGATCCACAACTGGCGCGAGTTCCTGAAGGAGGTCGGCACCATCGTGCTGGGCGTCTGCGTTGCGCTTGGCGCCGAGCAAGCAGTGGAGTGGGTTCATTGGCGCAATCAGGTGGACCAGGCGCGAGATGTCCTGGCCGCCGAACTGACCCTCAACATCGCCCATGGGGGTGAACGCGTGGTGCGCGAAGCTTGCATCTACGCGCGCCTGGACCGGTTGGCCGACATACTGGATGCGGCTTCGCGCAGCGGTGTGCTGCCCCCGGTGGCCGACATCGGCAGTGCCCCGACGCGAAACTGGACGCGCGGCGCCTGGAACAGTGTGGTGAGTTCCCAGGTGGCAACGCATTTCTCGCGCAATCAATTGACCCAGCTGTCGATGATCTATGAAGAAATTCAGAGCGAGTCCGAGCTCAACAGAGAGGAAAATGCGGCATGGACCGATCTCAGTGCCATGGCGGGGCCGGGACGCCGCATGGATCCGGTGCTGGACCAGGCGCTGCACGCCGCTCTCGGCCGCGCACGCGCGGCCAACCGGGACATGGCGCTCAATGGCGGGCAGATGGCGCGGCGGGCGCAGCGGCTGGACTTGCCCTATAGCGACGAGGACCGCAAATACATAGCCGATTTTCTTCATAGCAGGCGCGATTGCCCGCTTCCGGGGACCGTCATCCCGCCGCACTATGGGGAGGCGCCCGAAGCCGCCCTCCAGAAAGTTTTCCGGGACTGGCAGAAATATCCGCCTTACACCGATCGTCCACCGCAATCCGAGAAATGAATCACGCCGCGCAATCCCTGATCCCGGAGGGCTCTTCGATGGAAATCCACAAGTCTAGTCCCATCCAGGCCACTGTCGAATGACCGCTTCTGGCGCAAAGCGGACATTGGGCCGACCTGGCGCGAATGACCGCTTTCGGCGCATAGCGGACGTTGGGCAGATCGGGGGAGAACGACCGCTTCTGACCCAAAGCGGACACTCGTTTTGCCTCATTCTGCGCATCACCGCTGCCATGGCGGCGGGTGTTTCTGATAGGATGTGGTCGCTTGAAGAATTGGTTGAGCAGACTTCAAAGTGAAGACGGAGGCGGATGTTTCGTCCGGGCAAATTCAATAGCCTGACGGCCATATTGGAGAATTTGCCGCTCGAAACTCCCTTTTTCGTCCCGAACGAGGTTCTTAAATTGTGGTTCCCGCCGTGGGTAATGGCAGGGAATCCAGACCCAGTGTGTCTCACAGTTGCTCAGTGGGCCGGGGCACTATTTGGCTGCTCTTTTTCTTATGACGCCCATGTGCAGCTTTGGCGCTTTGCCAAGGCGGCAAATTCAAATTGGGACACTACCGAAATTTGAAGTTGGCCCGGAAGCAAGGTAGGCTCCCGCTATGACCGTAAGTTTCTGTATCGCACGATTAGATAATGACGGTTCTGCCGGGTTTTCTCCCGGATGGGCGGTGGTTCGCCATGAAGGAGGACAGCCAAATAAATTTGTGAGCCGCATATTTCTTCGCGAACAAGGTGCTGCGGAGCACGCTCAGCGCCTAACGTTGCAAGAAAGTGTGAGAGTGCGCAAAGCCGCTGCTTCCGCCTAATCTCCAAATCGAAAAAGGCTCGGCGTTTTGGCGACACCGAGCCTCCCCGTTCGAGGGAACGATTGGATCGAGGGTCCTGCGATCCAAAAGCATCCTAGATCAAAGTGTAATCGCTGGCTACTTCCAGATGGCGGCCTTCAACCAACCAGTAATTTGGGGTGATCGAGGGATCGCCGCCGGGGGACCAATCGCGCTCTCTCTGTGTCAGCGTCTGCAAACACTTGGCCTAGTCGAAAAGAGGCGCGAAGGGTGGGCCATCACTCATCAGGGACATATTCGCCTAATGTTCCAGGGCGCTCGCTGACCCGCCTGCCTGGCCTTGGTCTCGCGCGCCGTACTGAGCAAAGGATTGTTGCCAATGATCGAGCTTATGTCCGAGCTAGTTTGCGCCAAGTGTGGCCGCACCGGGCATATCACCTGGGAGCGCAGGGGAGACGCCGGGCAGGTAGTAAACTTCTCGGATTGCCTAAGTAGAGACCCGGGACCGCCAATCATATTTTCGTGCGTCGATTGCGGGACGCCGAGCACATTCTAGGTGTTGGGCTGGAGCAGCCTAAACGCCCCGAAATATTTGCATCACACAGCCGGAGCCTAGAGCGCCCACTCGTCGCGGCCGTAATCCCCCATAGGGGTGGCTAGGATCGCCGCCGGGGTAGTCTGGTCAGGCTGGCGGACCTAAGAATGGCGACCGCGTGGGTGTAGCGCCGCTTGCAACTGTGCAAGCAACCTCTTTGCGTCATCGGCTGGGATGGAAACGGTTTTGGTATCACCCCATACCGGCCGGCTGGCGTCGCTAAAAAGGAGGGTGACCGCGTGCTGTGTTTTCTGGACGGTTTGAAACTGCCACGATGACATGAGCGAACCTTCGGTTTGGCGTTTCCAAACTGGAACATAGCGCAGAATAGGGACGATGGCGGAACTATGTGGGGTAATGCCACATGAAAGTGCGTGCCATCTGGAGGCAAACCCGTGATATTTAGCGCACGCAGCAATTAGCCTTTCGCGCCGCAACCCATCTACGCGAAAGGCCCAGTGCTTATTCAGCGCCGAGCCTTTCAACTGGGTACTACTCTAGAGGGTCAGCCTGTCAGTGGACGCGCGATTACAGGGTTCTCTTGAATGCTGATCGAGACGCGCCGATCTAGCCCCTCCTGAAGGCGGACGGTTTCGGCGTGAACGCTAGGATGCTCGTTGGCACTGACAAATTTTCTCTGAACACCGTCACGTACTAACTGACTACCGACCGCCTTAATCCGCTCATTCGAGAGGGATGCGTCGCTGTCTTGGCCATCGGTCTCGCTGGTCACTAATATGTGTGCCGCCGAGTGACGGTTATGACTATCTGCGAATCGCTGCGCTGCAACTGATATAATTTCCCGTCCCTCTTTCGAAAGTGAGGCCGTTCCAGGATCAAAAAATACGCTGAAGGAAAATTCCGGGGCACTTAATGCCCTCAGAGGCATTCCAAACACGCTTGTACTGGCGGTCAAGATGACGGTTGTCGCCAAGAGAAGCGGCGAGATTTTCGGCATGGCTCACACCTTAAGAGTACTCAGGGTATAACGCGCTGCGACGCCTTTAGTCTTAAGGTCGGGAACTTAAGTTAGGCCCCGAAATATTTGCCCCTCACAGCCCCAATCCAGAGCGCGGGACGTTCGCCGCCGTGTTTCCCCCATAGGGGTGGCTAGACCGGTGCCGGGGTGGTCTGGCCGGCTGGGAAATACGGGTGACCGGCCAAGGCAGCGATGGGATGAGCGGCCCCTGCCCGAGCGAGAGGCGAAATCAATGTCAGCGTTCGGCAATAGCCCCCGCTGGTTTCTTCCAGCAGGGGCGTATGCCATTTATTCGTGATGCCACTCGCCGCTTTTCCAATAGCCATGATTTGCATCGTGGTCGCTGTCGGCTTCATGCCAGTGATAGTGGGTATTGCTCTTATGCGCGTCCCACCAGTTATCTTCGTGATAAGAGATGCGCGCGCCTTTGAAATGCACTTTGGAGTCTGTATGCCAGCAGTCGCCGCTGGTGTGGCAGGCAGTGTAAGCCGACGCCGGCACTGGACTGATAAGTATGGCGCCGCCCAGAGCTAGTGCTGACGAGATGCCCAAAAGCGATATTGCTGTCCGCATGGGTATTTCCTTCGATGGAGATATGCCCCTACGGCGCTAGAACGCGTATCCTTGAGCAAAGTGCCGCGCCGCGCGAGGTAAATTCATACGGAGTAAAGTGCCTCTCGGCCCAGATGAACTGTGCCCGGCGTTCATCCCACAACGGGCCGCGCTTATCGCGATCCGACGCGCAATCCCTAGCGGCTGCATATTTCCGCTGAATCGGCTCTAATACGAGCATGTTTCGAAGATACAAAGTCTTGGGTGCGCGTTGTATTCGGATGCAACACCACCTGTTCTTACGCGTTTTGATTTCCGCTGCTGCTAGTTTGGCGGCGGTCGCCCCTGCGGCTTCGCAGCCAAACCCCGCTCCCGACGCCAAGACGATGAATTTTGATTTATGGTGTCAAGGGCAAGCGGCACTTCCGGCGGAGCGGTGCGACAAACGCACGCCTGAGGACGAAAGAGCATTCGAAGCCTTTCAGGCGAAGCTTGAGCATTATGATGTTCCGAACCGTTCTGCGCAGTATGAGCAGGGGCGTGTTAATCGCGACATCATGAACAACGACCCGGTAGACAACCGGCAAAATGACAACCTCGGGGCGCAGCGGCAGTATCCAGATATCTCAGTGACGCCCGCCCATTAAAAATGAGTCCGACGCTCTAGCCGCTAGGTTGCCCTACCAGTCGGTGACGACGGCGACGCACCCCCAGTTCTAGCGGCTGCATTCCATCGCCGAATCGGCTCTGATGCCCGCGAGGGGCCGGGGCGTTCAGTTGTATGATGATTTCATCTAGCGAAGCCCGCGTAGCCGAAGCAGAGGCCCGCAATCAACGTTTGAGGCTTGCGCATCTCCTGCGCAGCGATGAAGCGAAGGCTCCGACCTCGGCAGATGTTATGCGCATACGCCGGATCACGGCTTCCCAAGGACGAATAGGCAGTGGGCCTGAAACGCTATCGCGGGCCGATTGAGACCGTACAGCAAGCCGCTTGGGCAGGGATGGTGCTACACATTAACTGCCAGCGATGCAGCCGACCAGCATCAGAATGGGCCTACCGGCTCTGCCAGCGGCGACCATGGGCAAGGGCAATCCCCCTTAATCGGACCGTGCCGGGCTTCTATTGCCGGGGCTGCAAACGCAGCGTGGCGGTGTATATTTCTGCGGGGCCAGAGGGGGAGCTTTAGTGTGCCCGGAGCTTTTTATATTAGAGCAATTGCTAATGGCGACACCCGATCAATTGGCGCGACACCCTACGACAGCAAGGAAGCTGCCGCGCATGTGATATTGCGCCACCTTCTGCTTGGCTCAATTAAGAGGGGTTGGGTCGTGAACGAACTGGACCACATCGTCATATCGGCGGAAGACATTCTCGCCCTTTTTCATTCAACCCAAAAGCCAGACTAGCGTGTGCGGCAAGTTCACGGCGATGGCGTCATGGGCAATGGTGGTTACCTTCTCGCAGCCGTTGACCGCTGATCGCTTCGATGCCACGCGGCCGAGCGCATGTTCGCCGCAGAGGTGACAGCCCGACTACTCTTTAGCAACACGCGCTTAGTTCAGGGGCCTCAGCGGCCAGTGCTACACCCGCGTTACTGGCGCATCCCGATACTGCCCGTGAGGCGTTTTAGGGGGTGCGTAAATGCAGTCCAAGTCGCGCCAAACCTCAAACGGTCTATCGGCGGCAAGAAGCTTCGCCGCTCGTAAGGCTGCATGGTCGCTGAGATGCCGCGCTTCAATGATGAAAATACTGTGTCCCGAGGATAGTACCCGGATTTCGTAATCTTGCATGGAGCCCTCCCGGTCCCAAACAGCCAAACTTCACATCCGTTTTTTGAACATGTAAAGACGGAACTTTGTACGCTTCGCGACAACGAGAATTAGAAATGTGCAATCTCTATAGCCAGAAGAAATCCCAAGCTGAGGTCCGCGACCTAGCCAAGGCGATGGTGGATCGCGCGGGTAACATGCCCTCGCTCCCAGCGATCTTCCCCAAGGCGACGCCCGATGTTGGCACCCACCTCGTTTTCAGCTTTCTCACTACTGACGCGAGCCCGGACGTGGCGCCGATCCACCCCGACGCGACGCCGGTTCTCCTGCTGGACGAGGCCGCCCGAGAGCAATGGATGACGGCGCCATGGGAAATAGCTCGCGACCTCCAAAAGCCGCCGCTCGCGGGCACGCTACGCGTCGTTGTGGTCGATATGAAGGAAGACGCTGGCTAGTGGCGACAGGTTACACACAAGCAGAACTAGATGCGCTTCTGTTGGTCTTGGAGGATGCTGTTCCAAAGGTCCCTTCGAAGAAGGACAAGAAGGACGCGGAGCACGTTATCGCCATGCGCTTCGCGGGAACAGAAAAGGGTGTCCTTAGCAATTTCGAGACGAAGGGCGGCAAGCAGGAAATCTATTGGCTTAACTGCTGGGTCGCCAAAGAGCTTGCCGCCGCTTTAAGTTCGGCATCCCAAGCATACGGCCGTCCAAAGCGCGTACCACCACCAAGACCCGGGGAACACCTCGTCCAGCCCAAACGGGCGCATCTAGCGACGGCAATTGGTGCCAATTCACTGTCCACCTCGGCGGACCCCGACGGGGTCCTAGTCCGATTCGCAGTGGGACATCGCATCCGGCAGCCCTCACCGTCACCCAAAACAAGGCTTCTCTCGTTACCCGACGCCGCAGGGCGATCAGGGAATCGGTGTTGCATGGTTCGGTGCTTATCGATCCTGCTAAGCGATCTGCGGACCACACCAACTATGTCGGGAGAACTGTCGCCGGCGGGATCCGAATCTGGAACGAGTGCTGGCGAAAGCATTTGCCCAGCATTTAGAGACCTGGCTGGTGATGCACTAGGATTTAAGTTCCAGCCCACGGTTGCGTACTTTGTTCGACCATCTGGTTAGAGGGCTGAAGCGTGAAGACTTCCAACAGGCTTAGATCAATGGCGCTCATGTAATGTATTTCGTTCACAGGCAGGTGCCCGAGCCCCCGCCGCGCTAACTAGCTCAGTCCTTCGGTTCGAGCCGATGGGCCAGATAAGCACGCACCATGGTCCTAAGTTCACTGATCGCGCCAGGGGCGTTAGGGGCGGTTGGGTCCGATGTCAGCGCTTTCATGGCGCGCATATTGTAAATCATGATCACTGCGATGCTTTTGGCGGCAGAGGGCTTCAGATGAGGCGCATGGGCCCTCAACGCGTCGGCAATCCGTTGAAGGTTTCGGGCTCGAAATTCAAGGCGATGATTGGACAAGTCTACGCCGCTATCGAACAAGGTCAGCAGAACCTTGTGCTTCTTGTGAGCTTGAACATAGGCATTGAGCAAGAGGTCGGCGAGTTGCTCGGTGGCGGCGGAAGGCGCCTTGGCGATGATCGCCTGCCACTGCGCTTCCGAAGAGTCCGCGTAGAGCTGGATGAGCGCCTCGGCTACCAATTCCTTCGTCGGGAAAAAGCGATAGAGCGAGCCGATCTTGGTGCTGGATCGATCGGCGATCTCCTTCATCGTCGCGGCCTCATAGCCGCGTTCATTGATCACGTCGACGGCGGCCTGCAGGATCAGGCCAACGCGCTCGCGCCCATTGCTCCGTTGTGGCGCCAGAGCCACCCTGTCAGGCTGCACGTTCTTCGAATTAATCAAAGGAACGCGGTTTAAAGCGTTAGCTTTGGCCAACTGTCGTCCTTGGTTTCCATGCGGCGCGTAAGCGCCCGTTTCTGAAGCTAGCATATTTGAGCTGAAACTCAGATACCAAGAACAATCTAACGCAACGCGGTTTAAATGAGTGGTTTGGGCCCGAGGCGAGACCGGCCGCCTCGGGTGCCCATTCAAGAGGTGTGGACAGCCTTCAAGACCTCTGCGGTGTTGGTCACTTCGCCCAGTCGAGGAAAGATCTTGTTTAGGCTGTGTGCGTGGGCCTCCGCGTCCAGGTCAGTCATGGCGTCTTCGACGAGTGCCACGTGATATCCATGCTCGTGGGCGTAACGCGCGGTGGACTCGACGCCGATGCTGGTGGCGATTCCGCAAAGAACCACCTGAGTGACGCCCAATTTCTGGAGGTGCTGATCGAGGCCCGTTTCATGAAAGGCTCCCCAGCGGAGCTTGGTGACGACGTGGTCGCTGTCGTGCTGCTCCAGTTCGGGAACAAGATCTGTCCAGTCCGCCGGCGGGGTGAAGTTATGGGTCACGTCCGCGCGGCCTGGGGCGCCGCCGGCCACATTGACCAGCACAACCGGAAAGCCGCGATGACGGAATGCGCGGGCCAGGGCTGCGGACTTGCCGACGATTTCATGGCTCGGGTGGGCGGTTGGGAAGCTGACGATGCCCTTTTGCAGGTCAATCACGATCAGCACGGGCTTCTTATCTAATTTCGAGAGGGGCATTGGCGACTCCTTTGAGGGTTGAGAAATTGAAATGAACGTGCGCTCAGCCGACCGCGCCCCGAGGAAGGGTGCGGTCGAGCAGAGTGAAGACGAGGAGCAACGCGGTCATGACCGTCATGACGATCGCGAGGTTGTGGAACCCATGGTCGGTGGCACGGTGGCCGAACACCACGCCGAGCAGGCTCGCGGCGGCGATGGCGCCGACATAGGTGAAGGTCCGCTGCAGGCCGGCGGCCATGCCGATCTCGGACGCCGGCGCCTGGAGGAAGATCGCGGCCTGGGTTCCCGTGGAGGCCATCCCCATGGGGATGCCGACGAACATCACGGCCAGGCCGATCAGCCAGATCGGCGTCGCGCTGTGCACGAACATCAGGCTGATGCAGCCGATCAGTCCGCCGGCGGCGGCGATGATGAACGGCGCGCGCAGGCCCTTCGTGCGGGCGGCCAGCAGCGAACATAGACCGGCCATCGCCGACATCGGCAAGGTGACCAAGCCCGCCGCGCTCGCCGAGTAGTGAGCTGCGCTCTCCAACCACTGCGCGAACCCGTAGATCATGCAGTAGGGGACAAACAGGATCATCGAGATGCGCAGATAGGTGATGGTGAGGGGGATGTTGTGAACCAGCATCCGCACATCGATAAAGGGCTGGCGCCGTCGCAGGGCGTGCCAGGTCATCACGGTCCAGAACGCGCCGGAGACGGGCAGCAACCACCAGTTCGGCCGGTCGATGTTCATCAAGAAGAACATCAGGGTCAGCAGCGCGGCGGCGAACAGCACGATGCCGCCGAAGTCGATTTCCTTGACCAGGACCTCCAGGCCCGCGGCGCGCGGCGCGTCCTTGGGGACGCCCATGAGCACGAGGACGGCGGTGATCAGCGCCAGGGGCAGGTTGACGGTGAAGATCGAGTGCCAGCCGAACAGGCCCGTGAGCAGGCCGCCCAGGACCGGCCCCAAGGCCGTGGTCGCGATGCCCGCCAAGGACAGCACGCCCATGGCCGTCCGCGGCGGCGGCGTGCCGAGGCGGTCGGACTGAGAGCGGAAGATCCGCATCGCCGAGGGGTAGGCGCCGGAGGTCCCGACGCCGAGCAGGATGCGCACGGCCACGAGGGCGCCCAGCGACGGCGCGAACGCGCCCCCTAGTCCGGCGAGCGCAACAAGCGCCAGCGACACGAGGTAGACACGGCGGGGTCCGAACAGGTCGGCCAGGCGTCCCATGGTGGGCTGGGCGATGGCGCTCATCAGATAGAGCCCGGCGACCAGCCAGCCCGTCTGGGCGACGGTCGCGTGGAAGTCGAGGGCGATCGGCGCCAAGGCCGTCGAGATCATGGTCGAATTGATCGGGTTCAGCGTGGAGCCCAGGGCAAGCGGAATAACAAAGGTAGGACCGAAATGGGCCTTCGGCCCTCCCGTCGGCCGCATAACGGCCGATTCAACATCTGCCATCAGGACCTCACCACTCATTGACTTCGAAGACTGCTCGAACGCCGCGACCGATCGGTCGGCGTCGCAGTTCTGAAGCTGCGGGGACGCCGGCTAACGGTCGTGCAGGTGATGATTCGACTGCAAACAGCATCAATCTCTCCAAGTGCTCTCCCGCAGGGAGGCGAGGCCGTTGCCCGCAAGCAAATACCCCGGTGGACAGCGGCCTCCTGTCGAGGGCGGCCTTGGCTGGGGTCACCGGCAGACCCGGGCGGCTATCGGGCGGTCAGCTCCGGGAATAACAGCACCCTTAGCCGCAAGCTTCGCGCGAAGCAACATTATTTGAGCGGTCATGCAACTAATATTTGACAGATGCTCAAATACAATTTGACGACAAACTCAACTAAGGGGTAGGTTTGGGTCTGCCAGCGGCCACGAACGACCCGCCATCGTGCTGCTGATGGGTCTCATCCCCGGCTTGATGGCGCACTCGTAGGACGTGAGCGATGCCCGCGATCATGCAAGCAATAGCAACACTGACCTGCTTTGTCGGAGTGCTTGGCAGTCTCTATTGTCTGGCCGAAGCTTTCATCGTTCATCGCCTGATGCGATTAAAAGGCGTTCGGGCCGCTTCTCTTGTTTCCACAAATCCTGGGACAAAGCTGCTAACGCTGCCGGCGCGCTGTTGCACCAACGACAACAGTCCGGCCGTGAGTATTTTCAAGCCTTTGGGGACATCGACGCCGGAATTGTGCAGGGACATCGAAACGTTGTTTGCGCAGGACTATACCGGGACTACGGAGATCATCTTCGGCCTGCACAGCGATTCCAATCACGCCAAGGAGATTGTCGATCAACTCAAGGAGAGTCATCCGAACATCAAGGTCGTCGTGAGCTTTGCGAGGCATGGGACAAATGCGAAAGTCACCAACCTTCTCAACATGGTGCCCTACGCGCACAATCCCATATTCGTGATTTGCGATGGCGACACCGCCGTTCCACCGGATTGGCTCTCGACCTTAATAAGGACCTTGGAGGCACCCGGTGTAGGATTGGTAAGCTGTCTCTACAGCGGTGCTCCGCAACGGCCACTCTTCTGGCCGATCATGTCCGCCATGGGGATGTCGTACTCATTTCTGCCAAATGTGGTGCTGGCAGCAGCAACCGGCCTCGAAAAGCCCTGTCTAGGCGCGACCATGGCCATCCGGCGTACGACCCTGGCTGAGGCAGGGGGATTCGAGCGCCTCGCAAATGCATTAGCCGACGATTACGAGTTAGGAAGGGCGGTCCGTGCTGAGGGCTATTCTGTCGCTCTTTTGATGTTGGCCGTGCGCCACAATGCCGTTGAGAAGCGGGCCTCCGAATTCTTTGCGCACGAACTGCGTTGGGCGAGAACCATCAGGATGATTAACCCGATCGGCTATGTGTTAAGCGCGATCACACATAATGTTGCGTTCGCCGCGCTGGGCGTCATTGCTCACCCCACAGCGCTCACGCTGTCCATTCTGGCTTGCGCCATCGGCGCTAGGATCGCGCTACAGCATGTTGTCGACCGCGCCTTCGACTCTTGGTCCGGTCCAGCGTGGCTGCTTCCATTGCGGGACCTGCTGAACTTTCTCATATTTGCATTGACGTTCATGGGCAAGAAAGCGCGATGGGGCGGGCGCGTATTTGACACCTCAGCATCTTCACCCGCCTTCGAATTTAACCCCACCCGCGACGCTCATTCAGTCAGCGGCGTCCCACGAGCCGTGAATGAGCTTGGGTTGACAGTCTTTGAGCGCGGAGAGGGATAATTCCGGCCAGGTGTGCATGGCTAACCGAGACCAAGTTAGCTTACTCGGTCGCCGAGGTTCAAAAACTGGTGGGGATTGGAAGAACTTCGATCTTCAAGGCGATAAAGAATCGCCGTCTCCAAATAGCGAAATGTGGAAGCCGGACGCTGATTTTGTCTGATGATCTACACACCTGGATAGTCTCGTTACGACGAGGTAACTGACGATGGGCGCCGGAGATGGTGAGGCATCCAGCGAAAAAGTCCGTTACAATTCAATGGCGCCTTTAAAAGCCTCACCTCAAAATAACTCTTTGAAAATGCTGAATTATGGCACCCTTCTTGACCGCACCAAATATTCTCCTAATTAACTGATTCAAAAAGAATATTTTTCAGGTGTGGGAAATGCGGAATCGCATCTTCCACAAGGCGCGCACTATCGGCATGCTCGACTGGACGCGGAGCCAGACGCTGTTCAAGCGCTCTTCAGTGGTTCACCGACTTTGATCAAATCACCAGCGCGCAGCGAATCGGGTGGATTGTCTACGACCTTGTCGCCATCCTTGACACCCATATCGACATCGACAGCCGTGCCGAAGTCGGTGTCGATGTGCACCTGATGCAAATCGATCCGGTTGTTTTTGTTCACGGTCGCGACAAGCGTGCCCTGGTCCCTGAACATCAGGGCGGTGACCGGGACGCGAACGCCATGGGTGCCCTTGGCGATGCCAAAACTCATGGTCGCATACTCTCCCGGTTTCAACAGATGATCCGAATTGTCAATTTGGAACTGTACCAATTGCGTTCCGCTCTGGCTCACGATGGCGTCTGCACTGGCCACGAGCTGGGCCGTGAATATGTGGCCAGGCAATTCCGGCACCGTAAAACTCGCCGTCATGCCAGGGTTGATCAGATTGGAATAGTTCTGCGGAACCTGGACGTAGATGCGCAGCTTGCTCTGATCGGTCACGGTGAACAGCGGCGTTGCCGACGTGCTGCCGGCGGTCACAAGCTGGCCCACGTCCACCGAGCGGCTGGTCACGACACCGTCAAAGGGCGCGACGATATGGGTATAGTTGAGATTGATCTGGGCGGTTTCCACTGCGGCCTTGTCCGTCTGGACCATGCCTTCGTCCGCGCCCACGGTGGCCTGCTGAGTCGTGAACTGCTGCGCCGAGATGGCATTCTGTTTCATCAGATACTGGTAGCGCTGGAGATCGAGCTGGGCTTCGGTCAGGTTGGCACTATCGCGCGCAAGTTGTCCCTTGGCCTGATCGAGTGAGGCCTGATAGGGGCGGGGATCGATCTGTGCCAGCAATTGACCTGTTTTGACCGGCGCGCCGATGTCGGAATACCAGCGCTGCACATAACCGGTGACCTGGGCGTTGATTGTCGCGGTGTAAAAGGCCTGCGCCTGTCCGGGCAGGGACACATTTCCACCGTTCGCCGCATGCAGGGCGATCAGCTGCACAACCGGGACCGCCTGTTTTTGTGTCCAGGTCCTGGTCTCGCTCGCATGCGCAAAACGAACCACAAGTCCAGCCATGGCGACCGCCGCAAAGGCCAGTGCAGCCAGGAGCATGGTTCGCTCAAGTCTCCTGGGGAGGTGCTGCTCCGGGATATCGGATTTCGATTCCATCGGTGTCATTGACTTGTCAGGCATAGGCTTCTCCCGCATTCGGCTGTTTCCGGCGCTTCTGTGCCTGCTCATGCACGATGCTGAAAACGACCGGCACGAACATCAATGTGGCGATGGTCGCGAATACAAGGCCGCCAATCACGGCGCGGCCCAGCGGCGCGTTCTGTTCGCCGCCTTCGCCTAGTCCGAGCGCCATGGGAACCATGCCGATGATCATCGCCGACGCCGTCATCAGCACCGGCCTGCAACGGACCATGCCGGCCTCGATCGCGGATTTGATCGGGTCGCCGATGGCACCAAGGCGCTCGCGCGCGAAGCTGACGACAAGGATCGAATTCGCTGTAGCAACGCCCATGCACATCATGGCGCCGGTCAGGGCCGGCACCGAAAGGCTGGTTCCCGTGGCGAAAAGCGACCATACGATCCCGGCCAGGGCCGCAGGCAGCGCGGTCACGATGATGAAGGGGTCCAGCCAGGACTGAAAATTGACGACGATCAGCAGATAGACCAGCACGATCGCACCCGCGATGCCGAGATAAAGACTCGAGAAGGCGGTGTTCATCGTGGAGACCTGGCCGCGCAGGACGACTGTGTCTCCCCTGGGGAGGGTTTTCCTGCTGCTGGCGAGGATGCTCTGTACATCCTTGGCAACCGCGGCCAGGTCCCGGCCCTGGGTCGCCGCATAAATGTCCACGGACGGCAGCACATTGTAGTGGGTGACCACGGCGGGAACACCCGTCCGGCCGATCTTGCCCAGCGCGCCCAACACCTGCGACTGGCCACCGCTCGCCGGCGTGACCGGGAGATTTTGGATGGAGGCAAGCGTATCGGTCCGGTATTCGGGGGCTTGCGCCACGATCGGGTAGGCCACACCGCTTTTGGGATCGACCCAATAGTTGGGCGCAGTGGTGCTGGTTCCGGCCAGTGCCGTGGCCATGGCATCCGTCACATCGCGCTCGGTCATGCCATATTGCGCCATCCGCGAACGGTCGGCATCAATGTCGATCTGGGGATATTCATTCGATTGCTGCATGCGGACATCGACCAGGCCCGAAACTTCACGCAGCTGCTTCAAAAGAGTCTGACCGAATTGCATCGACTGGTCTGCATGAGGCCCCACGATCTGTACGTCGATGGGCGCCGGCGTTCCGAAATTGAGAATCTGGCTTACGATATCCGCGGGCGGAAAGGAAAATGTCGTGCCGGGAAAATCATGCGCCAGCCGGACCCGCAGCTCCTTGACGTAACCGTCGGTGGGATGGTGGTCCTGGTTCAGGCTTATGTATATGTCTCCGTCCTGTTCCCCGATCAGGCCCGTATTGTTGTAGATCGTGTTGATGGCGCTTGTGGGCAGGCCGATATTGTCGATTACCGACGCCAATTCATTTGCCGGGATCGCCTCGCGAATGTCGGTCTCGATCTCCCCAAAAATTTTGCTGCTATCTTCGATGCGCGTGCCCACAGGAGGGCGGACATGCAGCGTTATCTGCCCAGCGTCGACCGAAGGAAAGAAGTTGGCGCCCAGAAACGGTACAAGCAGAAATGTCGCCAGAACGAAAGCCAGGAACAAGGTGACGAATTTGCGCCGATGGTGCATGGCGACACCAAGCAGCTCGCCGTAACTCTGGCGGGCGGTCTCGAATCCGCTTTCGAATTTCCTCTGCAGTCTTTGCAGGAACCCGCCTCCTGTCGAGGCGGCGGCGACGTGCGCTTTCAGCATGTACACCGCCATTGTCGGAACGACGGTCCGCGACAGGATAAATGACGCGATCAGGGCGAAAACCACGGACACTGCCATGGGAATGAACAGGAAGCCGGCAACACCCGGGAGCGAAAACATCGGCACAAAGACGATGCAAATGCAGAAGGTTGAGACGAATGCCGGCGTGGCGATCTGGGCTGCGCCATCCATGATGGCGTCTCTGACGGGCTTTCCCTGCTCCAGGTGCCAATTGATGTTCTCGATGGTGACGGTCGCATCGTCAACCAGGATGCCGACGGCGAGCGCCAAGCCGCCCAGCGTCATGATGTTGAGGGTCTGGCCGGTCGCCCATAGCGCGATCAACGCGCTCAGGACCGCGAGCGGAATCGACAGCGCGATAATGACGGTGGAGCGCCAGCTGCCCAGGAACAGCAGGACCATCATGCTGGTGAGCGCGGCCGCGATTGTGCCTTCCCTTATCACGCCGCCGACCGCGGCTTTGACGAACACGGACTGATCGTTGAGTGTGGTAATATTCAGCGAGCTGGGCAGTTGCTGCTTGAGCAATGGTAGTTTGGCCAGTACGCCCTGGACGATGTTCAAGGTTGAAGCCGATCCATTCTTGAGGATCGTTGTCAGCACCGCGCGGACACCATTGACATGCACCACGCTCTGTTGCGGCGGATAGCCATCGCGCACATGTCCTACGTCGCGCATGTAAATGGTGGCGCCGTTTATGGTCTTGACCGGAAGGTTATTGAAATCTGGAATGGTCGCGGCCGAATTGTTCAGGTGAACCATGTATTGGTAGGACCCGATCTTGGCGGTTCCCACCGGTTCGACCTGGTCCTGGTTGGCGAGCGCGGTCTCTACATCGGTGGCGGAAAGCCCGTCCGCCTGCATCGCCAGCGGATTGAGATCCACCTGTATCTCGCGCGTCTTGCCGCCATAGGGGAAGGGAATGGCGGCGCCCTGCACGGTCGTGAGCTGCGGTCGGATGAAATTCTGGGAAAGGTCAAGCACCTGCTGTTCCGACAAGACCTCGCTCGACTCAGCCAGCTGTAAAATGGGAACAGTCGAGGCGTTGTATTCCAGGATGAGCGGTGGCTGGGTCCCCGTGGGCATCTGCCGGATGGCGGTCTGCGACAGCGCCGTCACCTGTGCGCTGGCCGTGCGTATGTCGACAGTCGGCTGGAAGTAAATCTTGACGATTCCCATCCCGTACATCGACTGGCTTTCGGTATGTTCGATGTCGTTGACATCCGTGGTCAAGGCTCGCTCATAGGGAGCGATGATCCGCTTGGACATATCGTCAGGCGAGAGGCCGGCATATTGGAACGCAACACCAATCACCGGAATGTCGATGTTGGGAAAGATATCGACCGGCATTTTGCTGGCCGCCATGGGCCCGAAAATCAGGAGCAGCAATGCCATCACGACAAAGGTCAGCGGCCGCTCCAGTGCTACTTTAACGATCCAGGTCATTTGCCGCCTGGCCTTTCGTCAGTCTTGCCGGGGTTCACGAATGTCTCTGTCACCGCTGGCCGCATCGCAATCGCCTCACGTCCCGTTGGTCTGACCAAATTAGAGCGCGGTCAGGACCCGCAGAAGAACCCAAGATGCAAATGCCTGTTGCGAAGAGGGGCAGGGCGCTCATCCAGAATTTGTCTGGAATTCTGCTGCCATCCAGATTGGGAAAAATTCAGACACGTGACTTTTCCATGGCGGATGGTTCGATCGGGCGGCTGGCCAAGTGCCCGGCATGATCTGTTTTGCAATCTTCGGCGCGCCTGGCGTAGTGCCGGGCCAAGGTGGCGCAAACAAACAGCTGAACCTGATGGAATATCATCAACGGCAGCACAATCAATCCCGCCACATGCCCGGGAAACAGGATGTTGGCCATTGGCAGCCCGCTGGCCATGCTCTTCTTGGAGCCGCAGAACACGATGGCGATCTCCTCTTCGGTCGAAAAACCGAACCAGCGGCTGACCATTGTCGTTGTTGCAACCACCGCACCCAGCATCACAAGATCCAGCGCCAGTACCACGCCCAGATCGGCCGCCGAGATCAGCCGCCAGACGCCGGCTGCCGATCCCTCGCTGAACGCCGAATAAACGATTACCAGGATTGATCCGCGATCGAAGACGTTCGTCACCAGGTGATGACGTTCCAGCCAGCTGCCGATGAAGGGCCTGGCCACCTGCCCCAGGGCGAAGGGCAGCAGGATCTGCAGCCCGATGTCTTCAAGGCTTCCAACTGACAGGCCATGGCGGCCGCTAAATGCCAGCGAGGCCAGAAGCGGCGTCAGAAGCACGCCCACCATATTGGAGAATGACGCGCTGCAAAGTGCGGCCGGAACATCACCTCGTGCAATCGAGGTGAACGCGATGGAAGATTGCACGGTGGAGGGTAGAAGCGTCAGGAAGACCAGGCCCGAGACCAGCGCTGCTGGCAGATAGGGCTTTGCGATATGGCCGACAATCAGACCGATTGCGGGAAAGAGCAGAAATGTGCTCGCGAATACCAGTCCCTGCAGCCGCCAGTTGACCAACCCCGCCCAAATCGCGGAGGGCGCCAGGCGCGCTCCATAAAGGAAAAAGAGGCCCGAAACGGCGGCATAGGCCACACCATTGACCAGGTGCTGGGAAGAACCGCGTGCCGGCAGGACAAGGCCCAGCGCCACCATGCCGAGCAGGCACAGCAGGTAGGGATCGATAGGGAGGCGGGCAAAAAGACGCCGGGCTGTGGTCATGCCAGTGAGCTAAGCATTCGGCGGGATATAGGCAATTGCGATAACTCAGATATCAGTTATCATATTTTATGATGACAAGCTCCATACTTCACCCCGACCTGTTGCGCAGCTTTGCAGCGATCGCCGCCGCCGGTTCCTTCAGCGGCGCAGCGCGAACGCTGGAACTGAGGCAATCCACCGTAAGCCAGCATCTGCAGAAGCTGGAGGCCGCGACAGGCCGGCGCCTCATCGACCGCGACACCCATGGACTGCGCATCACCCCGGAGGGCGAAGCGGTGCTCGAGCATGCGCGCGGTGTCCTTGAAGAATATGACCGGCTGGCCGCATTTCTCCGCGGCGCGCCTCTGCGGGGCCGGTTGCGGTTCGGGGCATCGGAAGATTTCGTGCTTTCCGCCCTGCCGGATGTGCTGGCCGCCTTTGTGCGGCGGCATCCCGAAGTCGATATGGAGCTGACCGCGGGCCTCAGCGAGAACCTTTACCGGGCTTTTGATGACGGCACACTCGACATCATCTTCGTCAAGCGAAGAGCCGGCGACCGCCGCGGCACGGTCGCGTGGCGCGAGGCCATAGCCTGGACGGCGCGGCCCGACTATCGCATGGACAACAGCGTACCTATTCCGCTTCTGCTTTATCCGGCGCCGAGTGTGACGCGAGCCAGGGCCATCGAGGCTCTGGAGAAAGCGCGGCGCGCCTGGCGTATTGCTTTCACCAGCGGCAGTCTCAGCGCTCTCACCGCCGCCGCCCGGGCCGGCCTTGGCCTGATGCCCCATTCCGCAAAGTTGTTGCCGCAAGGTCTAGCGGTCATCGCGCCCGGCCGGAGCTTGCCGCGGATGCCCGACATCGAGTTCGTCATCCTGGGACCCAGCGGCCGAAATCCCGTCTTCGAGGCTTTGACCACGGTCATCCTGCAATGGGCTTTCCACGCCCAGACCAGGGCGCTGTCACAACAGCGTTGATCCATCTCTTGATGGAAAAACGATCAGGTCACGCAATCGGCGGTCTCGCTCACCCCGACGGTCGGATAATTTCGAGCAGCGCATCGGCCGGGCGGCTCAGGTGACGTTCCCTGTGCGTCAGCACGTAAAAGGCGCGCTCCGGAAGCGTGAGCGACGGGGCGAACAGCAATTCGGCCTCCAGCCCCGCTACCAGTACTGACGCCGAAAGGACCGTGGCCGCTTCGCTGGCAATCACGGCGCTGCGCACGGCTTCATTCGAAGGAAGCTCTATCAAGACATTCAGCAGTGCCGGACTGATTCCAAAATCCGCGAGCGCCTGTTCGAACATCGCCCGCGTCCCAGAGCCCCTTTCGCGCAGGATCCAGGGCGTAGCCAACAGATCAGCAGGTGTTACGCGGCGGCGTTTGGCCCAGGGATGGCGCGCACCCACGACCAGCATCAGCCGGTCACGTGCGATCTCCCGGCTCACCAACCGGGGATCGCTGATTTTGCCTTCTACGAAGCCGAGATCGGCCGTGCCGTCCCGCACCGCGTCGGCGACCTGTTGCGTATTGCAGAGCCCGACCTCCAGCTGGATGCCGGGATAGGCCGCGCGGAAATCGATCAGGTGGCGCGGCAACCAATAGCCGCCGACTGTCTGGCTCGCCCGGATGTGCAACACCCCCTGTTTCAACCCCGTCATTTCCAAAAGGACTTGTTCTGCCGCCTCGGCGCGCGCCAGCACGGCCCGGGCCTCGTCGAGAAAGCGCCGCCCTTCTTCCGTCAGGGCGATGCCGCGTCCGATCCGGTGAAACAGCTTTGTATCGTAACGTTCCTCAAGAGCGGCGATGGCGGCGCTGGCGGCAGATTGGGTAAGCCCAAGCGATTTGGCCGCTTCGGTCACATGCTGTCGTTGCGCGACGGCGATGAAGATGCGCAGTTGCTCTAGCGTCATGACCTCACGCGAAAAGTTTGATAAGGCCGAGACTGAAACCCGAAATGAACAGCGAGGAGAGAGCGCCCAGCGCGGCGGGACGTATCCCCCGGGCGGCAAGCTTGTTCAGATCGGTTTCCAGACCCATGGCCGCGAGCGCCACAGAAAGCAGGAAAGTCGTCATTGCGACAATTGCTGCTTTGGGTGCGGCCGGGATCGCAATCAGGCTGTTGACGACCACAAGCGCCACGAACCCCAGCACGAACCATGGCATCGGCGTTTTGGCGCGGCTGCGGCCATGCCGGCGCGCCGCGGCAAAGCCCAGCACCAACACAACCGGCGCCAGCATCGAGACGCGAGTCAGCTTGGCGATGGTGCCGAATTTCCCGGCGCTGGAACCATCCTGAAAAGTGGCCGCGACAACCTGCGCGATCTCATGAATGGAGGCGCCGCTCCACAGTCCGAAGGTACGTGGCGACAGGTGCAGCAGCGCCGGCAGCAGGGGGTAAAGGAACATGGCGATACTGCCGAATACGGTGACGCAGGCAACCGCATAGGCGACATCCTCGTCCTTGGCATCGGTCACGGTATTGACGGCGATCACGGCCGAGGCGCCACAGATGGACGTGCCGGCCGCGATCAGCTCGGTCAGTCCGCGCTCTACGCCGAGCAGGCGGCCCAGCAGCCTGGTGAAAAGAAATGTGGTGGTCAGCGCAGCGGCGATGATCGCCACGCCCGTTCCCCCTACTGCAACAACTTGCTGTGCCGTGAGTTGCAGGCCCAGCAGAATGATGGCGAAGCGCAGAACGCGGCGCAGCGCAAACGCGACGCCGGCTTTGGCTCGCGCCGGCGTACCCAGCAAGTTATGAAACGCGATCCCCAGCAGGATTGAGAGGATCATGGGGCTTAACATGCCGACGCCCGGCAAGGCGTGCAGCCCAAAGGCAATGCCGGCCAGCACTGCCGCCAGCGCAACGCCCGGAATGAGTGCGTGCTTCTCGAGGCGCGAAGTGCGGTCATGATCATGGGTGACTGTCGTCATCTGGCGGCTCCCGTATAGCGGCGCCGGGAGAGTGCGATTGCCCTATCAATCAATCAAACAGATTGTTCATATTGTATCAATCGACTACTCTTCTCAATAGAAGTGCCCCCATGCCACACAAAGTTCCGCCGGCGTGGCCGCCTCTCTGAGTACAGAAGTCAGATGGACGGCGTTTCACCGCCAGCCGGGTATCGGAGACACCAAGCTGGCTGTCCGGTGGTGCCGATCTTTTCCCCGCCCATGTCCGGCAACGCACAAGGTTTAGCGTCGGCCGTCGAGCCCCGCCTTCCTCGCGAGCAGTCCGCCGATGGAGGACCAATCCTTGTTGCCAAGACCGGCGACCTCCGCCTCGATGAAGTGATCATGCACCAGGCTTGCAAGCGGAAGTGGCGTGGACAAATGCCGGCTTGCATCGAGAGCGAGCCTGACGTCCTTCATGCCAAGACGCAGGGGGAACCCCGCCGGCTCGAAACGCTCGTCGACGATCGCCGCGCCGTAGCCCTGATAGACGGGGCAGGCAAAGAGGGATGTCGAAAGCACGTCATGGAAGACACGCGCATCAATGCCGCCCTTGCGCACCAGCGCGAACGCTTCGCTCAGGCTTTCGATCGCTCCGGCAAGCATGAAATTTCCCGCGATCTTGAAAAGATTGGCCTGCTCCGGCACATCACCCACCACCTCCACCCGGCGGCCGATGCACGCCAGCAGGGGGTTGACCGCGGCGATGTCCGTCACGGAGCCGGCGGCAGCAATCACGAGATTCCCGGCTGCGGCGACATCCGGGCGGCCAAAAACCGGCGCGGCGACATATCCAACGCGTCTGGCTTCGTGGGCTCGCGTCAGCTTGCGCGCAAGATCGAGCGAAATTGTCGCGAGATTGACGTGCACGAGATTGCGTGGTGCATGCGACAGCAGGGGGCCGGCAAGTCCGACTTCCTCAATGGCGCCGTCATTTGCCAGCATGGAGAACAGAACATCGGTCTGCAAAGTGCCTCCGGGCTCCTGAGCAACACTGGCGCCCTTCTTCGCCAGAGCGATTGCAGGTCCGGACGAACGGTTCCAGACCACCAGTTCATGACCCGCTTTCATGAGGTTTTCGGCGATGCCGGATCCCATTTGCCCAAGTCCGATAAATCCAACCTTCATGTTGGCTTCCTTTCCGAAATGTTGAGCGTCAGACGCGACCGGGCGCGAGAGGGCGGCGCCATGAATTCAGGTCCGACAGGATCGGTGATCTCCTCGCGGATAATTTCATCGATTGCTGCCCGGCCGTCCTCATCGATGTACCATCCGCTCATCTGGTCCACCGGCGCCAACTGATCCGGCCGACGCGCGCCCCACAAAGCGGATGTCATGCCCGTGTCCAGACTCCAGCGAACGGCAAGGTCGATGACACTTTTGCCGTAGCGTTCCTTCGCCAGTTTTTCCAGCCGCGCCACAGCGGCGAGATACTGGTTGAAGCGCGGCTGGTGGAATTTTGGATCGGTCTGCCGCAGATCGTCACCGGTGAACCGGCTGTCGGAGCTTATGCTGCCGGACAAAAGTCCGCGGCAAAGCGCACCATAGCCCAGGGTCGCGATGGCATGCGCCTGGCAATAGGGCAGCACGTCCCGTTCGATGGCGCGCTCGAAAAGATTGTAGGGAGGCTGCGCGAGATGGAGTGGCGCGACCTTGCGGAACTCCTCTATCTGGGGAACGGAAAAGTTGCTGACGCCGATGGCGCGGATCTTTCCCTGCTCCAGCAATTCCTGCATTGCCTGGGCGGTTTCCTCTATCGGCGTCGCGGGGTCCGGCCAGTGGATCTGGTAAATGTCGATATGATCGGTCTGGAGACGTCTCAGCGAAGCCTCGACTTCCTGGAATATGCAGACGCGGCTGGCATTGCGGAACGGCTTTCCGTCCTTCCAGTCGAGACCGGCCTTTGTCGCAATAATCGCCCGATCACGCAGCCTCGCCCCCGCCAGCGCCTTGCCCACGATCTCCTCCGAATGTCCGAAGCCATAGACCGGCGCGGTATCGACGAGAGTGATGCCGTGATCGAAGGCGGTCTGGATGGTTCGAATGGCCAGCGCTTCATCGCTGCCACCCCACATCCATCCGCCGATCGCCCAGGTGCCCAATCCGACGCGTGATATGTGTATATCTGTGCCCGGGATCTGCGCGGTCTCCAGCATGTTGGTTGCGAGACGTGTCTTGTCCATGACGATACTCCTTTCCTTGGATTGGTCTCGATCAGCCACCCCGGGCGCTGACGCGCCAGACGGCGTTGCCGACGTCGTCCGCAATCAGCAGTGCGCCTTTGGCGTCAAAGGCGAGACCGACGGGACGGCCCTGTGATTTCCTCTGATCCGGGGTGAGGAAGCCTGTCACGATATCCTGGGGCGGGCCGCTCGGCCGCCCGGCCTGGAACGGGACATAAACCACCTTGTAGCCATTGAGCGGGCTGCGGTCCCAGCTGCCATGTTCGGCGATGAAGACGCCGCCGCGATAGCGTGCAGCCAGGCTTGAAGCCTGGCTAAAGGCGATGCCAAGAGGCGCTACATGCGAGCTCAACGCATAGTCCGGCACAATGGCCTTTGCGACGAGGTCCGGACGCTGAGGCTCGGCGCGGATGTCCACATGCTGACCGAAGTAGCTGTATGGCCAGCCGTAGAAGCCGCCTTCACGCACCGAGGTGAGATAGTCGGGAACCAGGTTCGGGCCGATCTCATCACGTTCGTTGACGATGGCCCAAAGCTTGCCGCTCTGCGGCTCAAAGGCGACGCCTGTCGGATTGCGCAGCCCCGAGGCGTAAATGCGCTTGAAGCCGGTCCGGCGGTCCACCTCCCAGATCGTGGCGCGCCCTTCCTCGACCGCCATGCCATTTTCGGTGATATTGCTGTTGGACCCCACACCCACAAAAAGCTTCGACCCGTCCGGACTTGCGGCCAGACTCTTGGTCCAGTGATGGTCGATCGGTCCTGCCGGCAGGTCGGTGAGCTTGACGCCTGGCGAGGTGATGCGGGTTTCTCCGGGGGTATAGGAGAACCGCAGGATGGCGTCAGTGTCAGCCACATAAAGGTCATTGCCGACCAGCACCACGCCGAAAGGTGCGTTCAGATGATCGATAAAGACGGTTCTGACATCGGGCGTTCCGGCGCCCGCGCTGTCCCTGAGCAGGATGATGCGATTGCCGCCGGGAGCGGCCGAGCCCGCGAGCGCCTTCACCTTGCCTTCGACATAGTCCTTGGGCCGGTAAACCGGCGCCGCCGGGCCGTTGCTTTCAACCACCAGCACATCGCCGTTCGGCAGGCTATAGACCATGCGGGGATGTTCGAAGCCCGTGGCGAAAGCCTGGACCTGCAATCCTGCTGGCACGACGGGCGTCTTGCCTTCGGCCCATCCCACACCCGGCGGGACCCGCATCGGCGGCACAAGATATTGGTGGGGCGCCGGCAGAACCGGATGTGCGCCATATTGCGTGCTGGGCGAAGCGATGTCGTGACCGGTGGCGCTGCCCAGCAACGCAGCAAGCGCACCGCCCGCCAGGAGAGACTGTATGTTCATGACCGTACGCCTTCCGACGGGGATGAAGACTGCGGCGCCTTGCCCACGCTCCAGCCATGCCACCAGCCCAGCGCCAGCAGAATGGCGGTGACGATGGCGGACAGGACGACGCCCTGGGGAACGACGGCGGTATAGGCGTCACGGCTGTGCACCAACGCGTTCAGGATGGACAGAAGCGTTGCACCGCTAAAGCCGCAGAAACGGGGCCAATCGATTGCAGTGATGCGATGCCGGACAGCGTCGAAAACCAGTGCAACCGCCGCCACCGCCGCCAGCGCCAGGCCGATGGTGATCAGCCAGATGGAGAAATTTTCCCACTGGAAAAGCTCGGATTGGGCATAGGCAACATCGGTGGCAAAGGCGCCGATCAACGACGTCGCGCCCAGACCTATGATGCGGGGATGCATCGGAAGCCGGATGCGCGACGATCTTTTTTGCGTTGGGATATTGCCCCACATCATATATGGCACCGGCAGATCCCGCTGCATCAGGGGAGTTCGTTTCATTGCGCCGACTGCTGAAAATTTGCTGTTCATCGATGTCTCCTTTGGTTATGGCCGATGTGGACGTTCAGGATTTTTCGGGGGACCGCTAACTGCTTTCCGAACCGGGTGCATGCGTGACCCACAACACGCCGATGAAGAGTCCCTGCGCGCGTGGAAGAAACACGAGCGCCACGCCGCAGAAGAATGCGGCCCAGCTCGTTACGCCGATCCAGAAAGGCATCAAGGCCCCGAGATCGACGAAAAAGATCAGGGGCAGGAACAGATGTCCCACCACGATGAGCGTAAGCCAGGGGGCGGCATCGTCGGCGCGAATGGAACCGAAATCCGCGCCGCATGCAGGGCAGGACTGAACCTGTTTGAGATAGCTTTGGAACAGAGGGGCGCGCCCGCAGTTGGGGCATCTGCCCAGGAAGCCGCGGCGCATGGCAAGGGCCAGCGTGACATCGGCATTGCGCGATGATGAGGTAGCCGACAGTATTTCGCTTCCCATGTCTGTTCCTTGCGCATTGCGCGATGTGAACAGGGGAAAACTAGGATTGACCGCCGCCTTGCTGAATTGCCGTGCACGCAAATGATTGTTGCGCAAAGGGACCATGCCGGTGGCTTTCGCAGCCCCGCGGCGCGGATCAGCCTGTCAGCGGTCCCAATAAGGCGGGTGCCCGAAGCGATGTGCCAGGAAGGAAATGAAGGCTTTGACCTTGGGTGCGACGATCTTTTTGGGAGGATAGATGGCCCAGATTGCGCGCTCGGGTCCGGCGGCGATCAACCACTCAAGCTCGGGGAATATCGCGATCAACCGGCCCGAAAGGATATCCTCGCTCACCAGCCATGTCGGCAAGAGGGCGATGCCAAGCCCGGCAAGCGCGCAGTCGCGCAACGTTTCCGAATCATTGGCCCGCAAATGTCCGCTGATCGGAATTTCCCGGGCTTCGCCGGCAGGGGTGCCTGGCTCGCGATAATACCAGGCGCCAGCTGGCTGGAGCGCGAATGCCAGGCATTCGTGATCCTGCAGATTCTGCGGGTTGCTGAGGGCGGGGTGGCCACGAATATAGCTTTCGCTGGCGACCGCGACACGGCGATGAGGCGCCAGTCTCTTGGCGATCAGCGATGAGTCGCCCAGCGCCCCGATCCGTATCGCAACATCCGCACCGGAATCGATCAGGTCCACGGTCGCGTCCGTGAGGGTGGCATCAAGGCGGATGCTGGGATGCTCCGACAGAAATTCCTTCATATGCGGCATCACATGCCGGCGGCCGAAGGTACTGGGGATGTTGATGCGCAAAAGCCCCTGCGGCTGCGCGTTGAGCGAGGTGGTTTCGCTGCGCGCCTGTTCAAGCTCCGTCAGAATGGTGACCGCCCGGTCATAGAATGTCTTGCCGGCTTCGGTCAGATGATTGTGCCGGGTCGAGCGGTTGAAGAGTGCCGCGCCCAAATCATCTTCCAGCCAGGTGACATAACGCGAAACAGTCGAGACCTTGATACCGGCCTCGGCCGCCGCCTTGGAGAAACTGCCCAACTCAACCGAGCGGACAAAGGCCCGCATCGCCGCGAAATAGTCCATGCCGGCACTATATCTCTTTCCGCAACAATCCTTTGCCCCTTGAGCCATTCCGCCGGCGCCGGCCGGCCGGTAACATTCGGCGATTGGTCCTGTCGAATAATTTCGTTCTTTCAGGCATTTAAGCAATGGAGGCCAAAAATGCTGGCCGGTTTTTTTATTCTGATGGTTGTCGAGCTTTTGGGGGAGCTGCTGCGTGCGGCTTTCCATGTGCCAGTCCCCGGACCGGTCATCGGCATGTTCCTTTTGGCCGCAATTCTGATCATCACCGAGGAGGGCAGGGAACCGGCAATAGTGGCGGCGACGCAAGAGCCGCTGCAACGCCTGTCGCACTCCCTCCTTGCCTGGATGGGCCTGTTTTTCGTCCCCGCCGGCGCCGGGCTGGTGGCGCAAGCAGATCTGCTTAAGCGCGAATGGCTTCCAATCCTGGCCGGGGTCATTGGCTCCACCATCCTCAGTATATTGGCGACAGGCCTGACTATGTATTTCTTGCTCCAGCCCAGGAACACCGCGCCTCAGCCTGGGCACATGCGGCCATGAGCGGACTTATAGCTCATATCTGGTCGTCGTTTTCCGGCGGCTATCTTGTCTGGCTGGTTCTGACCTTGGGCAGCTACCTGGTGGGCCGCAGGATCCAGAGTGCGAGTGGCGGCGCACCGGTGGCCAATCCGGTGCTGATTGCGGTGCTGATCGTGATGGTGGTTCTCGCCGCGACCGGTACGCCATACCGGACCTATTTTGCCGGTACCCAGTTCATCCACTTTCTGCTTGGCCCCGCCACCATCGCGCTCGCCATACCCTTCGCCAGGAATTTCTCCCTGATAAGGGCCAATCTGAAGACCATTGTCGCTGCGCTGCTGGCAGGATCGGTGACCTCGATCGTAAGCGGTATCACCATCGTGCATATGTTCGCAGGATCGCACGCGATTGCACTTTCGATGGCGCCAAAGGCGGCGACCACCCCCATTGCGATGGCGGTCTCCCAGCAGGTCGGTGGCATGCCGGGCCTTACCGCCAGTCTCGCCATCCTGGGAGGGATTGTGGCGGCCATTGCAGGCCAGCGGATGCTCAACTGGTTCGCGATTTCAGACTGGCGTGCGCATGGCCTTGCTGCGGGTGTTTCCGGCAGCGGAATAGCGGGCGCACATGTGGCCGCTCAGAGCGAGGTTGCGGCAGCGTTTGCCGCGATTGGAATCGGCATGAACGGGCTTCTCACCGCCCTGCTGGTGCCCTTGTTTGTAACGCTGTGGCATTGAGGCAGGTGAGCGGCGGTCTTGCAGCATGCCCTTTGCGGCAACAATCGTTTGCGGCGCGAGGAATTTTTCGAGATCTGCGGGTGATCTATCCTTTCTGTGTTTGACGGAAGATGGCAATGGTCCGGACAACGAAGGAGCTCAAGATGGAGAATGACAATGATGGCCAACTTTGTCCTGCTCGCCTCCCCATTTGTGATGTTCGCAGCGATCGGCATGGCCGTTTCGAGAGGTCATTCCCGGCGCCCTCGCGCAGTCGTCATCCGCGCATTGCGGCGTCGTG
>Ga0206821_10036_pt1 | contig 32428 bp, 26 predicted proteins | sample Alteio_BWOrgCont_85_FD_152860 | JGI IMG/M metagenome (GOLD analysis project Ga0206821, IMG submission 152860) | Enriched cells from forest soil in Barre Woods Harvard Forest LTER site, Petersham, Massachusetts, United States -... | ecosystem: Environmental > Terrestrial > Soil > Temperate forest >...
GCAATCGAAACGGGCTCGACCATCGCCGCCTTCTCGAACGGCAGCTCATCGGGCAGCCGGTAGAGGATCCTTGCCGGCACCGCCAAAAATTCGGCAAACGCCCCATGCTGCTTGTATTCCGCCGGCGACACGCCGACAACGCGCCGATGCTCGCATAAATTCACCTGGCCGCTTCGGCAAAACGCACACTCCCCGCAGGAAAGCGTCGAATCGAACGTCACCCGCTCCCCCACCTTCCACCCCTCGACCCGCGGCCCGAGGGCCGCGACTTCCCCCGACGCCTCATGTCCCATGATCAACGGCGGCTGCCGTCGCCCCGTCGATCCGTCCCACCCGTGAATATCGCTCCCGCAGATGCCGCACGCCCGGATGCGCAGCAAAACCTCGCCCTCCGCCGGCTTCGGGGCGGGAAAATCGACCAATTCCAAATGCGAGGGGGCGGTTAGCAGAAGGGCTTTCATCGGTGGGCTGCCGAAATGCTTGCGGTCAGTGACGACCTCGGCCACCTTAAACTCAAGGGTGGCCACACTCCCCCCCATGCTCATCTATTCCTCCCGAGACAATTTGGTCGTGGCCGCGCCTGGTCAGGAAACCGTCGAGATCTCCCTGACGCTCGACGCCCTCTTTGCCGCCGCCGATCCGGCGGCGACCGTCCGGGCTGCCCTGACCGCCGGCCGGCCCGCCGCCGTGCCGGAGCGGCCGCGGCCCCCCCTCCAGTCGCAGGAGGTCTGGGCGGCCGGTGTCACCTACTACCGCAGCCGCACCGCGCGCATGGCGGAGTCGAAGGAAGCCGGCGGCGGCACCTTCTACGACAAAGTGTACCACGCCGACCGCCCCGAGCTGTTTTTCAAATCCACCCCGCATCGGGTCGCCGGGCCGGGCGAAGCGGTCAAATTGCGGAAGGATTCCGCCTGGAACGTCCCTGAACCCGAATTGACGCTCGCGATCAACGCCGCGGGCCGGATCTTTGGCTATACCATCGGCAACGACATGAGTTCGCGCGACATCGAGGGAGAAAACCCCCTCTATCTTCCCCAGGCCAAGGTCTATGACCGCTCGGCCGCCCTCGGGCCCTGCCTCCTGCTCAGCGACGAGCCGCTGCCCCCCGCGACGGAAATCTCGATCGAAATCCTCCGCCAGGGCCGCGCGGCCTTCCAGGGCCTCACCGCCATCAGCCAGATCAAGCGCACGTTTGCCTCGCTCGCGGAGTTCCTCTTTCGCGATAATTCGTTCCCCCAGGGATGTTATCTGATGACCGGGACCGGCATCGTTCCGCCCGATGACTTCACGCTCCAAAGCGGCGATGAGATTCGGATCGCGATCCAGCCTATCGGCACCTTGGTCAATTTCGTCGCCTGACTCCGATGAACCTCCTGGGCAAAAGTCTGCTTGCCGGCCAGCCCGGCCGTTCCGGCGGTCCCACCTTCCGCGCCATCAATCCCGCCACTGGCGAAACATTGGAACCGGACTTTCATGAGGCCCTGGCATCGGAGGTCGACGCCGCGCTCTGGGCCGCCGCGGCGGCCTCCGAGACCTATCGCGCGCAGCCGGGACACGCGCGGGCGCTCCTGCTCGAGGCCATCGTCTCCGAGATCGAGGGGCTGGGCGACCCGCTGCTCCAGCGGGCCCACGCGGAAACCGGCCTGCCCCTGCCGCGGCTCCAGGGCGAGCGCGCCCGCACCTGCGGCCAGCTCCGGCTCTTTGCCCAGGTCGTGCGGGAAGGTTCGTGGGTCGACGCCCGGATCGACCCTGCGCTCCCCGCCCGCCAGCCCCTGCCCCGGCCCGACTTGCGCCGCATGCTGGTGCCGCTCGGGCCTGTCCTGGTCTTCGGCTCCAGCAACTTTCCCCTCGCGTTTTCCGTCGCCGGCGGCGACTCCGCCTCCGCCCTGGCCGCCGGCTGTCCGCTAATCGTGAAGGCGCACCGCGCGCACCCCGGCACCTCTGAAATGGTTGCCGGTGCGGTGGCCCGGGCCGTGTCGGCCTGCGGCCTGCCCCCGGGCGTCTTCTCCCTGGTGCACGGCGGCGGGGCCACCGTGGGGATCGCGATGGTGAAGCACCCTGCGATCACGGCGGTGGGCTTCACCGGCTCCCACGCCGCCGGCCGCGCGCTCTGCGATGCGGCGGCGGCCCGGCCCCATCCCATTCCGGTCTTCGCCGAGATGAGCAGCCTGAATCCCGTGTTCCTCCTCCCCGGCGCGCTGCAGGAACGCGGCGTAGGAATCGCCCAGGGCTTGCTGGCTTCGGTGACGCTGGGCGTCGGCCAATTTTGCACCAAACCCGGTCTCGCGTTCGCCCTGCGCGGGCCGGCCACGGATGCCTTCCTCGCCGCCTTGGCCGGCGCCGCGGTCAACGCGCCGCCCGCGACGATGCTCACGCCCGGCATTCAAGCGGCGTTCCTTGAGAACCAGGCCAAAGTCGCCGGCCTCGGCGGTGTCGACCTGTTGGCCAGGACGGAAAGCCCGGCCTCCCCCCGACCCACCGAGGGTCGCCTGAGCGTCTCCCGGACCACCGCGGCAAATTTCCTGCGGCAACCGGCGCTCGCCACCGAAGTCTTCGGACCGTTTACGCTGCTGGTCGTCGCCGACTCCGACGCCGAGCTGGCCGCGTGCGCCCGGGCCCTGGACGGCCAGCTCACGGCCACGGTGCACGGCAATGCCGCCGATCTGGCCGGGGCCCCGGCCCTCCTGACCCTCCTGGAGCAGAAGGCCGGCCGGCTGGTGATCAACGGATTCCCCACCGGGGTGGAGGTTTCGCCGGCCATGAACCACGGCGGCCCGGCGCCCGCCACGAGCGACGCCCGCTTCACCTCCGTCGGCACGGCCGCGATCCTCCGCTTCGCCCGCCCAGTTTGCTACCAGGGCTTCCCCGACGCCCTGCTGCCGCCGGCGCTGCAAAGAGCCAACCCGCTGGGCCTTCTGCGCCTCGTGAACGGCGAATCGACCCGCCTCGGCCAGCCGGCAGATGCCTGAGACTGACGGCGCCCACCCGTCGCCTCAGAAGTGGAAGCGGCGGCCCGCCGCTTTTACTCGAGCGCCGAGCGGCGCCCCGCCGCTTCTACCCCCAAATTAGGACCCTACCGGCCTAGGCCGGAGCTTGCCTTCATCACCCTTTTCGGCCACATTGAACCCTCGGTTCTTTGATTGGTTCGCACCCCATCCCCCTCCTGTTCCCTTTTTAACCCTTTGTGGGGGTGTTCCGGATTCTACCCTTGGTTGGAGTGCGCCGCTGCCTGTCGAGAGCCGAAGGCCTCTCGTTAAACCCCCTTCGAACAAAATAATAGGCAACTACGAAGCAATGCCCCTGGCCGCCTAATAATGCGGCCACGTAAGCCCGGCGACACCTGCTAGCCGGAACTTACGACGACAGCAGGCATAGTACGCGGAGCGACTCGCGGTTTGCGTACCGTACCTTCATCCGGGAGTTGGCTGGGAATTAAGCGCGCGTCGTCGCGTAGTCCCGGCGAGATTAAACCGACGCTAAACTAGGTAGACGCGGCGTGCGATAGTCAGGGGCACGCGGGTTCAACTCCCGCCACCTCCAAAAATTAAGGCCGCCCTCCCAAGGGCGGCCTTAATTTTTGCCGCGTCGTAGCCCCATCGGGGCGAAGACGGGTGGCCCCGCCTTCGCGCGTTGCGCCACGGCGCGGCAGCTTTCGCATTGCGAAAACCGGAAGACGGGCCAAAAACTCCCCACCAGAGCCACACCTTTAAGTCGACGTGAACCCGCCCTCCACATCGTCCCTGGGCCAGAAACCGGCGACTGCCGACATCGCGCCGGCCGAGCGCAAAAAGGCCGCCGACCTCGTCATCTTCCTCACCCGCCGGCTGGGCAAATGCGCCGAATGCGGTGCCGATCTTTTCGACGGGAGCATGATTCACCTGGAGAACAGCCGACCGCTCTGCCTCGACTGCGCCGACCTCGGGCACCTTGAATTTCTTCCCAGCGGCGACACGGCTCTGACCCGTAGAGCGACCAAGCATTCTCCGCTCCGCGCGGTCGTCGTCGAGTGGTCGCGCACTCGCCACCATTACGAGCGCCAGGGAATCCTCGTCACTTCTGCCGCGATCGAGCAGGCCGAAAGGGAATGCTTGGCCGACGCCGACATTCGTGAACGCCAGCGGCAAAGAGCCGCACGGCGACGCGATTCGGTCGAATCGACTTACCTGGCGGAGGTCGCCGCAGCCCTTTGCGCCCACTATCCCGGTTGTCCGCCGGAGGAAGCGAAGGAGATCGCGAATTGGACATGCCGAAAATATTCCGGCCGCGTGGGTCGCTCGGCCGCTGCCAAGCAATTCGATCCGCAGGCGCTAAAACTGGCGGTGATCTCGCACATTCGCCACGTCCATACCCGCTATGACGACCTGCTCATGCTTCACGGCGATCGGCAGAATGCCCGGGAGGAAGTCCGATCCGCTATCGACCAAGTCCTCCAACAATGGGAACGCCAAAGTGGATAGTTGAGACGCGGAGGCCCGGATTTTCCTCTGAAAATCGATAGATTAGCAAAAATCGTCGATAGATTATCGATAGATTCCGGCCGCCTCCAGAAGCGGCCGCCCATCAATAGATCGGGGCCGGATTCAGGCCGTCGCGCCTTGAACTCGTACCGCCTCGTCCGGCCCTCGGCGGGGAGAGGGTCGTGAATTTCGGCGCTGTCGAGAATATGGCTCTTGCTTGTCCCTTCAAAATAGCCGGCCTTGACGTAGGCGTCGGGGAATTGCTGTCCCCTGTCCTTGCCAAACGGGATAATTCCGGCGGCGGTCGCCACGGTCCGGCCGTCAATGGAGGCCAAAAGGCCGAGTGACTCAAGATCCGCACGCCGGAGCTTCCGTCCGGCGCCGGAAAACAGCTCGGAAGCTACTCGGAAGTCCAACGCTTCCGAGTTCGTGCCAATCAGAGGTTCTTCGTCAAACGTCTTGCGCAGGACAATCCGTCGAAGCTCGTCGACCTGAGCCGGATCGGCGACCCGCCGACCGTGGGAACCCGTCCGCTATGGGTTGCCAAAAGGTTGCCAGAGATCCTGGATTTACCTTCCCTTTGTTGCCGGTCGTTACTCTTGTTTGCCCGTTCCAATCCATTAACCATCAATCAAGTCCCCGTTAGTTAGCGACTTAGCTTCATGGCGGAAATTTGGTTCAACTCCCGCCACCTCCAAATTTTTGAGCGCCCCCCAGCAGGGGGACCGCTCAAAAATTTGCCGCGTCGTAGCTCGCGTCCAGCGAGCGAAGACGGGCCAAAACCGCCCAACCGAGGCCACCATGCCCTTATCTCGGCAGGCCCACTTTCACGCCGATATAGCGTCCTGGCACCGTCAAGTTGTGGTATTAGAACCGATAAATTACTTTGCCGAAGAAACTCCGCGGCTCGCCCGTGCTCCCATTGTTGTCACCGCTCAAATTATCGCTGATGTAGACTATGTTCCCGATATTATCGACCCCCACTTGGTAGGTTGCATGCTTATAGGTGTAGCTGAGCACGGCATTGGTGATTAGATACGAAGGGAGAATCTCCGAATTGAGGACGTCATCCCGCAATGCCCGGGTGCCGGTGAAATTTGCGCTAACGTCCAGTCCCCAATTGCCGTGGGTAAGATCGGCGCCCGCTCCGGCCGTATTACGTGGATTCATCGCGATCTGGTTGTCGGATAGATTCAAGGTGGACGTGACATAGTTCACGTTGATCGCATCGTTGTAAGCGTAGTCGAGATAAAGATCGAGCCAGTTGGTGGTGCGAAACTCCACGCTCGCCTCGACACCCCGCGCGCGCTGTTCGTCCTGCGAAATCAGATAGTTCAGCGTGTTGATGCGGTAAAACGTCTGCGCGTTGACTTTCTCGATTTGGTACACGCTCGTCTCCCAGAAAATCTTGCGGTTATCATCATAGCCTTTGAAACCCAATTCGTAACTGTCGGCGATTTCCGGATGCAACAGCTCGAAAACCGTAACCCCGCCGGAGGTGCTGGAGCTGGGCGCCAGGGGCTTGAATGACTTTGAAAAACTGACGAAGACGGACGCTTGGTCGGACGCGCCGTTGTAAAAATCGTCCGTCAAGCTGACCCGCGGCGACACCGCCGAAACCGTCTGCTGGCCAAATTGGGTGAGGCTCGAGTTGGCCAATCGCTGAAACGCCTGGTCGTAGCGCGCTCCGAGCAGCAGGCTGAAATCACCCAATTCCGCGCGTTCTTCGGCGTAGCCGCTGGTGACGGGCTGGTAGATCCAGGTCTGGACGTTCGCGCCGACCACCCCATAAGGATAAAACTGCGCGTTCGTCACCGGCGTCCCGAAGTTAGGCGGATTGAAGGTGGGCTGGTTCGTAACCGTCGCCGCATTCTGGGTAAAGTGACCGTTCTCATAAGTGCCGCCAAAGATGAAGGTGTTTTTAACCACGCCGAACTTGTGAGTCCACGAGGCGTTGATATCGTCGTAAAAGATATCCTGCACACTGGCCTGGAAGAAGTTATTTTGGTTGTATCCCGGATTGGTGTCGACCGCGATGCCGCCAATGTAATTGCGGAGAAACCGGTTGTAGTTCGTGACGTCCGTCACCTTCCATTCGCTCCCAAACGTGAGGGTCGGCGTGACAGTAAAGGACTGGAAGCCGGTTTTGTAAAACGCATCCGGCACCGCGAGGTTCGCGGTCGGCGAAAGCCCGAAAGCGATATCGCCGTTCAATAAGGGGTAGGCCCCGCTGCGGTAGGCGAAGAAATGCGTGTCGATATAGGATTCGCGCAGGTTCAGATAAGGAGTGAGCTGCTGATCGTCGGAGATCTTGGCGAATTGATTGTCATTGGACGTCCGCGCCTCGTAGCCATCCGACCAGCCGTCGCCAGCCTCGAGATTGACGGCTCCGTTGACCGCCGTGGGCACGACGGCTCGCACGTAACCGTTGTACGTGCCGAAGCTGCCGCCGTTGACCGAGACCTCCCCCGAAGTGGTGTCCGTTCGCGGCGCATCCGTAAAGATATTCACCACGCCGGCGACCGCGTCGCGGCCGTAAACCGATGATCCCGGTCCCTTCGCGTATTCCAAATTCTCCACCATTCCGATGGGGATGTTGATGAGATCGGCATTTCCATTGACCTGCCGGAACGGGACGCCGTCGACCATCACCAGAACGTCGTTCGTGGAGCGAAACCCCCGGGTCGCGAAGCGCAGGAAGACACCTCCTTGGGCTCCCACCTGGAGGCCCGGAACCCGGTCCACCACGTCTTGAAACGAAAGGGCCCCGGCATCCTCGAATTCGCTGCGATCGACGCTCGTGATGCTGATGGGCGTCTGCAGTTGATCCAATGCCATGAGCGTGTCTGTGACCACAAACTGCTGCAGCGACAGGACGTCGTTGTTCGTGGTTGCCGGGGGATTCTGGCTCGGTTGACCGGCCGTTGTCGTGGGCGCAGCTGGATCATCCGCCATGGCGGATGCCGACATTAGTCGACAGAGAGCAAGGACAGCCAAGACGAGTAGGGTATGACTCGAATGACGCAGAACAGCAGGCATGCGGGTGGTCATACTAAATACCGACGCCGCAACCCGAAAAATCCCCACCAAGAATATGCAGAATTTCCAATAACCCTCAGCGGCCGACTTTGGCGCCGCGCCGCGGGCGGAGCCGGATCCAAAGACCGCTGCCGGCCAGAAAGGCGAGCACCAAGCCGCCGATAAAATAAGGGATCTTCGATGCATCTCCCCAAAAGTCTCCGTAGTGCAGCGTGGCCGTCATGAAGAGAAGCTTCCGACCCCAGGATGACTGGCGGGCGTCGTAAATTCCCACCACCCGGGGAACAGCAGAGAGGGCAAACGTTACATAGCTGCTGGCCCCAAGCAGATGTGCGCCCGGCGCGCGTCCCAAGACCTTGACTAGGTCCGGAGAACGATTGTTCGGACCGCTTAACGGGAAATAAACATACCGCGCTTCGAGCTCTGGAAAAGCCCGATGGCTCTCTGCCACCAGGAGGTCGATCGAGGGAATCCGATCGAGGAGCTTCCAGTCCGCTCCGGTCAGGGGAATCGGCGGGGAGCGATTCAGGAAGACGAGGAGGGAATCGAAATTCAGGACCGTGCCCGTCACGCCGAGCAAGATGGCAAAAAGGAGCGACCATACTCCGAGATGGGAATGCAGCCGGCCGAGGCGCTCCGCCGATTTCCGCCACCGTAGGGCATCCCAGACCTTCTTGCGGTAGACCCAGATGCCAGTAAGACCCGAGATCGCCAGGACTATGCCGAGCACCGCCACCAAGGGCTCTCCCCAGAAATCGGGAAGCCAAAGTCCCTCATGGATGCGGACCATCCAGTCGCTCAGGAAATGATACGAGAGACGGTGGCCGACGATCGCTCCCGTGCCTGCGTCGATGTAAACTTGATGGCGCACCACCTCGCCATCCGCGGACGTCTCCCGCAGAAAAGCCACGTAAGGGGCATGCGCGTCGCTGGGAAACATCAGATAGCCAACGTGGTAGCCGCCAAACTCTGCCCGGGCCGCGCGCAATGTCGCATCGATAGAGACGGGATGCTGCGTCGCCGGACGAAAGCGGAGCTCCGGGTTGAAATACCGGTCGAGCTCGGCGCGGAAGACCAGATAGACGCCGGAGAGGACGATCACGAGCATGAAAGCCCCGCTGACCAAGCCCAGCCACGAATGAACGCGGAAAAGAACGCGAGTAGAGTTCATCGGATCCTACGGCGGCTGACTCAAGACGATTTCGGCGTCTCCCCGCCGGTCCGCTCTCAATCCAAAATCCGATTCGAGCAGTTGCACAAGGGCATCCACTCGGTCGGCGCGCAGGACGCCGCTCAGCTCCAAATGATCGAGGGAGCGATCGGAGATGACGAATTGTACCCGGTTGTATCGGTTCATCATCGCAACCACCTCGGATAGCGGCGTCCCCGAGAATCCCAAGCGGGGCTCCCGCCAGTCCAACTTTTCCACGCGTTCGGCGTCAGACACCGCCTGCACCACCATCTCGCGGCCGGTAACCGGCGAAATCGGAATCGCCACCGTGCTTCCGGCGTCGACGAAAACACGATGGCTCTGTGTCGAAGCCCTCTCCCCCCCACCAAAAGTTTCGGATGGATCCCGCGTCCGATTGACCGCTACTCGGCCTTCAGTCACCAAGACCTCCACCGCTTGCTGCCCCAGTTGAACCGCAAAAGCCGTGCCCACGGCCTGAACCTGGACCCCGGACGCTTGAACCAAAAAGGGTCGCGATCGATTCTTCGCTACGGCAAAATAAGCCGAGCCATTGGACAGTTCGACCCGTCGGAGCGCATCGCTAAAGGCAACAGTGATTCGGGCGCCGTCCTTGAGTTCGACGACGGAGCCGTCAGGCAGGACCTGCCGGACCGGGAGGGAGACCACGGTATGGGAGGTGGCCAAAAGGTCGGGGGCCGGGGTGCGCAGCGCCGGCCAAAAATACCCGGCCGCGATCAAAGCCGTCAGCCCGCCCACTGCGGTTGCCGTACGCCGCCACCGACGTTTTCTCGCCCGGGTTTCAAGGCCAGCCGCAACCAGGTCCATCGTGCCGGTATGCCACATCCAGTCGAATTCGTCCGCCTTGGTATCCGCCTTGGCGAGCGCCAACGGGTGCTTCCGGTCCGCGGCAAGCCACGCCCGAAACTCGACCCGCTCGTCCGCGGTAAGTCCAGCTTCACGCCGCCTGATCCAATCCACCGCCGCGGCATCAGCGGCGCTCGGATCTGAACTCTCCTGGGGCGGGAGGCTATTGGTGTCTGGATTCATCGCCAAAGAGATTCTGTAAGCCACGCTTGCGCAAGAAGTCGCGGCATCGGATCAAGCCGCGCGCCAGCAGATTCTCCACCCCTTTTTCGGAGATGCGAAGCTGGAGGGCGACTTCCCTTTGGGGGATGAGCTTAATTTTTCTGAGAATGACGATTTCACGACAACGAGGAGGCAGCGAATCAATCGCGCGAATCAAAAGTTGAACTTTTTCGTGTTGACCAAGGGCTTCGGCCGCAAGGGGCCTATCTTCATAGACGTGGATCGCCGCCAAATCCCCACTAGAATCAACCACCGATCGCCTATCTTTCCGAATGACATCGAGCGCCAAACGTCGGGCAACGGTGAACAAGAACGCCCTGGCGGACCCGATTGGATATGCCGCCCGAGCCTTCCAGATGCGAAGATAGGACTCCTGGACAACATCGTCCAGGTCGCGGACCGTGGGAAACGAGCCGTTTAAGTAAGCACGCAGCGACGGCTCGTGCGGATGCACTTCCTCCGTGAACCAGCGGGTTTGTTCGGCGCTCGAGGCCTGGTCATGAGGAAGCATATTTACGGCGCCTAGGGTTTTCTGCGACGCTGGGTGCATAACATGTGCCAGTCGCTCCATAATAGGCATACTTCCGTGATTTGGTCCGCGAGTTGTTTTGCCTGAGGCGCGCCGCTCAAAGGGGGGTGGGGCCTTTAGGCATATGCCCCCATACCCCATCAAAGAAGGCAATCGAAAATTTCAGGTTTATTGAAAGGCGGACCTGCCGCGAAGTTTTTAGGAAACCAACAGCGGCGGATGGCCGTTAATTGCCGCCGCTGTCTCGGTAGCGGTTGGGACAGCATCGGGTTTCAAGTTCCGAATATTGTTGGTGGGGATTTATTGGCGCGCGGCGTCGTTCTAGTATGAACACCAGCATTCTGACTTCGCTTTGTCGTTTGAGTCCGACCGCGCTTGTTTTCGTAATCGCTAGCATCCCGTATCTGCTGCCATCAACAGCCAAGGCGGACGCCAACAGCCAAGCGGCGGAGTCCACGGCAGTCGGTGGAGGACCCGCCCACGGTGCAACCGCTGCCAGCAGTCCGGGTACCGACGATCAATCGGTCGTTGAACTCCCAAAATATGTCACCGTCGGCTCCCGCTTCAACGACCGGTTGGTCACCGACTCTCCCGTCCCGGTAGATTTCGTCTCCGCCCAGGATCTCAACGTCGGCGGCAACTTTGATTTCTCGCAGATGATGGAGGCAGCGATTCCCTCCTACAACCTGGTGCACACGGCGTCCAATGGCGCCTCGGATTTTGAGCGACCCGCCACGCTACGGGGCTTCGTTCCAGGCGAGACGCTCGTGTTAGTCGATGGCATTCGCCTGCATACATCGTCCTTCGTGAACAACACCCAGAACATCGGACGGGGAACCGTCTCGGCAGACCTCAACACGATACCCGATTCCGCGATCGATCACGTCGAGGTCCTGCGCGACGGCGCCTCCGCCCAATATGGCTCAGACGCCATCGCGGGCGTCATTAACGTGGTTCTAGACAAAGCTCCAGGCAGCGGAGTCGACCTCTCGACCGGCGTGACATCTAAGGGAGATGGTGCGGTGGTCGAAAGCAGCGCCTATTCGGGAGTTCCCCTTGGAGACAATGGCATCCTGCGTGCCACGCTATTCTATCGCGACCATAGCGCCACGAGCAGGACCGGGCCGGATACCGCACAGCAGTATTTCGGGATCAATCCCGTCACCGGGGCACTTGTGTTGCCATCGACCTTTTACGGGTCGGGCATCGGACTAACCCCGTCCAATGGGATTCTCGATCCCAGAGACGCCACGATTGACCGCGATATTTACAAGCACTACGGCGACGCCCGGTATACGACGAACGGCTTGTTTCTCAACAGCGAGTCGTCTCTGGGAAAGGGAGTCACGTTCTACAGTTTTGGGGGTTATAGCAGGCTCATCGGGCACAGCGTCGATTTCTGGCGCACGCCCGCCAATGACGGAACCATCCGCGCCTTTTATCCCAACGGCTTCGCTCCGGTGAAAAATATCACCCTCACCGACGAAACCTTGGCGGCCGGGCTCAAGGGGGAGACAGCGGGAGGTTGGGGCTGGAATCTTTCCAGCGAATTTGGCGACAACAAGACCGGCATCATCAGCTCGAACAACGACAACGCTTCCATGGGCCTGGCTAGCCCCACCGTTTTCAATCTCGGCCAGTGGTACTCGGCGCAGTGGACATCGAATCTCGATATTACAAAACAATTTGCCCTCGGGCTCCCGAACCCACTCAAGGTCGCCTTCGGCGGCGAGCATCGCTGGGACAATTACCGACTCTACGCCGGAGATCCGGCTTCCTACGAAAACGGCGGCGTAGCCATCCTCGACGGTCCCGATAAGGGGAACCCGGCCCCCGTGGGCGATCAGGTGCTTGCTGGGTTGCAGCCGCAGGATGCCGTGGACGCAATTCGAACTAGCGAAGCCGCTTACATGGATGTCGAAAACCAGATCACGGACCGCCTGCTGCTTTCCGGCGCAGCCCGGTATGAGGATTACTCGGATTTTGGCCGAGACTTGATCTACAAGGCAGCCGCCCGATTCGAACTGACCAAGGGATTGGCTCTCCGGGCCTCCGTCAACACGGGATTCCGCGCGCCCGATCTGGCCCAGGAGTGGAACAGCAACTCCGCTACATCGTTCATCAACGGAGTGGCTCAATCGGTCAGGCTGGTTCCGGCCGCAAATCCGATTGCCAAACTCCTCGGAGCAACACCGCTCAAACCAGAAAAATCCCAAAACGAATCAGCCGGGGTGACTTATGAGAACGGAGCTTTCTCGTCATCGATCGATTTCTATCGCGTGGTCGTGGATGACCAGATCCTGCTCTCGTCCAATTTTGCCAGCCTTGCCATTCCCACCCTGGTGGCCAGCCAGGGCTACCCCGCCGTCGAATCGGTGAGCTTTGAAACCAATGCCGCCGATATGGAAAGGGAGGGCTTCGACCTGACGATGCGGTATCGGTTCAATCTCAATGAGCTCGGTGCGCTCACTGCCACTTTTTCGGCGACCGGCACCAAGGACAAATTCCTCCGAGTCGCACCGGCCCCCGTGCAGCTTACGAACCTGGGAATTACGACACCGCTGCTTGATCTGACTCAACAGACCCGCCTCACCCAGGGGCAGCCCAGGGATAAGTATATTCTCGACCTGAATTGGCGCTGGAAGAAGGTTTCCGTTAATCTTCGAAATATTTTATATGGTTCGTTTGCCGAAGTGCAGTTCACAAGTCTCAATCCGGCTGAGATCGCCGCGCTCACTCCCGGCTACGATGTCCATTTCGCGCCGACCAGCCCCGCTTCGTCAAACTATCAAGTCATCCAGATCTTCGACCAAAAAACCATCACCGATCTCGACATCACCTACCATCTCACGCCAAAGATTGGCGTTTCTATCGGTGCCAACAACCTTTTCGATATTTACCCCGCTAAGAACATTGCTTCGACCGCCGCCGGAGTGGCGGCGGGCAGCAATGGGGCGGACAACTTCGGCACCGTTCCTTATCCAAACCTCGCACCTTACGGCTTCAACGGAACGTTTCTCTACACCAAGTTAACTTTCTCCTTTTAACGGCTGGCATCCGTTGCATGGGCACGCTTCGAACTAGGTCCACCAAGGCCGTTTGGGCTGTGCACCGTTGGCTTGGACTGTTGCTCGGGGCCTTCATTCTGGTTATTAGCGCGACGGGCGGGCTGCTTGTCGTGCAACGCGAAATTGGCGAGGTTACCGGACACGCGGTCACGATCGTGACACCGCGACCGCTACGCGCTCCATTAGCCACGATCCTTTCAAACGTGCAGACGAGGGCGCCAGCGGGAATGCGCCTGCGTTCCCTGATATTCGATCCCGACCCTGCGCATTCCATCAGAATACAGCTCACAAAATTGGCCTTGCGTCCCCGCTACGTTAATGCGCTTGAAAACCGCCTGATGTATGCGAGCGTGGATCCGTACACGGGCCGTGTGCTGGATTTTCGGGATGAAAATAGCGTCCCCGACCGCTGGATCAGGACATTGCATGTCTCGCTTTTTGCGGGACGGATCGGCGTGATCGTAACTACCCTGGCTGCCTTCACGCTGCTCATTCAGTGTTTCACTGGAATTTGGATTTACCGCGGCGCTCTTACGGGACTTTGGAAGCATCCTTTCCGTCGCCGTCTCGGTTGGCGGACAGCCCTCCGAGATCTTCACCGCTGGTTGGGTGTGGGCGGACTGGCGTTAAATCTCATTTGGGGTGCGACCGGAGCCTACATGATGGTCTACAGCCTTCCCTCCCTCCTAGCCTCTCCAGCTTTTTCGAACCAAGAGAACAGGATCGCTTGGGATGTCAAATCGGCGCCAGCCCTCGAGGCACTCGTCGTTGAGGCGAGGAGGCATTTCCCGACGGCCGAGCTCGGAAGCATCGACCTTCCTCTTTTCCTGGGTGAGCCGATTACGGTGTCACTCCTTCAGCGGAATGCGGCGGTCTGGGCGAAATTTCCGAGCGTGCAATTCGACAGCGCTACTGGCGCACTGTTGCGCGTGATTCGACCCGAGGACGCCAGTTTCTGGGCAAAGACACAGGCTTCGATCAAGCCGCTCCATTTTGGATTCTTCGGCTCGATCTGGACAAAATGGGTTTACTTTGTCGCCGCGTGGGTCCCGGCATTACTTGCTCTCAGCGGGTTGCTCATCTGTAAGAGTTCAACCCCCGCGTCAATAACCGGGCGGAGAAAATAGCAATATGTCATCATGGACTTCGGCAACCGACTTCAGCCGTCTCGCGTCCAGCGCCTCACCCGAAGCACTGGCCTGCGAAGAATCCTTCTGGCAGAAGGTGCGTGGCGAATACGTGGTCCCCGCAGAGTTCATTCACTTGGAATACGGCTGGTATCATCCGTGTTCCCGGGCGGTGCTCGCGACGGAAATCGAGGCGCTAAAACGCTGCCACGCTCGCGGCTCGCACTACAAGCGCGGGGAAATGGATGCCGACCGCGAGGCTGCGCGATCTGATCTCGCAGCCCTGGCCGGGGTGGGCGCCGAGGAGATCGTGATTACGCGCAACTCTACGGAGGCGATCAATATTGTTATCAACGGGCTCCCGCTTAATCGGGGAGACGCGATTCTGCTTTGTGATCAGGAGTTTCCCAGCATGGTGCAGGCGTTGGAGCAGCGGGCCAGGCGCGAGGAGCTGAGTCTCGTGGTTGCCAAGCTCCCGCTCGATCCCCAATCGGATGATGAGGTCATCGCGGCCTATGCAGCCGCCATTACTCCGCGTACCAAAGCGCTGGTGATAACACACCTGATTAACCACACGGGGCATGTACTGCCGGTGCACAAGCTCTGCGCACTTGGGCGGGAGCGGAACCTCCAGATATTTGTGGATGCCGCGCATTCCTTCGCACACCTCGCCTTCAAGGTCGCCGAGATCGATTGCGACTATCTTTGTAGCAGCCTGCATAAGTGGCTCGGCGGCCCCCTTGGCACCGGCATGTTGTATGTCCGGCAGAATCGCATTGTCGGCCTGACGCCGCTGTTCGCGGATACCGAGGTCGCTGCGAATGACATCCGCAAGCTCGCGCATTTCGGTGACTCGCCGGACCAGATGCACTTTGGACTGAGGGAAGCGATTCGTTGGCACAATCAACTCGGTTCGCTGGTCAAAGAAGCGCGGCTCCGCTTCCTGCAGCGCAGGTGGACTGAGGTGGCCAGGACTTTGCCCGGCGTGCGCCTGCTGACCCCGCGTGATTCTGCGCGCCATGGTGCTATCGGCGTTTTTGCCGTAGATGGGATGACGCCGGAAATCATCGTCCATCGGCTTATGGCTGAGCACCGTATTTTTGTGAACGCGGTGGTTCATCCTGTGGTGAAGGGAGTGCGAGTGACTCCGGGCATTTGCAGTTCGACTGAAGACATCGATTGCCTGATCGCGGCGTTACGCGTGATTGCCACATCGAGGTAGGCGTTCGTTATTTCACGTGGGTAAGCAGTTAATTGTGAAAACGAGCCCTTGCGCGGGCGGCCCTACCGGCCAAAAGCGGCCACCAGCTTGATCGCTCCGAGGGCGACGGCGCCGACTGTCACCGCGGCGGAGAGGCCCACCATGAAGGGGCGCATGCCCAGCTTCTTGAGATTGGCCAGTCCGGTGCTCAGCCCCACGGCGGCCATCACGACCGTCAGAAACCAGGTGGAGGCGTTATTCATCAGATCGAGGAAACTCGTCCAAAAGGAGTGATCGAACAGGCCAAAAGCGCGGGGGGATGCGTCGCCAATGGTCCGCGCCACGGTCATGCCGAGGAAGCCCACCACAAAGGGGGGCAGAATCTGGTGCCGGGATTTTCCCTTGGATTTTCCATCGGCCCAGCCGCGGTGGAAGAGCGCGGCCATCAATGGGATGACGGCGGCCATGCTCAAATTCCGCATGATCTTCACGACCGTGGCGGTGTTGAGCACCTCGGGCGCGTGATGCGTCTGTTGGAAGGCGAGCGCCGCTCCGGTGACCTGCGCCGTATCGTGAATCGCGGTGCCAAAGAAAATGCCGATCGAGGTCAGATCGGTGCCCAGCATCCAGGGGACGACGAAGGGATAGGTGAGCATCGCCAACATCCCAAAAATGGCGACACAGGCCACCGCATAGCTGACCTCGCTCTCCTCGGCTTCGATCGCTGGGGCCACAGCCATGATGGCGGAGACCCCGCAGATGCTCGTGCCGACGGCGATCAGGGTGGCCAGCCGGCGCGACAGTCCGACCCGGACTCCCATCCAGGGGACGAGGACCAGCGCCGCACCGATCGTCACGATCACAATCGGCAGGGCGTGCAGGCCGATGCCGCCGACCGCACCCAGGCTCAGTCGCCAGCCAAGGAGCATGATCGCCAGCCGCTGCAAGGGCCGCATGCAGGCGCGCAGGCCTTCCTGGAAAATTGCGGGAATCCCGATGATGTTGCAGAGGACGACGCCCAGGACGATCGCGATCGGAATACCGTTGATCGGGCTGTTCTTGTACCCCAAAAGCGACTGGCCGATCCAGGTCGCGGCGGCGTCGGCGAGGACCGCCAGGGCGGCGGCCAGGCAGAAGCCCGGAATTCGCTCCCCGACCCAGGACAGCGCCTGCATTCCCTGGCGGCGGATGGGATCCGCGGAGCCGGCTCCCACCGGCATGGTCGCCGGCGCCAGCCCCTCCATACTGTCCCAGCTGTCGAAAAAATCGGGGGCGGCCTGCGGTTTCATGGCATTACTGTGGCGTCCGATGGCTGTGATTGTGCCGGATTATGGGAATAGTCCTCGGCTTTGCTTCGCTTCCGCAACACGTGCGATCCCGAGGGTGAGTGCCGCCAGGCGCCGGCTGCATCTAAATTTAACCTTCTGGGATTCGACGGACTCTTTGGCTTTGTCGAGGATGCGAAAGAGCTTCGTAATGACCTCGTCGCGATCCCAGTAGTAGTTTTGCAAATTCTGCAGCCACTCGAAATAGGACACAATAACACCGCCCGAATTACAGAGGACATCGGGAATGATTTCGATGTCCCCTCTCCTTTCGACAATTTTGTCAGCGCCGTTGGTCGTCGGTCCGTTCGCGGCTTCGGCTAAGATCCGGCACCTCAGCTTCGGAGCAATCTGCTCAGTAATCACCCGCTCCAGCGCCGCCGGAACCAGCACAGTGCATTTGAGTTGCAGGAGCTCTTCGTTGCCGATCGGGTCGCCGCCGTCAAAGTCCTTCAAGGCCCCAGTGCGCCGTACAAACTGCAATGCCTTTCCAAGATCGATTCCCTCGGCATTGTGAATGCCGCCGGTATAGTCGGAAATCGCAATGACCTTTGCGCCGTAGCCGCTCAGAGCGACTGCGGTCTCGCTACCTACATTGCCGAATCCCTGAACGGCCACCGTCGTTTTGTTCAAAGGCACCTTCAGATCCCCAAGGTATTTACCCACAAGATAAGCGACCCCTGCTCCGGTCGCCTCCCGTCGCCCTTGCGAACCACCGAGTGCAACGGGCTTTCCGGTTACCACCGCCGAAGCCACATAGCCGACATGGTTGGAAAAGGTATCCATCATCCAACCCATAATCTGCTCGTTGGTCCCGACATCGGGTGCGGGAATATCCGTCTGCGGTCCGATAAAATTGATCATCTCCTGCATGTAGCGACGCGTTAGGTGTTCCAACTCCGTGACTGAAAGTTGCCGCGGATTTACAATGACGCCCCCCTTGGCCCCTCCATATGGCAGGCCAACCAAAGAACATTTCCAACTCATCCACATCGCCAGCGCCGCAACCTCGCCCAGCGTGACGTTCTCGTGGAACCGGATGCCACCCTTGCATGGGCCCGTGGAGAGATTATGCTGGACTCGATACCCTTCGAACACCGTCACGCTGCCATCATCGCGCCTGACCGGCAGGGCGACGGCAAGGCACCGGCGAGGATACTTGGTGCGATCACGGATGGTTTCGGGCAGCTCAATGACATCGGCGGCATTGTCGAATTGGCGACAAGCCATCCGAAAGACGTCGGAATTGTACAACCCGGAAACAATGCCTCCCGCCATCTTAGGATCCCCGTTCAGCCACCTTATTGACCATTTCGGCGAGCCGACCGAGGCCCGCTTCAAGGTTATCTCTCGAAGGTCCGAAAGAGAAACGGACGTACGTCGACCATAGCGGAATCTCGGAGCGACTGCATACAGACGGGTTCACATCAAAGAACTCGCCGGGCACCGTCAGGACTTGGTGCTTGAATGCTTCACGCATAAATCCCACGCCGTTATTCAATGGAGCAGGAAGGTTTGCGACATTGCCCCAGGCATAGAATGTCCCTTCCGGACTGTGATCGAACGTGACGCCGAGCGCAGCCAGCCGATCGATCGTAATCTGCTGTTTGACGGCAAAAACCTGCCGAAGGGCTTGAGTCTCCTGATCGGCGCGGGCGGGTTCAAGTACCTGGCAGGCAGCTCGCTGGACAAAACGCGGCGCGCCTCCATCCAGGAAGCTGCCCGCGGCCGTTATCGAGCGAATCGTGTCACGCCGGGCAACGATCCAGCCCAATCGCCATCCGGGATACCGGAAACACTTGGTTAGCCCGTCAAAAATGACGACTGGGTCCCTGTCGACGTCTTCGACTTGCGCAGCAACGCTGACGGGTCCGACCGGACTGCCATAAAAGTAATGGGAATAGAACTCGTCCATCAAAAGGGTGCACGAGTGCCGGCGGAATATATCCGCCCAAGCTGCAAGTTCTTGCCCACGGATCACCACTCCGGTCGGATTGCACGGATTAGACACAAGGACCGCGTCCAGTTGTTCCTCCTTGATTCGTTCCTCTAAAACCGCCGGGGTGATCCGAAAGCGATCCGCAGCATTCAATTCGATCCGTACGGGTTCTATTCTCGTGAAGGTGGCCAGCAGGTCCTCGTAAGCCGTGTAGTCGGGCGTGAAGTACCCGAGGCGCAGAAAATCCATCGCTGTCGCCGCGCGCGACAGGGCCAAGCGTCCCCCGCAACTGACTGCAACATTGTCGGGCGTGTATTTGGACTGTTTGCCTGTTCGGTACAACCGATTGTAGTGGGCGGCGATCGCCTCCCGTAGTTCAAGCGTCCCTTCGACTGGTCCGTATGCGTGATCTGCGGGGTCGATATCCACGTGGCAAATCCGAGGTGGTGCGCCGGCCATTTCCCCGACCTCGGGCTGGCCCTGACCCAAGTTCGACCAGGCTGGATCGCCCATCCGGTAGCCAACCGCGGCGGCTTCATTGTTGACTCGTATGACGCCCATAAAAGGGAGGGAGCGAAAGGATCGATGAAGAGGTTTTCCGATTGTTGTCATTGCAGTAGTTTGGTCTGAATGTTTTATTGGGAAGGCGTGGTTTCCAACGAAGAGAAGTCATCGGCGTGCGCCTTTAGCGGATCTTCACCGATTCGGGTCCCCGCAATTCGCGACCCGACTGGCCGCCACGGAAGAACTCACTGTGGCGGCGGCTAAAGAACACGTAGATCATCAAGCCCAAAGCCAACCATACCACAAAGCGGATCCAGGTGATCACCGTAAGCCCCGTCATCAGTCCGGTGCAAAGCGCGACCGAAAGAACCGGGAGAAGCGGACCAAATGGCACGCGGAATTCCCGCCGTCGCTCCGGTTGGCTCCAACGCAGAAACATCACACCTAAGGAAACCAAAACGAAGGCGAAAAGTGTTCCGATATTGCAGAGATCGGCCGCATCGCCGATATCCACCAAGCCAGCCGGTATTCCCGCGGCTACGCAGACGATCCAGGTGGACCAGTAAGGCGTCTTGTAACGCGGATGGACGGCGGAAAATACCTTTGGGAGCAGTCCATCGCGAGACATTGCAAACCACACGCGCGCTTGCCCGTAGAGGAAAACCAGCAGCGTCGAGAGCATGCCGGTCAAAGCCCCGATGATGATCACCGATTGAAATACGGGTTGTGCCCCCATCTTTTTTAGCGCAAACGCCACCGGCGCTTCGGCTGCGGCACCCGAAATGAAGGTGGTGTACTTCATCATGCCGAGTAGCACCACTGCGACGCCGACATACAATAACGTGCAAACGATCAACGACACGATGATCCCGAAGGGCATGTCCCGTTGTGGATCTTTTGACTCCTCCGCAGCCGTCGAGACCGAATCGAAACCAATGTAGGTGAAGAAAATGATCGCGCCGCCGGACACCACACCAGCGAAACCGGATGGAGCGAACGGATGCCAGTTGGCGGGCCGCACCAGCATGCCTCCAACCACCAGAAAGGTCACGATGGCTCCGATCTTTATCATGACCATTATGTTATTCGCCCTCGCTGATTCCTTCACTCCCCGGACGAGGAGAATGGTGAGGAGGAAGACCACCAAGAAGGCCGGCAGGTTGAAATAAGCCCCGGTAAGGTGCCCCGCAGCCCAGACAGAACTCGACCATCGCCCAGGAAGACTGATGCCGAACGCGGCTAACTGCGCTTTCAGGTACCCACTGAAACCGACGGCCACCGCCACATTTGCGACCGTGTACTCGAGGATTAAATCCCAGCCGATGATCCAAGCGAAGATTTCACCCAAGGTAGCATAGGAATAGGTATAGGCACTGCCGGAAATCGGAATCATCGATGCCAGCTCGGCATAGCATAACCCGGCAAAACTGCAGGCGATCGCCACCAGAATGAAGGAAAGGGCGATCGCAGGGCCGGCGGGCGGGCGGCCGTGCATCAATGCACCCTGCACATTACCTTGCCGGAAAAGGCTGAGCACGACGTCCAGCATTTGCGCGTGGAACACCGAGGCTGTCTCGAAGTGCTCGCCCGCCGCAGCGGTACCTGTCAGCACGAAAATGCCCGAGCCAATGATGGCGCCAATACCGAGCGCTGTGAGACTCCAGCGGCCCAAGCTTTTCTTCAGGCGGTGAGTGGGGTCCTCCGAATCAGAGATTAGTTTGTCGATCGATTTTCGGGCGAAAATTTGCATTGGGGAACGGGAATTCATCTGACCAATGAGCGTTGGTCCGGACATCGTTTCCGAAACTGGGGTAATTCACTCTTTGTCGCCGTCTTCGCCAATCGCCTCAACCGGGCACCCCTCCAGCGCGTCCATGCACAGCGTGATCTCCAATTCAGTCGTCGGTTGTTGGTGCACGTAGGAGAAACCGCCTTCATCGTTGCGAGTGAAAAACTCGGGAGCAGTCTCGCGGCAGAGATCACAATCGATGCATTGTTCGTCGACGTAAAATTTGCCCGCGATGTTTGCCGGCCACCTGTTTGCTTTGTTTGCCATAATTGTTGGGTCAGGTGCGCCTTGCGGCGCCGGTTCCGACCGTAAGGATGCGTCGCGGACGGAGACCGATCCAAAGCCCGCTACCGGCAAGGAATGTCAGCACGAGGCCGGCGACGACATAGGGAATCTTTGAGGCGTCGCCCCAGAAATCTCCATAGTGCAATGAATTCGTCATGAACAGCAGCCGCATACCGAGCGATGCCTGCCGCGCATCGTAGACGCCCGTGATTTCAGGGGATGGCGACACCGCGAAAGCGACGTAGCTGCTCTTGCCAAGGATATGCCCACCCGGCACGTATCCCCCTATTTTGACGTAATCCTTAGGACCGCTCGGGAAGTAGACTCCATGCACTTCCAGTTCTGGAAATGCTCGATGAGCCGCCGCGATCAGGGTGTCCACGGAGGGAATTCGATCGAGGATGGCCCATTCCGAACCCATCTGCGGCACCGGTGGCGCACGGCACACCACAAGCAGCGAGCTGAAATTTAAGATCGTCCCCGTGATGCCAAGCAAAACAGCGAACAATAGCGCCCAAACTCCCAGGTGCGCATGCGCGCGTCCAAGGCGCTGGGTTGTTTTTCTCAGTCTCAGGGCGTCCCAAAGTTTCTTCCGGTAGACCCAAAGGCCGGTGATTCCGAGTAACGCCATCACAATTCCAAAAACCGCGACCAACGGCTGACCCCAGCGTTCCGGAAGCCAGAGGCCTTCATGCAAGCGCAGGATCCAGCTCGTCAGGTAGTGGCTTGAGACTCTGTGTCCTGCAATTTCTCCGGTCCCGGCATCCACATAAACCTGGTCGCGGACAAACGTTCCATCCTGATCGATCATCCTGAGCGAAACGACGAAGGGCGCCTGCGGGTCTCCGGGAAAGGTCACCAATCCGACGTGGCGGTCGGCGAACTGCGCCCGGGCCGCGCGTAGCACCGTATCCATCGCGACCGGATGATCCTTGACGGGGCGAGTGCGGATTTCGGGGTTAAAAAGCCGGTCGAGTTCGGCATCGTAAACCAAGTAGGCGCCCGTAAGGGCGATTACCAATAGGAACGCCCCGGCAATCAAGCCCAACCACTTATGAACCCAAAAAAGAGCGCGAGTTGAATTCATCTAAAGGATCGCCGATTCTTGGAACACCCGCCGTTCCCGAGTAAAGAAAGCTTTTTCCCGCCAAAGCCAGTTACGCCGAAGGCGGCTTCCCGTGCTGAGCGGCGTAGGAGACGTAGGCAGCCTCGTCGGAGAACATCGCGTCAATCGTGGCGATCAGCGGGTGTGCACTGATCAACCCCGAGATCGTCGCTTTGTCTCCAATCGAGTCTTCGATGACGAAAGTCGGGCGTTGTCCGACTTTCATCGCGTTGAATTCAGCCGTCGATGCCTCCACTCTGCCAAGAACCTCGGACGACTCAGCCTTGGCTCGGAGCTTTGCCGCGTCGAGACCAAAGGCCTTCTCCGCAACGGCCACCGCTTCCGCCATATCGGCCACTTTGCGTCCTTCACCGTGGCCGGCCTTGGCCAGGGCCAACCGCAAACGATCGTCGGTTAAGCCGAAATCCCGCCCGGCCTCCGCGACCAGATTGTAGGCCAAGTAGAGACCCTTCCGTTCAGGTTCGAACCAGCCCAAATTCAGCTTCACGGGAGAGCGGGTAATCGTGCCAATCCGGCGATAGAACCAATCGCACTGCTCCCTCGAACCCGGGAAGTCGCCTGGTCCCATCAAGGCAATTCTCCACTGAAAATCGACCCGATCGCCATAGCGGCTTTTTAGTTCGGCCCAAGCGGGTTCGGCCGCGTTGCACCAAGAGGATAACACTTCGAGATAGTAGGTAATCTTCATAAGAACGAACGATACGAAAAGATGGAAGGCGGCGCCAAATCCGTCATTTCCGATCTAGAAATGATAGATCACTTTCCCAAAAAAGCTCCTCGGTTCCCCGGCACTGCCGTCGTTGAAGCCGTTCAAATTGTCGCTGATGTAAACAATATTCCCAATGTTATCGACTCCGGCCTGATAGGTGGTGCGCTTGTAGACATAACTGAGCACCGCGTTAGTGATCAAATACGATGGCAGGATCATTGCCCCACGAATGTCATCCCGGAGCGGCCGCGTCCCGGTGAAATTCGAATTAACGTCGAGGCTCCAGGCTCCCTTGCTGACATTGAATCCACCCCCAGCCATGTTCCGTGGATTCATCGCGATCTGATTGTCCGAGAGGTTCGCCGTCGACGTGACGTAATTCACATTGATCGCGTCGGTATAGGCATAGTCGAGGTAGAGATCTAGCCAATGGGTGGTGCGGAATTCGATCTCGCCCTCGAATCCTCTGACCCGTTGCTGATCCTGGGCGATCAGGTAGGTCAGAGAGTTGACGCGATAAAACCGCTCGGCATTGACCTTCTCCACCTGATAGACGTCGACGGTCCAAAAGATCCGCCGGTCGTCATCATACCCCTTGAAGCCCGCTTCATAGCTATCGGCCACCTCAGGTTGCAGCAACGAAAAGAACACGACTCCGCCCGAGGTGCTGCTCGCAGGCGCAAGCGGCTTGAATGACTTGGAGAAACTCGCGTAAGCAGAGATCTCGTCGTCGGCGCCCTTGTAAAAGTCATAAGTCGCGCTGGCCCGCGGCGACACGGCTGTGACCGTCTGCTGGCCATAGGAAGCCAGGGTGGATTGGGTGTACGACTGAAATGCCGAGTCGTAGCGAGCTCCCAGCAGCAGACTCACTTTGTCCAACTCCAATCGTTCCTCCGCATATCCGCTGTAGATTGGCTGATAAACCCAAGTATCAACGTAGGGGCCCTTTAATCCATACGGAAAAAAGGCCGCGTTCGTAACCGGAGTAGTATAATTCGGGGGATTAAAGGTGGGCAGATTGGTGAACCCCGGAGCGGCGTCGGTGTAGTGCCCGTCCTCGATCGTCCCGCCGATGAGGAAGGTGTTTTTCACCTCGCCGAACTTATGAGTCCAGGTGGCGCTGAGATCCTCGAACAGGATGTCCTGGACGCTAAAATCCTGCGAATAGGCCTGATTTAACCCGGGGTTCGAATCGGTTTGTACGCCGCCGGTGTAATAGCGCTGGTAGCGGTTGTAATTGGCGATATTCACAATTTTCCATTCGCTCCCGAGTGTCAGCGTCGGGGTCACCGTGAAGGACTGAAAATTGGTTTTGAACACGGTGTCCGGCACTGCGAGATTCTCGCTCAACGGTATGCCGTATGCGATGTCGCCGTTAATCAAAGGGAACGCCCCGCTGCGGTACGCGAAGAAATGCGTGTCAATATAGGAGGTGCGAATATCCAGATTCGGATTGATCTGTTGTTCGTCGGAGATTTTAACGAATTGTTGGTCGCTCGCTGTATTCGCCTGCCAGCCCTGTGATTCGCCGCCCCCGGTATCCACGTTAATATCTCCGTTGGTCGTCGGTACCACGGCGCGGACATAGGCACTGTAAGTGCCAAAACTGCCGGCGTTGACTGAAACCTCGCCGGAGGTGGTATCCGTGCGGGGTGCATCCGTGAAAATCTGAACGACTCCGCCGACCGCGTCGCGGCCGTAAGTCGAAGAACCCGGGCCCTTCGCATACTCAAGGTTCTCCATCATCCCGATGGGGATATTGACGAGGTCGGAGTTTCCATTGACCTGCCTAAACGGAACCCCATCGACCAGGACAAGAACGTCATTGGTCAGGCGAAACCCACGGGTGGCAAAGCGCAAGAACGTGCCGCCTTGGGCCCCGATCTGGAGCCCAGGAACCTTTTCTACGGTATCCTGAAAGGAAAGGGCGCCGTTCTCTTCGAAATCATTTCGGCCGATGGCCGTGATCGCGATCGGAGTCTGCAGTTGATCCAGGGCAAAACGAGTGCCCGTCACCACGTATTGCTGCAACGACTGGACGTCGCTAGTCGAGCTAGCCGCTGGATTTTGCGCCGGGTGGTCGCTGGCCGTCGCCGGCGCCACCCCTTGGACGTTTGGGTCGCTGGCACCTTTCGTGACTCTTAACACCCGGTTTTTCTCGTCTTGAACCACGTGCAGCACGGTACCGGCGAGCATTTGCTGAAGCGCGTCAACGGGAGCAAACTCACCTTTGACCACATTCGTCTGAATTCCGGACACGGCCTCGGTGGAGTACAGGACCTCCTGGCCCGATTGATCGGAGAAAAGCTGCAAACCCTTCTCTGCGCTTTCAGCGGGGATGTCGAATTGCTTCTTGGCTACCTCCTCAGCCCTCGCGGCTGCGGAAATCATCGACAAATTGCCCGTGATCGCCAACGCCAGGATATACGGATGCGATCGACGCAAAATGGACGGAATGCGGGTGTTCATGTTACATAAAGACGCCGAAGTCTCTGAAATCCCCACCAAAAACCTCTCGAGCTGCCCAATTATCTTCAAGCCAGCTTTCCTCCGGCGATTCCTCCGTCGTCTCGTTGATCCGCATTGGGCGATTCGTCCTCCCCGAACGCTTCGGAAACGGAGATCCCTCTCTACGGCGCTTTTCGTAAGACGATTTCCGAATCGCTCCGATATTCAGCGCTCACTCCGAAATCCGACTCGAGCAGTTGCACAAGAGCGTCCACTTTGTCAGCCCGCAAAACGCCACTCAATCGCAACTGCTCTAAGGAAGGATCGGCGATCACAAAATGCACTCGGTTGTGCTGGTTCATCACCGCAACGACCTCGGCCAGCGGCGTCCCCGAGAAACCCAGGCGGGGTTCCCGCCAGTCGAGTCTTTCATCACGCTCGGATTCGGGCATCGCACGAACAGCCATACTCCGATCAGCAGTCGAAGCGTTCGGGATGGCAACGGCGCATCCAGCATCAACAAATAGATGGTGGTGCTGCAGCGGCGTGTCTGCCCCGTGAGCAGATGAGTCAGAACCAGGCTGAGGCTGATCCACCGCCACTCGACCTTCTGTTACCAATACGTCCACTGCGGATTGCCCCAGCTGTACCGCAAAGGCCGTGCCCACCGCTTGGACGTGGATTCCATCCGCATCGACCATAAAGGGGCGCAACCGATTCTTGGCGACCTCAAAATAAGCCGTACCGCTCAACAGCGTAACCCGGCGGAGCGCATCCGTAAAAGCCAGGCTGATCCGAGCTCCATGCTTTAATTCCACGACTGAACCATCGGGCAACACTTGTCTGGCCGGAAGTGTAATGGCGGTATGCGGCGCCGCCAGGGTCTCAACAGGCGATCCCAGCTTCGTTTTCCAAAAGCATCCCATCGCGACGAGAGCAGCCATTCCTCCCAAGGCGGCGACTGACCGGCGCCAACGACGCTTACGGGCCCTCATTTCGAGTCCGGCGGAAACTTGATCCACAGTTCCTGTATGCCAGGGCCAATCGAATTCATCTGCCTTGGTATCTGCTTTCGCAAAAGCGTCGGTGTTGCGCGAGTCCTGGGCAAGCCAGGTGCGGAACTCCTCTCTTTCAGACAAAGTGAGCCCCAAATCGCGTCGTTTCACCCACTGCGCGGCCGCCTCGTCAATTCCGGCTTGATCAGTCGATTTCATCTCAAAGGGACGTGCGTTGAAATCAGGCATCGTCATCAGTATAAGCTATTCAAACCACGTCTAATCAGGAACCTACGGCATCTCATTAAGCCACGCGAAAGCATATTCTCCACCGCTTTCTCGGAGATACCGAGCCGCATTGCGACCTCCCTTTGGGGGATAAGCTTGATTTTTCGAAGGATAACAATTTCACGGCAACGAGGAGGCAGCGAATCGATCGCCTGGACCAAAAGTTGAACTTTTTCATTCTGGCCGAGGATTTCAGACGCAACCGGCCTATCTTCATAGACGTGCATCGATGCCAAATCCCCACTGGAATCTATCACCGACCGCCCATCTCTACGTATGATATCGAGGGCCAACCGGCGGGCAACGATGAACAAAAACGCCTTGGCAGAATCGATCGGGTGCGCCGCTCGTGCTTTCCAAACACGAAGAAATGACTCCTGAACGACATCATCAATGTCGCGGACCGTCGGAAAGGAACCGTGCAAATACGAGCGCAGCGACGACTCATGCGCATGCACCTTCTCCGTAAACCACTCGGTTCGTTCAGCACTCGGGGCCTGGTCCGGAGAAGAAAGACTCACGGTATTTGGAAATTTTCCTGGCGAGAGACGCTAGGGCGGGCGTTGGAAAAGTCCAGCGAACGGTTCACCGTATCGTACCCGGCTCAGTTCGGGCGCCAGATCGATTTCCACTCACGAAATGTTCCACCTTTTTCCCTTTGCTCCACCGCCTGACCCGATTGGCGAGATACCGATTCCAATACATCAAAAATCCGGTCACTGCAAGTAACCCAACGCTCAGGCCCAGGATCACATAGAGGATCATCACCCCGTACAACCCTACGCTCCCCCACCCCAACCGCTCACCAAAGCGTCCGTAATGGAAAGGAAGCATGAGCTTAAGAAATTTGGTGGCCACATTGTTATCAGAAAACGCATCGACGAGGATGACCTTGCCCGTCGCGGGCTCCAAATAAACATTTGAAAGGCCCCATCGATGCCAATCGTCTTGGCGCTTCAATTTCACCCCGATCGGGATTCCATCTTCGAACGCAAATGAAAGGAACACCGCCTTATATCCAGGCATCGCGCGTTCCGCGATTGTCAGGTAATCCTCATAGGGAATTTGACGATCCTTGATCAGCGTCTTCGCCGGCGGTCCATCATCGCCGCATAGGTCGGGAGTCCCTGCATGCGCCACTCTGGCGAGCTTCGCCGCGGCGAAAGCGTAAGCGTCGGGAAAGGAAAAATACGCACCCGTGAAGCTGACGAAGGCGAGAAGCGCGAAGGCGTAGAAGCCTACCACTTTATGGAGGTCATAATTCTGACGTTTCCATCCCCCCTTGATCATATACGTGAAGCCTGACCGCAACTGCTTGCGTCCGGGCCACCAGATAACCAATCCGGTTAGAGACACAACTAGGGTCGCCAATGCCAAACATCCATTGACAAAGCGCCCCGTGTTTCCTCCCAGCAGATTGGCATGCAGGTCCCACATCCATTGGAGGAATTTGGAGCTGTAATCATCACGCCCCGTAACAACGCCGCGATACTCATCCACGAAATTATGAACCCTGTGGCCTTCAATTGAGGTGGTGCGAACATTCCACGCCGCGTCGGGGCCAGCCTCCATGTCGACATTGTGCAGCCGGTCGGTTGGGTGGCTTTTCAACACGGCTTCCACCACGGCGTCCAAGGATAGCCGGTGTGCCTCGGGCTTGACGTAGGCCGTTCCTGGAGTCGTCAGTCGGTTCATTTCCACCCGGAAGACAACAATGCCTCCGCTGACACAGACCACCGCGATAAAGGCGCCAAGGATCACCCCGAGCCAGAGATGAACTTGGAACATGCATTTTCTAATCCAGTGTTTCCGTGGCTGATTCCAAAGTGTCTCGATCGAATTCATAATTGATTGGCCGATTGGCAGGTTGCCTCGTGAAACCGTAGTTTCACTCAAGGCGTACTTCGGCGAATCGGGGAGCTGCGAAATCAAAACTCGGGAAAGGGAGGGAGCATCTGGTCACATCATTATGACGCAGGGTCCTCGAATATCCCCACCAAGAATATTTCCGATGGGCCCCGATAAATTGGCTGCCACCATCTTTACCAATCTGCGGCACCTGCTTAGACGATCCTGGAACCAGCAAGCATTGGTGATCGCCGCCACCCATTTTTGGTGGGGATTTCGCAATATTCGGCGTCTTAGCTTATTATGTACCTCCGCGCCCCATCCTCCCAAATCCGCCCACGCCGTTTTTCCTTCCGGTCATATCGATCCGTCATTGTCGTCGCCGGACTGTTTGCTGCCGCAATGGTGGCCCACGCCGCCGACTACACCGTCACTCTCTCCAACGTGCACCTTTGCTGCAATAGCTGCGTCCAGGACGCCGAAGATGCGGTCGGGCCAGTGACCGGTGCTTCGGCCAGCCCAGACAAAGCGAGTCATTCGATCAAGATCACCGCACCCGATCGGGCGACTGCCCAGAAGGCCGTAGACGCGCTAACCGCGGCCGGTTACTATGGCCAGCCGAGCGACGCCGGGATCCACCTTGCCCAGACCTCCGCGCCGAACAGCAATGTTCAGTCGCTTAAGGTCAGTGGGGTGCATCTCTGCTGCAAGAAATGCGTCAATGCCGTGAACCAAGCGGTCACCAAGGTCAAGGGCGTGACCGGCACCACCGCGGCGAAGGATGCGGAATCCTACGAGATTTTGGGAAATTTCAACGCCAAGGACGTCATCAACGCCCTGAATGCCGCCGGATTTTCCGCGAAAGTCGAGTAGGCGGTTCGAAGCGGACCCTTCGCATCCATTCTCCAGCGCCCGATCACATGGAGAAGTCTTCGATCACCGAGTAGTTCGGTGCCACTTGCGGTGTTGCGCCGGCCTTCCCATTCAATCGACGTACCGCTTCAACATCGTCGCGACTTCCGTCAGTTGCCGGCGGCGGTCACTCTCGCGGACGGAGCCCTCCAAGCAGTGCTGCAGATGATCGTTGATAATCTTTTCAGCCAATGACTTCAGCGCCCGGCGAGCCGATACAAGCTGGTTCAGGACCTCCGCGCAGTCGTACTGCCCTTCGATCATTTTTTCAACTCCGGACAATTGCCCAGTAATCTTGCGCAATCGCACTTGCAGTGCGCGACGATCGGCATCCGGGTCTTCGGGGGAATGAGACATGAAACAGTTATTACCATTAAACAGCGTTCCGACAACCTTCAAATTTTAGTTGCCATCTGATATGGGTTATGGGGGCATAGACCTTCAGTAGAACCAGAAAACCCTAGGTTGCCGCCCCCGGTTTCTCCGATGCAAAAAGAAAATCTCTCCCGCTACCAACACAGCCACGACTACACGCCCGATCGCGGCGCCGCTGAGAAAAATACCAGGCGCGTCATCGTGCTAACGGCCGTCATGATGGCCGTTGAGATCTTCGCCGGCTGGAAATTCCACTCCATGGCGCTGCTCGCGGACGGCTGGCACATGAGCACCCATGTCGCGGCTTTTCTGATCACCGCGATTGCCTATGCGATGGCCCGCCGTTACAAAGAAGACCACAGCTTTTCCTTCGGCACGGGAAAGATCGACGTGCTCGGCGGATATACGAGCGCCATCGTCCTCGGGATCGTCGCGGCGTTCATGGCGGCAGAATCGGTTCTGCGATTCTTCCATCCCCTGCCGATCCACTACAATGAGTCCATCATCATCGGATTTGTCGGCCTCAGCGTAAACGTAGCCAGCGCGCTGTTGCTCAAACACGACCATGGGCACGGGCATGGTCACGACCACGGGCACCATCACCATGGCCATGGCGAAGGCCACGAAGATCTAAATCTCAAAGCGGCGTACCTCCACGTCATTGCCGACGCAGTGACCTCAATTCTTGCCATCAGCGCGCTTTTTGCCGGAAAGTACCTGGGCTGGATTTGGATGGATCCAGTCATGGGAATTGTGGGATCCGCAGTGGTGGCGCAATGGGCTTGGGGCCTCTTGGGCGCCACCAGCGCAATCCTGCTCGATCGCACCCCCGAAACGGACTTGAACGAGGAAATCCGCAAGGCGGTGGAATCAGATGCAGACACGCAAATCACCGACCTCCATGTCTGGCAAGTTGGCGTCGGCCAGTTTTCGGCGATTGTCTCGATTGCCGCCAAGGAGCCGAAAACACCCGAGCATTATCGCGAAATCTTTCGCGAGCACGAGGAACTGCGGCACGTCACGATCGAGATTCAAAAATATTCCGAGTCAGCCTAGGGCGCAAGTCTCACCGGCGGTCCCCGCTCCCAGCCCTCAATCGTTCAAGAAGTTATGCACCCCTCGTTTTCTCAGATACTGACGACACCGGCTCAAGCCGCGTGACAGCAGATTTTCCACCCCCTTTTCAGAAATACCCAGTCGAGCGGCGACCTCGCTTTGTGGAATGAGCTCTAGTTTCCGGAGAATGACAATCTTACGGCAACGACGGGGCAGTGCGTCGATGGCTTCGACCAAAAGGCGAACCTTCTCACGCTGATCCGCGCGTAGTGCCGAGTCGGTGGGGCGCACCCCATCGACGAACCATAGGGTTCGGTCCGTCGGCGGCGCTCCCTCTGCCGGAGGCAGCCCCATAGAGATCGGAAATTCACGAGGGTGCGGTTGCACAGGATGCGCCAAGTCTCTTCAAAATAGGGCGTTGCCGTCAGTCCTTGGAGCCGAATCAAATCGCGTACCCTTCCTCATCCGAACCTGCCGCGATCGACCACGGACGAACAGTTTCACCCGTAATTGAAAACAGCGCCATCGATTTCAGCGGTGGCGAGTAGATGTGCAGCGTGACTAGATCGCAGTCGGCGGGTTGCAGGTTCGACACCTGATGCGTGTCGGCGTCTTGGGTCGCAACGATCGAATCGGCCGGACGATCTACCGTGTGCAGCGGATAAACCTGACCGCACGACGAACAGGCGTAGACAGTTTCACTGCACACCCCGGTCAGCACCTTAAACGCGCAAACGGAATGGGCATGGTCGTGGATTGGACTGCGCTGGCCGCTTCTCCAGCACAGAACGAGAAGACTGTACCAAGGGCCTTCCGCCACCAGGTTCCTTCGATAGCGCTCGGGGTTGAAGATCGTAAAATCACGAACATCATCGAGCGTCACGCGCGTGTCCCGCAAGTGGGCGCCCAGTTCATCAAGCGGAGGCCGGTCACTGAGCGCATCGAGATACTGCACGAGAGGAACCAGTACGGATGGAAGTATGCTTGTAGTCATTATTTAAACATCTCCGTTTTAAGCCGTTAGGGATAAAATGGAACGGGAATTACCGCGCCCAACTATTCGAAGAATCTGTGATAAACTGTTGGAGAATCGGAAAATGCATCTCACCGTAATCGAGCGCATAGAGTTC
>Ga0206821_10038_pt1 | contig 31855 bp, 30 predicted proteins | sample Alteio_BWOrgCont_85_FD_152860 | JGI IMG/M metagenome (GOLD analysis project Ga0206821, IMG submission 152860) | Enriched cells from forest soil in Barre Woods Harvard Forest LTER site, Petersham, Massachusetts, United States -... | ecosystem: Environmental > Terrestrial > Soil > Temperate forest >...
CGAGGCGCACCCATTCCCAGGTCTTTCGTCCGGACATTTCGGTATCAGACAAACTTCAGTTTGCGCGCTGCAAAGAGCACCATCCGAAGGAGCAGCCATCCGTGGCGCCAGCGGTGGATGTTCGTTGAGCCGTAGGTGCGGTCCCGGTAGCGCACGGGAACGTCGACGATCTTCATGTTGAGGCCTATGACAACCGGAGCCACGCCGAGCGCAAACCGGTTCCAGAATATGAGTTTGTAGACAAGGTAGGTCAGACCCACGACGAATGATAAGGCGGACGCGGCAAATCCAAGCATCGTCGCTAGACGCAAGGGCACCTTTGAGTGGCTTGTCAGTCCAAGCATTGCCGCATCGTAGAGCGTATAGAGATTGTTCTTTGTTACTCCACGTACCCGTTGCCGCTCGGTGTAAGGCACCAAAACCACTGGATAGCCCAGTTCACTCACAAGGCCACGAACATATGGGTAAGGATCGTCAAGTGCGCGAAAATTCTCGATTACTCGTCGGTCATAGAGTCCGTATCCAGGGGTGTTCTCGTGTAGCTCGACATCCGCAAGACGCCGCAGTGCGCTATAATACGCGCGACGCATGACACGAAATAGCAGTGTTTCGTCGCTATTTCGCCTCTGCGCGAGAACGACAGGACAGCCTTCTTTCCATCGCAAAATGAATTCCGAGATCAGGTCGGGCGGCACTTGCAGGTCGGCTGGCAGGACGATTACCGCATCGCCCGCGGCTGAAAGGAGGCCATGAAACGGCGATCGCACATGCCCAAAATTTCTGTTATTCAGAATCGCCCTCACGTTCTGATCAGCACTAGCAAGCAGCCTCAACTCTTTCTGAGTACCATCAGTCGAAGCATTGTCGACAAAGAGAATATCAATACTGATATTCGCGAGATTCTCGGCAACGCCACGTACGCGCTGATAAAGAGGGTTAATGTTCTGCTGTTCGTTACGGCAGGGAACCAGGACGGTCACTTTTCGGGGCTCCGGGTGCATTCTTAGGCGAATCGTGTATTTCTGGAGCGCAAAGCTGCAAGCGAGATAAGAGCGGAATCCGGTTAAATCGGCTGAGGATACAAATTGGAAATACGACGATGTTCAGCGTGGACCGGAATGGCCGCCTAGGCTTGACTAACGCATTGATGGTCACCTTCCCGAGAGCAAATGACGACGAACAGGGTATCTGCTGATCAATCCTGCTTTGTGATAGCCGAGGCCGGCGTGAACCACAACGGTGATCGCCGGCTTGCGCTCGAATTGATTGATGCTGCGGCGCAGGCAGGTGCCGACGCGGTGAAGTTTCAGTCATTTAGGGCCGATAAACTGGTTCGCACGGGCACGCCTACGACGACCTATCAGAAGGATAACAGCGGTGAAACCGACCAGCTGGCGATGCTGCGAAAATTAGAGCTCACCCCGGCAGTGTTTAGAGAACTCGCTGCACGCTGTTTGGAAAAAGGGATTGAGTTCATGTCGACTCCATTTGACCAGGAATCTCTTGAGTTGCTCTTGGATCTTGGAATGCGGCGGATAAAAATCCCTTCGGGTGAACTTACAAACCACCCTTTTCTTACTCAACTCGCCGGAACCGGTCGCCCGCTCATCCTTTCTACAGGCATGGCTACAATTGAGGAGGTTTCGGAGGCCGTTTCGGCAATAGCAGAATCGCTCCCTCCGCAAATGAGTGCGGATAGACTGGCAAACGCACTTACTTTGCTCCACTGCACTTCCAACTATCCCACCTCTCCCGGGGATGTTAATCTGCGAGCAATCCTAACGCTACGAGAAAGATTTGGGCTACCGACAGGATTTTCCGACCATACCAATGGGATTATCGCTTCAGTGGCGGCGACCGCTATGGGAGCAACCGTGATCGAAAAGCATTTCACGCTCAGCCAAGCTTTGCCGGGACCCGATCACCCCATGTCGCTAGAGCCCGCCGAATTCGCTGAAATGATTGCTAGTATTCGGCTGGTAAATCGAATGTCGGGTGACGGTGTAAAGGCTCCACGAAAATCAGAATTGGCAGTCAGAGACTTGGTAAGAAGGAGCGTCGTGGCAGCACGCGATATCCCCGCTGATTGCATTGTCGGCACAGCCGACTTTACCTTTTTACGCCCCGGAACCGGTTTAGCGCCTCGCGAATTATCAGCGATTGTCGGTCGCCGCACTCGGCAACTGATCGCCAAGGGTACCTTGGTTGGTTGGGACCAGTTCATATGAAGCGCACTGTTTGTTACATGACCGGAACTCGAGCGGACTATGGTCTAATGGAGCGTACCTTAGTTCAAATTCAAAAGGCTCCGAATCTCGAGCTGGGACTTTGCGTGACAGGTATGCATTTGTCTCCGACCTTTGGATATACAGTCAGAGAGATCGAAAAAGCCGGGTTGCCGATTTGGGCCAAAATACCAGTGAACGTAGAGCTCAGCGATGGAGCTTCGATGGCGAATGCTCTCGCCCATGAGCTTCTCGGTATGACTGAACTGCTTCGATCTCGTCGTCCAGATCTTGTTATGCTTCTCGGAGATCGAGGTGAAATGCTCGCAGGGGCATTGGCTGCTATACATCAAAACATTCCTATTGTACACATTCACGGTGGCGAACGCTCGGGCACGATCGATGAATCAGTGCGCCATGCCATCTCAAAGCTCGCTCATTATCACTTCACCGCGACCGTGGGATCCAAGGAACGCCTTGTCAGAATGGGTGAGCACGCCACCAACGTGTTTGTTACCGGTGCGCCTGGAATAGACGAAATTTTAGATACGGTACTGATTCCGCGGGCGGAACTCCTAGAAAGACTCGGTCTCGATGCCAGGCTTTCAGTGGCACTCTTGGTCTACCACCCAGTATTGCAGACATCAGAGCTCGCCGGTGTCGAGATGAGCCGTATTTTAGAAGCTTCATTGGGAGCCTGCGACCAGGTTGTCTGCTTAACACCAAATTCGGACGCAGGGGCCAATAAGATTAGGAAAGCTATCGAGGCGCATTCGTCCAATAGAGGCTTAAGGATTCTCACTCATCTTCCCCGTCTCGACTATCTTTCCCTACTCGCCGCGGCAGATGTCATGCTCGGAAATTCAAGCAGTGGAATAATTGAAGCCGCTAGCTTTGGTACTCCGGTGATAAATATCGGGGACCGCCAGCACGGCAGGGAGCGCAATGCGAACGTCACAGACGTATCCATTGATCTCGGTGCGATCCACGTGGCCATAGATTCGGCTCTTACGGCCGAACGATTTCCCTCCCGAAATATCTATGGTGATGGCCACGCAGGTGAGATAATTGTCAAGTTGCTTACCACCTTGCCGCTTTCGGATAATCTACTCCGCAAATCGAATGCAAACTAGACTTCTCTTGATTGTCGGCGCCGGGGGTCATGCTAAAGTTGTCATCGATGCGATCCAGGCGCGCGATGCAGGCTCCCGGATTACGGTTCAGGATGCGGATTCTTCGCTTGAAGGTTGTGATTTTCTAGGAATGCGGATTCGCACCCCGATCAACTGGGATGAACCGGAAGTGAGTTATTTCCACATTGCAATCGGCGATAACAACGCCCGCGAACGACTATTCAAAGAGGGGATTGACCACCACCGCAACGTGTATGCAATAATACATCCTCGGGCCATTATTTCGACATCTGCTTATCTGGGTGCAGGTATATTTGTCGCCGCAAATGCGCTGATCGCGCCAACTGCACGGATCGGAGACGGTACTATCATAAATCATTCGGCCATCGTGGACCATGACTGTGAAGTCAGTGATTTCGCGCACATTGGACCTGGATGTGTGCTCGGGGGCGGAGTGACCGTGGGTCGTGGTTCGCTTGTGGGTGCCGGAGCCGTTGTCCTGCCAGGCCATAAGATCGGAGATCGTGCAGTCATAGGTGCAGGTGCGGTTGTAACCAAGAACGTGCCAGAAGGAGCAACAGTATCAGGCGTGCCAGCGAGGTGATACAAATCGTGATAACGGAAATCAAAGGGATCCTACTTAGAGGCAATGCCACCGTGAGGCAGGCAATGCGTGCACTTGATGACTCCGGTCTTACCGTTTTACTGCTCATTGACGATGAAGGCCGCCTAGTCCGGACAGTTACTGACGGCGACCTCCGCCGCCTACTGATGAGCGGGGGGACTCTCGAAAGTGCCCTTGAGAAGCTGCCCGAAAAAGCCCCGATTACTATAAACGACACAGAAGATGGGGTGGCTGCGTTGACGGTGATGAATCGGCTTATCATCGACCAACTGCCAGTAGTCGGCCCCGATCGGCGCCCAGTTGGGCTATTTCTTCGCCGCGAGGTAGACGGTCAAGTGCTTCTATCGACGCCGCACATGGGTGTTGAGGAAATTGCCTTCATAGAATCAGCATTCCGCACAAATTGGATCGCTCCGCTCGGACCAAATGTCGACGCCTTCGAGCGTGAACTGGCTCACCAAGTGGGTATCGGCCATGCCGCAGCAGTTTCGTCGGGAACGGCGGCGATTCATCTCGCGTTACGGCTTCTAGGAGTAAATCAAGGCGACCGAGTCTTCTGTTCAAGTCTAACTTTCGTCGCGACCGCAAATCCGATCCTTTATGAACGGGCAATCCCCGTATTTATCGATAGCGAACCTGAATCGTGGAACATGTCCCCGGCTGCGCTCTCCCGCGCTTTCGCCGAGTCCGCACGCGCAGGAGTGCTTCCGAAGGCTGTGATTGTAGTCAATCTTTACGGGCAAAGCGCCGATTTCGATCCGATCTTGGAAATCTGCCGCTCTTACGAAGTTCCGCTTATTGAGGACGCCGCAGAATCACTCGGCGCGACTTATAAAGGACACGCAAGCGGCACATTCGGATTAATGGGTGTCTATTCATTCAATGGTAATAAGATCATCACCACATCCGGTGGCGGAATGATCGTTTCCGAAGATCGCACACTCATTGAGAAGGCGCGGTTTCTTTCGACCCAAGCTCGCGATATTGCGCCACACTACGAACACAGCCAGATCGGCTTCAACTATAGGATGAGCAATATCCTCGCAGGGATAGGCCGCGGCCAACTCAAGGTTCTCGGGCAAAGGGTAGCTGCTCGGCAATCGATCTTTGAGCGTTATCGTGTCGGTCTTGAGTCAACTCCCGCTGTGGGTTGGATGCCCGAGGTCCCTTATGGGCGTAGCACTCGCTGGTTGAGTGCCTGTGTTATCGATTCTACTCTTTGTGGTGTTACTCCGGCTGAACTTATCAACCGGCTTAACCATGAGCGCATCGAGGCCCGGCACATTTGGAAGCCGCTCCATTTACAACCGCTTTTCACAAATTGCGCATATTTTCCCCACCAGGTAAACTACAGTGTCTCCGACGACCTTTTCGCCCGAGGGATCTGTCTTCCATCGGGATCAAATTTGGCGCCAGAACAGCAGGATCGCGTTATCAGGGCCCTTCGCACCGCATTAGGCACCCCTGTTGCTGCCTAATTAATTCATGCGCATCTTGGTAATCGGATTGGGTTCCATGGGAAAGAGACGAATCCGATGTTTGCTCGCACTCGGACATAGCAAATTGGCTGGAATTGAAATCCGGGCCGATCGCCGTGTGGAAGTTACGGAGAAATACGGAATACCTGTCTATTCCGAATATGAAGCGGCGGCCCCTTTTCAAGCCGAGGCATTGGTCATTTCCGTGCCCCCAGATGCTCATCATCTTTTTATGGCAAAAGCTGTGGCTTCCAGGATACCATTCTTTGTCGAAGCGAGCGTCGTTGACCAAGGTATCGTTGCAATAGATACCGAATGTCGAAGGCTGAAGTTATTGGCGGCGCCATCGGCAACTATGCTATTCCATCCCGGCATACAGCTGATTATGCAGCTTGTTCGCTCCGGCTCATTGGGAACGATATCGAACGTCATCCATCATTCTGGTCAGTTTCTTGCCGATTGGCACACGTATGAACATGTACGCGATTACTATGTCTCGAATCCTGCTACGGGAGGGGCGAGGGAAATAGTCCCGTTTGAACTTAGCTGGATCACTGCGGTGTTCGGATTTCCCAAGCGGATAACTGGGTGTTGCCGTAAGACGATCACTATTGAGGGTGCTGAGGATATAGATGACACTTACAACTGTATTTTCGACTATGGTCGGCATCTTGTTACACTTATTGTCGATGTTGTCTCGCGCAGTGCTGTCCGCCGTCTCACAATAAATGGAGATATGCGGCAGCTTGTCTGGGATTGGGATGAGCAGATGGTGCGCGTTTTCGATCCCGCCACAAGTAAATGGGAAAAGCACCGATACGATCAAGGCACGCCTACGACTGGCTATAATCCCAACATCGGCGAAGCGATGTATATTGAAGAGCTACGTTCTTTTATCGGAGCGGTGCAGGGTGCGGGCACGTTTCCAAATACCCTTCTAAACGACCATACGAATCTTCGGCTACTTTATGCCGTCGAACAATCCAACCAGACGGGAATGTTCGTCGACTTTACGCCATGAAGTGTGGTCTGTTCATTATCGCGCGTCTTGGTTCACAGCGTTTGCAGGCCAAGCATATTCAACTAGTAGCGGGACAACCCGTACTACTTCACCTCATACGGCGTATCTCGCATGCGTTCGCTGGACAAATTGCGAATGGCCGGGCAGAGGTCGTGGTCGTTACGTCCGATGAACTGGTCAATAGGAACCTGGCCGACGTGATCGGTTTGGAGGCTTCTATCTTTTATGGGTCGATCAACAATATACCGCTGCGGCAGCTTCAGGCAGCGGAAGCCGGGAAGTTCACCGAAATAGTATCGATAGACGGCGACGATATTCTTTGCTCTCCTTCCGGAATGCTTGCGATTGCCGAAAAACTCACAAGTGGCAAAGAATACGTTCAGACAAGCGAACTTCCGTTCGGCATGAACTCCTTTGGATATACCCACGGCTTTCTGCAACGCGCAGTGTGCTCACATCAATCCGAGGTGCTCGAGACTGGTTGGGGGCGGATTTTTGCGGGAAAGGCTGTCGATACTGTACGGTTTGACCACCTTCCCCGGGATGAGCGGTTTCGCTTCACGCTAGATTACCCCGAAGACTTGGCCTTTTTTCGAGCCATTTTTGAAGCCCTTGGTGCACGAGCAATTTCCGCCAGTGACAACGAAATCATTCAGCTTGTTCTTGAGCGCCAAATCTACTCGCTGAACGCCGCGGTCGCGCAGGAATATTGGGCAAATTTTCGTCGTCAGGTGGATAAAGAGAGAACGAAGGCATCAACTGTCGCGTGTGATATGTCGTGAAACCCGAAACCTCAAATCTCAGGTCGGGCGTGCGCCTCTGGGAAAAGGCTCGCGGCATTATACCCGGTGGCAATCAGTTGCTTTCAAAGCGGGCTGAACGATTCCTTCCCGACCAGTGGCCAGCCTACTACGAGCGGGCAAAGGGTTGCGAATTGTGGGATCTCGACGGCAATCACTACTTCGACTTTGCTCAGATGGGAGTCGGTTCGTGCATACTCGGCTATGCCGACGACGACGTGGATGCTGCGGTTGTGAAATGTATAGGACTCGGGAGTATGAGCACACTAAACTCACACGAGGAGGTTGAGTTTGCAGAGCTCATTTTATCTCTGCACCCATGGGCGCAGATGGCCAGATTCGCGCGTTCCGGCGGTGAGGCCTGTGCCATCGCAATTCGAATTGCCCGGGCGGCCTCTGGGCGTGACGCGGTTGCATTTTGCGGCTACCACGGTTGGCACGACTGGTACCTTTCGGCAAACATTGCAGATGCCGGAAACCTCGATGGTCAACTAATGTCCGGACTGGCACCTGCCGGAGTGCCTCGCGGTCTTCAGGGTACAGCGTTGCCGTTTCACTATAATGACCTTATTTCCCTAGAACGGCTTGTTTCTGCAGAACACGGTCGGATTGGCGCTATTATCATCGAACCCGAACGCGGAACTTCCCCTGCCCCTGGATTTCTTTCCGGCGTGAGGGCTATTGCAGATCGAATCGACGCAGTGCTCATTTTTGACGAAGTGACCTCGGGGTTTCGGGTGAATATCGGCGGAATTCATCTAATTCTTGGTGTCGAACCTGACATAGCGGTTCTGGGGAAGGGAATGAGCAATGGTTACCCTATGGCCGCGATTATTGGCAGGAAACGCGTCATGGAGGCGGCACAAGACTCGTTTATTAGTTCTACCTTTTGGACTGAAAGAATCGGGTTCACAGCGGCCATTGCTGCGGTGAGAAAAATGCAGCAATGTAACGTACCCCGACACCTTTGTGACCATGGCGAAAGGATAATTGCGGGATTGCGACGCTTAGCTTTGAAACATGGCCTGCCGCTTGGAATAAATGGCATAGCCCCGTTGATCTATCTGGTTTTCAATAACAAGCAGCCTTTAGAGTGCCAAACATATTGGACTCAAGAAATGCTCGAGCGAGGTTATCTATTGGGCGGAGCGATATATACAACTTATGCATATACTCCTGAAATTATTGAGAAGTTTCTCGAAGTCTGTGACGGAGTATTTGCAAACCTTAAGCTTCACCTTGATCGTGGCGACATCGTTGACCAATTGAAAGGTCGTGTAATTCAACCTGGATTTAAACGCCTCACATGAGCGGTTCTCTGAGTGGACAGGTCGTGGTCGTGACTGGTGGCGCAGGTCGTTTGGGCAGGGCATTTTGTGCAGGTATCGTTCGCGAGGGTGCCATAGTTGTTGTCGCCGATACCGCGACGAAGGCCGCTGAACAGGTGGCAGCGGATCTTTGCAAACAATACGGAGCGCAGGCGGCGACGGTCGCATCTTTCGATATCACACGTGTTGATCAAATAAATGAGGCTATCGAACAATTGCACGAGCGATTTGGACGGATCGATTCTATCGTCAACAATGCCTATCCTCGCAACGAACGGTATGGTGCGAAGTTCGAGGATGTCACTTACTCAGACTTCGTTGAGAATGTCTCGCTTCATCTTGGCGGATATTTCCTAGCCGCTCAGCAATTTTGCGCCTATTTTGTACGCCAGGGCTACGGAAATGTCGTCAATCTTGGCTCGATATATGGGGTCGTGGCTCCACGCTTCGAAATTTATACCAACACCTCGTTGACAATGCCCGTGGAGTATTCCGCGATAAAAGCAGGAGTCGTTCATCTCACTCGTTATTTAGCGCAATATTTCAAACAGAAGGGTATTCGTGTTAATGCGCTTAGTCCTGGCGGTGTCCAGGCCGAGCAGCCGCCCGGGTTCGTACAACAATATGGCGTGTACTCTGCTGGCAACCGGATGCTTGATTCCACTGATATTGTTGGCGCCCTTATCTTTCTCTTGGCACCTGCATCCGCGCATATCACAGGTCAAAACATCGTAGTCGATGACGGGTGGACGCTTTGACGATTGTGCGCCGGCCGGCGCAATAATCCTAATCCGTTGCAATGCTATTTGCGAATGGTTGGTGAGGCATCGATCTCACCGCTCAAGAATTCGAATACGCTTCCCTCTTGGGTTTGTCGCTTCATCGCTAGACATCTGTTCGAGTCCGAAAACATAGGCCGTCGCGTATTCCGGAAAATGGCACGCACAGTTTTGAGTTCGATCCATCCACTGTACGATTAACCCTAACTTTGCTTCAGAGAATGAAAAACAAAAAAAATGATGCGGAACATGAAAATTTTCCGTTCCTAGGTACATACTTGCCCTCGACCTTCTCTGGGGTTTTCGGCTCGTTGGCTCGGAAGCAATAGGCGAATATGGAGGCGGAAAATCGAGGTCGTCATGGTGTCATCAAGAATTTTCTTTATCAAGGCTCAGCGACGCTATCTACATACCTTGTCAGTCTGGCGCTGATCCCGCTTGTTCTCAAAAACGCCGGCGCATCGGTTTATGGATCATTCGTCATCTGGTCTTCGCTTATAAACCTGGGAATTGCAGTATTTACGCTTGGCGCCGGATTTAAAGCGCGACGGCAATTGCCATCTTTGGAGCGACTGGAAGACAAGCAGAGGGTATTTCTCCGTAGCGCCAGTTTCCAAGTGCTGACCTATAGCTTTGCCGCAGTGGCTCTTGTTCTGCTTGGGAAGATAGCGCAATATTACTTCGTTCGGACGGGACAGTCCCCTGCCCCGCTATCTATCGTCGCGGTGGTTGCGAGCGTTTATTTGAACACGCTGTCGGACGATTACTTTCGGTATACACATAGGATAAAGATCACATCTTTTGTAAGCGTCCTACGGTCGTTGGGATATCCAACGCTTGTCGGTATTCATGTCCTCCTTGGCGGAAATCTTACGGTCAGCAGCCTCCTATACTGCCAGGCGGCTTCTTATGGGATTTGCAGCCTATGGCTTTGGCTTAAGATTGCCCGCGAATTTCAAATTAAATTCCGATTGGCGGAACGCGCGTACCACCTTGAGGACATTCGCTATGGGTTTCCTCTAACCGCTGCCGTCCTTGTGGAGAACCTACTCGCTGTCAGTGACCGGTATATTTTGGGTATTTATCTTTCCGCTACCGCTGTAGGTATCTACTCTTCCGCTGCTTCGGTCGGCTCGTTAATTCTCATTTTCCCCAAGATCGCTAGTAGCGTCCTTGTTCCCGCAATGGCGGGTGCCATTGACTCCGGCGATAAGCATGAGGCTGAATCCATGCTGCATAATACTCTCAAAGTATTCTTAGCTCTTGCATTCCCTTTTATACTTGGAGCGGCGTTTCTCGGTCAACCGATACTCGCACTTCTCGCAAATCCTGCGGTCGGCGTCGCGGGACGTAGAGTTGTGCCACTAATAGCAATTGCGACACTCCTATATGGATGGAATTACATCACCTTTAACGCTCTTTTCGTAAAGATGGAGACTGGCCTCTGGCTTCGGGCAAATGCGCTCGCGGCGGCGCTGAGTATGACGTTGAATTTAGTCATACTTTATTTCTTTCGACATATTGAAATCGCGGCGGTCACGGCGATCACTGCATACGGTTGCGCGTTGCTATTCGTTCATCGTTCCCATTCGAGAAGCTGGCCTGTTCGATTGGATTATCCATTTTTGATGCGGATTAGCATCGGTGTTGCCGGAATGTCCGCGGTATTGTTTCTTGGGATTCGCATTCTCGGCGGCGCGCATTCCCCTTTTGTTATTATCACTATATTGGTTCCTGTCGGTGTCCTTACGTACGGTGTCGTACTCACAGTCGTTGGTGTCCTGGGGAAATCTGAGTTTTCGTTATTGAAAAGATGTCTCCATCGCTGAAATCGGGTCAGCAGCTAATCTTATTTCGTGACGCGAGCGAGTTGTCACACATTCAGCGCCTACTATCCGGCCCGAAGGCGCTTCCGGCGGTAGTTGCAATTGCGAGTCCTGATATGCAGCGAATGCTTGCTGGGATTAGCAAGATTACCAAGTGCTGCTTCATCGAATTACCAGAACCTCTCTTCGTAGTATCTGAAGAGGTCATTGAGATTGTGAAGAAAATCAATTTGTGGTTGGAAGCACTTGCTCCCAACAAGGCGGTCGTCCCGCGGGAACTCATGCGTTGGCCATACAATGTCGAGGGAGGTCTCCTAAATCAGCGGGTTCAAGACGCTTTGCTTCTTATTCGCTCCTACCTTCACCTAATCGAAGAAAATGATATAGTTGTAATCCAAGGATTCGTTCGTGCGGATTCCATCTGGGAGGATTCGGTGTTGCGACATGTTGCCGATAGCCGGAACGTGCCGTTTCGTTTGCATGGGGAATTCTATGCTGTCGCGCCTCACATCCGCCGGGCGATTGCCAAACTACGTCCATTTGCGGTCGCGGCCTATTATGTATTCAATGTCTGCCGTCTACGAGGCGGTACAAATCCGCCGATTCCACGGGCGGCAGTCGCGTTTCAATTATTCGGATCCTCTCAAAAGAATATCGCAAATATCGTTCCGCTGCTGCTCGAACTGAGGCGGCGTGCGCATCCTGTAGTAGCGTGGTGTTGGATGGCATCTGAACGGCGTGCGCGCGATCCGGCCGACGTACAGATAACGCGTTTGGGAATCCCAGCTATCAGGTTGGAGCGTCACCTTAATTGGGGTGATATTCTCGGAGGATTTATAATCGCAATTCATTGTGCGTTGCGCCGTAGAGAGATCGCGATACCCGATTTGACCTTTCGTGGCGTCGATCTACGCAAGTTGTTGCAGCCATCCTTTTCCCATTTTATTATCGCCGAATTGCCGCAAAGGTGCCGCCTATACAGAGCATTGAATAATTGCTGGCGCGCTTCTATGCCTCAGGCGATGAAAGTGTGGGGTGGCGCTGAATCGTTTGAGGGTCAAATTACTGCGAACCTCAACGGAACGAACGGACGCGTCCTTATTTTCCACTATTGGATCGGAGCGTCCATGAAATGGCCATATACAGCGCCTAAGGGGACGATAGATTTATTTTTTGCCAAAGGGCAACACGAAGCCGCACTCGCGTCCCAGGAATACAGCCTCGATGCCGACCGTGTAGTGATTGTTGGTCAGGCAAGATTCGAGGCTCTACTAGACATTGCAGCTAATTTTTCTCGCGCGGCATCCCGAGCACGGATCGGACTTCCCGAACGAGGCAGTCTCTATGTTGCTTACGATCCAAATGCGAACTTACGCGGGCTCCAATCGGAGTTGGAGCAATACCAAGCCGCTGCAGTCCTCCTTAGAGTGGCAACTCGAAACCCCAATGTTATAATTGCAATTAAACCACATCCATCTTATCCTATAGCTAAGCTCGCTGCAACTCTGGCAAATGCGCGATTGGCAAATGTTGTCCTGTTGCCAGCCGAAATTTCTGCAGCGCATTTTCTAAATAGCTGTGATGTATTTATAACCAAATATTCCACACTTATACTCGAGTCGGCCCTTATTGAACGGCCCACTATTTCGGTATTATTCGACAACAACGAGCATTTTAAAGTCTACGGCGATATTCCCGTACCTGTTCATTCCGAGGAGGAATTTGAGTCGTTATTGACGGTCATATCCGCGAGTGATGAGGAATTCGCGAAATGGCGCGATTTTCGTGTAGCGAAACAGAATAACGAGCTACCGGTATACTATTTTCGCGGGCCAAGAGGGCCCTCTGAGACGGCTATAGACGCACTCCTTGAGCTCATTCGATCTGAAAGCGACCGTTCGGTCTAGTTACCTATAAAGCAATATATTCTGTTGTGTTTATCGCTTTAAAGCGAATTGGAGAATGCCATAATTGACTTAGATCGCGGCTTAGAACGGATTTGAGGGTCCTTGCCTGTGCGAAAGAAATGAAAGAAATATTGCCTTGGCTAGCGTGGATGACAAACAGCGCTCACTTTGAGAACTAAGTTGGAAAGAAATCTTGAACGAACGAGTAGTCGAAATGATCCTAGGACTGGTAATTTCGTATGTTTGGTGCGCTTCGCCTTATTCTTTCTTACCTAGTGGTCGCGAGCCACGTTGAGATTCCCCATGCAATTGATATGGGTAGCTCCGCTGTTGTCGTTTTCTTCCTGCTTTCGGGGTATGTTATGACAGCTACTATTCGCCGTTATTACTCAGCACTCCGCGAGTACAAACTATTCCTAATTGAACGAGCCGCACGCATTTTCCCACAATATCTTTTTTGGGTGTTGGCTTGTGTTGGCTGGATAGCCGTCTTCGACCGTGGATGGCTACCGGTCACTCCGCAGATTGTTGCGGAGAATATCGCCCTTATCCCAGGGATGTACGGGGTTTTTGATCTCAGACCATTTCTAACAGGCATTCGTTATGTCACTCAAACGTGGTCACTCTCACTCGAGTGGCATTTTTACATGCTTCTTCCGTTTATAGTCATTATTCCACATCTTCGCGCTATCGCCTTTACGGTTAGTATTTTTATTTTCACTTTAGCTACGTTCGGAATCATTTCGCCTTATCTATTTTCATTCCATCTCCTTCCGGGAGTCCTTTTCATATTCCTTATCGGGTCGGTGATCTTTGATGAACGTGCGAGAAACGCTATAGTTCCGCGATTGTGGCTGCCACTAAGCGTACTGCTCATTTTGGGGATCGTTTCCAATACGCTTCGCCCACTTCAATATGGCTATCTGGCAGAATTATATATAGGTATATTTATTGGATTACCGGTAGTATGGTGCCTTGCGCATATTGAGAGCAACAGAATCGATATGTTTCTCGGCAACTTGTCTTATGGGGTATTTTTGTGCCATAATCTCGTTTTGGAAATCCTTTCGAAGGTGGGTGGGCTGCATAGTGTTTGGTGGATACTCTTCTTCGCGTGTCTAATTTCTACAGTTTTTTCCGGCATTTCGTATATGCTGGTGGAGAGGCCTTTAGTGCGATGGCGGCATTCCATGAGAAAAAGGGCGCAGAAATCCGAGCTTAAGGCATTCTCCGTGAACCATCCGTGAATGGACGCTCGGATTATGGGGTAATTCGACTGTTGGGCTTCGGGCTCATTTGTTCGCGGTGTAGGAGCACCAACCCCCATTTTGGGCGTCACTTACCCGATCAGCGTTCTTCCGAAGGAGCGGGCGTAGCGAGCCCAGTATTCTTAACGTGAGCAGATTAGTGCTCGAGGCTATCCAGAATGCGCACGACAGGATGACATTCTTGGAAGCAAGAAGAAATGCGAGGCATTGCCGGTAATGCGCTTTGCAAACACGAATTAGAATCCTAACCTAAACGTCGCATCAATGAAGGACTCATCTCCGATCAAGAAGCACGAAAACCGGGCCGACACAGTCCTCATTGCTGCGTCTGGACGTTCCGGTCAAACTTGGTTAGGGTTCATGCTGGCTCATCTGCTAAATGCCCGGTTCATCGAACCCTATTGCCTTGCGCGCGGCATCGTCTTCACCGGACATAGATACGTCTTGGAACTGACACAGGGGTCGTTGCCCGGCCGGCTTCCAACTCCCTACCAGCTCGTCGTTAAGACTCACGAGCATCCAGACCCTTATTTCAGCTTGAGCAGAAAGGTGCTACTTATTGTCCGAGATCCCAGGGATGCAATAACATCGGCCAGTGTGCGCTACCATGTTATGAAAACGACGGGCTCGGATATCGAAGAGGATGCACAAGAAATGGCCTTAGTTACGGAGCGATTGCCGAAGCAGATTACTTTAAAGGATCGTATTTGGTCGCTAATATACGGAAATCGCACGCTCGCGATTTGGATGTCGGCTCGCAAATGGCGCAATTTTCACGTTGCCTGGCGTCGTCTTCCGTTTGTCCACATCGTACGCTACGAAGACCTTCTCCAGCGTCCGTTAGAGGCGATGCAAGCGATATGTAGTTATCTCGCAATACCAGATGACGAACATGCCATTGAAGAAACATTAAGGGCGCTTTCTTTCAAGGAAATCACCGGAAGGAGCGCAGGTTCGGAAAAGGCCGAAAGTATAATGTTTCGCAAAGCCATCGTGGGAGACCACAAGAAAAAATTGAGCACCTTTGAATTAGCATTGATCCGCATGTTTTGCAAAGAAGAGGCAACCCGTTTGGGATATACTATTTAACCTCACACATGATAAATATTTTCCAACCTTGTCTTGGTGTTGAGGAACTCGCTCGCATCGACGACGTACTCCGCTCGAATTGGATAGGAAAGGGCAACGCGACGCTCGAATTTGAGAAAGAATTTGGAAAATCGCTTGGTACTGAATCCAAATATTTCACCAGTACGACATGCTGCACTGAGGGGCTCTTTCTTGCGACCGAGCTTTTCCATATCGGCGTAGGCGACGAAGTTATAGTACCCTCTTGTAGCTTCGTGGCGGTCGGAAGTGCGGTGGTAGCCTCAGGAGCAGAACTTGTGCTTTGTGATGTTGATCCTCGGAGTATGAACGTGCGAGTCGACGACATAGAGAAATGCATTTCTCCGCGAACGAAGGCCGTGGTTGTCACCCATTATGGCGGCGTACCATGCGACATGGATTCAATCCTAGACCTTTGTACAACTCGCCACATAACTGTTATTGAGGATTCGGCGTGCGCCGTTCGCAGTTTTTATAAGGGGAAAGCATGCGGGACCTTGGGGCAGATGGGGGTTTGGTCGTTCGACGCAATGAAAACAATTTGTACGGGCGACGGCGGAATGCTGTTTCTAGAAACAACGGATTTGGTAGATGAAGCGAAGGAAGCACTTTATTTGGGTCTTCCGAACAAACAAACCAGCGGGATGGATAGCTCGGGTAGTGGCAAAGGGAACTGGTGGGAATATCAGGTCACTCGGCCGGGGCGGCGCGCCATTATGAATAATATCGCCGGTTCCATCGGTCTTGCGCAGATGAAGAAATTGCCAGCGTTTCTCGCTCGTCGTCGAGCAATTCACGAACGTTATCATCATGAGCTTGCGGATTTAGAGTGGGTCTCATTACCGCCGTCTATTCCAGCAAACTGCGAATCTTCTTATTATTTCTATTGGCTCGAATCTGGAAAACGCGATGCTCTCGCTGTTTATCTCCGCGAACAAGGAATCTATACGACTTTCCGATATTGGCCGCTTCATCGAGTTGATTATTTCCGCACGCGAGCCAAAGGATATTCGTTCGGAAGCCTCCCTGGCGCCGACTCTGCCAGCGATCACATGCTAAATATTCCATTGCACCAATCGCTTACGGATGACGAGGTGACACGAATAATTGACCTTGTTCGTTTGTTTCCCGGTTGAACAATAGCGTTCCGTTTTTCTCGATTCTTATTCCGTCGTATAATCGACCGGAATACCTACCCCGCGCGGTATCGTCAGTTTTCGCCAGCGATTACCCGGATTTCGAGGTCATTATTTCGGACGACTGCTCTCCTCGGCAGTCAGAAATAATGCAGGCACTTGAACCTTTTATGGGCGACTCGCGACTCACTGTCGCGATTCAATCAGTTAATCTTGGAGAACCGCGTAATCGGCTTTTTCTTATGCAACGCGCCAAGGGAAGGTACCGCATTATCTTAGGCGATGACGACCTCCTAGACGGTCGGGCACTTTCTGCACTCCATGAGTCTATCGAGGTCAATCCAGGTTTTGACGCTTATTTATTTGGCTATTCCGTCATCGATGACGAAGGAAAGGTTTTTGAGCAGCGCCGTGCGTTGGCTCCTCTTGTATTATCGCTTGAAGAGGAGTCACCGTTGGAAGATCTTTTTTGCTCGGATCTTTTTCCATTTTGGTTCTATCACCCTGCGACCTTCTGTTTTCACTACTCACTTCATGAGAATGTAAAACCAAATGACCGAGTCGGCATCGGAGATGATCTTGTGTTCATGTTTGATTCTATTTTGGCAGGGAAACGTGCATTGATTCTGCCGAGAGTGCTATTCTCGTATCGCAAATTTATTTCTTCGGATTCCTATACACAATCGAATCAATCGAGAGCTCGGTTCGCAAACGTTCTATCTCGCAGACATATCTATTACAGCCTAACAGGACGTGTCGATCTCCCGCCATCACTAGGACGATTTATTCACGGTCGGGAATTTCGTCGTCGATTCCTCTACAATTCAATTATTCTTGATCTCAATCGCGCTGACCCCACGCTCGACGAACTTGGACTAGCCGACGAACACCTTGCTGAGGCTCGAGCGTATATTCGGTTGAGGCATCGACAGTGGTTTAGACTTTGGTTGCAGTTATGGCGGGTATCTGTCTTTATGAGGTACTTCGGGCTTTCCGGCCTTCTGGAGTCGGCAAACATTTTCCTTCAACGACGGACTTATCGGAAAATCTTCGCTGAGCCTCTTCGCAGAACTCTATGAATGCACACGATATTAACGAGAAATGGCTTTCGTCACTTAAGCTCAAGATCACATCTCCGTACGTTGCGCCGACCATCGGCGATGTAAGACTGAAGGAATTAATTCCTCAGCTCGACGGTCGCGGAGATGTCATCGAACTTTGGAGCCTGCCTTGGGTGAAAGAATACAATTTGGCTCTTCCCAAACACATCTATCAAAGCGCAACCGACACAGGAGTGATTAAGGCATGGCACTTGCATCAGGTTCACACGGACCAATTTACTGTTACCCGCGGGAAACTACAGGTAACTCTTCTTGATGTTCGGAAAGACTCTCCATCTTTTGGACACGTCAACACGATATTTCTCGGTGCTTCCCGTCCCCGCCTTCTAAAGATACCACCAATGGTGCTTCACGGATGGAAGGCTCTCTCACACCCCGAGGTAATCGTAGTCAACCTCCAGACCGAGATTTATGATCCAGCAGATGAATTTAAATATCGTTGGGATTGCATCGATCCGACACTCTGGCAGCCACAGCATGGCTGAACCGCCTTTCGCTAACGCAACAGAATCCAGTCACCGTCGTAAATCTGATATTGTCTTCGCTTCTTCGGTTGCATTTAGAAATCGAAAACCTGGACGCATCTTTCAACGAGTGCATGTATGCCGAATCCGAAACGGGAACGGTGATTGCGTTTACTATGGAAGCGAAAGATTAGCTGCGACACCCACGGAGCGCTTGCGCTCTTGTGGACGACCTTCCTGAACAATGTGGCGGCTATGATGACCTACCGCTTATGCTGATTCTTTCGGGCAACGAATGTGTTTAGGGTATACCGGACCTCCGGTCCATTTTTCGACAGTACCATGACAAGATCGTTCTCTATTTCGCTCCTTTCGGCATTGGCCTTTTGCTGCGCCATGCGACTTTGGCAATATTACGTTGGAGTGCGCTTGGCTATTTATGATTTATTATTGTTAGCATTTATTGCCTATTATTTCATACGCGCCGCTCGCCGTGGTCGCATTCCGCTTCCTATGAGAGAGCTGAGGCCAGCGCTACTTTGGCTATGCGGAATCGTGGCCGTATCAACTTTAAGCTTTTTCCTTTTGGATTTCAACCTTGCACCTATTTCGACGTCTCAGTTTTGGAAACGTCTCGCTGAGCTTACCTTCCAGACGGTCGGTTTGATTTCAGTTGTGTGCTACCTGAGTGAATCCCCGGCAAGTGTGACGAGGCGGATACTGCAGATTTACATTTTGGGCGCCGCCGCGTCTAGTTTCTATAGTTTTTTCGAAGTCGGTTGTGCTTATTTGGGGCATGATCTTGGGAAGGCGATATTCGGACGAATTTCTACGTATCCACCAGATTTCGACTTCAGCGCACCGTTCTACTTTCAATGGGACATCTTCTATCGGGCAGTTGGCTTTGCCGGTGTAGATGCCCAGGCGACATATACAGCTAGCGTCATTCCGTTGCTTGTGCTCGCGAGGCCATTTCGCAAGACGGTAGTAAATCTAACTCTTGCTGGAATATGTATTGCCGGCACCGCGATTACTTTTTCCCGTAACGGGACATTATCTTTGTTACTTGCACTCATGCTATATGGGGCCATCAGACCTCGTCTTTTCGTTCGCTTGCTGCTGAAAATTACGATCGTGTGCATCCCAGTTTTAACAGCGGCGCTATTGTTTTCGAGCGGCGCTCGCGAGATGCTCTCGACCCGTATCTATTCGTCGTTAGGGGAAGTGGGAATGGGACGCCTCGAGATCTATCTTCCAGTGTGGAAAAGCATCGTCCAGCACCCGTTCGGTCACGGTCTCAATCAGTTTTCTGTTGTGATAATGAACACTGACGAAATCGATCTAACAAAGGTATCAATCCTCTACTACAATTGGGACGACTTGCGAATTAGGGAAGCATATGCGAATGTGCATAACAATTGGTTAAATTGGCTCTTCGAAGGGGGATGGCCTCTGATGTTGTTCGAATGCGGATATTTCGTCTCGTTGATTGCCGCATCATGGAGGACTCGTAGTGATCTTGGGATCGCCATCGTTTGCTCCATAATGCTTCTCCTCGTGTCCGGATTATTCAATATGACGTTGTCGCAGTTTAGCAGCGATCTGTTCTTCATTATAGCTACCACTGCGGCGGTAAAGCTTTCCAAAAAATCCTTGGAAGAGCCAGTGACCAAACGCGCCGTCGAATGAGGTAGTAACAAACCTTCGTGCTAACGATATTCACAATCCCCAAAGCGTTTGAGGGCCAGATTGGGCTCATACAAAAGAATGCTATTGCTAGTTGGCGCCGTCTAGATCCTACAGTTCAGATCGTATTATTTGGGGATTCTCTTGGCACAGAGGAAGTTGCGAGTGAGTTTGCGGCAACTCATGAATGTGCCATCGCCTGCAACAGCTTTGGCACGCCATTGGTTAGCGATGCGTTTGTCCGCGCAAGGATCCTAGCACGAACGCCACTTCTGATGTATAGCAACACTGACATACTATATGATGAAACGATTCTTGAAGCTATCGATGCAGTGGCGAAAATGAAGAAATTCGTGTTGAGTGGCCGACGATGGGATCTAGACGTCAGTACGAATTTAGAGCAAATTGATGAGCAGGCTTGGCGAAATGTGTTCCTTTCACGGTTCGAAAGGGGGCGTCTTCATGGCCCTGCAGGTATGGACTATTTTTTATTCCCGCGTGAAATGAGTTTCGATATGCCAGCCTTTGCGGTGGGTCGCGTCGGCTGGGATTCCTGGCTGGTTTGGAGTTGTCGGAGGCGAAATGTACCGATGATCGACGCAACAAACGACGTGGTCGCGATACACCAGAATCACGGATATGCGGATCTTCCATTGGGCTATCAACATATGCGTGGGCCGGAACGAGATCTTAACCTCCGGAAGGCGGGAGGATTAAGTCGTATGATGACTTTGCGAGAGTCGAGTCTTGAACTCGTCAAAGGGGAAGTCCGTAGCCCACGTGGGATGCGCGCTATCTTTTCTTTTTTGGGAAAATGGCGAGTGTACAGTTGGTGCCTTGCGGTGAAACGCTGGTTCCAAGCGGAAATCTATTGAGATATGATCACAGGAGAGCCTTCGATAATTAGTATTATTATTCCCTGCCGAAACGAGCAGCCATATATATTACCTTGTTTGGAATCAGTATTAGCCTTCGAATGTCCTAATGAACTAACATTTGAGGTATTAGTAATGGACGGTAGATCAGATGATCAGACCGTCGCACTTGCGAGTGAGGTTGCTCTGCATGATGCTAGGGTTCGTATCCTTGATAATCCAGGTCGCATCCAATCGACCGCTGTTAACCTGGGAGTTAAGGCAGCAAAAGGATATTGGATCATGCGCCTGGATGCGCATTCTATTTACCCACCTGATTATATGCGACTTTGTTACGAAACTTCCGTGCGGTCGGGTGCTGATAATGTGGGCGGCATTTTCGTGACCATGGTTGGTGGTCCCGGCTACTCAGCTATGCTCGTTCAGGGTATCACCACCCATCGATTTGGAGTTGGCGATTCCGGATTTCGGACGGACGGCAAAGAGGCGATAACCGACACCGTTCCTTATGGGTTTTTTCGACGAACGATTTTTGACCGTATCGGATGGTTCGACGAGCGACTGATTCGGGCACAGGATTATGAATTCAATCGTCGCATTGGAGTCACTGGCGGTAAGGTCCTCCGTAACGATGAGATACGGATTTCTTATTTCAATCAACCGACGTTGGCAGCCTTCTATCTTAAGCAGATTCTCAAAGAGGCGCCATATAATGCTTATATGTGGTACTTAGCGCCCTATTCTTTTGCGCCTCGACACGCCGTAACAGCCATTTTTGTCATAGGACTGATCGTTGGGACGTTTTTGGCATCCGTCTCACATGTAATTGCTTTGTGTTTGGGTGGTATATTGGCTCTTTATTTTATTCTGGGAACAGGAGCGGCAATACAGCAAGCGATTAGGTATCGAAAGCCGTTACATATTCTGTTTCTGCCAATGTGTTTTTTCGGTTACCATTTTATACACGGTGTGGGCGTAGTAGGTGGTTTGCTGTGTTTGGCCGTCGGTAAGGCGCCGGTGCAGCTTACCCCGGAGCCGTGGCCCGGTGCTGGGCGGCGAAGGGCGTGGCCCCTCCGAACGCCCGTTGTGGATACTGCCACTTCGGGATAGATATTCCCAGGCAGTAAGCCTATCCAATCGGTCGTTCCCGGATAATTAGGGTTTGCGCAGCGATCGATAACGGTTTCTCGATCAAAAGATATCCGAAATATCCGATAGCGATAGATAATGCTGCGAGCAGTAAAACCAGCCCGTCGATTGGGAGGATTCGATCGAGATGGACCCAACGAAATGTTCGTGCGATGGCTGGCAAAGTGAAGATCTGAAAGATATAAATCGAATAGGATCCATTCCCTAGTTTGACGGCGAAGTCCCCTAATCTGCCGACCAGCCAATGCGCATTACTAAAGAGCGACGAGTACAGCAAACCCGCGCAGGGAATACCCCAGAAGACAAAACGAGTGAAGTCCAATCCGATGACGTTGTCGCGAACGGGATCAACGAAGATTGTCGCAATCAAAATCAGAAGAGAAATGCAAGAAATGAAAGCGATTTGATATCTATGCGGCCGACCATATTGACGAACTAAAACCGCGACCCAGACACCAACGACAAATTCCATCACCAACCAACTAGTGTTCTGAATCAGGACGGGGTCGTGGAATGCAAAGATGGAACCCAATATTGCGCTTCCGAAAAGAAAAATGGACAGAGTGAAAAGGGCCATTTCGCGACGACAAAAGAGAAGCAGGCCAAAGATGATATAAAAATACATCTCGTAGTTTAGTGTCCATCCCAAGCCAATCACCGGACTAAAAAGCGCTCCTCCGGGGGCTCTACTCGGAATAAAAAGGTACGACGAAATGATCCACCAGGAGTCTAACCTTTGCCCGAACGAAAAAACGCTCGGAGCGAAGACTAGTAGAGCTACTCCGGCCGATGTAGCGAACCAATAGACTGGCACAATTCGTACAAGCCTACGTGCCAGAAAGCTCTGGGTGATTCGGTGAATTCCAAAGCGATCCCAGTTGGTCCAAGCCATTATGAATCCGGATATAACAAAGAAGAAATCCACTCCAAAATGTCCCCAGGTTCTGCTTGGGGCTAGGGCAAAAATGAATGTATCATTCGCACGGGAGGGAAAGATACGAATAATTCTTGAGAAGGCATGGGAATTAACGACGACAGCTGCGGCTAGAAACCGCCATACCTGCACAATTTCGAGTTTGCCCGAAACTCCGGTGTGGATGTTTGCCGGATAGGTACTAGCGGGCGTGGTCACTAGTTTCCGGAAGTAACGCCGCCCATAATGCGAACTTTGAATCGCCGGTGGTGACAATCGTTGATAAAATTCATTTGGTTGGAATGATGAAATCTGCTGCCCCGTCCAGAAATTGCAGGCGAAAAGCCAATCGCATCTGCGAAAGCAAGAGTTCCTGGTTGCCGACAGTGCTTCTTTGAGCTCAGTTTGCTAGAAATTACCCGCCCCTCGCGGAGGTTGGGGTCGCGCGAGGCGCTACTCCCTAGGACGGCATCCTTGCGCCAGATTGGCGATAAAGCATTGGCATCACAATGGGTAAGATCATCTTTGACGCGAGTCAGAAGCCGCAAATTTTAATTTTGAACCTACAGTCGTCGCGTAAGCAATCTCGTCGTTCATTTTCGCCGACTAACATTGTCGTAATTTATCGTGCTCTCGGTCATTTCGTGAAGGCAGTACTCCGATTGAGTTTTTCGATGGAGTTAGTAATTTGACGATCAACGGTGCTAAGATCTGACAGAGATTGTTGATCGCGGCGCTAAATTGAATGTTCAGCCATATTCTATTCACCTCCGATTGCGCCGACCGACCGGCACTTTCTGAACTTCGAAGACCGTTGCCGAAAGTTGGCTATCTTTCTCTTCGGCGCGCGATTGTGTCTCATGGGCCGCATCGACTGCTGCTTCATATCTTTCTTTGGAGGTTATATTGCCTGACTCGCGCTTATCCGAGTTTTCCTAGAATATTGGCAATTCGCAACGACAGAGAAATTATCCATTTTTCCTTTGTGTTGCCAGCTCTGAAACGGTTTGAAGCGAGTGACATCGATCAACTTGAAATCGGCCCTTGTTGGACACATCCCGATTTTCGACGCCAAGGCTACATGCGCTATGCTTTAGATCGGATTCGTCATGATTATTGGCGTCCTCGGTTGAGGTTTTGCATTCTCTGTCGTTCGGAAAACACTATTTCAAGAGCCGCGATTGCAAATTGCGGCTTTCGGGAGCTTTGGCGATGCCAACGAATTCGACGTAGATGGCTTCCAATTCATTTCTATCAATCGAGTCGAGATGTTTCATGGGTCGATACTTTGTGCATCAATTCCGACGAGAGCGGGCTCGCAGAGGAGCGACTGAGATTCAATGAGCGCTCACGTACCATTAGTTTTCAGGGTATCACCGAGCGCTTGCGTGTGAATGGTCCGGCCGCCGTTCCATTACCATTGCGGGCACCTTATGAGTCTTTCCATCAGGAATTGAGACTCCTATCGAAGCCACGCACCAAAATTCTAGACATATGTTGCGGCGATGGTTTGCATTCAATGACTGGTGCGCTGTCAGGGGCCGAAGTATATCTGGTCGACGTTGCCGAAGAGAGTCTGAAGGTTGCGCTGCTCCGCGCGGATATCGCTGGGGTGTCAGTAAATATTGTGCACAGCAGAGCTGAAACGTTGCCTTTTCCTGACCAGAGCATCGACGTTGTTACGTGCGCCGGTGGCCTTTCTTACGTCGACATTGAGCGGTTCATAGCTGAGGCGAAGCGGGTGTTGAAGAGTGATGGTGTCTTTCTTTGCGTTGATTCGTTCAACCGAAACTGGATCTATCGTTTCAATCGTTACCTGCGTTACCGCCGAGGTGAGCGAAGCTATAGTACTCTTGAGAGGATGCCGGACGAGCAATCACTCGCGCGATTCCGTGAGGTGTTTGGGGAGGTACAAGTTGAGTTCTTTGGCTTACTAGTCTTTTGTCTCCCGCTTCTTAACTTATTTTGTACTAAAAAGGTGCAGGCACTATTCCTAACGTGGACGGATAGGTTACTTTCTCCGCTGCGACGTTTTTCCTTTAAGGTGGTTATTCGGGCTAGTCGGCCATTTCGGATTCACAACAATGAGTGATATGCCATTCTTGGTATTACTCAGCCTGATCTAACTGGAGATTAGAGTTGCCCCAAAATTCGAGACCGCAAGGCTTAGGGTTTTTACTCATAAAATGCAGATTCCGTTTTTCCGATATCCGTACATTTTCCTAAGGCAACGAGAAGAAATATTGGAGTCCATGGTACGAGTCATGGAGCGTGGTGCATTTATTTTGCAGGAGGAATTGAAGCAGTTTGAATTGCAGGCTGCTGCTTTCACGGGCGCAAGATTCGCCGTTGGAATGGCCAATGGCACTGATACTCTTTTTCTTGCCCTCAAGGCCGCTGGTGTTGGTCCGGGGGACGAGGTTATATTGGCTTCTCACACTTATATCGCGACCGCTGCCGCGGTCCACTTTGCTGGGGCCACCCCGATCCTTGCGGATTGCGGTACCGACCATCTTATCGACTCGCATTCGGTGGCTGCTGCAATAACGAAGCGCACGAAAGCGATTATTCCGACTCAGCTCAATGGCCGCACTTGCGATATGGATCAAATTCAAGCTCTTGCGAATGCGAATGGGCTCATCATTATCGAGGATGCTGCGCAAGCATTTGGCTCGAGATTCAAAGGCAAATGCGCTGGCACTTTCGGGTTTGCCGGATCCATAAGTCTTTACCCGGCTAAAGTCCTAGGATGCTTCGGCGATGGTGGCCTTATTCTTACCAACGACAAAAACACGTTCGAAACTCTCAAACAGTTACGCGACCATGGCCGGAATGATAATGGTCTTGTCGTCAGGTGGGGCATGAACAGTCGACTAGATAATCTCCAGGCTGCAGTACTCTTGACCAAATTGAAAATTTATGGACAAGAGATTGACCGACGACGGCAACTCGCGAGACAATATGATGATAAACTACAGGGGCTAGAGGATTTGACCCTTCCTCCGGCGCCAGATGCCGATCCCGTTCATTTCGACGTCTATCAGAATTACGAGATTGAGGCCGGACGTCGCGAGGCCCTCCGTGAACACCTGACCCAGAAAGGGATCGGCACCATAATTCAATGGGCGGGGACTCCAGTGCATGAATTCAAAAATCTTGATTTGCCGAAGTTTCACCTACCCAGCACTGAACGTCTCTTCCAGAGATGTTTTCTACTTCCGATGAACACGTCGCTTACGGACGAGGAAGTGGCGTATATCTGCAAAAACATTAGGCAATTCTATGGTCGGAACTAACCCATTGATGGAGCCCGATGCTTTTCATCTTGGCGCTCTCGCCGATCCGCTAAGCTTTCGGGAACCAATTCTACTCGGCGACGCCAACCCTATGAAGCTCCTTCATTGGTTGGGCCAATTAATCAAGATACGGTGCGCGGAGGAAAAAATCGGCGATGAATGTGCGAGGGCCACAATTAAATGCCCATGCCATCTTGTTATCGGACAGGAAGCTCCTGCGGTTGGAGTAGCAGAGCACATCCGCAATGGTGACCGAGTCTTTGGCGCTCATAGATCGCATGCCCACTTTCTCGCATTAGGCGGATCGTTACACTTGTTGCTCGCCGAAGTGCTGGGAAAGGACACGGGGTGTTCGAGGGGAATGGGCGGATCTATGCACCTTTTAGATCGAAAGCATAATTTTTTTGGCTCTGTGCCGATAGTGGGGGCTACTGTTCCCATTGCGACTGGCGCTGCATTGGCGGCAAAGATGGATGGACACGGTGGCATCGCAGTAAGCTATCTTGGGGATGGCGCCACGGAAGAAGGGGTATTTCATGAGTCGCTGAATTTTGCGTCCGTTTTCAAATTGCCCATACTGTACGTCGTCGAAAACAATCTATTCTCGAGCCATCTCCACATCAGTTTGCGCCAGCCCTTCGATTCGATATGCCGTTTTGCCGTATCCAATGGAGTCGGATGGCAACGCGTCGATGGCAACGATACGGTTGCGATGGCAAGGGCTACCGAAAGGGCGATCAATATTGCTAGATGTGGTGGCGGCCCGCAGCTGATCGAGGCTGTTACCTACCGATGGCGGGGGCATGTCGGGCATCGCGAGGACAATGATGTTGGAGTCCTGCGTAAGGAGGGTCTGTCCGAGTGGAAGAAACGCGATCCAATCGCCCGCCTGGCCACCGCGATGAAGACCGCAGAGATTTTGACAGAGGATCGCCTGAATTCCATTTGGGCGGAATCCAGGGCCGCGGTTGGGCTCGCATGGTTAAGCGCGGTTAGCGACCCGTATCCGCCTCCAACTGCTTTGCTTGACCGTGTATACGCTCTCGCGGACCGATGACAACGACCTATGGCCAAGCCATTCGCGATGGATTTGCATTTCTCCTAAAAAATTATCCGGAGACTTTTGCAATTGGTCAGGGGCTTTGGAGTCCGTGGTACGTCGGCAGCAGCATGACCGATCTTGACAAGGAGTTCGGGAAGGATCGTGTCATCGACACCCCTGTTTCGGAGCTCGCGACCACGGGCGTCGCAGTAGGTGCAGCGCTAAGCGGCAGACGGCCTATCGTCGTCCATCCGCGTGTCGACTTCTTCCTCCTTGGAGTCGATCAACTAGTGAACCAAGCCGCGAAATGGCGGTACATGTTTGGTGGCGATGTGGACGTGCCCGTTGTTGTGCGCGCTATAATAAACAGAGGGGGTGAACAAGGCGCGCAGCATTCTCAGGCCCTACACTCATGGTTTGCCCATGTTCCTGGACTTCGCGTTGTTATGCCGTCTACTGTTGCAGACGCGCGCGACTTGCTGGTTGCATCGGCTCTTGGCAAAGATCCGGTTCTCTTCATCGACGATCGCTGGCTATATGACCTAGAGGCTCTCTTGCCGCCAATCGACCCAACGCTTCGTCTAATTGATGTGGAGCCACGTATCGAGGTCTTCGGAAGCGACCTCACGTTGGTGGCTTGCAGTTATTCAACCCAGCTCTGTCGCCTGGCAGCCGAAGATCTGAAGAAGAACGGTATCGGTGCTGAGGTCATCGACCTCCGGATCATTAATCCGTTAGAGCGATCAGTGTTGATTGAGTCGGTTCGCAGAACGGGACGGCTTCTTGCGGTTGATGGCGATTGGTCTACTTGTGGCCTAGCGAGCGAAGTTATTGCTTCGGTAGTGGAGAAACTTCCGCCTTCCGCACTCAAGGTAGCGCCACGCCGTCTGACGCTGCCCGATGCGCCGGCGCCTACCAGCAGACCGCTTGAGAAAGCTTACTACTTCCAGAAAGAAGACGTTGTTGCAGCCGCCATGCAACTATTGGGGGAAAAGTGAAGCGAACTATAGACATTGCGGTTTCCTTATTGGGATTGATTGTGTTCGCGCCGCTGCTGCTGCTGCTTTGTTTGCTTGTGTGGATACAGGACTGGCATTCTCCCTTTTATATTCCAATGCGCATCGGCCGCCGTGAACGCCTATACCGAATGGTGAAAATCCGGTCTATGGTGATACGCGCAGATACGAACAAGGTGGACTCTACGGCGAATAACGATCCACGCATCACATACATTGGTAAGGTCATTCGTAAGTGCAAGTTCGATGAGATTCCGCAGCTTTGGAATGTGCTTATTGGAGACATGTCTCTTGTTGGCCCACGTCCAAACGTTGCGCGGGAAACCGGACTATACACATCCGAAGAAAAGCGTCTTCTCATTGCACGCCCTGGGATAACCGACATTTCGTCCATTGTTTTTTCCGATGAAGGTTCGATTCTTGAGGACAAAGCTGATCCCGATCTCGCATACAATCAGCTAATTCGGCCTTATAAGTCGCGCTTTGGATTGCTCTACATCGACCGCGCGAGCACGATCCTTGACTTCCATTTAATCTTTTTGACATTTCTTTGCGCCATCGACCGCCGGAGTGCCCTTGATCGGGTAGCCCTCCTTGTAGCAAAATTGGGTGCGCCGAGCGATTTAGTGACGGTGGCGACCCGTCGCCTACCATTGCAACCGTCGCCGCCGCCTGGCGCAAACGGAATAGTCCAATCTCGCTCAGCCTGACAATTAAGCCGTGAAGTCATACCATATTGCTAGGCCGATCGGGCTTCTTTTTCTTTATTCGGCAACATTGCTCTTCTCACTTTGGGCCTCCTACTTGCTTCGTTTCGATTTCCATCCAGGGGCAGAATATCTTAGACGTTTCGATTTAATAGCGGCTTTTTTGATTGGGTTTAAACTGATGATGTTGGTCGCTTATGGGCAGTTTGGCAGTCTGCTTAGTTATTTCAGTTTGCCCGATATTCGGAAAATATTCTTAGCGATGCTCACAGCGGCAGTTGTTCTGCTTGCTGTGTGGTTCTGGCAGGGAATTGCATTTGCGCCTCCGCGGGCGGTGATATTGACCGATTTTATTGTTTCGTTTGTTTCTATCTGTGGACTGCGCACGGGCTTTAGGTTACTACGAGAAGGATATTTTGAGAAAGGCATCGTGAGTATAGCTCCTCGGCGTCGAATTGGGATAATCGGAGCGGGCGATGTTGGAGCTGAGCTTGTCAAGGAGCTCACTTATCGGCGGACGGGAGGGTTTGAACCGACCGTTTTTTTTGATGACGATCGCGGCAAATGGTACACACAAATACATGGAGTCCAAGTAATCGGTGCCCCTGAAGATATCCCAGCGTTCATTCGCAAGGAACCGCTCGACGAGGTAGTAATTGCGATGCCTGGTGCCTCGGCGAAGCGAATACGTGAAGTCGTTCGGATACTCACAGAATGCGGTATTAAGTTTGAAACTGTTCCTTCCTATGCGCAGCTCGTGACAGGGAAGGTGCGTGTTTCGCAGATTCGTCCGGTTGAGATCGAAGACCTTCTGGGACGTGACCCTGTTAAGCTGGTCACTGGCAGTATCCGAGAATTGGTTGAAGGGAAGGTTGTGATGGTGACCGGCGCCGGTGGCAGCATTGGGTCCGAACTATGCCGGCAATTAGCCAACTACGGAGCGAGTGTCCTGTTGCTGATTGAACGATCCGAGATGCAGTTATTTCTGATCGAGCAAGACCTAAAATCCCTAGGCGTCGTCGCGGTCATCGTCCCAATCGTAGTCGACATTAGAGACGAACGTCGAATTTCGGAGATCATGAGGAGCTACCGTCCGGCGTTACTTTTTCATGCGGCAGCGCACAAACACGTTCCTCTGATGGAGCATCAGCCATTCGAAGCTTTTCAAAATAATACGATGGGAACAATTGGGTTAGCTGAGCTCGCAATTGAAAATGGCGTTGAGCAATTTGTCTTCATTTCGACAGATAAGGCCATAAACCCGACTAGCGTAATGGGAGCGACCAAGCGGCTCGCAGAGGTATTTTTGCAGGCATTGCAACGAGATGGATCCGAGTACACGAAATTTATTGCCGTGCGATTTGGCAATGTTCTTGGCTCTTCGGGAAGCGTCATTCCAACGTTTAAGCGGCAGATTGCGTCGGGAGGGCCGGTCACAGTTACACATCCGAATATGACGCGATACTTCATGACAGCGCAAGAAGCTGTAGGTCTCGTCCTTCAAAGCGCCGCGCTGGGGCGCGGAGGAGAGATTTTTGTTCTCGACATGGGCAATCCTGTAAAAATCGTCGATCTTGCACGACAGCTGATTGAGTTGAGCGGCTTGAAGCCCGATCTCGATGTCGAGATTGAATTCACCGGACTTAGGCCCGGAGAGAAATTGTTTGAGGAGCTGAATCTCGATACCGAGCACTTGGTACCGACTGAACATGCTAAGATTATGCAGTTTTTGACAGTGGCCTCTCCCCTTGCTCAAGTTCGAGCGAGCTTGCTCGACATCCACCTCAGAACGGCGAGCATGGAACCGTCTATGGTGAAGGCTGAAATCCAGAAGCTTGTGCCCGAATATAGGCCTTTTACTCCCCTCACAGCGACCGCTGGGGGCCAACCCTTATGAAATCAAGCCCAGTGCCCAAGCCTATGGATCAAGCTTCAACTGGTAACGAAGCAATTTCCGATGAGAGAGCAAATGGAAATGAAGAATTGTTCGATTTCGGGAAAATCGTCGATCGTCTGCGTAAAGGTCTAAATCAGATCGTTGCACTCACATTGTTGGGCCTTGTTATAGCAGCTATCGGATGTTGGATTACCAGCAGCACCCGGCCTGTTCCAACTTCGTTACAGGTGATCTATACATTTCCTGGATTCGATAAAGGCGAATACCCCGACCATTCAAAATTTCAAGGCAACGACCTGATAGCCCCACAAATCGTCTCCGAGGCGTTGAAGAGAGAACAACCTGAAGCACCGCGAGATTTTCAGAGCAGCATAAGGGGCGCATTACTTGTCGAGGGCATCATTCCCCTTGCCATCGCCAAGAACCAAGAGCGCATTCGGGCGAGCGGCCAAACACCACCGTTTTTTATCCCGAACGAATACAAACTGACTTTATCGCTCCCTCGGACGTTCCCATTAAGCACCCCTGAGCGAGAACATTTGCTGAACGAGATAGTCGACATATATAGAGACAATTTTCAGAAAACCTACGCTGATGCAGGACTTTTGCTAGATTTTGGAAACGCATTTGAATCACTGAAGAACGCCGATTTCCCGGAATATGAGATGATTCTAGATTCGGATATAGAGAACGCTAATCACTTTTTAAATGATCAAATTGGCCGTTCCCGCACGTACCGCTCTCCTACCACGCTTCTAACATTCAGTGATCTTCGCACCCAGCATAATCCCAAACCCAGAAGCGAGCAACAGTGACTGTGTTAGTGTCTCCGTGACCGCTCCGCTAGTAATTTGGATAGCATCGGCATACTGTTGCCTCTCGAAATCCGAATAAGTAGTCCGGATCTTCGAAATCAAATCAGTGTATGCAATATTCAGTTCGGTCAATGATTTTTGAATCTGCGCCGGAATGACCGATTGATCATTTGCATCCGTACGCGCAAAGGAATCACGCTGGCGGGTGGCTTCCGCCAACGTCGCCTCGGCCCGTTTGGTT
>Ga0206821_10039_pt1 | contig 31107 bp, 19 predicted proteins | sample Alteio_BWOrgCont_85_FD_152860 | JGI IMG/M metagenome (GOLD analysis project Ga0206821, IMG submission 152860) | Enriched cells from forest soil in Barre Woods Harvard Forest LTER site, Petersham, Massachusetts, United States -... | ecosystem: Environmental > Terrestrial > Soil > Temperate forest >...
GCCGCTGGTATCGATGGTGATGACCTGGGCACGCGCACCGGCAGCGAGAATCGCAAGCGTTGCAACCGCGATTGCGCTGCGAGGCATGGCCGTAAGCCGCAAAGAATGCGGAAACTGGTCGCGCGGAGCCATCGACAAATGGAAACGCGAACGCCGGGGAAGGTAGGACAGGATCATGGGAGCCTCCCATGCTTCACCTAAGCATTACGCAAAAACAGTGCAGTAGGCAAGTGCGCAGCTCAGAATTCCCTGCTTTGCGCGCGATTTCAAATCGATACAGCAACAAATGCATTCTGCGTGGGATCAGGAACCGAGGGACTCGCTTCGCGAGGGGCGATCATCGGGCGGCGGAGTTGGAGCCGCGCCTATCTGCACCAGTGACGGGGCGGCGGGCTCTGCTGCGCCCATGGCCGCCTCATGCTGGGCACGGGCCGCGGCGTCCAGATCAACGGGGATTCCTGCCGGTTTGAGCACCGGCGCGTTGTAGCGATAGTCGAGATTGCGGGTGATGCGATAGACCACAGGAATGGCGACCAGCATTGCCGCGAAAGCCAGCCATGTGCCATCGAGTCCAAAGGCGCTGCCTGTGAGCCGGAACGGGCCCATGGGGTCGCTTTGAACCACGTGAGAGTGAGTGCTGTCTCCGCTTATCGCAAGGCCAAACAGCAGGGCGCGGCTGGCTTTCCAGCCAAAGTTCAGCCCCCAGCTCATCCACAATGCGCGGGTACGCAGGTACGCAGTCGAAAGCAAAAGGCCAAACGCTATTGAAACCGCAAAGCTGGCCCGGCCAGAACCGGGAATCAAATATTGCACCAGACCGTAGTAAGCGGCGAAGCCGACTGAAGCGCCGATGGGCCCCGACGCGCGCTCAAATCTCTGGAAGGCGTAGCCGCGGAAGGCCACTTCTTCAACCAGCGCCGCCAGAGCAAAAAAAGCAGCATCGGCCGCCAGCCATCCCCACGAGCCAATGTCGCCCGACAGCACAATCGAAATTCCGCCAAAAATGACCAGCGGGATTACGCAGACAACCGCCATTCCCCAGCCCGTTGCCACACCCATGCCGAGCTCGGAGAGCAGACTGTCGCGAACCGGAAATCCCTGGCTTCCGATTGGACGCGTCTCGTGGTCAAGCCACAACCCCATCGCCGCGTATCCCACGATAAGCAGAAAGGCCAGCATGGCCTGCTCGATCAGCGGGTTCCAGTCGTCCTGAATCAGCCCCTGCGCTGCGTGATGGGCAAGCGTGCGTGCCAGAAAAAAGTAAAAGACGGCCACAACAAACTCGATGTAGGCCCGCAGCCGGCCGCTGCCACTCCTGGCCGCGGTCATGCGCGCCTCAGCATACGGGCCAGCGAGCCCGAGATCGTCGGTGTATGTGCGGTCTTCATCATTCGATCTGGTTGACGGCTGAAATGGGGATCACTCTTCGGTATAAAACTGCCCAATATTGCGGAATTTCTCGTGCCGCCTTGCCAGCAATTCCTCAATGGGCAAAGCCTTGAGTTCGGCAAGATGCCGCCTGAGCGCCGCGGCAAGCAACTGCGCTCCTGCTTCACGGTCCGTATGAATGCCGCCCGGTGGCTCTGCAACGATTTCGTCGACACAACCAAGCTCTGAAACTTCGGGCGCGGTAACGCGAAGCGCGGCTGCCGCCCGATCCTTATGCGCCACATCGCGCCACATAATGGCTGCTGCGCCCTCGGGGGGAATGACCGAATAAATGGCGTTCTCGAGTATCAGCACACGGTCGGTGACAGCCAAGGCCAGCGCTCCGCCCGATCCACCTTCGCCGGTGATGGCTGAAATTGTTGGAACGCGCAGGCGCGACATCTCGAGTACATTGCGGGCAATGGCCTCAGCCTGGCCACGCTCTTCAGCACCCAGGCCAGGATACGCCGCAGTCACGTCGATCAGCGCTATAACCGGCCGGTTGAATTTCTCGGCAATCTTCATTACCCGCAGCGCCTTGCGGTAACCTTCGGGGCTCGGCATGCCGAAGTTGCGCTTGATGCGCTGCTTGGTGGTGCCGCCTTTGCGGATGCCGATGACCATGACCTCTTCGCCGTCAAAGCGCGCCATGCCGCATACCACCGCTTCATCGTCGCCAAAGGCGCGATCCCCGTGAATCTCGCTGAAGTCAGTGAAGATTCGTTCGAAGAAGTCCATAGGGTAGGGCCGCTGAGGATGACGCGCCCTCTCAACCTTGATCCATGCCGGGGATACCGGCTGCTGCTGCGAGTTTCCTGATTCCTGTTCGCTCATTGTAAGGGGGACCGGCAAGCAACTGGGGGCCGGCCCTTAGGTGATTCTACGGGGGAGGGGCGGTTGCGACAAATACGCACCATATTTTGCGTCCAGACGAACATCGTTGGATAATCTCGGCAATGGACGAGCCGCTTCCCTTCTCTGCCCTGCTTTCGTTCACGCTGGTGGCTTTCACCATCGAGACGGATAATGCCGCCGAGAGCCTGATGCCGCACACCACCACCCGCCATGGGAAAAGCGCGGCGGGGCGTGGTCCCTGGCTGACGTCGATGGTGATATGGCTGAACTGCCTGAAGCATCTACCTGAGGAAGGCATCACTGTGCGCGAGTTGGAGCGGCGGGCGCGGACTGGAACAAATTTGAATGGAATGATGCGGTGGGGATACATCTTTATGGCTCCTTCACCGATGGACACGCGCGCCAAGCCGCCGCTGACCGACTGGATTGTGAAATTGACGGCGCCGGGAAAAGTAGCGAAGAAGGCGTGGGAGACCTTGCCCGCGGCGATTGAACGGAGATGGGAAAAGCGCTTTGGGTGGGAGGAGATTGAGGAGTTGCGAGCGGCTTTGAGGGCTGTGGTGGCGGAGCTGCCGTCGACGCTGCCGAATTGCATGCCGATTCTGGGGTTTGGGTTTTCAATCAAGCAAGAGCCTGACAAGCCAAGCAGGGCGGAAGACGCCCCAACGTTGGAGCCCGTTGAATCGTTGATGCTTCCAGAGTTGCTGGCGCGAGTGCTGGTGGCCTTCGCTTTCGAATTTGAAGATTTGTCTAAACTTTCGCTGGCGCTGTGCGCAAATGTGCTGCGGGTGATGAATGAGAAAGGCGTGCGGGTGAGGGATCTGCCGGTGCTGTCGGGCGTGTCAAAAGAAGCGATTGCCATGGCGCTGGGATTTATGGGCAAGCGCGGGCTTGCTCTCGAGGAGCAGGAAGGCGCAGGCAAGGCGCGGGTGGTGAAGCTTACGCCGAAGGGGCGCGTGGCGCAGCTTGGGTATCAGCGTTTGGAGAGTGAGATTGTGACGCGGTGGGAACTACGATTCGGTTGGCGCATTGCGGATTTGCGCGAGGCGCTTGAAAGGCTGCTGGGAGACTCTCGCCGTGACCAGACGGAATTGCTCAAAGGCTCGGAGGCGCCGAAAGGCTGTTGGAGGGCGGAATTGCCAAAGCCGGAGACGCTGCCGTGGTTCCCGATGGTGCTGCATCGCGGCGGCTATCCTGATGGGAGCTAGTGCAGGGACTCAGGCATTCGCGAATGCGATTGTTGTTCGGAACCGCCGAAGAAGAGCCCGGCCTAAAGGCCAGACGATTTATGTGCTGGATTTCAGGGGCCTGAAGGCCCCCGCTCCCTCCGTTTTTTTATGCGAACCATCCGGTATGGCATACGCACGGACAAAAGCTTCAGCAATCTGCGGTCCCAGTTCAGGGTGAGCTGCATTGCGCTCGCTTTGGAAAACCTGCGCGTAGACCATCGGGCCCAGCAGCATGGCTTCAATCACATTGAGATCGAGATGGGGTGGGAGTGCGCCGCGATCGACTGCGCGGTGCAGCGCTTTGGCAATTGCACGCCGCGCCGGCTCCATGGCTCGGGTGCGCCAGGCCTTGCCAAACTCCTGGTGAAGTTTCGAGTAGGAGATGATTGAGGCGGTCATGCGCGCGCGCTCGGTATCGAATTCGCCGGGCGGCTTGCGGGTAAGAATCCACGTGAGGTCGGTCAGCAAGTCGCCAGAGTCAAATAGCTGCGGTGGCCGATTGAGTCCGTGAATCATCTCCACCACCTCAAGAAGCATGGCTTCTTTGTCTGGCCAGTGGTTGTAGATGGTGGCCTTGCTTACGCCTGAAGCGCGGGCGATCGAATCCATGCTGGTGGACTCAATGCCGCGCTCGCAAAATAGCTGGAGCGCGGCGCGCAATACTTTCTGGTGAGCTTCAGAGCTGCGCGGACGGGCCATAATCAGGCTTCAATCTTTGAGAACCGGTAGGCGCCGAATAAAAGGAAAATCAATCCCACCACGCTAAGCACCAGTACGTCGATGCGCGGATCGAAGGCATGATTCGGCGAACCGAGCACGTTGCGCATGCCGTCGATGCCGTATGAAAGCGGGTCGGCGCGCGTAATGTACTTGAGCACGTTTTTGGTATCGGTAAGCGGGTAGAGCGCGCCCGATAAAAAGTAGATGGGCATCACCAGAAAATTCATAATGAGCTGGAAACCCTGCATATCCTGCAGGCCCGAGCCAATGGCCACGCCCAGGGCCGCAAAGTTAACCGCGATGAGCACCATAAACCCGATTGCGAGTGGAATGGCAAACCAATGTGTCGGTCTGAATCCCGCAGCGAGGCAAATTACCGTGATCAGCAGGCCTTGAAAGACGGCCACGGTTGAGCCGCCCAGCGTGCGCCCCACCATAATCTGCATGCGCGAGACTGGCGCCACCAGCATCTCTTTCAAGAAGCCGAACTGACGATCCCACAGCAGGCCGATGCCCGAGAAGATGGACGTGAACAAAATGGACATGCCAATGATGCCCGGCGCGACGAACTGCAGATAGTCACCATTGCCTGCCCGCCTGAAGACCGGGCCCAGGCCAAAGCCCAGCACCAGCAGATAAAGGATTGGATTGCCCAGCGAGGCGATGATCTGCACGCGCGAACGCAGATAGCGCTTCACCTCACGCAGCCAGAGTACGTAGATTACCTTCATCGTTTGCTCCACATCTTGGCGAATTGCCGCATCTGGTCGGCAGCGCCTGCGCTCTCTTCGCGAATGGTTGAGCCTGTAAGCGCCAGAAACGCGTCTTCAAGCGACTGCGTGTTGGTGCTCTCCTTTATCTCTTTTGGAGTTCCCTGCGCCACCAGCTTGCCGTGGTCAATCACGCCAATGCGATGAGCCACGCGGTCGGCCTCATCCATGTAATGCGTGGTCAGAAACACCGTCACATTCTCGGCTTCGTTTACGCCCTTCACATGTGTCCAAAGCTGATTGCGGCTCTGCGGATCGAGACCAAGCGTGGGCTCGTCGAGAAAAAGAATGCGCGGCGTGTGCAGAAAACCGCGCGCAATCTCAAGCCGGCGCTTCATGCCGCCCGAGAACTTCTTTACCTGGTCGTTGCGGCGTTCCCAGAGCTCGAAAAGTTTGAGCAATTCCTCTGACCGCTGGCGGGCAATCTTGCCCGGCACATGGTAAAGTACGGCGTGAATCTGCAGGTTTTCCCAGGCTGTGAGTTCACCGTCGAGGCTGGGATCCTGAAATACTATTCCGAAACGTTTGCGCGCTTCGTACTGATGCGTCAGCGGGTTGAGACCGTCGAGTTCAATCGTGCCGCTGGTGGGGTGCAGCAGCGTGGTAAGCATCTTGATGGTTGTGGTTTTTCCGGCGCCGTTCGGGCCCAGAAAGGCAAATATCTCCCCGGCCTTGACTTCGAAACTTATGTCATCCACGGCGGTAAGTTTGTCGAATTTCTTAACGAGGTTACTGACCCGGATCATGGGATTGACCTCCCGATTTAACGATACTGAACTGTTCAGTATCGAAATGTCAAGAGCGTGCTTTTGTGGAAAAATGCGTGCGGCGTGAGACTGCGATCGAATGCCCCGTATCTGATCTACTTCCTGCGAAGTTACCGTTCACGGCGAATTCTATACATTGGTTTCATGGGGAAACCATCCGTAGCTGCACCGCAAATCACGCGCGTTATTCTTTATGTGAAAGATATTCCCAAGGTCGCGGCGTTTTATGAGCGGCACTTCGGACTGCGTGCGCTGCCAGGCGCAACGGAGGGCTGGTTGGAGCTTGCGAATTCCGCGGGTGGTTGCACGATTGCGCTGCATCAAGCGGCGGTGTCTCAAAAGAGTGGGGCAGCAATGAAGATCGTGTTTGGAGTCGAGGACGTGGCAGCGTTCAAAGAAGCTAAGGAACGCGAGGGATTGAAATTCGGCTCGATTCATCGCGCAGATGGCGTTGAATTCGCGAATGCAAAAGACCCCGCCGGAAACTCAATCCAGATTTCGAATCGCGGCCTCACAGAGCGTGCCAGGGATTGTGGCTAAGTAGATTCGGCTTCTTTATCCACGGCTTCGGGCGTGGCATTTTTGCTGGCGTAGTTGCCTTCAGCCCCGGAAGGCGCTCCGGGCTCGAGGTGACCTTCGGGCCCTGGTTCAACTTCTGCCACATGTTGAACCGCAGGTTCAGGCTCTTCCGCGTTTTGAACCACAGGTTCAGGCTCTAAATCAACTGTGGCCCCGCTCCGCAGCCTGTCGACCCGATAGCCGGCTTTTTCCGCGGTTGCGAGGGCATCATCGATCGAGCGACTCAGCAGGTGAACCGCGGCGCGATCAGGAGAAGCCTGGCCAGCGATTTTAAGGAGCGACGGCAACAGCATCCACCACAGCAGTTCTTCGTATCGCTCGCGGACGAGATAGAGATGGCTCTCCGATTCATGAACGCCAGTGAGCCAGCGGACGTCGGGATCGAGCCAGAGTGAGGGGGCGAGGACTACGTTGGGGGTTTCCGGTTGCCGGGTCGCGGGTTCCGGCTTCCCTTCCCTGGTCTCGGAGGGCGACGGATCAGAGGCACCCGGCTTGTCGGAAATGGATTGTGGGGGTGCGATGGAGCTTTCCTCAGGGGCTGAAGCCTCCGATTTTTGGTCCGCGCGTTCGGCGCGACTCAAGTCACGCCCTGATAAAAAGCTCGCCTGCGAATGAGATGAGCCGGGTACAGAGCTTGCCTGAGAACGCGTTGCCGTGGGAACCGCGAGCGCGACAGTTTGCGGGGCACCGGCGGGCTGGATCTCCGGAGTTGAATCCACATCGGCACCAACTCCTGCGCCGGTAAGCAGCACCACCTTGATGCGCGCCGCAGCACGCCAGCCCGCCTCGCCTTCAAAGCCGAGAGCGGCAAAAGCGCGGGCAAACGGTTCACGAAGCCGCAGGCGATCGTAAAGATCGAGCGCGGCGCGTTCGGTGTTCTCAGCATCAATTGCTTCGGCCAGCAACCCAAGCGCGCACCAGGCAAGAATCGGTCCCCACATTGAGGTTGCGGTGAACTCGGGGCTCGGGCTGGGCAACATGCGCCGCGCCGCAGCGGGCCACGGCGACGGGAAAAGCGACTCCACGCCGGGCAAACGCATGGCGGCACACAACCGGCGGCGGAACACAAGCGCGAACGAGGCAAAGTCGATGGGTTCGGTCAAAGCAGCGGGCTGTCCGGCCTCGGCAAGGCGCGAGGTGTACGCCGTCTGCGCCTGCTTCAGGAACTTCTCAGTGCGCTCCCAAACCTGGTCGAAGTGTCCGCCGCGCTCACGTTCCGTGGGGCGGTCGGCACCGGGAATGGCGCGCGGATGCTCGGCCAGATCGGCAAATTGCCTGACGATTGCGGGGTCGAGCAGCTTGCGCAACGCATCATGTGCAGGCCGCAAACCGAGATCGACAAGCGCATCGTCGAGATTAGCAACGCCGTGGCCAGCCAACTGATCGCTGAGCTTATCCCAGGGCTGCTGCGCGGTGGGCTTGAGCTCGCGCCAGTCAAGAAACACGTACGACTGATAAGCATTGAGTTCAAGAGTGAGGCCGTGCTCAAGCAGGTCGGTCGCGCGGCGCAAATATTCGAGGCCGGTGAGAGAATCGCGAAAAGCCAGAACTGTGCTTGCGTCGTTGCTCAGCCCCAGCCCCTCCCGCAGGCGCCGCTGCTTCAGCTGTCCTGATGCCTTGTCGGCAAAGGCCGTGGAGTTGTCGATGGTGCCGCGCGTCGAGCCGTACCGATTGTTGTAAACAATCAGCGCGCGCTCGCCGCCGGTGCGATTCGAATAGGCAAACACGTCTTCGTCGACCGAACCATTGGCCTTAAAGAAGTCATAGAGCAGAAAGTTTTCGCTTTCGGCAAACAGCCAGCGGCGTTTGAGCAAAGGAGCAATCTCGCGGTCATGGCGCTCCACGAGCGAACGATCGGGTGTTTCGTTGTAGCGCGGCCAGCGATATTCCATGCCGTACTTCTCAGTGAATCCCTCAATTTGCCCGTGGCCGAACATGGGCAGGCCGGGAAGCGTGGCCATCATGGCTGCCACTCCAAAACACTTGTCGCCCTTGCCGAACTGGTCGATTGCCGTGCGCTCATCGGGGTTCGACATGAAGTTGACATAGCGCTTCATGATGTCGGGATCGAACTCAAGCGTGTTTTTGAGAACCGAGCGATATTTGGCGTTGTCTTCGTCGCGGAGCATGACCATGAAGGCCGAGTTGTAGACGCGATGCATGCCGAGCGTGCGAACAAAGTAGCCTTCCATGAGCCAGAAGGCTTCGGCGAGCAGCAACGTGCCGGGTACTTCGGCGGCCACGCGGTCGACCACTTCGCGCCAGAATTCGTGCGGCATGGCGCGGTCGAAATCGGCCTGGCTCATTCCATACTCGGCACGCGAGGGAATGGCGCCGCTTGCGCCTGGACCCGGGAACCAGAGGCGATGAAAATGGCGCTTAGCCAGCGTCATGGCCGCGTCAAAACGAATCACCGGGAAGAGCCGCGCGACATGCAGAATGGTTTGGATGACCTGCTCGCGCACGGCTGGATTCAAGTAGTCGAGCTGCGCAGTGTCGTTCCACGGAAAGCTGGTGCCGTCGTTGCCGTGATAGACATAGCGAATTTCTCCCGTGGCCTTGTCGCGGCGCTGAAAAACTACGGCAGCATCGGTTTGCTCGAAGTAGTGATCTTCAATCTTGATTTCGACGCGGCCATCGCTCGAAAGATCGGGACCGTTGAAGGTATAGGCTGGATAGGGCGAATCGCTGCGCGACATAAACCACTCGGGATGTTCGACCACCCAGGGCGAGTCAATGCCCATGTGGTTGGGCACCATGTCGCTGGCCAGCCGAACGCCGAGACGATAGGCGCGGTCCCGCAGATTTACATACGCGGATTCGCCGCCGAGGTCGTCGGCGATGGTGTAGTCAAACAACGAGTAGGCCGATGCAACCGCATCGCGATTGCCGCAGAGCTGCTTGATGGTTTTCGATGCGCGGCTTCGTTCCCACACCCCGATGAGCCACAGCGTATTAATGCCCCGGCGCGCCAGCACGGCCAGCTCCTCGTCGGGAATCTCATCGAGACGGCCAATGTGGCGGCCATATTGGCGGCTCATCTGCGCGAGCCACACGTAGGTGCTCTTGGCAATCAGCACAGTGGTGGGCATCCAGGCAGTGTCGGGCGAAAACTTTTCGTACTCATTCGCGGGATCGCCGAAAACCGGCACATCGGCCGTGCTGACGGTTGCAGGCCATTGCTGGCTTCCGGTCTCCTGACGGCGAATTGCCGCCGCCTCGGCGGCAGCGCGCGCCTGCACGGCGGGCGGGTTGTACTGCATCCAGATGGCGAGTTCTTCTTCGCGCAGAATTTCGCCGGCTACCTGCACTAACCGCTCAACATCATCGCCAAGCAGCGGCTTCCACAGCGTACGAATAAGCGCGAGCTGATCGCTGAGCGAAGCCGGCGCTCCCTCGGCCGGCGCACGCAACAGATCGAGCAAACTGAAGGGCTCCGCTTCGCCGACGGGAATCAATGGCCGGGTTCTGAAGTACTCAGGCATTCGTGCCGTTACCCGGCGGTAGGCCGTCTTTTCAGCCAGGGATTTGTCTTCGAAAAGCTCATCGAAGGCGCGAAATGCCTGGTTGCTGTTCGCAGTCCAAAGAAGGAGCAATTCTTCGAGCGCCGCCGCTCTATGCGGGTTTCCACCAGTGGAACCGGCGAGCCATTGCGCGGGAGTTTCAGTTCCGCGCATCACACTCTGACCGGGAAACTGCTCGACGAAAGCCAGCAACAGGGCGTCAACGGCCTCGCTGCCAACCTGCTCGCCAAACCAGTCGAGCGCACGGGTCATTACTTCGGGGTCAAATTGCTCACGGTAGCGCGCCATCAATATATGGCTGACTTCATCAATCAGGCCCATGGCCCAAAGCTGGCCGGCGTGCACTGCGCGCTCAGGATGCTTGTACGCCTCGCGCACCGTGTTCATGCGGTAGGCAAAATCGCGGCACGCGCCCATGCTTCCAAAAACGACGTTCCCGTTATAAGAGAAGAGAGACTCGGCGAACTGGTAGCGCTTACGCGCCTCAAGCGATATATGAAATTCCATCATCAGCCGTCGAACTCCCCTTACCTGCGCCCTTTGCTGCCACCCCAGGCCCGGCCTGCGCCGGGTCGTCATTTGCGGTTAGATGCACGCGTTTCGCGCTCTTGCCGGTGTGGCCCGCTTTGAATCAGTGGCGTTGGGACTAACTTTGCTCCCATGAAGGATAAACGACCGGCCCTGATCCCGACAGAGTGGGAGTTGTCTCACCCTCGCGCATTGATTTTTCGGGAGCCGAACGGCGCCGATCGCGCGTCTAAACAGTCAGATCGCTTGACCGCTCGAAGAAGGCGCAAAATGGACAAAGCCAGCGGGCTCACCGCCAAAGAGCGCGTGACCTCGCGACTGCTTGCACACGAATAAGGGCACTTCAGCCGGCATAACCAACTGAATCAGGTGATCTGCATCACGGCGCCTGGAAGTTGGTCGAACGATTCTATGAGTGAGGGTTAGAGTTACGCTATGTCTATGGGGAGAAAAGGTGCGATGTTGATGCTGGCGATTGTGGCCTTCTGGGCTGCTTCCCCGGCACTCGCCTGCCTCACTCCTGTTCCCTGCCACGGCTGCTGCCGCGCGATGATGACCGATTGCCCCTCGGCAACGGTCAGCGCCGTTGACCCGTGCTGCCAGCTACAAATGCCGGCATCCGCAGTCCCCCAGGACCGCGCGGTGGCGCCCGAGCCGAAAATTGGCGCAATGCAGTCGATCGCGCCCGCGGTTCCGCCGGATCTCGATCTCCCCGCAGGTCGAATCGCGGTCTTTTCTAAAACTCCAGCACCTCGATGCCAGTTGGGCGCCAGTACCGTTCTTCGAATCTGATCTCTCCCTCAGTTGCTAACTAGCGATTTGTGACTTGCTACGCGCTGTGCGCGCCGGCGAACACGCGCCTGCATGACCAACCACCCATCGATTCGAGGGGGAAATGAAGACTTTTTTCACCGTAAGCTGCACCTTTACTCTTATTGCGTTGGCAAGCTGCGCTTTCGCGCAATCGGCCGATCCGCGCGACCCGCTGACGGCCTATAGCGCGATCATTGACGCGCCAAAAGCGATTGAGGCCACAACGCCGGCGCTGAAACTTGACGAGATTGAGCGTCTCGCTCTGGCCCAGAATCCCGAAATCCACGTTGCGGCGCGCAGAGTTGCGATGGTTGAAGCGCATGTTCCTGTGACGGGCAAACTCGACGATGCGCAGTTCATGCTTCGCAACTGGCAGGTGCCGCTTAACAAGCCGTGGGACTTGAACGCCGCCCAGAACATGCTGATGGTGAGCCAGTCGCTCCCGGGTCCTGGAAAACGCAGCCTCGAAACCAGCATCGCCGCATCTGACGTGACCGTGGCGAAGGACGAGCTTGAATCTGTGCGCCTGCGAATACGGGTTGAAGTGCGCAAGGCATTCTTCGACCTTCTGCTGGCGCAGGAAGAGATGCGCATCCACGACCAGCATATGGACATTGCGCGTGAGGCCGTTGAAGCAGCGCGAATCAAGTACACGGTGGGCAAGGTTCCGCAGCAGGACGTGCTGAAAGCGGAACTGGCGATGACCCGGCTTGAAGGGCATTTAATCGGCTTTGAGCGTGACGCGGAGGTTGCGCAAGCGCGCATGAATACCTTAGTCGGCCGCGATCCCGCGACACCTATTCGCGTTGAGGGTGATTTTGGTGCAGCCGGGGATTTGCCGGCAGCCGCTGACGCTCATCAACTCGCACTCGCGTCGCGCCCTGATTTGCTTGAGGCGCAGGCGGCCGCCGACAAGAGCCGAAAGGAACAAGCGCTGGCCGGCAAAGCATACGTGCCGGACTTCAATGTTGCGGGTGGATATATGTTGATGCCGACGGGCTCCAATCCGCGCAACAACTATATGTTCGAGGGCTCGGTCACTCTACCCTGGCTCAACCGCCGCAAGCACGATGCGGAGATCAACGAAGCCGCGGTCAAGGTTACAGAGCAGGACGCGGAAATTGCCGCAATGCGCAACGCGGTATTCGGGCAGATCGACGAGGCACTGGCAGAGGCGCGCTCCGCCGCTCGCTTGGCCAGTATGTATCACGATTCGCTTGAGCCCCAGGCCGACGCAACGCTCCACGCCGCCATTATCGCCTACGAAAACAACCAGACAGATCTTCTGGACCTGATTGACAGCCAGATGGCCGTGATCGACGTAAACCTTGCATGGTTACAGTCGATGGCCGACTTCGCGGCGAGCATGTCTGACCTTGAGCTGGCCATCGGCGCCCCAATCGACACAACAACACCACCCCAGGCCGTAACGCCGGAGAAGAATCAATGAGCGACCGTTTGTATCGACAGGCATTTTTCATGCTACTTACTGTTTGCGTGGCGCTGACGGCTGGTGTCGGCTACCTGCTTCTGCATCGCAGCCATTCCATGCCGGTTGCACAGACCGGTGATCCGGTGGTGGCGCGCGGCCCGGCATCCTCAGGCGAACCAGCTATGCCGGCTACGACTCCAGCCGACGCGGAGCCAAAGCTTGGCCCAATCCAGATTTCGCCGCAGCGATTGCAGCAGATCGGCGTAACCACTGCCATTGCTCAAACCAAGATTGTCAACGACAAGCTCAGCGTTCCCGGCAACGTTGACATCGACGAGCAAGGCCTCTCGTATGTCCAGACGCGCTTCGCTGGCTGGATACAGAGCGTGTCGGCCAACGAAACCTATCAGTATGTGAAGAAAGGCCAGCCGCTGTTCACCATCTATAGTCCAGACCTGGTAAGCACCGAGCAGGAGTATCTACTCGCCCGCCAAAACCAGAAGACACTCACTCCCGACCCGCATGGCATGGCGGCACAGGAAGGCGGCTGGCTGCTAGATGCTGCGGAAGAGCGGCTGCGCCAGTTCGGCGTTCCACCCGCGACCATTGCAGCAATCGAACAGAGCGGCAAAGTGCAGCGCGAAATCACGGTCGAGTCGCCTGCGTCAGGCTATGTGATCGAGCGCAACGCGCTGCCCAACGCCTACGTTCAACCCGACAGCAAGCTCTACACCATCGCCGATCTCTCCACCGTGTGGATCTACGCCAACGTATATCAAGATGCTGTTGGCCGTTTGAAGCCCGGAGACCCAGCGCAGGTTTCAGTCGACGCCTACCCGGGCCGCGAATTCAACGGCCGTGTCGACCAGATTCTTCCCCAGGTCGACCAGACAACGCGCACTGTGCGGGTGCGACTCGTGTTCCACAATTCGGGTGTGATGCTCAAGCCGGGCATGTATGTCAATGTCGACATCAACATTCCTCTGGGCAAGCAGCTTGTGATTCCCGCATCAGCGGTTCTCCAGTCCGGCTCGCGAGCCATTGCGTTTATCGATCACGGCGACGGCAATCTGGAACCGCGCGAAATTGAAATCGGCCCGCAGATCGAGGACTTCGTCATCGTGCTCAAGGGCCTTCAACCCGGCGACCACATCGTGACCTCGGCCAACTTTCTGGTTGACTCAGAAGCGCAATTGCAGGCGGCGCTGGCATCGTTTAACCCGCCGGCCCAGAACGCGAACTACTCATCGCAGGCCTCGGGCATGCATACGGAACAGATCACGATCGACATGACCACTGTGCCTTCTGCTCCGCGAAAGGGCTCAAATACTGTGCACGTAAAGCTCACCGGCGCGGATGGAAAACCCATAGACGGAGTGCAGGTTTCGACCACTTTCTATATGCCCGCAATGCCCGCCATGGGAATGGCTGCCGAACACGCATCGGCATCGCTCACTGCCCGTGGGCAGGGCAATTATGAAGGGCCGCTCGAGCTTGAGGCGGGTGGAACCTGGCAGGTAACCATCGTCGTGCAGCGCGCGGGATCCACAATCGCGACCAGGAAACTGAGCGTGGACGCGACGGGGGGCATGTAATGATCACGCGAATAATTGCATGGTGCGCGCACAACCCGTTCCTGGTTTTCATCGGCGCCATTCTACTTACCATCGCCGGGGCATGGTCGCTGCAGCGCGTGCCTCTCGATGCCCTGCCCGACATCAGCGACGTGCAGGTGGTGGTTCACACCAACTGGCCCGGCGAACCACCCGATGTTGTCGAAGACCAGGTGACGTATCCCATCGTGACCTCGCTGCTGGCTGCTCCCCATGTGAAGAGCGTGCGCGCGCAGACCATGTTTGGCGACTCATGCGTCTTTGTCATTTTCGACGACAGCACCGATCTCTATTGGGCCCGCTCGCGTGTTTCAGAGTACCTGCAGCAGCTTGCCGGCCGGCTGCCCGCCGGAGTGAACCCATTGATCGGGCCCGACGCCACGGGAGCCGGTTGGGTATATGAGTATGCGATTGTGGATCGCTCGCACACCCGCAGCCTTGCCGACCTGCGCGCACTGCAGGACTGGTTTCTGCGCTACCAGCTCGAGACTGTTCCCGGCGTAGCCGAGGTGGCGACCATCGGCGGATTTGTGCGCCAGTACCAGGTGAATCTCGATCCGCAAAAGCTCTTTTCATACGGCATTCCGGCATCAATGGTGATTGACCGCGTACGCCAAAGCACGAACGAGGTGGGCGGCGATGTGCTCGAGATGGGCGGCGCCGAGTATATGATTCGCGGCCTGGGTTATCTGCGCAATGTCGCCGATCTCGAAAACGTTCCGGTCGGCGACAAGAATGGCACCCCGGTGCTGGTGCGCGATTTGGGAACCGTTACGCTCGGTCCGGATGTGCGCCGAGGCGCTGCCGACTGGCAAGGTGAAGGCGAAACCGTCGGCGGAATCGTGGTGATGCGCTACGGCTCGAACGCGCTCAACGTTATCGAAGGCGCAAAGGCCAAACTGAAGGAGATTGGCCCTTCGTTGCCGCCGGGCGTGGAAATTGTCACCGCATACGACCGCTCATGGCTCATCAACCAATCCATCCACACGCTTAAGCGCGACTTGATTATTGAAGCCATTATTGTGAGCTTCGTCTGCATCTTTTTTCTCTTTCACTTCCGCTCCGCCCTGGTACCTATCCTCACGTTGCCGATTGCGGTTCTTGCCGCCTTCATTCCCATGTATTTTCTGCACGTGAGTTCGAACATCATGTCGCTTGGCGGACTGGCGCTGGCCATTGGCGTGCTCATCGACGCAGCCATTGTGATGGTTGAAAACGGCTATCGGCGTATCGCTGAGCGCAACGATGCCGCAAATCTCAACTCCAATGACCGCCGCCGTATCATCATCGGCGCCGCGCAGCAGGTAGGCCCCGCGCTCTTCTATTCCCTCATCATCATCGTCGTTTCTTTTCTGCCGGTCTTTTTGCTTGAGGCGCAGGAGGGCCGCATGTTTCGCCCCCTTGCCTGGACAAAATCGCTGGCCCTCATCTTCTCTTCATTGCTGTCGATCACGCTCGTGCCCGCGCTTATGCCATTCTTTCTGCGTGGCAAGTTGCTGCCTGAGGCAAAGAACCCGGCGGCCCGCCTCAGCCAGGCTATTTATCTTCCGATTCTGCGTTGGTGCCTCGGTCACTGGAAGCTGGTGGTTGCGATCAATCTCGCATTCCTCGCCGCTACCATTCCGCTCTGTTTCCGGCTCGGCAGCCAGTTTATGCCCGCGTTATATGAAGGCTCTTCGCTCTACATGCCGAGCTCGCTTCCAGGAATTTCAATCACGCAAGCCGCCTCCCTGATGCAGCAGCAGGATCGCATCATCCGCTCGTTTCCTGAGGTATCGACGGTGTTCGGCACCGTGGGCCGCTCTGACAGCGCAACGGATAATGCACCGCTCGACATGTATGACACCACCATTATGTTGAAGCCGCGCGAGCAGTGGCGCGCCGGAATGACATATGACAAGCTGATTCGCGAGATGGACGACAAGCTGCAGTTTCCGGGGCTCACCAACACGTGGACCATGCCTGTCGAGAACCGCCTCGACATGGAGCTTACCGGCATCAAGACCGCCATCGGCATCAAGATTCAGGGGCCGGATGTTGATCGCATCCAGGACCTCGGCACCCAGATTCAGCAGGTGCTTGCCACCATGCCTGAAACAAGTTCGGTATATGCCGAGCGTGTTTCGCAGGGCTTCTACCTCAATGTCGATGTCAATCGGCCCGCAGCCGCGCGTTATGGGCTCACCGTGGCCGATGTGCAACGCGTGGTTACTTCAGAAATTGGCGGCATGGACATCGCGGAGAACATCGAAGGCCGCGAGCGCTTCCCAATTGCTGTCCGCTACCTGCATGACTTCCGCGACACGTCAAACAGCCTGTCGCAAGCCCTGATTGCCACTCCGTCCGGTGGGCAGATTCCAGTAAGCGAAGTGGCCCGCGTCTACTACTCGCGCGGCCCCGCCATGATTCGAGATGAAGATGGCTCACTCACCGGTTACGTCTACCTGAATCTGAAGGGCAGCAATTACGGCGGTTTCGTGAATCGCGCCAATACACTGCTGAGTCAGAAACTCGCACTACCTGCGGGATACACATGGCGCTGGGCCGGTGAGTATGAGTTTGAGCAGCGCGCCAAACAGCGGCTCATGATCATTCTGCCCATCGTCTTCGTCGTCATCTTCCTGCTTCTCTATCTTGTCTTCAAGTCCATCGCCGAGGCTGTGGTTCTCATATGCCCAACTTTTTACGCCATGTCCGGTGGTCTGCTGCTGCAATGGCTGCTCGGGTACAACTTCAGCGTTGCGGTTTGGGTTGGCTACATTGCGCTGTTTGGAATTGCGGTTGAAACCGGCGTCGTTATGGTCGTCTATCTGCACGAAGCTCTTGAAGACCGACTCAAGCTGGGCGGCCCGCTCACGGAACTCGATCTTGCCCAGGCAACCATCACCGGCGCAGTGCAGCGGCTGCGGCCCAAGCTGATGACCGTCACCGCCGTAATTCTGAGTCTCGCCCCCATCCTCTGGGAGTCCGGTATCGGCTCTGATGTAATGAAACCCATCGCCGCTCCGATCGTCGGCGGCATGATCACCTCCACAGTTCACGTATTGATTCTTGTTCCGGTCTTCTTTCTGTTGATGAAGCGCCGCGAGCTTCGCAAGGGAAAACTACATTCCCGTCGCGAGTCTGAATTGGAAAATGAAATGGTATAAGTTGCGCCAGATCCCAAAGGGCGCAATTACCCTGGCGGGATGCCCTTTCCAGGCACACCGGCCACTCGACCTTACAGATGACCATGCGGTATGCTCATCTATGCAGGGCAGCGTTTTGCTCGCCAGGGATGATGAACCGGATCCGAGGCTCAAAGAGAGCCGGCAGAGCAAGTTCAAGGTGGCGCCAGAACTGACACAGGCAGCTCCAGCATTCTAGAGTAGGAGCGCAAGTTGTTGTAAACAAAAGCGGAGAGGTGGCAGAGCCCGGTTGAATGCACCTGACTCGAAATCAGACGTACTCGCAAGGGTACCGGGGGTTCGAATCCCTCCCTCTCCGCCATATATCAAGGCTCGTTGGCCGGGCTCTCGCTTTCGGCTGCGGAATGAGACACCGCCGAAACGCCTCAAATACGATTTTCACCCTCAAATATAAGGCTGGCTAATAGAGTCTCTCGCAACGATTCTCCTTAGTCGCAGCCGCCATGCCCGCAAAGATTCCATCATTTTTCATTAGCTTATAATCGTTGCGTTGCGCTCACCTGAGACTTGATGAACAACTCCCACTCCAGAATTGGACAGGCTATCTGTGCTGTGCTTGCTGCCGCGATTGCCGCCAACTGGGTTTTGCTCGCGCATGCACAGACGCTGCCGGCGGCCGGGCACTTTGTCGATGCGACAAACCGGTTGGGCGTTCATTTTCGCCACCAGGCGTCTCCCACCGCAAAGAAGTATCTGCTGGAGACGATGGGCTCGGGCGTTGCGCTCTTCGACTACGACAACGATGGCCGTCTCGACATTTTCTTGGCCAACGGCGCACCGATCACCGATCCAACTCCTCGAGGAACGATTCCAAAGAAAAACGGACAAAAGTACTGGAACCGCATGTACCATCAGAAACCCGACGGCACATTTGAAGATGTGACTGAGAAAGCCGGCCTCACCGGTTATGGCTATTCCACGGGAGTAGCGGTTGGGGACTACGATAACGACGGATTTGAAGACCTTTATGTCGCAGGATACGGACGCGGCACGCTCTACCACAACAACGGCGATGGCACGTTTACCGATGTTACCGATGCCGCGGGCGTTGCGGGCTCGGGATGGATGACGAGCGCTGCGTGGGTGGACTATGACAACGATGGGCGTCTCGATCTAATTGTGGCGCGGTATATGCAATGGGATTTCGATGACATCTTTTGTGCCGACTCCAAAGGATCACGATCGTATTGCCATCCTGATTTGTTTAAGCCGGAGTCGGTTTTGCTGTTTCATAACGACGGCAATGGAAAATTTACCGAAGTGTCTCACCGGGCCGGCATCGACAAGCCGGGCAAGGGCCTCGGCTTTGCTATTGCCGACTACGACCGCGATGGCCGGATGGATATTGTGCTGGCCAATGATGCCATTGAGCAATATCTATTTCACAATCGGGGCGATGGAACTTTTGAAGAAGTTGGTCTGGCTTCAGGCGTTGCATTCGACGGCGCGGGTCATGCTTTTTCAGGTATGGGCGTGGATTTCAGCGACTACAACAATGACGGCTGGCCTGACATTTTTATTACGGATCTGGCTCACCAGCGATTTGCTCTCTACACAAACCTTAAAGACGGCACGTTTGATTACTCAACGTCCATCGAGGGGCTGGCGCCCATCACACTGCTGCATTCGGGCTGGGGCGTACGGTTTATGGATTACGACAATGATGGATGGAAAGATCTGTTTATCGTTCAGTCGCATGTGATGGACACGATCGAGGAGAGCGAGCCGAACCTTCATTATCGTGAGTCCCCTTCACTGCTGCGCAACGAACAGGGAAAGAAGTTTGTCGATATCTCGGCGGCATCGGGTAGCGTGTTTCATGAGCAGTGGGCGGCGCGGGGCATGGCCATTGGCGACATTAATAACGACGGAAACATTGATGTCGTTGTTACGACGAACGACGGGCCCGCCTATGTGTTGCTGAACGAGACTGAAACTCGAAATCACTGGATTACCCTGAAGCTGGTGGGAGTGGAAAGCAATCGCGACGCAATCGGCGCCCAGGTTCGAGTGCTTACGTCTGCGGGCGAACAATTCGCCACGGTCACCACAACCGGAAGTTATGAATCATCGTCAGACAAGCGGCTGCACTTTGGCCTCGGCAGTGCAGATTCAGTAACCCAGATCGAGATTCGCTGGCCCAGCGGTATTCGCCAGCTGCTGTCAAATCAGAAAGTGGATGCAATCCAGACTATTACCGAACCGGTTGAAAATCCTCGCAAGGCGAACCCTTAAATGGCACCTTTGAACAACACAAGCCGCGTCTTATCGATTGTGATTTTTTCTTGCGTGATGAGCACGGCCTGCTTATGCCAGACAGTGATGCACGGCTCTGCGTCATCTCAACTGCAGGATGCGGCGAAAGAACTTTCCGCAGGCAAACTTGACCTTGCCGAGCGAGACCTGCAATCTGTGTTGCGCTCGAACGCTGAAGACTATCGTGCTCTCGATTTGCTTGGAGTAGTGCGGGTGCTTCAGCACCAGGATGCAGAGGCGGAGAAACTGTTTGAGCGGGCTGTGAAGGCAAAGCCCGACTTTGCGCCGGCGCACGCGCACCTTGGCCTTTTGTATTTGCAATTGGGCAGGGCGCAAGACGCGCTGCCCGAGTTGCGGCAGGCTTTGCGCCTCGATCCGACCCGCGCCGATGCGGCCGGTGCGTTGGTGCACATTCTTGAGGGCCAGGCAAACGCGGCATCGCAATCAGGAGATTGGAACGGCGCGCTTGACTTGCTGATCGAGGCCCGGAAATATTCGCCGGAAAATGCAGACCTGGACTATGAATTTGGAATGGTGGCCCACAAACTGTCGTTGGACGACGACGCTATCGATGCTTTTCAAGAGGCGTTGAAGCAGCGCAAGAACGATGCCCTTGCCTTGTACAACCTTGGATTCGCATTGATGGCTCGAGCCAGATTTGATGACGCGCGGCTGCAGTTTTCCCGGTATGTTGAAGTGCGCCCAGACGATGCCTCCGGCCATTGCGCGCTGGGAATGTCGCTTGCGGCGCTGGAGCGAGCGGATGAGGCGCGCGCGCAATTTGAGCGCTCGATCGCACTCGATTCAAAGCAAAGCGAATCATACTACCGGCTCGGACTGCTTGATCTTGAAGCGGGCAATTACGACGCCGCAACGCGAGACCTGCAGAAATCGCTCGAGCATAAACCAAACGATGCCGGCGCCCAGACCGCGCTGGGAAAAGTGGAGTTCGAGCAGAAGCATTATGCCGGAGCGTTAGCGCAACTGCAGCAGGCCGTGAGCCAGGACGACTCGTTACAGGAAGCGCACTACTATCTCGGCCTCACACTGGCTCGCATGGGGCGCAAGCAGGAATCGGACGAACAACTGCAAATTGCCGCGCGGCTGGAGCAAGAGCAAAAAGAGCGCGGCAGAAATATGCTGCGCATTCGCAAGCCCGGGGATGCTGGAACTCAGGCGCCAAACTCGCCGCAGCAGTAGCACGATTGCCGGCAGAGAATGTTCAGTTCGCGCGCTTGGGGATTGACGGTACGTAGCGTTCCAGAAATTCCCAGACATGCCGGTATGCTTCGACATCGGCGTCTGCTCCGAACTGGCCGTGGCCTCCATGCGGCACCGTGTACAGCTCATTGGGCACTTTGACTTTGTCGAGTTCAGCATGCAAACGCTGCGACTGGGAGTACGGCACTACGGGATCACTGTCGCCGTGAATCATTATGATCGGTGGTAGTCCCGCACGCACATAGGTCAATGGAGATACGCGTTTGGCTACATCGCTCCGATCCGGCAAACTGCCCAGCCATGCCACAGCGTAGGTCTTGCGATCGGGTCCGGCAATCAGGTCAGCGACGTCGGTTGGGCCGTACCAATCAACAATCGCCGCGACCTTGATAGGCACGTCTCCACTTGCAGTATCGCTCGGGCAATTATTATCCAGGCCATCCGCATCGCTCAGCATGCCTGCCATCAGGGCAAGATGACCTCCGGCAGAGTGGCCGGTGACAATAATCCGACTCGTGTCGAGGTGAAACTGATTTGCATTGCGATAGACCCAGCGCAGTGCGCAGCGGGCGTCCTCCACTGCTGCAGGGGCAAGGGCGGTACCAGACATGCGGTACTCCACGTTCACGACGTTCCAACCGCGAGTAAACCACGGCATAAGATTCGGCAGAGCGCCGGTGCGGTCGCCAAAAAACCAGCCGCCGCCGTGAATGTAGACCACCGTCGGCACCGGGTCTTTGGTTTGAGCCTGCCACACATCGAGTTTGAGAGATGTGCCCGAAAAGAATCCATACGACTGATCGGGATACACGAGATACTTGTCGCTCGCCGTTGCCGCCCAGTCTAACGGGGATTGCTGGGCCCATCCTTTGCCGATCGTGCTGATCGATAAAACCATTATCAATAGAGCTGTGGCCCACTTGGTGACGTTATGCATCATTGAGCCGCCTCCGGCTGCAACACATTTTTGTTGTGAGCGATGGTGAGCTGCAGAGTGAGTGTTTGGTGCGCGCCAATATCGAGGCCATTCTGGTTAAGGCCTGCATGAAGAATGGTGTCCTCTGTCATGGCAGTTTCAGCGATGGCGCTAATCGTAAGAGCGGAGTGAAGGGCAAACTTTGTCGCGTTTCCAACAATCTCCTGCAGGCGCAGAGTGTAGTGGTCCGGGTTGCCATCGGCCGACGGCTTGAATGCGAGAATTGCCACGTTGGGCGCGGAGATCGAAAAGAAGGAATCAGTATTCATATTCGGCTTTTTGTCGGCAGGCAGCAGCGCCGAAATCAGCGGGACATCGTAATCCCACCCGGCCCGATACGACGCTACCGCATCAAAATTCGCCGCCGATGTGATGGCGAAAGACGAAGTGTAACGCGGGCCATAGCCTGGCTCGACCGTCGGCAGTGTCACCACACCGGCATCTTTGGTGTCGCCCTGGTCGGCCTTGCGCAACGCCGTCACCCGCACATCGTTTGTGAAATGGTCCAGCAATCCGGTTGCGCCGTAACCACGTAACGGCATGTCGAAAAAATCTTCGCGTTGAATTAAATTGATGGAGTTTGACCGCGCGGCGCCGTCGTCCATCAGCGCCAAAGTGTGGATTGGCGTGGTGGCATCGAGTCTCGCGCCCGGCAGGTAATCTTTCGGGAAGTCGTGGAAACCGATGCCATCGTCAACCATGATCTTTGCTGGGTTATCAAAGTTAAATGGAAATTCGAAGCTGTAATACTCACTATTCTTTTCGATCGGCACCAGCGGCATTCGTGAGCGATCGAATACTTCGTCGAGACTTACGATTCGTTCGTCGGCGGCAAGCGTGACAATCGTTTCTGGCCACCAGGTGTTCGGCCGTGCGATTACCAACTCGTCCGTCAGGGGACCGCGCAGGTGGCGCACTTTCGGCTTCCACTCTTCGTCGGGCAGATAGTTCGCAAACGACCAGCGAACCAGTTGACCCGCGCGTTGCGGTGACTGCGGGTTCACGAGTTCGCGGCTCAGCGATTTGTCCCAGATGCTGTCAATCGATCCATCGAGCGCGCGCAACCTCACCTTGTAGAACCGGTTCTCAAGCGTGTCGCCGCTTACTTCTTCTTCTTTTGCGGGCGCGGTGGCCGAGTGCTCAAGCAAGTATGTACGATATCCAACCGGCGGAACATCTTCGACTGCGAAGCTGACGGTTCCATCCAGATTCAACTGCGAGACGACCACTTTGCCAGACGCGGCATCACGCACCTGCGTGAGGTCTGGCGAGGGGGGATGCACGCGCGTTATTCCGCTGCGCTGCCAACTTAGCGGGTTGTACACGACGCATTTCGGAGTCTTGTCAGAATCGTTAGCCGAGGCGAACATGCGCTCTACGCCCACCATCATCATGTTGCGGGTTTCGGTGCGCGCGGTGCGGGCGAATGTCGCGTACTCCTGGTTCTGCTGGTTCACCTGTGCCAGCGTCATAACCTTGGGCCAGCCTGGCTGTCCCGCGCCTGAGTGCTCGTCATAAGTAAGCATTTTGGTGGCGGCATCAGAGATGGTATTTGCAGGAAACTGCATTCCCGTTCGTACTGAGAGCAGCGACCACAGAGCCTCTGCCTGCGGCAGATAATCCTGCACCCAGCGCGCGTCTCCGGTGATGCCGGGCGAGTTCATTTTCACCTCAGACCAGAGACCGCTGAAATCGCCCGAGTAAGTAGGAAACGGATCGCCATAGCGTTGCTCCAAGTGGTCGAAGAACTCCTTGGGAGTTGCGACCACCAGCCGCGGTTGCTTTCCAGCAGCGTTCCACGCGCGCACAGCCGGCAACAAACCATCTTCCTCATACGAGGCTGGGACGAAATCGTGCATGTACAGCACCATGGCTGCGTCATAGGGGTAGCCCGCCTTGTGATATTCGGCCAGCATTTTATTTACGCCGCGCTGCATAATCTCGAGCGAAGGCAGGTTGCTCCAGGCTTTGGGGTAGAAATGATCCTCAGGCCCGGCGCTGTAGTAATGAGCGGTGGGGTCGAGATAATAATCTGCCATGGCTTCGGTGTAGCCGCCGTTCTTGCTGCCTGTCTCCCACATCAGCACCGTGCTTCCATCGGGAGAGCGCCAATGAAACGGCATCTTTCCTGGATGCAGGCTGGTGCCGCCGCCTATGAACAAATTCGAGCCGGTTACAAAATAGCGCACTCCGCTGCGTGCCAAAACCTGGGGTAACCGCAAAGTGAATCCCGGCACGTCGTCCATCATGGCCAGATCGGTTGTTACTCCCAATCGCTTCTCGATATCTTTCATCGGGTCCACGATGCGGTTGAGTTGCTCCGCGCCCATGAACTCGGTGTGCTCGCTACCCCAGACCGCCGACAACTCAATCTGCCCGCTCTTGATGAGGCTGACCAGGTCCTGAATCTCCTGCGGATCGTTGGTCCGATTGAGCCAGGCCTCCACCTGCCACACACTCTCAATCACCCAGCGAAACTGCGGATCATGCTTGGCCGTGCGAATCACTTCGTCGAGATGAGGCTTGATGTCGTCGAGTTGTTCCTGCGGCGGAAGTTTGAAGCCCAAATCCCAGTGGCTGCTGGGGATGATGTAGATTGTCTCAATTCCGGAGTTCCCTCGGACGTTGTCTGACTGTTGTGCGGGCAGGGCGCATCCTGCAGCGGCAATCAAAGCGCAGCCAGCACAAAATGATCTGAATCGCATGAATCCCCCGGATCGCCAGCATCAAGCGCCAGGTTCCGGCAGCGCCGGAGTGAATTCAGGCGGCTGGCGAGCGCTTTTCTATTGACGCTAAACATACTAGTACTGTGTTCGTTTGTGTGTCAATCGAACATTCTAGCCGTTTTATCGACGCATCACGGCCGCTGCATGTGGCGCAGTGTATGTCGCGGAGTGGAAACACGGCAGATTTGAGCGATCTGGCTTCGATCGTGTTGAAAGCGATTCAGTGTTCGATGGGCCACCAGAATGTTCTTTTAGATGCAAAACGAAAATATTATGATATTCTTTGATGGTTAAAGTGGAAGTCTTGAAAATGAAACACCCCGCTTGCATCTTACTGCGCCCTGGCTTCCCAGGCCCGGCTTCGACCGCTGACCAGTATGAATGTATCGCCCTGTCAGCCGATGCGACCTGCAGCCTTGGAAGGCTGCACTCATGAAGATACTTGCAGTCGATCTCGGAGGCACGCACGCGGCCTGTGCGCTGGTTGAGGAGACGCGGATTCTTGCGCGCGAAACCGTCAACCTGCCCGACGCAAATTCGTTGAGCGCCGCGCTGGCTGCGATTGAGGCGCCTCTCGGGCGACTCCACGCAATCCACCGCGCCGATGCTGTCGGGTTTGGCTTCTGCGGTTTAGTTGACTCAAAACACACCCGAATCGCTTCTACGAACGGCAAATTTACTGATGGCCCCACGCTCGACCTTTCCGCATGGTCTGAACAGAAATTCGGGCTGCCCCTGCGGCTTGAGAATGACGCGCGACTGGCTCTGCTTGGCGAATGCCACGCCGGCGCGGCGCAGGGCGAAACCGACGTGGTGATGTTTACGCTCGGGACGGGGATTGGCGGAGTCGCAATGATGAACGGCCAATTGCTGCGCGGGAAACATCAGCAAGCCGGCGTGCTTGGCGGCCATATTCCGGTAACGCTTACCGGGCGCCGCTGCACCTGCGGTGGGCTTGGCTGTGCCGAATCTGAGGCGTCGGGGTGGGCACTGCCACTGGTGGCGAACGCCTGGCCGGGATTTCAAAACAGCGCGTTAGCATCAAAGAAAATCGACTTCGAAAACCTCTTCAGCTGCGCAGCAGAGAACGATGCTGTGGCGAAGGGTATTCTCGATCACTGTCTCAGGGTTTGGGGAGCGGCCGCGGTCGCGGCAATCCACTCCTTTGATCCGGATGTACTCGTCTATGGTGGCGGCGTGATGAAGAGCGCCGAAGCAATTCTTCCCTTCTTGCAGGATTACGTGAAGAAGAATGCCTGGACGCCCTGGGGCACGGTTGGCGTGCGCGCAGCGCAACTTGGCAACGACGCGGCTCTGCTTGGAGTAGTGCCGCTCTTTGAACAGGAGTTTTCCCTTGTACGATAGGTTTCCTTACATTCCGTCGGGCAATCGCGAAGAATGCCATGTTGGCTGGCCCGCGATTGCGCAGGTCATTCATTCGCGTATTGGCGCTCAATCGCGAGCTGGCGCGGGCTCGGTTGTTGTAGTCGAATGCTACCCGGGCGTGTTCCTCGAAGAAATTCGCCGCGAGCTTGCCACCGGGTTCGGTGACGCGGAGTTTTTACTCACGACAAGCTTGTTTCGTCCCGCAGCGGAGATCGACAAGATGGTAGAGCCCTGGCTGGGCGACGATCCGGTCTTCGGCATAATGAACTCAATTGAGATCGAGGACTTCTTCGACTCCACGCGTCTTGCCCAGGCACGCGATCTCTGCCGCAACTCCGGGCGAACCACTTTCATCCTCGGTCCTGGCGCATCGCTCGTCTGCCCGCAGCCGGAGCTGCTCGTCTATGCCGACATGGCGCGGTGGGAAATCCAATTACGCCAGCGACGCGATGAAATCGCTAATTTAGGATCGGAAAATTTTAGCGAGCGAGCATCGCTCAAGTACAAGCGCGGGTTCTTTGTTGACTGGCGTGCGGCCGACCGGCTCAAGAGGCGGTTGTTTGGCAAAGTTGATTTGCTGCTGGATACCAACACGCCCAACCAGCCAAGAGCAATCTCAGGTAACGTGTTTCGGCGTAGCCTTGCCGCGGCCGCCAAACGTCCCTTCCGAGTTGTGCCGTTCTTTGATCCCGGGCCGTGGGGCGGCCATTGGATGGAGCGCGTGTGTGGGCTTCCGCCAGACGGCGCGCCTAACCATGCATGGTGCTTTGACTGTGTGCCCGAAGAAAACAGCCTGCTGCTCGGCTTTGGCGATGTGCGCGTTGAAGTGCCTTCAGTGAACGTGGTGTTCGCCCATCCTGAAGAACTGCTCGGCAAGGGCGTCGTCTCACGCTTCGGCGCGGAGTTCCCTATCCGCTTTGATTTCCTCGACACTGTTGGCGGTGGCAACCTGTCGTTGCAGGTGCATCCGCTCACGTCCTATATCCGCGAGCATTTCGGAATGGATTACACGCAGGATGAGAGCTATTACATGCTCGATACTGAGGCGGATGCCGGAGTCTATCTCGGCCTTAAGGAGGGCATCGATCGCGATGCCATGATCAGAGATCTTGAGCGCGCGCAGGATGGGGATTTCGACTTTCCGGCTGAAAAGTACGTCAATCACTTTCCCGCGCGCAAGCACGACCACTTTCTCATTCCTGCCGGCACAATTCATTGCTCGGGCAAGAACAGCATGGTTCTTGAAATAAGCGCAACCCCCTACATTTTCACTTTCAAGTTGTGGGATTGGGGCCGGCTGGGCCTTGATGGCCGTCCCCGGCCCATACACCTCAGCCATGGCTTGGCCAATATCCAATGGGATCGGACCACCGAATGGGTCCGTCGCTCTCTCATTGACCAGGTGAAACCTGTCGCGTCCGGTGACGGATGGCGAGAAGAACGCACCGGCCTTCATAACCTGGAATTTATTGAGACCCGGCGCCACTGGTTTACCAAGACTGTCCCCCACAATACCGAAGGCACTGTGCACGTCTTGAACCTGGTAGAGGGCGAACAGGCGGTGGTTGAAAGCCCGTTGGGGGCCTTTGAACCGTTCCACGTAAATTACGCGGAGACCTTCATTGTTCCTGCTGCAGTGGGGCCATACACTGTGACGCCCTGCGGCAACACTAACGGCCGAGAATATGCGACAGTGCAGGCTAATGTAAGGGTGTAGGGAGCTGCATTCAGTCTTCAACTCGGGTTCTTGTTGCGGACAAAAAAGCGACGGGCGAAAGGAAAACCTTTCGCCCGTCGCTTTTTCATTTGCCGTTTGTACTGAGTTAGAAGATCACCTTCAACGCGAGCTGAATCTGGCGCGCCGTGCCTGAACCCACCAGGGAATTGTCAGAGCCGGCAATAGTCTCGCCGACCGTCGAGAAGGCGGCATTGTCGCCCACCCCGGACGACGGCCCTCCCGAGCAGCTCGAAGTAGGTACTGCGATAGCGGTGCAAATTCCCATATTGCCGGGGTTGCCGAAATTCGGATGGTTGAGAATGTTGAAAAGATCGCCGCGGAATTGCACTTTGATCCTCTCTGTGACTGGGAAATTCTTCATGCCCGAGAAATCCCACTGGAAGAACTTCGGACCTTCGAGGCTGTTGCGCGGCACATTTCCAAGGGTCGAGGGATCGCCGGGATTGCCGTTGTAGCCGGGCTCGACACTATATGCAGCGGCGTTGTAGTAGGGATTAGCGGGGTTGGTCCACGAGCCGTGTGGATTACGGACTGGCGTTCCAGAAACAAAGTTGGGGCGTGTCGGCAGACCGAAGAACGTACCGGTGAGCTGCGGATTAAGCGCGTCTCCTGAGCGAGTCTGGATGATGCTCGATGTTTGCCATCCTCCCAGGGCCGTGCGCTTCAGCAGGCTCGATCCCTTCAGTTCTGAGAAGTTATAGGTCAAACTTCCAGTGAGGTTCTGGCGAATGTCCCAATCGGCGTTGCCCATGTCATGTCTTGGGTCATAGGCATCGGAGTAGTTGTTAAGGAAATTCACCATGTCGTTGATCACGTGCGACCAGGTGTAGTTCGCTTCGGCATTCAGCTGGCCCACATTGTGGCGTACCTGCACCTGCAACGCGTGATAAGACCCATTCAGTTCACAGGCCTCGAGATTTTCGTTCGCGAAATTAGCGTACGGACGATTATTGTCGTTCACCAGGTTTGCCGGATTGAGATTGACTCCTGCAAAATTCTGGCCGGCCTGCATGCGCTGGGTTTCGTTTCCAACATAGTTGACGGTCAACACCGTATTCTTCATCAACTCCTGTTGAACGCCGAAGAGCCAGTTGGGTGAGTAAGCGTCATGCACGCTGCCGGGCATGATGCTCACGTTTTGCGTGCCGGCGGGCAGCGCCGGATTGGGCTCGGGGTATGCAATCGGCGCCTGGAATACGTTGACGCTGTAACTCTGATACGCGGGATTATTGCCGACAAAGTTTGCGCCGAATTGCAGCGGCAGGTAAAACAAGCCGTAATAACCATGAATCACGGTTTTGCCGTGACCAAACGGATCGTAGTTCAATCCCAGACGGGGAGCCGCGTCAAATGTCGTGCCGTACAGCGGTGTACTTGGCGGCAGAAACGCCTGGGTCGCAAAGTCGAAGTTTTGTTCCAGATTGTTTTTTGCGCTCCATGCCGTGTTAATGTCGAACCGCACTCCCATGTTGATGGTGAGTTTGCTGTTCACCCGCCAATCGTCTTCTCCGTACACATCCCAATTGGAATTGCGTTCGTCGGCGAAAGTCGGAAATCCAATTTTCGAAAGCACAAACGGTTGATCATTCTCGAGAGCCGAGAAGCTGCCAAACTCAAATGTTTGCGATGGACGCAACCACTCGCCGAGGCGATTGAACTGAATCTGAACGCCGAACTTGAAGGTCTGGCTGGCCGCGGTCTTGGTGGCATTGTCGACGATGTCAAAGGTAGTGTCGTCGTTGATTTGGTTAAAGGTCGCAGGACCGGGGAGCGAACCAAGATTGGTGAAGAATCCCGTGAACCCCACAAAAGGCTGCGGCGTGTTCGAGTTGGTATCGGAGTGGAACTTCTGGATTGCCACGCTCAATTCGTTGATCAGCGACGCCGAGAAGGTGTGGGTTTCGTCAATCACGCCGTATTGATTCACCAGTGCCAGCGGCGATGTTTGCCCCTGGTTCGTTCCATAGGTCTGGTTGGTCAGTCCGTTGTCGAGGGTATAGCGAGCGAAAAACCGGTCGCTGTTGGTGGGACTATAGTCAACACGAACTGCGCCGCTGTTTTCACTTACCGTAGTGGGCAGAGCCGAAGGCTGGTAGACCAGGTCGGTGAGAGTTGGATTGGTCGCGTCAGCATAGCCTGGAACCGCGCAAGGATCGGTCACCGAGACAGTAAGGGAGCTGCAGGCTGCCGTCAACGGCGCCATTTGCGCCACCACAGGTTGCATCGCGGCATCGAACTGCGAACGAACATACGCGCTCGGCACTGAATTCAGCTTGTTGATCTGCGTGGTCTTCTGTTGAAGGCCTTCGTAATTGGCAAAGAAGAAGAGCTTGTTCCTCGCAATCGGTCCGCCGAGGTTGGCGCCGTATTGATTCATTCTCAGCGGTACCTTCGGCTGAGAAACTGAATTTGCAAAGTAGTCCAACGCATCAAGAGCGTCGTTGCGGAAGAAGTCGAAAAACTCTCCATGAAACTGGTTGGTGCCGCCCTTGGTGATGATGTTCATTTGCGGCCCCAGCGAATGACCTACGTCTGCGCTGTAACCGCTGCTGGCGAAATCAATTTCCTGAACGCTGTCGACGCTGGCCCGCGTCATGCGGTTAGCTTCATTGCCTTCAGTCTCGTCGAAGCCGCTGATGTCGGGGCGCGATGCGTTTTGCCCGTCCAGCGTTACTTCGATGCCGGTCATAAAGTTCTCCTGGCCATTGATGCTGCCCTGAAAGTACCCCGTCGAATTCACTGAACCCGGCGCGATCTCAAGAAAATCCATCACATCGCGTCCATTGGTGGGCAGGTTCTCAATCTGAGTTTCGTTCAGCGTGGTTCCCTCTGTGGCGCTGCTCAGGTTCACCGTCGCGGTTGTGCCGGTCACTTGAACGCTCTCAGAAACGGTGGCCAGCGACAGCTTGAGATCCACTCGCGTCGTAGCGCCGGCGTTCAATACAAACGGCGATGACGCGGCTTTTCCAAAGCGATCGGCCGAGGCGCTCACAACATAGTTTCCGAAAGGCAGCGCGGGAGCAGTGAACAGCCCCGTAGCCCCGGTTGTTGCATTGGTCACGATGCCGGTTTGTGTGTTTGTGATTACTACGGCCGCGTGTGGAATTACCGCACCCGTTTGATCAGTCACTGTGCCGGTGATTGTGCCGGTGTCGAAACTACCGGCGCTCTGGCCCATTGCCGACAAAGCAAATCCTAGAATCATGCACAGCATTGCCCCCGCAAAGCGCAGGCCTGTGTGCTTCGAATTGCAATTGCGCATGTGCATTCGAGATGAATTCAATTGCTTCCCCTCCGCCATAATTGCCTCCTTCCAAAAAGGTCAGTTCTTTGTTTGTTCTGCTCAGAACGCGCAGAA
>Ga0206821_10037_pt2 | contig 31068 bp, 22 predicted proteins | sample Alteio_BWOrgCont_85_FD_152860 | JGI IMG/M metagenome (GOLD analysis project Ga0206821, IMG submission 152860) | Enriched cells from forest soil in Barre Woods Harvard Forest LTER site, Petersham, Massachusetts, United States -... | ecosystem: Environmental > Terrestrial > Soil > Temperate forest >...
TGGCGGGTAACGCCCGACCGCTTTGCGAGCTTCGACGCGGTTCCGTTGCCGCGCCCGCAGGATCTTGCAGCGGGTGGCGGGGATAATCGCTACGGCAATGCGGACGAAGTTCGCGCAATTGATTACAACCTGTTTGCCCAGGACATGTTCAGCGGTTGGGTGCGTACGATGGTCGATCTCATTCAAGGCACCGGCAGCAAGCAGTTGGTTAACGTGGGTCAGGATGAAGGCGGGGTGACCGATCGCGTTCTGAACCAGTTCTACGGCAGCGCGGGCGTTGCGTTCACTACCAATCACACTTACTGGCAAGACGACGCGCTGCTGTGGGATTCGCTGGTGGCCAAGCGCGTGGGCCAGCCCAACATTACCGGCGAAACCGGCTACCAACCGGTGTGGGCTGCCGATGGCACGTGGCGTTACGACGAGTTGACCGGCCTGAATTTAATTGAGCGTAAATGGGCGCTGGGCTTTGCTGCCGGATCGAGCGGCGCGATGCAGTGGGATTGGGCGCGCGAGGCCGACTTCGGCATGCGACGCAGCGATAACTCGGCCAAGATTTGGGAGAGCCAGATGCAGGCGCTCGGGGAGTTCGCGCGCAAGGCCGCGCCGTTTGCGACTGGACTCGAGCTGCCCCAGGTTGCGATTGTTCTGCCGCAATCGTTGCAGTTGTCGGTTGGCAACGGGTTCGCGATTGAGGCGCAACAGAAAGCTGTTCGCGCGCTTTATGGATATGCGCGCAGCGAGGCTTACGCTGTTGGCGAATATCAGATCGATCAGCTTGGTTCGCCGAAGCTCATTTTGCTGCCGTCGCCTTTTGGACTTACTGAGAATGCGTGGCAGGCGATTCTCGATCGCGTGAAAGATGGCGCGGTACTACTTGTTACTGGTCCATTCGACGGCGATGCGCACATGCATGCTACGGGCAGGGAACGAGCCATTGGCCTCGACTACCGAACCGAGCTGCTTACCGAGCGTGAACAGGCGCTGAACTTCCCCGGTGGAAACGAGAAGCTGGTTTTCTCAGGCAACAAGACCACGTATCTCAACCGTGCCGTATTGTCTGATGACTCAGGGTGGGGCGAGAAATCCCACGGCCGCGGAAAAATTCTCTTCACGCCGCTGCCGATTGAGCTCAACGACAATCTTGCCGCGGTGGGCGATGTTTATCGCTATGCGCTCCAGGCCGCCGGCGTTGCTCCGGTATATACCACCACGCTTTCCGACCCGGGAATTCTCATCTGCCCCACGCAATATCCTGACGCGACTCTTTATGTCATCACTTCGGAGTCGAGTCAGAAGCAGATTGATTTCACCGATGTGCGCAGCGGGAAGCACCTGGCCGGCACGCTTCAAAACGGTGAGGCGGCAACGGTGCTTATCGGCAAAGACGGCAAGCTGATCGCGAGTTACAACTGGAGCGGCGAGTAAGCGCCGTGATTGCCCGGAGCGGGAGTTTTGTCTTTCCGTCGACGGATACCGGTGCAGCTGTGCGACGCCATCGCGACGGCCACATCAGCCCGGTGCTAAAATTGCCGCCAGCAATCAGGAGCGGCGCTTTAACGCCGCCAATGTAAACGCATTCAATATTAGAGTGCGTTGGGATCTTTCGAGGCAGATTTCGTGAAGGTATTTTTTCAACTGGCAAGTCATGGAACCATCGCTGCAGTTTGCCTGTCGTTTGCGGCTCTTGGCACTTCAGCAGCCTTAACTGCCCAGGCTCCAGATTCGGTAACGCCTTCAATCATCGTCACGCCAAACAGCGCGGTGATTATAGGATCGCAGCAGCAGTTCACTGCGACCGCAAAAGGTTTTGGGGCCGCCAGCACCGCCGTCACGTGGACGGTTTCCGCACCTGCTGGTAGCAGCCTCAGCCCTGGCGACATCAGCGCGACCGGCCTTTACAACACGCCTTTTCCGGCTCCAGCAAGCGTCACCATAACGGCTACCAGCGTTGCCACGCCCGCGGTAAAAGGCAGTGTGACCGTGTCGCTGAGTGAGGCCCCCGGCGCTCGCGGACCCGCGCTAATTGTCGATACCGGCAACAAGACCCACGCTATCAGCCCGGATATCTACGGCATGAACGCTTTCTCAATGTTGAACGCAGTGGGCAAGGCTGTGAACCTGCCCATTGACCGTTTTGGCGGCGACGGAACGTCACTCTACAACTACAAGCTCGACGTAACCACCGCGGGCAGCGACTGGTATTACAAAAACGGCGTCGAACACGGCGGCACGCAGGAAGACAGCTCATTCAATTTTCAGGTGAAGAACGACAAGGCGGTGGGCGCCAGAACCATGGGCACCGTGCCGATGGAGGGATGGGTAGCGAATAAGGGAACGGGCTGCAGCTATCCGAGGTCGATTTACCCGAGCCAGACGAAGTTCAATCCTTATGACCCGAAATGCGGGAATGGCGTGTATCCCAAGGGGACTAACGGCTGTACCGAAGAAAAGGGCTGCGATATTACCGGCAACGATCCCACGCTGATTGCCGAACCCATTGACAACGCGGAGTGGGCGCACGGCTGGGTCAGCTACCTGGTGAGTAAGTTTGGAAAAGCGGCTGACGGCGGCGTGGCAGTGTATTCGCTCGACAATGAACCCTCGTGGTGGGATGGCGGGCATCGCGATGTGCATCCCGCGCCCTCGACCTACGATGAAGTAACCAACAACGGCATCGCTACGGCGAAAGCCATCAAGAGCGCCGATCCCACGGCCGGTGTCAGCGGCCCGGTGGTTGACTTCTGGTTCAATTACTTTTACTCAAAAAAGGAAATTGAGAGCGGATGGATGACTGCGCCGTGCCACAAGGCGGGGAGCAATCCCACCGATCGCGATGCGCATGGCGGTGTGCCGTTTGTGGAGTACTACCTTCAGCAGTTCAACGCCGCCTCAACCGCATACGGCGCGCGCCTGCTGGATTACCTCGATCTGCACACTTACTTTGCCGGCAGTTACAACGGCCAGGAGGTAGGGCTCGCGCCCGCCGGTGATACGCAGGTGCAGGAAGTAAGGCTTAACTCGACGCGCGCATTCTGGGATCCGACTTACACCGACAAGGAACATCCGCAGCCAAACTACAAAACCGACGCGAATTACACGTCCAGTTGCAACGTGCCTCAGCAGGCCCCGCAACTGATTCCCATGGCGCAGAAATGGGTCGCGGCAAACTATCCCGGAACCAAGATCGCATTTACTGAGTACAACTGGGGCGGGCAAGAGAATGTGAATGGCGCAGTGGCCCAGGCAGACATTCTCGGCATCTTCGGCAAATTCGGGCTCGATCTGGCGACATTGTGGGGTCCGCCTGATCCGGTCAAACAGGCGCCGGGACTGATGGCGTATGAGATCTACCGCAATTACGACGGCAAAAGCTCAATGTTCGGCGATACGGCGCTCAGCTCAAACAGCGCCAACCAGGCTCAACTCTCGGTTTACGGCGCGGCGCGCTCAACTGACAAGGCAACCACGATCGTCGTCATCAACAAAACATATGGACCGCTGACGACAACGCTCTCGCTCGAGAACTTCAAATCGAAGAACAAATCCGCACAGGCATTTCTATATAGCAACGCCAACATCAACGCCATTGTGCCGCAATCGGCGGTGAGCATCACTCCGGCTGTTGATAGCGGAAAAACCGGCACCATCAGCTACACCTACCCGGCGCAGTCGATCACGTTGTTTGTAATTGCGAACTAGATACCAATGGGAGCCGGCTTGGTTATCCGGCATGCTCGTCGCCCAGGCGAACGAGCGCAAATGAACTTTCGGAGGAACTGATATGAAGCTCTTTGTTCGGCAAGTAACTCTCGCAACCGTTTCCACCGCATGCCTGTTGATTGCAGCTTGCGGCGGCACGAGTGTCAGCTCAAACATCGTGCCGCCGCCCACCATCACCAGCTTTGCGGCAAGCCCGGCTACCATCACCTCCGGAGCCAGCTCAAGCCTGACAGGCGTTTTTGCCGGCGGCACAGCTGTTATTACGCCGGGCACCATCTCCGCCACCAGCGGCACTGCGGTGAGCGTGAGCCCGACGGCTACAACAACCTATACTCTCACCGTCACCAATTCAAACGGAGCTGCGGTCAGCGAGACGGCAACGGTTACTGTCAACGCGGTTGCCCCGACGATCACCAGCTTTACCGCCAGCCCGGCCAGCATCACGTCCGGTCAAAGCTCGAGTCTGACTGCGGTGTTCACAGGCGGCACGGGCGTAGTTACTCCGGGCAATATCTCCGTCACCAGCGGCACTGCGGTCTCGGTTAGCCCGACGGCTACCACTACCTACACGCTTACGGTTACTCCCACTACCGGCACGGCAGTTACGCAAACCGCTACGGTCACCGTCACCGCTCCTGCCCCACCAGTCATCACCAGCTTTACCGCTAGTCCGACCACAATTACGACAGGCAAAAGCTCCAGCCTGACCGCGGTGTTCACAGGCGGCACGGGCCTCGTCACGCCGGGCAACATCAATGTCACCAGCGGCACCGCAGTTTCAGTGAGCCCCACGGCTACCACCACCTACACGCTTACGGTTACTCCCACTATCGGCACGGCGGTTACACAAACGGTCGATGTCACAGTTGTCGCCGCACCCTTAATCACCAGCTTTTCGGCGAATCCAACGTCGATTACATCGGGCAACAGTTCACAACTCACCGGAGTGTTTACTGGAGGTACCGGCGTTGTCACGCCTGGCAATCTCTCCCTTACGAGCGGCACCGCGCTTTCAGTGAGCCCGACCGCAACAACGACATACACGCTGACTGTGACCAACGCGGCCAACACGGCAGTCACCCAGACAGCGTCGGTAACTGTGACTGCAGCCAATCCCATGATCACCGTCACTCCCAACACCGCCGTCGTGGGAACACAGCAGCAGTTCATTGCGACTGCGAGCAATTTCGGCACAACGAGCAAGGCGGTAACCTGGTCGGTTTCAGCCCCATCGAGCAGCAGCCTAAGTGCCGGCGACATCAGCTCGACCGGTCTTTACAACACGCCCTATCCCGAGCCCGCGACCGTCACGGTTACGGCAACCAGCGTAGCGTTGCCCGCCGTCAGCGGCAGCGTAACAGTAACGCTTAGCGAAGTGCCCACCGCTGCGGGTCCCGCGCTTACGGTTGACGCCGGCAACCAGACCCATAAAATCAGCCCCTACATTTATGGATGGAACGGGTACGCTTCCAGCTCTTCGGCAGCGCAGGCGGCCAACATCACCATCGATCGCTTCGGCGGCGACGCAACGTCTCTTTACAACTACAAGCTCGATGTAACCAACGCGGGCAGCGATTGGTACTTTCAAAACGGAGTGGGCAACACCGGCCAGGAGGCCACGAGCGAGTTCAACGAGCAGGTAATCGGCGATGCGGCCATTGGCGCCAAAACGCTGGGCACCATGCCTGTTGAAGGCTACGTTGCCAAGGACGGCACGTCTTGCAGCTACACGGCCACGGCCTTTCCGCAGCAATACTCATTTGACCCCTACGACTCAAACTGCGGCGACGGCCAGTACCCGGATGGAGTCGCCGGCTGCACCAGTTCCACGGGTTGCAACATCCCCGATCCGCCAAACGAGGCCACTGTTTCCGGTACTCCCGCGGGCCCGGCCTGGGATGGCGATTGGGTAGCGTACCTGGTGCAGACCTTCGGAACCGCGGCTAATGGTGGCGTATTTTCTTACGACCTCGACAACGAGCCGGCGTGGTGGGACGGAGGGCATCGGGACGTGCATCCCAACCCTTCAACCTACGACGAAGTCACAAACAACGGCATTGCCACTGCGCAGGCCATCAAGAATGCCGATGCCACAGCCCAGGTAAACGGGCCGGTGGTGGATTATTGGTGGAACTATTTCTACTCCAAAAAAGATATCGAGTCAGGATGGGGCTCAGGCATCGGCTGCTATCAACCCTGGAGCAATCCGGTTGATCGCGTGGCCCACGGCGGCGTTCCATTTATCGAGTACTACCTGCAACAATTCAAATCCGCTTCAACCACCTATGGCGCGCGCCTGCTCGACTACCTCGACCTGCACACTTATTTCGCCGGCACCTATAACGGCAACGGTGTGGGACTGACTACCGCTGGAAACACGCAGGAGCAGAAAGTTCGTCTGGACTCAACGCGCGTCTTCTGGGATCCGACCTACACCGATCCCAACTATCCGCAGCCTAACTACACCACCGACGCCAACTACACCACCAGCTGCAATGTTCCGCTGCAGGCGCCGCAGTTGATTCCCATGGCCCAGGCCTGGGTAGCCAAGGACTATCCGGGCACCAAGATCGCCTTTACTGAATTCAATTGGGGCGGGCAAGAGAACATCAACGGCGCAGTGGCGCAGGCCGATATCCTGGGCATATTCGGCAAATACGGGCTCGATATGGCCACGCTGTGGGGACCACCCGATCCTACAACCCAGGTGCCGGGCCTGATGGCATACGAGATCTACCGCAACTACGATGGCGCCAACTCAATGTTCGGCGATACGGCGCTGAACTCGAGCAGCGCCAACCAGGGCCAGCTCTCGGTTTATGGCGCAGTTCGCAGCACCGACAATTCGCTCACCATCGTGGTGATCAACAAGACCTACGGCCCGCTTACTTCAACCCTGTCGCTCGAGAACTTTACCGCAACCGGCAGCACCACGGCGCAGGTATTCCAATACAGCAACGCCAACATCAACGCCATTGCGCCGCAAGCGGCGGTTACAGTCACTCCGCCCTCGGGCAGTGGAACAACCAGCACCCTCAGCTCCACCTTCCCGGCCCAGTCAATTACGCTGCTTGTTATTCCGCAGTAACGCGCATCTGCAGCAAAAACAATGCGCCCCGGGCAGTTGCCCGGGGCGCTCGTTTTTGCCTGACTTCGGCGAGAGCTAGATGCCGACGCCAAACTCGCTCGCCTGCTGTTCGCCGGCGTTGGTGTAGAAGTCATAGGGCGTGCGCCGCTTGAACTTTGACCGGCTCCGCAGCTCTGCGCCAACAAAGATACCCAGCGCGGCCACAGCCATGCCCACCGAAAACCAGGTGATCACGCGCAGCGTTTTTGATTCCCGCTTCTCCATCTCAAGTTCTTCTTCGCAAGGTATGAGCGGTTCGGCTTCAATTGACATGGCACTGCCCTCCGGATGCACCCATAATAGCGCACAGCAAGCTGCACTGGCCCGTAGCATGGGACTGATTAATTACAAGAAGGTTACACGGTGGTTTCAATTCGGGCGAGCAACGCAGTTTTCTCCATTTCGGGAAGAAAACTTGCCCGTATCGAATTGGATGCAAGTTCTTTCAACTCTGCGCGGCTGAATCCATGAATTTCGTGGGCAAGCCTGTATTCGTTGGCCACGTCCGAGCCAAAAAAGGCGGGATCGTCAGAGTTGATTGTCACCAACAGCCCCTGATCGAAGTAGCGCCGAATCGGATGGCCGGCAAACGAAGGGCAAACGCCGGTCTTCACATTCGAGGTCGGGTTCAGCTCAATCGCAACCTGGCGCGCCTTCAACTCATCCAGCAGAGCCTGATCACGGATCGCCGATAGAGCGTGGCCGATGCGCTCCGATCCAATCGACAGCGCTTCCCAAATTGCCTCAGGCCCTGTGGTTTCGCCGGCATGATTGGTGAGCCGCAGTCCAGCCTCGCGCGCCTCAGCATACATTGCGCGGAACGGCTCAGACCCTGCGGTTCGTTCGTCGCCGCCAAGCCCGATGCCGATAATCGAGGGATAGGCGCCGCGCATCTCCGCGGCTTTGCGAAAGACGCGTTCGGCCTCGGGAACGGTAAAATGCCGCACCGCATCGAAGATCCAGTAAAGCGAAAGTCCAAGTTCGCGCGCTGCCCGCTCACGCGCCCGTTCAAGCCCGGCGAAAATGGGTTCGAAACATTCCGGGTCGTGATTGCGCCACATGTAAATGACGCCTACCGAGATATACACCTCGGCATGCACCACGCCCTGCGCGGCAAGCTGCTGCATCATGCGCCAGGCAACCAGTTCGTAATCCTCGGCGGCCTTCATTCTGCGCGTGACCGCTTTGAAGGCCTCAATGAAGCCGGTGAAATCAGTGAACTGGTAGATTGCATCCGCCTCGGCCTGGGTCAGCGGAGTTTCATCATGCCGCGCGCTCAACTCAACCAGCGTCGAGGGCAGCACAGTCCCTTCCAAATGCAAATGAAGCTCGGCCTTGGGCAGCCGGCGGATGTAGTCCTCAACCTCGGTCACAATTCCAGTGTAAAGGGCCGGGTGAGCAGAGCGCCGCTCGCGCCGCAGCTAGTGTCTAGTGCCGCGCTGCCAGCCACGCCTTGGACTGCTGCGCGAAAATGTCGATCAAGTTGCCCTGCGCCAGATTCACGTCGACAATGTGCAGCCCCCATTCGCGGCGAACCTGTCCACCCACCACCACTTCACCGTGGATATCGCCTGTCCGCGCATCGGCTTCACTCTTGTTCACCTTCACCGCGAGATAGTTAAGGCCGTTGCTGGTTGCGCATTCCGCAGTCAACATGCCGGGCAGGCTCACAAACGGCGTTGTCACTGGTTTATCCGCCTTCAGCCACGCGCCTGGCTGCGCAGCATTCACCCACTCGCGCACATGAGTTGAAAGGTAGGCGTGCAGGGTTCCATCTCCACCCGCAAGCGCCGCCGGATTGGTGCACGCGGCCACCATGCCCTCGCCAGCCGCCGCCCCGAACAGCCCTCCCACAGCCGGCGGATAATCGGCGGGGAAAGATTCGTAAGTGATAACGCAGCCCGTCTGCGATGCGGACCGGCACATCGGCATGTGTTTGAAGCTGCCGCCCACGTCTGCGCCCTTGGGCACAGCTACCGTTGCGCCCAGCAGCGCAGCCGCAACAATGCGCGACTCAATCGGCTTGCCGTCAATCTCTTTCTGGATCAATTGCCGCAGCAAGTTGCCGCCCTGCGAGTGCCCGATGAGGATGACGCCGCGTCCGTGGTTGTCGTGATCGAGATAGTAGTGCCACGCGTCGGCCACGTCGTTGTAGGCAAGCGCCTGCGCCTGGGGAATCGGCCTGCCGGTCATGCGCGCAAGCAGGCCCATCATCGTCACCTGCCGGTACATGGGCGCAAACAGCCGGCATACCTGGCCGAAGCGCGCAAACTGCGTGCGCACGACGCCCTTCTCCGCGGGACCCTGCATCATGTCGCTGCTGATGGTTGGCTCCAGCGACACGGTCGGATAGACGTAGAAGCAATCGACCGGCGGATCGTGCGCGGCCGTCCACGGCTCTTTGGCCATCGATCCGTCCGCGGCAATAACGGTGGTCGTCAGGTCTACCGCGCATGCATCCTGACGGCCGGGCAGGCAGAGCCAGTTCTCAGGCTTTGCGTAATCGTTGGGTGCGGGAGTGGGTGCGGCCGCTGCGCCGGCCTGTGCAACATCGTTCGGGGGTGCCGACTGCGCTTGCGCAATCGCTCGAGCGGCAAACGTGGAAATCAACAAAAGAAGGAGAAGGAATCTGTTCATCGACGATCTTCCTCGGGGTCTTTTCTGGCATAACTTCGCTAGCACGGGACAGTTCGCCTGGAGTCAATGCAATCTTCACCAAACCGGCAGGCTATCTTATTGTTGCTTGATCGTTGTCGCGCGATTCTTCACGTAAGTCACAGTCCACTTTTTGCCGTCCTGGTCGTAGTTGATGGTGCGGTTGCCTACAGTGCCGCCGGTGTTGTCAATTTTTTGGCCGATGGCCATGCGCGTTTCAAGCTCGCTCATTCCAGCCTTCACCTGGTGCGCGTCAATCGCCGCCCACACATCCTTTGGCCAGTTGGAGTAGATGGTATGCGGATCGTCGTAGTAAAACAGCAGATCGCAGAAGTACTGTTCCTGGCTCCCCTCGATCACCCCGATGGGAGTCGCTTCCATACTGGTGCTGCCCGGCAACGTAAACACGGCAAAAACCTGTTTGCTGCCATGATCGATTCCATCGTCTACGCTGGCCGGCGCCGCCGCCTTGATCACCTTTTTGATGTCGAGCTTCTGTGCAGACGGTATCAAGCCCACCTTCTTAGCGAACTCCACGCGCCCGCCTTCATACGGGAAGTAGGGCAGCGTGTATCCGTTCTTCATCCACACGCTGGCGCCCTGCAGTTTCACTGCATCGTCAAATGAGGTCATAAACATCTGGCGAACAATCGCCACGTCGTCGTCCGTCAGATTTTGTTCAGTGCTGCTCTGGGTTTGAACGCCGGGGCTCTGCCTTTTCTGGTACACAACCAGCAGATAAATGCCGCCAACAACGAGCGTAACGAGCGTAGATATGAGGATGAATTTCCAGGGCTTCATTGTGGGGGAACCCTCCTGACCGGCCGCGCGATCTATTTAGTGGATGCGAACTCTGACCGGTGACGGCTATAGAGGAAGTAAATTATCAGGCCGATAACCAGCCAGGCAAAGAAACGAACCCAGGTAATGATCTCGAGACCCATCATCAAAATGACGCAGAAGATGATGCTGAGTACTGGAAACAGCGGGCCAAGCGGAGTGCGGAATCCGCGATAACGAAAGGGTTCGCGATAGCGCAAAATAAGCACGCCGATTGAGACGAGGACAAAAGCGAAAAGCGTGCCGATGTTCGATAGATTCGAAACCGTGCCGATGTCGAGCAATCCGGCGGGGATACCCACAACGAACCCGGCAACCCAGGTGGAAACGGCAGGCGTGCGGAACTGGGCGTGAATGCGGCTGAAGACCGATGGCAGCAGTCCGTCGCGCGACATGGCGAACCAGACGCGCGCCTGCCCAAGCTGAAAGACCAGAATCGACGAAATCATTCCCAGCAAAGCGCCAACCAGAACAAACAGCCGCACCCATTGCAGGCCTGCTCCCCCGGGTCCGAGCGAAAGCCTTTTGAGCGCATTTACTACCGGGGCGGCGTCGCCCATTACCGATTGCCAGGGTACGATTCCGCTCAATACGATGGCGACCGCGCCGTAGAGCACCGTGCATGCCAGCAGCGTGGCCAGAATGCCGATGGGCATGTCGCGCTGCGGATTGTGACACTCCTCGGCCGCCGTCGAGACCGAGTCGAATCCAATGTAGGTGAAGAATATGATGGAGCCGCCCGTCAGCACGCCGGTCCAGCCGTTGGGCATGAACGGGTGCCAGTAGTGCGGCTTGATGAAACTGGCGCCGGCGAAGACGAATACCAGGATGGCGGCAATTTTGACCAGCACCATAATGTTGTTGGCGCGGGCCGATTCACGGATTCCCCTGACCAGAATAACCGTGAGAATCATGACCACGAGGAACGCGGGAATATTGAATCCGAAATGCCAGCCGGCCTTGTAGAGGTCGTTTCCCGCCAGGTCCTGCAATCCGGTGGGCAGGTATGCCGGCGATATCCACATCAGCGCGGGATGAATACCAAACCAATCGAGCAAGTCGACAATGTGCGCCGCGAATCCGACGCTCACGCTCATGTTGCTGAAGGCATACTCGAGAATCAGGTCCCAGCCGATGATCCACGCAATCAACTCACCCATGGTCGCGTAGGTATAGGTATAGGCCGAACCCGCAATCGGAATCATCGACGCGAGCTCCGCGTAACAGAGCCCGGTAAAGGCGCAGACCATGGCCACCAGCACCAGGCTCAAGGCCAGTGCGGGACCCGCACCGGGACGCCCGGCCATCGCGGTGTGGTGAATCAGGTAGTGAATGAGCGGGGTATCGTTGAAGTCCGCCTTGGGAAACGTCTGCCCCGCCATGGCGGTGCCGATGACCGTAAAGATGCCCGACCCGATCACGGCGCCAATGCCCAGCGCAGTCAGCGACCACGGCCCAAGAGATTTCTTGAGCGCGTGCTCCGGCGCTTCCGAGTCACGGATCAGTTTGTCGATTGACTTGCGGGCAAACAGTTGACTGGGCAGTGCGGTTCTCCTCATCCCGCAGACGAGGAAGTCTGGCCGCTGCGGGCGCTTCTTGAAAAGAATACAGGAGAGATTTGGGAAGCAGCTTTCAGCCATCAGCTTTCAGTCTTACCTCCTCGGGGCGAAATTCTGCGATCTCGCACGAAAGAGCTTAAAGCTGAGAGCTAATAGCTGAAGGCTGTACTTTTCTTACCGCTTCGACTGGCCGCGTGCCAACTTCTTCACTTTTTTCTTGGCCGCCCCGCGCGGGGTGGTCCGCTTGGCCTTGGGAGCAGCTTTCTTGCGCGCCGTGCGCTTCAGCTTCTTGCGTTCCAGCTTATCTTCAATCTTGGTGGTATCTGCCACGTATAACCTCTTTCAATTCTGCGTTTTCTCTTATCGCCGCCTGATGCGGTTCGCGTCTTCAAGAATATCAGGGATTTCGTCCATCGCGAAACCTGCATTCGCGTCCAAAATGAAACTGCCACCCTGCGCCCGCACCTGAACTCGCCCTGCCTGACCGGGATCACTCTCCGAATTGCTCCGCGCGTGTAAACTCATCTCCGCTCGCGTGCTTACTGAGGCGCTTTGAGAGGTGCAGCTTGAGCAGCAACCCCAACCCGCCATCCGGCCATGTCCTGGTAATCAATCCCGGCACCACGTCCACAAAAATCGGGGTCTTCACGCGCGACGGCGAGCAGTTTTCGCAGACCATTCGCCACGGCGACGAAGAAATTGAGCGATTCAAAGGCCAGCCCATGCTGGCGCGACTGGACTACCGCGCCGAACTCATTGAGCGCGCCCTCATCGAAGCAGCATGGACTTCAAAAAGTAATGCGGCGGAGCCGTGCGCGGTGGTGGCCAGGGGCGGTCTGCTGCCGCCCTTGGAGTGCGGCACTTACCTCGTGGACGACGCGATGGTCGATGCGCTGCGCAAAGCGCCCCTCGGCGAGCACGCCTCGAACATGGGCGCGGTTCTGGCGCTGCGTTTTGCCCAGGCCGCGGGAGTGAGCGCATACATCGTCGATCCGGTCACGGTGGACGAGTGGCAACCCTGCGCGCGTCTTACCGGTTCGCCGCTGGTTGAGCGCACCAGCATCGGCCACGCGCTCAACACCAAGGCAGTGGCCCGGCGGGTTGCCCGCGAGCGGGGCCGCGCCTACGCCGACCTGCGCCTGATTGTTGTGCACATGGGCAGCGGCATTACTGTCTCGGCTCATCGCGGCGGCCGCACCGTAGACAGCAATTCAATTGAAGAAGGGCCCTTTGGCCCGGATCGCACCGGCTCGCTGCCAGCACGCGCGCTCATCAAGCTTTGTTTCAGCGGCCGCTATACGCAGCCCGAGCTCGACCGGCAGATCTTCGGCGATGGCGGTTTTTTTGCCTATCTGGGCACGCGCAGCCTTATTGAAGTGGAGCGACGCATCGACGCCGGCGATCCACTGGCAGCCCGGGTTTTTGAAGCCATGCTCTACCAGATCGCCAAAGAAACCGGCGCCATGGCGGCAGTGCTGGCCGGTAAGGTTGACGCAGTCATCTTGACTGGGGGCATGGCGCATTCGGAGCGCGTGCTGAGCGACCTGCGCCCGCAGATCGAGTGGATTGCGCCTGTGACAATTTATCCCGGAGAGGATGAGCTACGGGCACTGGCCGAGGGCGCGTTTCGTGTGCTGGATGGCGAAGAAGAGGTAAGGCGGATGAAGGCTGAAGTAGGAGATCCGATCCGCTAAACCTTCCGCAGATTGGCGAACTTCTCCATCAGCTTCTTCAACCCATGCCGGTCAAACACCACCGACAGCTTGGCGTCTTCGCCGTCGCCTTCGCGCATCATCACCATTCCCTCACCATATTTCGAGTGGCGCACCCGGTCGCCCTTCTTCAGCCCCGTTGCCCCACCCGGCGCGGCAACGTCCATGGTCGGCCGCGCAAGTGCTCCCGGCCTCGTGACCCCGGCCTTGCCGCCAAAAAACTTCGCAATATTGTCGATTGAGGTATCCCCGGCGACAGGCGCCGCGTTGCCGCCACTCTTCTTTTCCACTACTGCCTCGCTCTTCTTGGGCGCCGTCATCCATGAAGCCACAAAGGGTTTCGACGGATCACGCCGCGTTGAACCGACCCTAGAAGAGGTCGCCGGAGAATGCGTCGCAGGGCTCACTTCCTGGCTTTCATCCTCATAGTTGTAGTGAGGGCTGTCGCCATCGCGTGCGGAGTTTCTCGAGTCGCCGCGTCCAAACGGCCGCCGCCCACCATACCCATATGCAGGAGTCGACCACGCCGGGCTGCGTCCGCCCAGGTTCTCAATCAGAGGCGGCGGCACCTCTTCAAGAAACCGCGACGGAACGCTCATCTCGGGCGCGTCGTTGCCATAGCGGCGTCGATAATGCGCGCGCGTCAAAATCAGCGTGTTCATGGCCCGCGTCATTCCCACGTAGCAAAGCCGCCGCTCTTCTTCAAGCTCATCGGGATTGTTCAGAGTCCGCGAGTGCGGAAACAGACCCTCTTCGAGCCCGGCGAGAAACACCAGCGGAAACTCCAGACCTTTGGCCGCATGCAGCGTCATCAACGTGACTCGCGCATCAGGATCGATCTGGTCAGTGTCTGAGGCCAGCGCTGCGTGATCAAGAAAATCTCCAAGCGTCTCGCCTCGCACCTCGGCATCGTGCGCCGCATTTGCAAGTTCCTTCAGGTTCTCAATCCTGCTGAACGCCTCGGGCGAACCCTCTGTCTCGAGCGCCTTGATGTAACCTGTGCGATCGATAATGAAACGGATCAGTTCAGGCAGCGTTGCCGCATCTCCCGGCCTTCTGAACCCTTCAGATCGCGCCGCCTCACTGCCGTCTCCGCCTTCTATTGCGGCGTCAGATTCCGTCGCAGGCTTTGCCGCTTTCGCCTGCCCGGGCATCTTGAGGAACGGCACATTCTGCTTCTGCTCAAACGGAGAAAAGTGCGTGGGATCGAGCAGCGCCATTTGCCCGCTGCCATTCGCGCCAAATTCAAACTCCGCGCCTTCGGCCAAAGCATCAGGCGGCGTCGAGCCCGCAGCCGTTTGTTCCGCACCAAACGAAAAATCGGTGTCGCCCTCAGCCGCATCCGTCGCGGCCGCATCTGCTGACAGCTTGCCTGCAAAATCGGGGTCCATCATGGCCTGCGCGTCAATAATCATCTGCCTGAACGAGTCGAGAGCCGAGAGCGCCCTGGCCGGAATCAACCGGTTTTGAATCGCCGCACGAATCGCATCCCAGGTTGACTTGTCGGTCTCAAGCGCCAGCCGCTCCACCGTTTCAAGAGTCGATTTGCCAATGCCGCGCGCGGGTGTGTTGATCGCTCGCGCCAGCGCCATGGAGTCGTGCGGGTTGCGAACCAGCCTTAAATACGCGAGCAGATCTTTGATTTCGGCGCGCTCGTAAAAACTGAACCCGCCCACCATGGTGTAGCTGATGTTGTAGCGGCGCAGCGCCTCTTCAACCAGGCGAGATTGCGAATTAGTGCGGTACAGCACCGCGCAGTGGCGCCCTCCGCCAGAACCATCGTCTGAGTCGGGAGTCTCACGCAAGAACGCCTGTATCTTGTCGGCGATAAACAGCGCCTCATTTTCCCCGTCCGGCGCCTCGTAATATCCAATCAGCGATCCGCCCTGCCGATCGGTCCACAGTTTCTTGCCTTTGCGCTTCAGGTTGTTGGCCACCACTGCGCCGGCGGCCTCAAGAATCACCTGTGTCGAGCGGTAGTTCTGTTCCAGGCGAATAATGCGCGCGTTGGGAAACTCCTGCTCAAATTCAAGAATGTTGCGGATGTCGGCCCCGCGCCACGAATAAATGCTCTGGTCCTCATCGCCCACCGCGCAAACGTTTTTACGCTCCCCGGCCAGCAGTTTCATAAGCTCGTACTGCGGCCGGTTGGTGTCCTGGTATTCATCCACCAGCAGGTAGCGATAGCGCCTCTGGTAGCGCTCGCGAACTTCGCGCGAAACCTTCAGAACCCGCACTGCCTCAAGCAGCAGGTCGTCAAAATCCATCGCATTGTTCTTGCCGAGTTCGGCCTGATACTGCTTGTAGATCTGCGCAATCCGTTCGCTGTTGGGGTCATTCGACTCAAGAAAATACTCCTGCGGATCGACCATGTGGTTCTTGGCCCATGAAATCCGGCCCAGCACGGTGCGCGGCGTCAACTGTTTGGTGTCGAGCCCCATCCGCTTCATGATCTGCTTCACAATGCCTTGCTGGTCGTTCTCGTCGTAGATGGCAAAGCTGCGCGTGAGACCTTTGTCGCCCACTTTCAGCGCTTCAATATCGCGTCGCAATATGCGCACGCAGAGCGAGTGGAAGGTGGCAATCAACGGTTTGGCGAGCGAGCCATGCCCCAGCAAACGGTTAACCCGTTCGCCCATCTCGCTGGCCGCTTTATTGGTAAAGGTCACCGCCAAAATCGAGTCAGGCGCTACGCCCTTCTCTTCAATCAGCCACGCAATTCGGCTGGTGATCACGCGCGTCTTGCCAGACCCGGCGCCGGCAAGAATCAGCAGGGGCCCTTCAGTGGTCTCAACCGCGTCGCGCTGTTCAGGGTTCAAATTCGAGAGGGTGGTTGGCAAGGCGACAGTCCAGACAGGAAACTTCCTTCTTCAAGTTTACCTGTGCCGTCCTGTGCGTGCAGACCCAATGGATTCAGCGGTTCAACGGCCATGTTTCCTGCCTGCGACGCCCGAGAAGCCAAGTTCGCGGCAAATTCCGCTGAATCAGGCAGCCCCCGCCATCGCGCCTCAAGAGTGGGGAATAATAAAGGTATGGCCCTCTATTCGAATCTGCCTTTTCCGGAGTGTTCCGGATTCGCTCTCTGGCGGGTTCAATGAGTAGCGCCGCCATGTCACCAATTGTTGAGCCGGTCGCCTGGACGCCGACATCGAACCCATGGGCCATTGCAGCCGCGGTTATGACGGCTACTTTCATGGTTGTGCTCGATTCCTCGGTCGCCAACGTCGCGCTTCCGCACATTGCCGGCAACCTTTCCGCATCAACTGATGAAGCCACATGGGTGCTCACCAGCTACCTGGTTTCAAACGCCATCATGTTGCCGGCCACCAACTGGATTACACGCCGTATCGGCCGCAAGCGCCTGCTTATATTTTCAATCGTGCTGTTTACCGGCGCGTCAATGCTGTGCGGCGCGGCCGTCAGCATGCCGATGCTTATCATCGCGCGCATCGTGCAGGGCGTGGGCGGCGGAGGAATGCAGCCCATCGCCCAATCCATTCTTCTTGAGAGTTTTCCTCGCGGCCAGCACGGCAAAGCCATGGCCGTGTATGGCGCAGGCATTGTTGTCGCTCCCGTGATCGGCCCCACGCTGGGCGGCTGGATCACCGATAGCTACACCTGGCGCTGGATCTTCTATATCAACCTTCCCGTCGGGATACTGGCGATCTTTCTCGCCGCAGCATTCATTGAAGATCCCCCCTACATTCGCGCCAAGGTGCGCGAATCAATTGATGTCGCAGGGTTGGCCCTCATGGCTCTCTGGCTCGGATCATTGCAACTGGTGCTCGACAAAGGCCAGGAGGCAGACTGGTTCGGTGCAACCTGGATACGATTTGCCGCCGCGATCTCAGTATCAGCTTTTGTCGCATTCGTAGTCCGCGAGCTGGGCTGCCGTCAGCCCATCGTTCAACTGCGCATTTTGCTTAACCGCAACTTCGTCACCGGCGCGCTGATCGCCGGCATCTATGGATTCATCCTCTACAGTTCCACAGCGCTGCTGCCGCTTCTGCTGCAAACGCTGCTCGGCTACTCGGCTCTTCAAAGCGGCCTCTCCGTCAGTCCCCGCGGACTCGGGTCCATCCTCTCAATGCTGGCTGCGGGAATGCTTGCCAATCGCATCGATGCGCGTTACCTGCTGACTTTTGGTTTTCTGCTGCTCGGCGCCTCAACCTTTATGCTCGGCCACGTCAATCTTGAAATTTCAATGCTCACCGTCGCTCTGCCCAACTTCTTCAACGGCTTTGCGGGTGGGTTTATCTTTGTCCCTTTGACTACGCTGGCCATGAGCCGGTTGCCACGGCATGAGGTCGGCAACGCCGCCGGCATTTACAACCTGGTGCGCAACATTGGCGGCAGCGTGGGCATCGCCTCGGCAACCACGCTGCTCGTCCGCCAGGCGCAGGTGCATCAAAACTTTCTTGGTGCGAGTCTCTCGGCTTCGGCAACAGGCGGCGCACTTAGCGGCTTGCAGGCCAGCCTGTATAACTCCGGCGCCTCAAACTACGACGCCCACCAGAAAGCTCTCGGCGCTGTTTACGCGCAGCTCCAACAACAGGCGTCGCTTCTCTCTTATGTCGATAGCTTTCACCTCCTGGGTTTCCTGGGCCTTGTCTGCATTCCGTTTGTCGCACTTTTCAGCGTCGTCAAGAGCGCTCGATAACGCCGCTGCAATCTGCCGGCGTTATGCTTGAGTTTTATGGATAACTCTTACTCACCCTTACGCCGCGTTACTGTCTATTGCGGGTCAGCCGATGGCGCCCGCCCCGAGTTTCTCTCTGAAGCCCGCGATCTGGGCAGGGCAATTGCCGCCGCAGGCATGGGGCTGGTTTATGGCGGAGCCTGCGCCGGCCTGATGGGCGCGGTTGCCGATGCTGCTCTCGACGCCGGCGGAGAAGTCATCGGCATTCTGCCCGAAATTCTCTCGGGCAAAGAGATCGCTCACACCCGGCTCACATTTCTTGAAATCGTCTCAAACATGCATCAGCGCAAGATGCGCCTGCACACGCTCGCCGACGCATTCATCGCGCTGCCCGGCGGCTATGGAACGCTCGATGAGATGATTGAAGCCGTAACGTGGGCGCAGCTCGCCATCCACGCCAAGCCATGCATTCTCGTCAATACTCTGGGATATTGGAATGGGCTGCTTGAGTTTCTTGACACCGCGGTAACGGCCGGATTTCTGAAGCCACCCAATCGCGACCTTTTGCTGGTTGCTGCAAACGCGGCCGAGGCAGTGGCGATGGTCAAGGCTGAAACTCAATAAGCCACATTTTGCGGCGCCGTGCGCATGGCTTATGAGGTTTGCTGGCTGCAGTGACTCGCTATTGGTAAGAAAACGCAACGATCAATTGAGTTAATCGCCATTAGCGCCGGCTTTACGCTTCGCCGCCCAGCGCCGCTTTTGAGCATCGGCAATTTTCTTGCGTCCTTCAGCCGACAAATTGTTCTTCTTGCGCTTCTTCGCCGGCACACCTATCAACGCACTTACAGCAGAGGAAGCTTTGCTGGGCCGCCCTCTTTTCCTGCGCGCGCCCGTCGCCGTTGCAATTAATCGGCGCGCTTTCTCAAGGGTTGCAATTTCGAGATCGAGTGACGCAAGAATCTCCGCTATGCCCATGCTGACTCTCCTGGGGGTCTAAGTTTGTTTCAGTTCGACTAAGTCGTGTGAGTGCGGAAAGCACGCTTCCGCTTCGCACTAACATAACCCTAACCAGCGAAATCAGGCAATTTATTTGTAGTTATTACTGGAGAGTAACCAATGCTTCATAAGCATCTTACTTGCCCGCGGAACACTCCCGAAAGTTCCGGCAATGCGCATCAATGCGCTCGGCGCGGCTGTCCCATGCGAATACGAATCGCGCCGCGCGGCCAGGCTTACACTTGATACGTATGAAAATTACGCGTAGAGAGCATCTGAGTGGTCTTGGCATAGCAGCCTTATCGTCGATCGCGCCGCGTTGGGCCTTTGGGCTTGCCGCGAGCGATGCACAGCCCACTTTGCGCGAGGCCGCTGCCCACGCGGGCCTTGTCTATGGCTCATGCAGCGACAACCAGTTCCGCCATGAGCCGCCGGTATACCAGGCGCTCTTTCTAAAGCAATGCGCACTCTACGCGGGAATTCTGGCGTGGAAACACATTGCACCCGACCCAACGCATGAAGACGATAGCTTCGATCCGAATGTGGCCGTTGCCCTTGATGCTGGCCTGCGCCTCACCGGCGCGCATCTGTTGTGGCATGAACAAACACCCGCGTGGCTTGAGACTCTTCCCAGGGCAGAAGCGCGGGCAGCCGCGGCGGCCCATATCAAGCGCATCGCGGATTTTTATCGCGGCAGGTGTTTCTCGTGGAATGTCGTGAATGAAGCCATCCACCCACGCGAAGGCGCGGCCGACGGACTTCGCGTGGATTCCCCGCTGCTGCGCGCGCTTGGCCCCGACTTCTTTGAGGTCGCGTTTCGCGAGGCACGCGCCGCCGATCCCTCCGCGCTGCTGCTCTACAACGATTACGATTTGGAACTCGATACGCCGGATCAGGAGGCACGCCGCACCGCGCTCTTCCATCTACTCGATCGTTTGCAAAAACAGCAGATTCCCATCGATGGCGTGGGACTGCAATCTCATCTCAAATTCGCCCATCTCGCCGACTTCAACGAAAAGAAGTACCGCGGCTTTCTCCACGACCTGGCCCAGCGCGGACTGAAGATCGCCATCACTGAACTCGACGTGGACGATCGCGGTGCGCCGCCCGCGCCAGCCGAGCGTGACCGCGCCGTTGCCGATGTGTACGCGCGCTTCCTCAACGTTGCGCTCGATGAGCCGGCCGTGATTGCGCTGGTGACATGGGGACTGTGCGACCCGTACAGCTGGCTGAACCACAATGCTTCTTTTCCGCAATTCACGCGCCCCGATGGCCAGACGCAACGGCCGTTGCTCTTCGATGCGGCGTTCCATCCCAAGCCCGCCTACGATGCGGTGCTCAACGCGCTTCAGCAGGCGCCAAAGCGGCCGGGTATATCCAACGCATCGCAACAATAAATCGGCCTGGCGCCTATGCTGCGCACTCTTTTATGGCTTGGCATAATGCATCAATGCGCTCGGGATCGCTATCCCACGCGAACATGAATCGCGCCGCGCCACCGATAAAGGTATAGAAGCGCCAACCCAATCCGCTCAGGCGCGCCAATACCTCAGGCTTGGCTTGAACAAAAACTGCATTTGCCTCCACTGGTTGCGCCAGTTTCACGCCTTCAATTCCCTCAATCTGCGCAGCAAAACGCTGGGCGCAATCGTTTGCATGCTGCGCATTTTTGAGCCACGCGCCGCTCTCAAGCATCCCCACCCAGGGAGCGGACAGGAACCGCATCTTTGAAGCCAGTTGTCCCGCCTGCTTGCACCGATAGTCAAAATCTGCAGCGAGCCTGCGATCGAAGAACAGCACCGCCTCGCCTACCGCCATTCCATTTTTCGTGCCGCCGAAGCACAGCACGTCTACCCCGCTGCGCCATGTCATATCGGCAGGCGAGCAGCCCAGTTTGGCGCACGCATTCGCAAATCGCGCTCCATCCATATGCAGCAACAATCCATGCCGTTTGCACATTGCCGAAATCGCGCGCAGTTCTTCAATCGAATACAGGCGACCGGTTTCTGTCGGCTGCGTAACCGTGACAGCCCGGGGCTTGGGATAGTGGATATCGCTGCGTTTGGTTGCCAGCTCGTGAATCGCGGCGGGCGTCAACTTGCCCTCGACACTCGTCGCCGTCAGCAGCTTTGAGCCGTTCGAAAAAAATTCCGGCGCTCCGCATTCATCTGTCTCAACATGCGACTGATCGCTGCAAATAACACTGTGGTACGACTGGCACAGCGACGCCAGGGCAAGCGAATTTGCCGCCGTTCCGTTGAAAACGAAGTAGACATCGGTATCGGTTTCAAACAGCGTGCGAAACGCATCCGCCGCTCGATAGGTCCATGGATCGTCACCATAGGCGGTTGCGTGCCCGTGGTTTGCCGCCTCGGTCGCTGCCCACGCCTCGGGACAAATCCCCGCATAGTTGTCGCTTGCAAATTGCTGCTTCAGATCCAACTCATCAATCTCTGCCATGCACTTATTATTTCATTCGGCTGAGCGCAAGTTTCGCAGCGTAGTATCCGCACATTCCGTGCACGCCTCCGCCGGGTGGCGTTGACGCGGAGCAAAGATAAATATCTCTCGCGCTGGTTGCATACGCGGGCAGGGCAGGCCGAAACAGCGTCTGCCGAAGAGAAGTTGCGCCTCCCGCTATGTCGCCGCCCGCAAGGTTTGCATCCATCTTTTCGAGCGTTGCCGGCGAAGACGCATGACGGGCAAGCACGCAATCGCGAAAACCCGGCGCAAATCGTTCGATCTGCTTCTCGATTCGCTCCGTCATATCGATTCGCGACCCATTTGGCACATGGCAATAGGCCCACAACACGTGCTTGCCTTCAGGCGCGCGCGATGTATCAAACAGCGTGGGTTGCGCTGCCAGCACAAAGGGCCGCTCCGCTTCGCGTCCTTCCGCCACGGCTTTTTCCGCTTCCGCAATATCTCTAAAACTGCCGCCCAGGTGCACCGTAATCGCGCGTCTGCACTCAGGCGCCCGCCAAGGCACTGGCTCGCTCAGCGCATAATCCAACTTGAATACGCCGGGCGCGCGCTTGAAACGGGAGAAAGTATTTCGATATTTGGTGCTCATTCTGCCCATCACAATCGCCGCCATCTGCCGGGGATCGGTGTCGAACATCTTCAATGCATATTCCCGGTCCAGCTCACGGAATATTTCGGAATCCACATGCAGCGACGTGTGTACTTTCCCGCCCAATGACTCCAGCAATCGAATCAGAGCCGCGGTAATTGCTTTGGCTCCGCCTTTTGGAATCGGCCAGCCCGGCCCATGAACTGACGCGCCAAACATCACGCCGATGGTTCCGCTCAGGGGCTGGTCAAAGCTGAGAAACGAGTGCCCCACGAGGCCCGCAAATACCGCGCGCGTGCGTTCGCTCCTGAAGCAACTGGCAGCCAGCGCATCGGCCGGCTGCAAAACTGTGAGGCCGAACTTTGCCATCAGCATCGGGTGCCGAGGAACGCGCATCAGGGGACCAAGTATGTCCGTGGCAAAATCGCTCCAATGTTCCGCGGCCGGGCCCACCAGGTGCCGCCAGGCCTTGCCGTCTTCGCCGAGCGCCCGCTCAGCAACATGTAAATCATGGTCGAGCACCACCGCCGTTCCATCATCCAGCGGATGCGCGACAGGAGCATCGCCATTGATCCATTCAAGCCCGTGCTGGGCGAGCGGCAAGGTCGCAAAAAACGGCGATCCCACAGCCAGGGGATGCACAGCCGAACCAAAGTCGTGCACAAATCCGGGCAGAGTCAGCGGCAGACTTCGCACCGCTCCTCCCGGCTCTGCCTGAGCCTCAAATACGTCGACTTCCACGCCCGCCTGCGCCAGCACGATAGCCGCAGCCAATCCGTTCGGGCCCGATCCAATCACGCATGCGCGGCTCATTTATGAGTTCCCCCAATTCGAAGCTTTCTAATCTCTTTCCTCCCCCGCCGCTACGTCCCCGTCTTCTTGTTCCCTCGTCCCCTTGTCCCAATGTCCCTTCGTCCCCTTGTCCCAATGTCCCTTCGTCCCCTTGTTCCCCGCTTCAATCATGGTCCGGCAACTCTGACGGCCACTCGACAACTGAATCCTCACCGTTCTCGGTCAACGTCAGCTCAGGCGCGTAAAGGCCAATGTATTCGCGGCGCCACCAGTTGCCGGTCTTCCGCTTTTCATCTGCCGTGGTAAACCAGTATTGATAAATCACCACCCGCACATATCGAGGCCGCCCGCCTTGAAATGGATTGCCCTTGAACAGAGACAGTACTGCCGGACTGCCGGCCAGCAAGCCTTCTTCAGTTGCAGGAACAAAGTTATTCTGTTGCCAGTTTCCCAGTGAGGCAAACCACAGGTTCCACTCAAATCGCGGCTGATACGGCGCATAAATTCCAGGGGCCTGGTTCAACGATTGCGGCTTGAAGCGGAAAAGATACGGCGTCCAGTTCGTTCCGTCGTTCGAACCCTGAAACTCAATTTCGTATCTTCCGCGCGTCATTACCGCAAACAGTCCGTACTGATTTGCGATTCTAAATGGCTCCAGAGCCCTGACCGGGCCAATCGGCAGTTGCGCACTGCGCAAAGGGATATTGATCATCTCTATCGTCGTGTCATACGCAATCCAGGTCAACATTACCGCAGTCACTGTGAGTCCTGCCCATCTCCATCCCGCTCTCGCCCATCGCAGAGTTTCCCGCTCCTCAGTCAGCTCGCGCACTCTCGCGATAAGCGCATCCCTGGTTTCCTCCGCGCCGGGCTCGTCAATCTGCCGCACGCTAAGTATTGAGAGGGATGTCTCCTGCTCAAGTTCAGGTTCGATTGCCGGTTCAGGCTCCTGCGGCCTAAGGCGCACCGGCACAAACCGCACAAGGAATCGATCGTCGAGCAGCAACACCCCCAGAGAAAGCACCAGGTAATTCAGAAAGCAGTAATTGGCTGTGAGAATCACGCCCAGTTCCCAAGGCGTCACAATGAAGAAGCAAATAAGCCGCACGCGCCGGGGAAAAAACAGCATCAACACCAGCAGCAGCTCCAACGCCAGGGTTGCTCCCACGCTCGCCGCATGAAACCAGTGGGGCAGGTGCTCAACATACCAGCCAACCCAGGTCGGCAGCGGGCCGTTCTGGTAGTACTCGTCCATGGCTGTAAAGTTGCGCCACTCCACATCGCCGCTCAGCAGCTTCACCATGCCCGACTCAAAATAGATGCGGAACCACTCCCACTGCAGCAGAAACAGGCTCATTCGCCGCGGTGGCTCGTCCGCGCCCCAACCCGGCAGCAGGCCGCCCGGCGCAAAAAACAGCGCGATAAATCCCGCCTCAAGCAGCATGCCGTCTGACTGGTACATTGAGAAAACGTCGGTCGCCGTCACAAACGAAAGAAAACAGATAAAGCAGATAAAAAAGCTCAGCCGCGGCCACACGTTTACCAGCGCAACAATTGATGCAATCAGCCCGATCCAGGTCACGGCTAAAAGCATCGCGGTGCTCGACGAAATCCAAAAAAGTGTGGGCGCAAACCAATAGCGCAATGGGCCAAAGGCGCCTGCAACCGCGGGCAGGTATTTGCCGGCCGGCATCACGCCCTGCGGCCCCATTAGCCCATTAATTTGAAAAATAAGCGAGAGAAATGCTGAGAAGTAGATGAGTGCCAGCGCGCGCAAAAAAATCCATCGCGGAACGAGCCGGCCCCTGAGGCCGTGGCGCGAGTCAAAAACCCAGCGAAATATGTTCCCTGGACTTCGCCCCAACATCGTGCGACCAGAATAGACGGTCAGGGCCGGTGTGCGGGCGCAGACTTAGCCGAGAGGAGTGGATAGCAAGGCCGGGCGTTCTTCCGCGAGTTTCATTATCAGCTCGCCAAAAAGGGTATTGGCCCAGGCAAACCAGGGACGGGTAAAGTTGCGCGCGTCGTCTTTATTGAAGCTCTCGTGCATAAAGCCGGTGCCAGCGGTGGTGTCTCGAAGCCAGCGCAGGCACTGGCGAATTTCGGCGCCGCTGGTTGAGGTAAATGCGCGGAAAAGAATCGACATGGGCCAGATTGAATTGAGGCCTTCATGCGGACCACCGATTCCCTCGGCCGCCGATCCGCGAAAAAAATATGGATTGGCGTCACTGAGCGCGAAGGCCCGGGAATGCGCGTAAACAGGATCGTCGAGCCGGCAGCAATCGAGATACGCAAGCGAAATCAGGCTGGGCGCGTTTGCGTCGTCCATCAGCAGACGGCTGCCGTAGCCGTCGACCTCGTAAGCCCACATGAGGCCGAATTTGGGATGGTTCACCCGCCCATGTTGCATTGTGGCCTTCAGCACCTCATCTGCCAGCGCCGATGCGCGCGAGGCGAGAGCCACATCGTGGGCGGCATGCGCGGCAAGCTCCGCCAGTTGATTGAGACACTTTACCGCGAACAGATTCGCAGGAACAAAAAGAGGAAAAATGCACGCATCATCTGAGGGACGAAACATGCTGAAGATCATTCCGTTGGGCCGGGCCGGATTGCCGAATCCCGAAAGCGGGGCGGTATCTCCTGGCTGGTCGGTCATGCGCTGAAAGCTGTAAGGGCCGGGCGAGTGCTTGCGCTGTTGCTCGGTAAAAGTTTGCAGAATAGCCCCTGCGGCGGCCTTCCACTGCGCGTCGAAGGGAGCCGCGTCGTGCGTGGCCTGCCAATAGCCGTGCGCCAGCCGGATGGGATAGCAGAGTGAATCAACCTCCCACTTCCGCTCGCCCACTCCGGGATGCATGTCGGTTTTGTCGTTGAGTGACCATTTGAGCGGCGCGTCGGTTGAATTGCGCGTGAAGGCATTGGCATAAGGATCGATGAGGATCAACCGCGCCTGACGCCGGATGACGCCTTCAATCAGAGTGCGAAGCCCGGCATCCTCGCCAACGAAGCGGAGATACGGCCATACCTGCGCGGAGGAATCGCGCAGCCACATGGCGTCGATGTCTCCGGTGATCACGTATGTGTCTGGTTTGGATTCGAACTCACCCGGAAAGACTGTAGTGTCGAGAGTGTTGGGCAGGCAGTTCTCAACCAAAACCCTGAGTGCGGGGTCGGCGATTTGACTCTGCAGCTTTGGAATAGCCGCCTCAACGGCGGAGGATGTGAAGCGGCGATCGGCGCGAGCGGGCCGCGCAACAGGCAGTTCCGTCACCGGATCACCGTCGGCAAAGCCCCTGGGCGCGGCGGCCTGCATCGCAGCCCATGCGCCCGCCGCCATTAGTACTTCACGTCGAGTTGGAGAGGGGCCAGTCATTCTGGGCTATGCCTTTCGTCGCATTCGAAATGATTTTGCCGGCCACGCAGTACCAGGTCGACGTTCGCAACATAGAGGAGTGAAACCGGTCAGGAAATTCGATTATATTTGCAGTGAACGCTCTCGCTCCTGGTTCCGTTCCCAGGTCTCTGCGCGCGGCAATCTGATTCTCAATTCTGGTGGTGACCATGCGGCGACTCTCAATTTCCCTTGCACTGTTTTTGGCATGCTCAAGCTGTTTGTATGCGGCGCCTGCCGCTCTCTTCTATCTCACCGACAGTCCCGACTCAATTCGGTCGTTTCTCGCCCACTCCCGCAAGATCGACCTCCTCGTGCCCACCTGGTATGAGGTTGACGAAAACGGCCTGGTCACCGGCGCGCCTAACCCAACCGTGCTCGATCGCGCACACAGCGAAAGCCTGCCGGTAATGCCCATTGTGGCCCTCTTCAACAAGAAGAAGTTTCACGCGCTCGCCACCAGCATTCAGGCCGAGGATCAAATGAACGAAGCCATGCTGCGCGAGGCCAAGCTGCATGGCTACGTTGGCTTCCAATTCGACCTTGAGAATGTCGATTACCTCGATCGCGACAACCTCTCGGCCCTGGTGGCGCACACGGCTGAGGCACTACATAAGGCAGGCCTGCAAATCTCCCTCGCTTCGGTGCCTAATGCGCCCGGCTATCCCGGCAAGGGCGGCTTTGCCAAGTGGATTTATACCGACTGGCGCGGCGCATACGACCTGGCCGCGCTCTCGAAATCACTCGACCTGATTTGCCTCATGACCTACGACCAGCAGACTCGATGGACTGAGCCAGGCCCCGTCGCCGGCTGGCAGTGGACCCTCGATAACCTCAACTACGCGCTGCAATTTGTGCCCAAAGAAAAGCTCTCGCTCGGCATTCCGCTCTACGGCTATCACTGGTACACGGGCGCGCCCACTGAAGATAAAGTGACCGGCGATTACAAGCCCAACGCAACCGCCGATTACATCAGCACGCCCGACGCGCTGCAGCTTGCCAACGCCTTTGGCGGCAAGCCGGAGTGGGACGCCTTCGACCACACCGAGTTCTTCTGGTTCTATCGCGACCAGATGCGCGAATGGATTTTCTACACCGACGTGCATACATTTAAGGACCGCTATCAGCTCACGCAAGACCGCGGGCTTCAAGGGTTCTGCTCGTGGGTGCTGGGATCAGAAGATCCGGGCATCTGGGATTTTCTGCCTGACCGAGTGGCGACGAAGTAGTGCACATTTTTCGCTCGTCAGACGGCAGGTCAGGTTATGAAAAAACCCGTGCCGCGCGTGGTCTTGTATTAGGGCACGAGTTTACTCGTGCCGAAAAAGTCACCAAAATGAGTGCGGGCTTTAGCCCCTGAGCATCAATACTGGCGAAAGTTGCAGTTCGACAAACACTCCAGGCAGCCGCCTACACCGCCAAAACCTTAACGTCGCAAGCCTCAAACGCGCTCACCGCTTCATCGGTAATTCCGTCATCGGTAATCAGCAAGTCAACATCTCTCAGGGAACAAATCACCGCCGGGCTCACCATACCCACCTTGCTTGAATCGGCCACCACCACCACCTCGCGCGCCTGGCGCACCATCACGCGAGACAACGCTGCTTCCTCCGGCTCAATCATCGTTGCGCCGCGTTCGGCATCCACCCCGGTCACGCTCAAAAACAGCCGGTCAAGCACAAACATGTTCAGCGTTTCAATCGCGGCCGGCCCCACCAGGCTGAAGGCTCCCGCCCAGCGCATGGTACCGCCGGTCAGAGTGGTGTCGAGTCCGGTCACCGAGCTCAACTCCATGCCGATGTTTACGGCGTTGGTCACAATGCGTATACCGCGCCGTTGCTGCAGTTGCCGCGCAATCAGAGTTGTAGTCGTCCCAGCGGCCAGCCCTATCGTCTCGTGATCTTTCACCATTGCGGCGGCGGCGTGGGCTATGCGCTGCTTCTCTGCGGCAAAGCGATCTTCGCGCACATGAAACGACGCATCAAACCGGAACGGCTCATACACCGCCTTGCCCGTCAGCATTGCGCCGCCATGGGTGCGATACACCAACCCCTGTTGCTCAAGCCGCGTAAGGTCGCGGCGAATGCTGGCAGGCGAAGCCGTCAGCTCAGCAGTCAAATCCTCTACTGAGGTTTTGCCGTGCCGCAGCAGCAGCCTCAGAATTTCTTTCGCTCGTTTATCGGTCTTTGAAGACATACTACCCGTTCACCCGCCGCTCTCGTCGCACAAGCATGGGTCCCCAGGTCTCGATTCTGAGACCTGCGATACCACGAACCAAGCTAATCATTTATTAGACGCGGTTCCCGGTCATTGTACGAGAGCCTTGCCATTCTTCGCAGCAGTTTCAAGCGCCCGCCGCAGCTTGCGCACGTCTTCTTCGCGCACCACGTAGCGCGCCAGCCCGTCGGGATGCGTACCAAAACTTACCGCATGATTCCAGTAGGTCACCGGGCTCATCATCCGTGCGCGCAGCGCAGCATGCACCTCTCGCACGCCCGCCGCCTGCACAAACTCGCGTACGTTGGTCGAGCGAATTCCTCCGGCGCCCACCAGTTCCACCCTGCCCTGCGCATTCTCAACCAGCCGCGCAATCCTGGCCGCACCGCGCAGCCCATCCGGTTCGCCGCCCGAAGTCAATATCCGGTCCGCGCCGGTTGCAACCACTTCTTCCAGCGCCTGCTCAAGATCGGCCGCCACGTCAAACGCGCGATGGAAGGTCACCTTCATGGGTCGCGCCGCCGCTACAAGCTCGCGAGTCCTCGCCACATCCACTCTTCCATCCGGCATCAGCACGCCCAGCACCACGCCGGCCGCGCCCAGTCTTCGCGCCTCAATCACGTCCTGGTGCATCACGTCGAACTCATCAGCCGTATAGCAAAAATCTCCGCCGCGGGGACGCACCATCGCAAACACATCGATCTTCACCGCCGCCAGCACCTGCCGCATCAAACCGGCGCTGGGGGTGATGCCTCCCTCGCGCAGCGCCGAGCAAAGCTCAAGCCGTTCAGCTCCACCCCGCTGCGCTGCAATCGCCGACTCCACAGAATCGACACAAATCTCAAGAATCATGATGTCCCGATTCCGTTACCTTTTTTCCGGTGCTTCATTCCAAGTTAAATAATCAGGTACGACGGTGCGAACAAAATTGTTCGCACCTCTCCCTTGCCGCCATCACACGCCGAGGCAATTCCCAATGCTGCCGGGTTTAAAAGTCGTAGTGCAGCGAGAATTGCAAGTGGCGTTCCTGCGATCGCGGTCCCTGCAACGAAACATTGCCGAAGTTTGAATCGGTAATCCCCGTGTCCGGGTTGCCGTAGCTCACAATGTTGAACGCATTGAATGCGTCAAACCGGAACCCGATAATCTCCTCCCTGAAGGTATGGAAATCTTTGAACGCAGAAAGATCGCTGTTGAGATATCCCGGCCCGCGCAAAGCCCCGTTGTGCTCAGTGCCAAACGTGTTGGTCGCCGGAACGCCAAATGCGCAGGTGCCATTATCCACTCCGGCGCTGGTGCAGGGCGTTGCCGAGGGGTCGGTGCCGAACCAGTTGGTATTGCTGCGGCCCTTCACCTTCAGCGAACGGTATTGGTTCACGCGGTTCACTCCATAACTATTCGAATTGCTCGACCCGCCGGTGATGTTCTCAGGGAAGCCCGAGTAAGCGACGATTGCCGTCGACAGCTTCCAGCCGCCCACCACTTCATCCAGCACCCGGTTCGTGTTTGAGAGAAACTGCTGCCCCCGACCCACCGGCACGGCATACACCGCAGTTGCAGACAAGTCCTGCTTCACGTCGTATCCCGCCAGCCCCATATCTGCTGCGCTGTCGTAGTAATTCTGAAACGCGCCGCCGAAGCCATTCACGTTCAATCCGTAATTGCCGAGGCTATTGGTCATCGCCTTGCCCCAGGTGTAGTTCACGGTGTATTCCAGGCCATGGCTCAGGCGCTGGCGAAGCACTGCTTGCAGCGCGTTGTAATTCATCTTGGCGCGCGACTCGGTAATCAGCAATCCGCCGCTGCCGCCAACGCCCAATGCGGAGTCGCTTCCATTCACACCAATGTACGGGCTGTTGTAAAACGGCGCCGACGTCTGATCGTTGTTCACCGTCCACTGGTTTACGTTGCCGTAATCCTCAATGTGCTGCCCGCCCTCTCCCACATAGCCCACTTGCAGCGATGCGGTCTGGGTAAGCGCGTATTCCAGAGTCAAATTCCATTCCTTCACGTAGGCCGGCTGAATGTTTTGCGGATACGCGGTGTAACCATTGTTTGAGCTGCTGTATTGCACCGAGGTATCAGACGCCGTAAAGCCTTCCTCAGCCGTGTTCGGAGTGGGCACCGAAGTAGGCGTCGGCGAACTTACTGAGAAACCCGCGGCCTGCAGAAAAGGCGCAATCGCCGTCAGCCGCTGGTTAAACGAATTGCCTTCAAAAAAGCTGCTGGCTCCAAACCCGCCGCGAACTACAAATCGATCGGTCAGTTGATAAGCAAAGCCAACATGCGGCATCCACTGATCGTAATTTGGCTGGTAACAGGCCAGGTTGCTGCAAATCCCCGA
>Ga0206821_10042_pt1 | contig 30655 bp, 20 predicted proteins | sample Alteio_BWOrgCont_85_FD_152860 | JGI IMG/M metagenome (GOLD analysis project Ga0206821, IMG submission 152860) | Enriched cells from forest soil in Barre Woods Harvard Forest LTER site, Petersham, Massachusetts, United States -... | ecosystem: Environmental > Terrestrial > Soil > Temperate forest >...
AACAATCGGTAAAAGATGGTATGCGTGTTACCAGAACCGGAGTTAAACAGGAAATGCCTGTGGGTTTTGAACTCCTTGGAAAAGCTATTAATCCATTTGGACATCCGCTTGATGCAAGTAAGACAGTAGAAATTCCAAAAGTTTCCCGCCCGATTGATATAAACCCAACAGGTATTAATACCCGTGCAAGAATTGATCAATCTTTTGAAACTGGTGTTTCACTAGTTGATATGTTAATTCCACTTGGTAAAGGACAACGTGAATTGGTAATTGGTGATAGAAAAACAGGGAAAACTAGCTTTCTATATCAAACTATATTAAGACAAGCAAGTATTGGAACAATCTGTATCTATGCTGCAATAGGAAGAAAAAAAACAGATATTAAAAAAATTGAAGCATTTTTCCAAACAGCAGCTATACAGAATAATACAGTTATTATTGCTACGAGTTCTGAAGATCCTGCAGGAATTATTTATCTTACTCCCTATGCCGCAATGACTCTCGCAGAATATTTTCGGGATGAGGGTCATGATGTTCTAATAGTTATGGATGATTTGTCAGCACATGCAAAATTTTACCGGGAAATTATGTTAATCGGAAGACGGTTCCCAGGAAGAAATGCATACCCTGCAGACATTTTTTATACACATGCCCGTTTACTTGAAAGATCCGGAAACTTTATTTTACCAAATGGCAGTATCCATTCGATAACTTGTCTTCCAGTAGTTGAGTCAGTTGAAGGTGACATTGCGGGGTTTATTCAAACTAATCTTATGTCTATGACTGACGGTCATATTTACTTTGATGTAGATATGTTTGGTAAAGGCAACAGGCCTGCAATTAACCCGTTTCTATCGGTAAGTCGTGTTGGAAGACAAACACAAAATCCTCTTAGATTAAGTCTTAACAGAGAGCTTATTAGTTTTTTAACACTTCATAAGAAGCTTGAGAGTTTTAGTCATTTCGGATCTGAAGCAGGGGCAGATGTCAAAAGAACTCTATCCGTCGGAGAAAGAATCAATGGATTTTTTACTCAAAATGCAACAGAAGTTAAAAGTTTGGATTTACAACTGATTATTTTTTGTCTTATATGGACCGATTACTGGCAAGATATGACAAAGATGGAAAAGGACATAGAAGTTATTAATGATACATATAAAAACAGTATAGAAGCACAATCACTTGTAAAAGAATTAATTGATAATGTGCAAAATCTAAATGACTTACTTTTGAAGGTAAGAAAACAGCAGGATAAAATACTTAATACATTCAGGTTACAAATAGTAACAGTTACAAATATATAATGGTTGGTATAGGGAATTTCGGATAGTAATATAGGATCTTATTCACTAACCTATTTAAAAAAATACAATGAATTACCTTAAAAATATTATTACACAGATGGAAGATTTAAGCGGCATCAAAGATATCGTTGGTGCATCGGAAGAAATAGCTAGTATGAAAATGAGAGGTATTAGAAATAAAGTCTTGCAAAGTCGTGACCTAAATAAAGATCTTACAGAAATTTATCGGGAAGTTTCAGTTACTTATAAAAATCAAATTATCAATTTGATTCAGGAAAAAAAACTTTCCGATAAACTTACTCCTACTGATGTGAACAAACTTTCACTAAAGTCTGGAAATGGTAAATTTGCCTGCGTTTACCTTTCTGCAAATTCCGGATTATTCAGTAATATCCTTGAACAAACATATAGAGAATTTATTGTATATCTTGAAGGACATAAAGAAGCTATACCAGTAATTATCGGAGAGTTTGGCAAAAAGCTTTTTACTAATAATTTCCCTGACAGAAATTTTGTATTTTACCCTCTTGGTGAAGGTAATGCCACAGAAGATTCGTTGCAAAAAATTATACGAGAACTTTCTGAATACACTAATGTAATAATTTACTATGCACGATTTAAAAGTATGGCAGAACAAACAACGACAGTTCTTGATGTATCATCTTCAAATGACACCACACAATTGCATGATGAAATACCTATTTCGCATTACCTTTTTGAGCCATCACTCGAGAAGATACTTGCATTTTTCGAATCCGAAATTTTTGCAGGTATAATCCAGCAAACTATTACGGAATCAGATCTAGCCCGTTATGCCTCTCGTATAACAACACTTGATTTAGCACGTGAAAATATCAATATGCAGCTTAAAATAGCATCATTAGAGAAACGATTTGCAATCCATAGAATAATGAATAAAAAACAAAATGAAGCAATTACTGGAATATCCTTATGGAAAATAACGTAAGTATTCGATAGTATTTATTAGTTATAAAAAAAATATATGAGCTTAGTTACCGGTAAAGTAATATCAGTAAAAGGTCAAGTTGTAGAGGTTACATTCTCAGGAGATAAACCGAATGTTCATGACGTGTTGGTTTTAGATAATAATCCTTTAGTTAAAATGGAAGTATATACTTCTGCAGGACCTGACAGTTATTTTTGTCTGCTCCTGACAGATGGGCAAAATATTGCCCGCGGTAACGGGATTATTAATACATTAAAACCAGTTACAATACCTGTTGGTCGTGAACTTTTAGGAAGAGTTATAGACCTGTTCGGGAATCCCCGTGATAAAGGCTCTCAAATTCAAACCAAAGAACATTGGCCAATTTACCGCAGTGCACCTACATATTCTGATGTAACAATTCCTAAGGAAATTCTTGTAACAGGAATTAAAGGAATTGATCTTTTTTGTCCGTTGCTCAAAGGAGGTAAAATCGGATTATTTGGAGGTGCAGGAGTTGGAAAAACAATACTTCTTACTGAAGTTATTCATAATATTATTCAAATGTCACCTCGCACTGGTGCACAGGATACACTCTCTGTATTTGCCGGTATCGGAGAACGTACCCGTGAAGGGCAGGAACTCGTAGAAACACTAGCTTCTGGTGGAGTTCTTCCGTATGTAAGTTTGATTTTCGGTCATATGGGAGAAAACCCAACGCTTCGCTTTTTAAGTGGTGCAACTGCAATTACAGTTGCAGAATATTTCCGGGATGTGTTAAAAAAAGATGTATTGTTTTTCGCAGACAACGTCTTTAGACTTGCACAAGCCGGCAATGAACTCTCACTTCTTATGAACTCGATCCCTTCAGAAGATAGTTATCAGGCAACTCTAAGCTCAGAAATGGCAACTTTTCATGAGCGGCTGACCTCAACAACAGCAAATATCATTACAAGTATTGAAGCAATTTATATCCCCAATGATGATATTCTTGATCAAGGAGTTCAATCAATACTTCCTTATCTTGACTCAACAATAATACTCTCACGTGATATTTATCAGGAGGGACGGCTTCCTGCAATTGACTTTATTGCATCCAACTCGTCGGCACTTGCACCTGAGTTTGTAACTAATGACCACTATAAAACGGCCCTTCATGCACAAAGTGTCTTTAAAAAAGCTGTATCACTTGAAAGAATAGTTTCATTAATAGGAGAAGCTGAATTAAATACTGCAGATCAGGTTTTATATAAACGGGCAAAAATTCTTCGTGCATATTTTACCCAGAGTTTCTTCACTGTTGAAAAACAAACTGGACGTAGCGGAAAATTTGTACCTGTGGAAACAACAGTTAAAGATACGAAAGACATTTTAAATGGTGTATATGACCAAATTTCTGAAAATAAATTTATGTTTATCGGAGAAGCAAAAGAAGCAACTGTATAAGATATTATAATATGGATCCAATAAACCAACAACCGCAGCAAATACCTACACAGACAGTACAGAAGACACCATCTGTTTCAGCTGACAAAATTCATCTTCTTGTTAGAAATAGAACATCCTTACTATTTGATGACGATGTTAAATCGATTACCTCAAAAAATGATACCGGCATTTTTGATGTGCTACCTGAACATGCAAATTTTATTTCAATTATTTCCAGTCCATTAATAATAGGAAAACTTGATGGGAAAAAAAAGGAAATTACATTTGATAATGGTATTCTTAAAGTTAAAGATAATGCAGTATTCTGTTATATAGATTTACTGTCTAAAAAACCACTAGTGAAATCAACAGTAATTCCAACCGGTGCGCAACCAATTAAATAACATAGAGGGACTTAATTTTTACGTTCTTCTTCAAGGTATACGTGGATTTCATCTACCTTCTGCCAATCAAAAATTTCCTCACCATTAAAGATAATCTTTCTTTCTCTCTCTGCTGCAGCCACATTTTCTGAAGCATGAATTAAATTATATTGTTGACTCATGGCAAAATCACCACGAATTGTACCTGGGGCGGCCTCCCGTGCTTTTGTAATACCGATCATAGTACGTACAGTTGATACAACATCAATGCCTTCCCAAAGCATTGCAATAATAGGATATGATTTCATATACGATTTTAAACTCGGGAAAAATGGCTTATCTTTATGATGTGCATACCATTCATCTAGTATTGCATCTGTTAATGAAATCATTTTTATTGAAGCTAACTTAAGACCTTTCCTTTCAAAACGTGATACAATTTCACCAATCAGCCCTCGCTGCATACCATCCGGTTTAATAAGTACAACTGTTTGTTCCATAATAAAAATAACAAAAATAGGAAAAAATATCTTCCAAATCCTAATCGACTATATTAGAATTTTAGCAATCCTTCTAACTTCTGTCCATCAGGAAAATTCCCTATAACAGCTAAATTTAAAGTCTGTTCCTTGAAGAACTCTTTACCTACTGCTTCGAGTTCTTCTTTGGTAACCTTATCAATCTGATCAATGACATCGTTAGGATTTTCGATTTTATCCTCAAGTAACTCCTGATGAGCATAAAATCCTGAAACTGACCGACTATCTTCAAGATCCAACACTAAATGTCCTTTGAGAAACTCTTTTGCACGGGTAACTTCCTCATCAGTCAAATGCATAGCACCTTTGGCTACTTTTGCATATTCGGCTATCATAACTTCAACTGCTTCAATTACTCTATTGGGATCTATGCCAGCTGTTGAGACAAGTGTACCAGCATCCGCATATTCATCAGAACTTGAACGAACATAATACGCAAGTCCCCGCTTTTCCCGAACTTCATGGAATAATCGTGAAGACATTCCTCCTCCCAAAATTGCTGAGAGTACTGACAATGGATATCGCTTTGGAGAACTTATTGGGATAGTTCTTATACCTAAAGCTATATGGATTTGCTCAGTCTGTTTTTGTTTAACCAAAACTGCTGATGTATCCTGCTTTTCTTGTATGGGTTCAAACGTTTTTGTTCTAAACTGTTTCATTGGACTGAAGTATTTATCAACTAATGAGTAAGCCTTTTCAGATTCAATACCACCTGCAACAACTACTGTTACATTTGAAGCACTATACAATTCTCCAAGATATGTCAAAAAATCTGCCCTTGTAATACTTCTTATAATATCCTTGTCGCCTGCAATATCCCAACCCATCGGTGTATCGCCATACAATAGTTGTTCATATATATCACCAATTTTTCGTGCAGGCATATCTTCATACAAATTTATTTCTTCAATAATCACACCTTTTTCCTTCTCAATTTCATCTGGATCAAATTTAGAATTCAATAGCATATCAGATAAAACATCTATCGAAGTTTCCATTTTATTTTTTGCTGACTTGATATAATATCCTGTAGTCTCTTTACCGGTAAAAGCGTTGAATTCGCCACCCATTCCATCAATTAGACTTGATATATCTAAAGCGGTAGGACGATTATTTGTCCCTTTAAATGCCATGTGCTCGAGAAAATGAGAAATACCACTATTCTTCCGGTTTTCATATCGACTTCCTGCACCAGCCATGACAAGTACTGTGACACTTTCAAACGAAGGCATAGGTATGGTGATGACTCGAAGACCATTTGCAAGTACTTTCCGGTTATACGTCATAAGAGTTATATTCTAGCATGTTACAGAATTTTTTCCAAGGAGGAGGTTATTTCAGCAGTTACATTTTATTGCCCACCGACATTACTTAATTCCCTAAGAAATAAATTGTAGTCAAATTCATTTACATTACCATCGTCATTTAGATCAGCTTCCAACTTTTGGGCTGGTGTACAACTAACTGCCGGTAATAAATCACTGTAACAACCCATTAAAATGTTGTAATCAAGAATATTGATTTGATTATCTCCATTGATATCACCAACAACCAACGATAAGTACGGCAAGCTAGTTACCTGCCCTTGTGTAATATTTTGAATGCCGGGCACCAAACCTCTGAGATACTGAGGTGTTTGAATTTTAATTGTATAAAGTCCAGTCGCAAGTGTACCGAGATCGATATTTCCGTCAAACTTTCCTGTTGTACTGTTATAATTTACAGACCCAGTTTGAACTGCAACTTGCTGATTTTGAGAATTAAATACAGTCATAGTAATTGTTCTTTGCGGATGAAGCGGATTCATATTCCCATCAGAATTCGGATTTGCACTATCACCCGCTGTACCAATTCCCTGTAGTCCCAGGTTTACAGCAACTGTTGTATCCCCTGGGACCGGAGTAGTTGTAGGCATATTATATGGAACAGAAGATGGCACAGCGGTTGGTGCATAAGACAGAATTGAAGATATCATTGCTGTCGGAACTGGTGTGTCGGTTGGTACATAATAAACTGAGGGTACTGCAGTTGGAGTCGGCGTATTGGTGGGTGAATTGTAAACAGGTTTATTAGTGGGTGTAGGTGTAGGAATCGGAGTTGAAGTCGGTTGTTGATATACTGGAATTGATGTTGGGGCAACGGTTGCAGGAGGATAAATTGGACTACTGAAATAGCCTGAAGAATAATACATATCATCGACATAAAATTCCTGCCCATTATAACCTGGATCCTGCACTACGTAATATACTAATCGTGTTCCGTTTGATCCCATCGTTGTCGTATTAGATACAAATTGCCAATTTGTATTTAAGTATACCGGATTACCATAGGTAGTTTTTATGAGATATGAGCCATTCCACTCTTGAAGTGCGACATAAACCTTTGCACCCGTATTTGATGCTCCTCTTACATAAGCATAACCACTATAAGTCTGTCCATGTTGCGGATTTGGGTATGCATTTGATGAAGTTATATCATAAAAACTTCCGCCGTTTGAAACCACTTTACACGATGCATTTCCTGAATGAACCGGATTGGAAACTGTTGATATCCATGCCTGATATCCTGAAAAACCAGATGTTCCGGATTCACAACCGGGATTAGTTATATAATTGCCAGCTGAAGCATTGCTTGATGAATTCTGCTTCTGTAAAGAAAAGTTTACTGTGAAAAAAAGGCCACCGAGTAATATAACCATTGCCAAGACGGATAATTTTGTAGCCGTTGAAAATTTATGAATCAGCAAAAACTGCATATATATAGCTCTCTTTAAAAGAGCCCCTCTTACTTAGTAGATCAGATACGATAATGCTTTGTCAAGCTACATCCTTTCAGGAGACGATATACCCAGAAGTTCTAAACCATATTTAAGTGTATAACCCGTTCGCTCTGTTATAAATAAACGGAAATCTCTATCTGTATCTGCGGATTTTAGAATCTTAAACTTTTGATAAAACAAATTAAAAGATTGTGCGAGTTCAAATAAATAGGTACATAAAACATTTGGAGCATATTTTACTGCTGATTCTTCAACAATTTCAGAAAAACGTGCAAGGTTTCTAAGTACAATTCTTTCTTCTGCCTGTAAATTATGATTACCAACCATAGTTATTTTCTTGACAGACTCTTCTATTCCTTTTTGCAAAACACTTTGTGTTCTCGCATATGTATATTGCAAATAAGGTCCGGAATTACCTTCAAAACTAATTGATTCATCCAGATCAAAAACTATATCTTTCCCAACAGATGAACGTAAAAATGCATATTTTACAGCAGCCATTCCTACCATTTCCGCTATGTTTTCCTTGTTATGAATGGTATTACTAACTAAGGGACGTACTTTCCGTTTTGCTTCATCAAGCAACCAATTAACAGTAATTACATTTCCTGACCGGCTAGACATTTTCCCCTGAGGCAAGCGAACCATACCATGTAATAACGGAATTGTTTTTTTACCAAGTTCCGGATCAACTTTTTTTAGAGCAGCCAGTAAAACACTGAAATACCCTGCAATTTCAGAGGCAGTGACAATAAATGATAAATCATAGGTAAACTCTTCATACTTCCACGGTGCAAGCCCTAATTCTTTCGCTTCATACGTTGGTAATCCAAGTTTGTTAATAAAAACTCTGTTATGTAAGCCGTAAGATTCACCTGGAAAAATAACAGCTCCTTCACTTTCTATAAATACTCCGCTTTTAATATTTTCTTTAACTATTTTGTAACCCCTTTCGCCGGCAATACTTTCAGGATAATAACCATCGAATTTTGTTCCTAAACGTTTATATAGATTCTCAAAATTTTCCAAACTCCAATCTTTTCCTGCCTCATAAATTTCTTTCACTTTTTTGTATAGTTTTTCTTTATCAGCGTGTAAATATTTTTTATAATCGATTTGAGGAATCCAGTCCTCTTTCTTTTTGAGATATTCCTGACCGCTCATATAAACAAGATAATTTATATCTTTTATTTCATCAGCTATATTTGTATCCTGTATATATTGATTTGATCCTAGCGCATAACCTTCACCCAAATAAGTAATTCGACCTGTTAATGACCTTTTTTTCAATTCCTGAAGCGTTAAATTGTCTTCATCCATTTTCTGCATTATCCCCCATACCGATTTCGCTACGTGCATCCCTACATCACCGTAATAATCAACACGCTTAACAACTGCTCCATTTGCTTCAAAAATTCTGCATAAAGATTCACCAATAATATTACTGTAAAGATGTCCTATATGAAGTTCTTTAAATGGATTCGGATCCGTATATTCAACTATTATTTTTTTATCATAAAACGATCTTTTTACTAATACTTTCTTTTCTTTATTTGTATGAAGAAACTTAATTGCGTCAATTAATTTTTCTTTACTAACCCAAAAATTAATAAAACCAGGCTTGGCAACGTGAATCTCGTTGAACAGTTTCAGTTCTCTGTTTTTATTTCCTAAAAATTCTACTATCTTTTCTGCGAACTCCATTGGCGAACGATACGCATCAGTCTTTGTAAACGCAGCTAGAGCTATATTTGTTGCATAATCGCCATGTTTGGGATCTGATGGATACTCAACAGTCGGTATAATATCAATACCGAATTCATTCAAAGCCTGTAAAAGCAGTTGTGTTATCTGATGTTTTATTTGCATATAGATTAAATTTTAATGTAAATTTTTTCCTATTAATTATACATCACTATACTTTACAAATCCTGATGAAATTATAATGTATGGCAATTATGACTCTTGCAATTCTTTAAAAATCCTGATACTTTAGTAGTACGCATGAAAATACTCATAATTGATGATGATCAACTAACTTCAACAACCTGGGCTATGGGTTTAAAAAGTGCTGGTTTTGATGTCATTAATGCAACAAATGGGCAAGATGGTATTAACCAAGCAAAAGCACAAAAACCTAATCTAATCCTTCTTGATCAAATAATGCCTGATATGCTTGGTAACGAAGTACTCACTACCCTAAAACAGGATCCTGAAACTTCACCGATTCCTGTAATGTTAATCTCAAATTATAATGAAAACCAAATGATGAAAGATGCAATTGCACAAGGAGCTGTAGATTACATATTAAAATACCAAATTGAAACTAAGGACCTAGTCGATAAAGTGAAAACCCTGCTAAGTCAATTAGATAAAACTCCTGATGCTTCATCAACATCAAACCCTGAAACTCCAGCGTCCGCAGATACGCCCGGTGATAATAACAACACCGGTTCCGCGTAATATTTGACATGTCTCAAAATAATGTACTCAAAATCACAGAATAATACTACGAATATTTTCTGTGTTAGATTATGCTAAGTACGTGTAACAAATTTAAAATGTTGTAAATCGTACGTTTAATAAGCTTTGTATACGTTACTATTTGGGATTAGCTACTATGAGCGATTCTGTCCAGTTGTATCAAAAACTGCTTACTGATGCAATTCATAAACAAATGACCATACTTGGCCCTCAAATTACGCTCTTAAAAGTTCGTAATGTCACAGGTCTTACAGTCACCGACGACGGGACAGTTGCAACCTTATATGGCAATCCAGAAGTAGTAGTTACCCGTTTTCTTGAAGAATTTAGAGAGCTCTCTTCCCCATTAGTAAAAAAAACAATGCAGCCGCTCCTAAGTGCTATTGGACCATCAATAACCCAGACAACTACACCTAATGAAAATAAACAGGTAGTTCAACCTGTAAAATAAATATTCGATTTTATATTGCATTTCCTATAAAGTGATTTTGCATTATTAAAATCAATAAATTTTAATATGCTAATAATTATTTCTGTCGTAGCTATTGCAGCAACAATCGTATTCGGAGTAATCGCGATAATTTATTCTATTCGTGAAGAAAAAGCCATTCAGAAACTGGTTGAGAATGAATTAAAACAAAAACAGCGGTTATTTGAAATTACAATGATGAAGGAAATTCAAGACCGTATAGGTTATTCATTGGAAATCGGTGAAATTGTTGATGTAATTGTCGGTAGTCTTGATGCACTTTTACAGTATTCTACAGTGTCTGCACTTATATTAGAAGACAACCTCTTAAAATTTACGACCCATGTGAAAGATCCTGTCAGCAGACAATATATAGAAGGTATTAAAGCATCAATGCTTCAGTCATACGCAGTAATCGAAATAACAAATATACCAATGCGGGATGAGGGAAGTATTCTAGGAGTTGCACTAGATGATCTTAATCATGCTAAACCTCTTTCATATTTTAATTTACCAATAATAGTAAATGAGAGAGTTATGAGCATATTAAATGTGTCCTCTATGAAACAGAATAATTTTACTGAAGCTGAAATGACAACTCTCTATAAAATAGCTTCACAAGCATCAGAAGCACTTTCCCGTCTAGAAAACATATTGACTGTTGAAAAAGGGAAACTAATGGCAATGATCGGAAGTCTCGCTGATGGACTTTTTATGGTTGATGTTAACGGACAATTGACAATTATAAACAATGCAGCAAAAGATTTTCTAGGAATTCTTAAAGATAATCCTTCGACTATTGATCTATTAAGCGCACTCCCAAACAGTTATGACTTTTCAAGCAAAATCCAGCGAGCGATAAATCACAAACGAGTAATTGAAGAAAAAGAAATAACAATAGATCAGAAAATATTCCAAATTTTCATTACCCCCGTTTTTGATGTAAGTATAACAACTGAAAAAAAAGTAATCGGTGTATCAGTACTTCTACATGACATAACGCTTGAAAAGTCAGTAGCAAAAATGAAAGAAGACTTTACCAATGTTATGGTTCACGAATTAAGAAGTCCGTTAACAGCAATCAAAGCCAGTACAGAACTTATACTTAACCCACCCGGTCCCCTAGCAGAAGAAGAGAAAAGCAAAATTCTAAGTCTAATATCTCAACAATCACGTAAAATGCTAGATGAGGTTGCATTAATTCTTGATGCTGCAAAATTAGAAGCAGGGCTTTTTACAATTCAAAAAATCCCTGGAGATCTGAAACAATTAATTACCGAACGTGTACAAATTTTTCAACCTGCAGTTCATGAGAAATTTATAAAACTAATTGTTGATATTGACCCATCACTTCCTAAGTTTAATTTTGATCCAATCCATATCGGTCAGGTTATCAATAATCTCGTATCAAACAGTTTAAAATTCACATCCTCAGGAGGGACTATTAAAATCAGCGCCAAACCGGCAATTGGCAGTGTAATTTTGTCGGTTTCCGATACAGGTTCTGGCATACCTAAAGAAAAACAACATTTACTTTTTTCTAAATTTACCCAAATAAGCGGAGCGGAACACGGCAGCGTCGGGACAGGTCTTGGACTCTATATCGTCAAAGGAGTTATTGAAGCTCATGGAGGGACAGTGAATCTTGATTCTGAAGAAGGACGAGGAACAACAATAACATTAACTATCCCCCTCGATAATGCTAAAAAAGTAACTTCTGATCAACATCCTGTCCTCCTTCAGGATGCTAAAACCCAACGGGTAGTAAATTGAAATGATAGAATTACTCCATGATTAATCTTAATAAAACGCAAAAAGGTAGTTTACTTCTATTATTATCAGCACTTATTTATAGTTTCATGCCTGTATTAATACGGTTTTTGGGGTATCATGGAATCCCCCCAATTTCACAAGTTGCTCTCAGATATATATTTGCATTTATAAGTGCTTTGGTATACTTCATCTTTGTTGCAAAAGCAAAATTTTATATTCCTAAAAAACATATTATTCTTCTGTTATATGCCGCCATAGTAGGCTATGGTTTAACAACCGTCTTTTATACAATAAGTATTCTTAATACACTCGTGAGTACAGCACTTTTTATTATGTATCTTTATGCTATCATTACCCCTGTTTTAGGATTTTTCATTCTTAAAGACAAACTGAATAGATATAATAGTATTTCTCTCATTCTAAGTTTTATTGCCCTTGTTCTTCTATTCCAGCCCACTTCGGTTGGCACATGGCGAACAGGAAGCTTTTTTGCATTATTATCAGCAATTGCTACTGCGACATATCTTATTGCGCGGAAAAAACTCCATACATATCGTGCAAGTTACCTAATGGTAATTAACACTTTTTTTGGTATGCTTTCAGTTGGTCTATTGAGTATTTTTTTAGAACCGAATTTTTATTTACATGGAGGAATATTTCAAATATCTTTCAACACATGGATTGTAACGATACTGTTTGGAATTGGAAATTTCATGGCTTGGCTTTTAATGACAAAAGGGTTTGAATATTTTCATGCAGCATCGGCGAGTATAATATTACTCTCAGAATTAGTTTTCGGAGTTTTATTTGCCTATCTTATTTTCCATGAAGTTCCACCAACAGCAACTTTCCTTGGTGGAATACTAATCATAGCTGCATCTACAATTGTCATTTTTAAAGGAGAAATGTAGAGAATATCCTGGTTTTTAAATTAAATAAGAATATTTTCCAATTGCATTTCGCAACTGCCCTTTAGAGCCCGTAAATTGCTTACTGAGAGCAAGTAAATAAAAAATAGTATAGAGGGATGAGTTTTTATTTTATATAACAAAATTTAAAATCTTGCCTGGTACCAAAATTACTTTCTTAACGGCTCCGGTTAAAAATTTCGAAACATGTTCATCTCTACGAGCCATTTCTTCTAGTATCTCTTGATTTCCTTTATCAGTAACAGAAATTGTCAAGGTCGCTCGTAATTTACCATTTACTTGTACTGCAATAGTCACTGAATCTTTTTTCAAATACTTTTCACTATAAGTTGGCCATTCGCTTGTATGTATCGACACAAATGTCTCCTTCGCTTGTTTATTCTTTTTGCTATAAAATTCCTGCCATATTTCTTCTGTCATATAGGGTGCAAATGGTGCAAGCAATTTCAAATAAACTTCCTTTTCTTCATCGATCAAACCAGATTGTTTTGCAAGATAATTATAAAATGTCATAAGTTTTGCAATTGCAGTGTTAAATCGCAAATTTTCCATATCTTCAGTAACCCCCTTGATAGTCTCATGCATTAAACGTATTCGGTCTTCGGAATTTGTTTTATCACTATTTTTAACAGTTTGTTCATGAAGTAATCTCCATACTCTTTTAAGAAATCTACTCATACCATCAATACCTGAATCTCTGAAATCTCCGCCCTGATTAAAAGGTCCAAGAAAAAGTAAATATGTACGTAAAGTATCCGCTCCGTATTTCCTGATATAATCATCTGGATTAATGACATTACCTTTACTTTTACTCATTTTAGAGCCATCTTTAATAATAAGGCCGTGTGCATAAAATCGTGAAAATGGCTCCTCGAATGCAACATAACCCATATCTTTAAGCGCCATTGTTACAAATCTTGCATATAACAGGTGTAATACTGAATGCTCTGCCCCCCCAATATAACTGGTAACGGGAAGCCATGCTATTCTTTTCTCAGCTTTAAGCATCTCACCGTCAATATGAATTTCATTTGATTTATTTTTCTTCTTACTATGCATTAATACCTGATCTGCCTTATCTCTCGGCATTGGAAATGGGAGATCTTTTAAATCGGTTGCAAGATATCGCAGGAAATACCAACTAGAATCAAGAAATGTATCTGAAACATCTGTTTCACGTATTGCTTTACCACCACAATGCGGACATGTCACATCATAAAATTCAGGATGGTTTGCCAATGGTGCCTTGCCGGTACCTAATGGTTTAAAGTTCTTGATGTAGGGTAACTTCACGGGTAATTCATCTTCGGGAACTGGATACCACCCCAGATTATGCATTTCGATTTCAGGGAACTCATCAAGTATCTCAGGAAAATCATAATTACCGGCATGCGAATTAAAATGTCCACGATTTTTACATGTTTTAACTAAAGGATGTAAAGGTTCATACGATTTTGTAACAGATTGAGGAATATATGGATCATTACCGGAGATATAGATGACAGTCTTATCAATTAGATGTTCTATGTTATTAATATCATTATTAGCTTTATTGAAGGTTTGTATGACTTCTTTTGCTCGTGGATATTGGCGTAAAGTATCCCAATTCTTCTTTGATTGTTCTTTACCGGTTGGAGCAACAAGAATTAATTTATTAACATATAAATTACTTTTTCTGATAAACTCTATAGCTGTTGGAGCACCCATACTATGAGCAACAATTGTTAACTTGTCATTTTTTGTAATATTCAGTTTTTTTAATGCACCAATCCATTCAGCAATCGTTGGAGTTTTAGAATTAGGTAAATCCGGAATTATAACTTCATAACCTTTTTGTTCTACTGCTAATTTAAACCACGGAAACCAATTATCCTTACTGTTTGCCCCAATCCCATGAATAACCAAAACTTTAGGTTTTCGTTTTGAACATTCCAAACAATAAATCATTGGAATTGGAGGTCCCCAATACCGTTGTCTTGAAATTAACCAATCACGCAAATGATAGGTCACTTCCCGTTTACCATATCCTTCTTTTTCAATATAATCCATTATTTTTTTAGTTGCTTTATGGATATCCAAATCATTTAAAAAACCTGAATTTATCATTGTTCCCTCATCCTCCTGGACCTGTTCAATTTTTGTAATCGGAGACGAATCTCCATCTTTCCCAACTACCACTCTAATAATTTCCAGACCAAATTTAGTAGCAAATTCAAAATCGCGTTTATCATGTCCAGGAACACCAACTAAAGCTCCAGTCCCAAATCCACCAAGTACAAAATCAGATATCCAAATCGGCATTTGATATCCAGTCAAAGGATTACTTGCATATAATCCTGTGAAAACACCGGATTTTTCCTTTCCCTCCGCTTGACGATCAATTTCTGATTTACTTTTAGCACTTACAACATATGCTCTTATTTTCTTTGCTATTTGAGGACTAATAGTGATCTTTCCCTCTAATATTTTAGAAACTAGGTTGTGTTCTGGAGCTAACGCAATAAAAGTTGCGCCAAAATTCGTATCAGGTCGTGTTGTAAAAATTGTAACATTCTCTGATATCCCGTCTATTTTATATGTAATATTAATACCTTCTTTTTTCCCAATCCAATTTCTTTGTGCAAGTTTTACTTTTTCAGTCCATTGCAAGTCTTTTATATTTTCCAATAAACGCTCAGCATACTGCGTAATTTTGAAGAACCATTGCTCAAGATCGCGTTTTTCGACGAGACTACCACACCTTTCACACTGACCATCGATTACTTGCTCGTCTGATAAAACGGTCTTACACGATGGGCAAAAATTAACCGGAGAGTTTTTCTTATAAGCTAGTCCTGATTTAAAAAGTTGTACAAATATCCATTGGGTCCAACGGTAATATTCAGGATCATAAGTCTCTAATTTATTTTTCCAGGCGAAAGCATTACCAGTTTCATGTAATTGACGGTAGAAATTTTTTTCCGTCCTCTCTGCATGTTCTACAGGATGTGAATTAGTCTTGATTGCATGGTTTTCAGAATGGATTCCAAAACCATCAAGACCTATCGGTGTAAAGACACTATATCCTAACATACGTTTATAACGTCCAAAAGCATCTATACCTCCGGATGTGTAACTGAAACCAACATGAAGTCCCTCTGCAGATGGATATGGAAACATCATCAAGTTATAAAATGGCTGTTTGTTTTTTACCAGCTTTAGTTGAGTTGAATCTTTTGAAACTAAGGATATATTAGCCTCATTAGACTTCTGATTAGAGGTAGTCAATTTATTAGCAGAATCCAGATCAGGCTGATAGGTGCCTTCTTTCTCCCATTTAGCTTGCCATTTCGGCTCAATCGTTGATGGTTCGTAGTTATTTTTTTGTGTTTTTTTATTTATAACTTTATTCGTGCTCATTCTTTGAAGTATAGCACACTCCTATAAAGAGAAAAAGTCTAATTTTATGTTTACTAATCCTTCTAAAATAGTTAAGAATTATACCCTGTAATTATTTTACATCCCTAAGCCTAATTTGTTTTGATGATTAATTGATATATTATTATATATTTAATTACGCTTGAGAATATAGTTTATTTTTTAAGGTAATAACAAATCTTTATATAAATATAAATATTTAATCCTGTAGCATAATTTCCGACTTTGATATTTCTTGTAAAAGAATAAACCAAATATAATATAAAAATTATACTAAAACAATTCTTTAATATATATAGTATCCGTAACTGTTAAAATTATTTATAGAACATTGTCTTTTTTAATAAAATCAACTACCATGAAGGAGTGATGAGACAGTATTACAAAAATAGAAACTTTAAAGAAAAATATTTAAATAAAGGAATACTAGAAATAAAATATAAAAAAATTCGTTTATATTTATCATTAATACTTTATGTTATTTTACTAACTACTTCATCGTTGCAAATATCATTTATATTTTTTCAATTTATCCCATTAGCATTTGCAGACGAGATAACCAATGGTAATTATTCAATTGATATAGGAACTGTTGATACAAATCCCCAACCAAGTGTCAAACCTGTTCATCAAGTTTTGGGAACACAATCACCAAAACCGGAATTCACCACAGGACCAGATTATACTCTCAATACATCAAACGATTCGTTTACAATAACACTTTTACAAAACTCCATTGATTATGGAATTCTATCATCCACAAATCCTGTAATAAGAAACTCATCATTTTCATTTTCTGATTCTCAATTCGGTTCTCAGGTGTTTACTTATGAAAATATGCCCCTTCAATCTGCGAAAAAAGATATTATCCAAAATACAAGTTGTGACAATGGAGATTGTACTCCATCACTTGCTGCAGCATGGGATGATACACTAACGTACGGTTTTGGGTATCGATGTGACAGCAAAGAAGTTTTTCTTTGCGATGAACAATTTACCAATTCAGACTATTATAAACCATATCCTAATGACTCAATAAACGAAGAACCTGAGCCTATTACAAGCGATTACAGAAAAAATGATTCAGCTAATGCAACAATTACTTATAAAGTCAATATCTCAGGCACACAAAAACCGGTATCATACAATAATACAATAGTCTATTTAGCAATACCAAATTTTTAATAGATACATATATATTTTGGAATGAAAATACTTCGAATATTAACAAAATTACTATTTATACTAACTCTATTGATATCTATTCAAATGTATTCTGCAAAAATTGTTTTTGCGAGTAGTTTATCACTTAAAATCTCTCCCACTCTTTTTAAGATAGAGGCAAAACCCCCCGCAGATGTGTGGGCACCATTTATTTTAGAAAACCAGAGCAATCAACCAGTTAATCTCACTATTGGATATAAGGCATTTGATCCTCAAGCGTCTCAAAATGGAACTGTTGCGTTTTTAAAAAATGGACAACAGATTTCTGGATTGGATAAAAAAATATTTGATAAAATCCAAGTAGTTAATACAAATAATATTTCACTATCCTCTATATCCTTAGGTCCAAAACAATCTCTTCCATTACGATTACATATTGTACTTCCGAATAATGAACCTAGTAGTGACTATTATTTTTCCCTACTATTTTTGGAAAACCCAAATATAACAGATCAAAATATATCAATTAACCCCATTAGTAATCAAAGTGCCTACTCTTCACTTTTACTTGGAATAGGTGCAAATATACTATTGGCCGTTGGTGACAAAGAAGTACCGCAAGCATCTATTAATGATTTCTCCGTACCATATTTTCTTGAAGCAGGGCCAGTACCATTTACCTTAACAGTATTTAATAGTGGATCACACTTTATAACTCCAGAAGGTTTCATATTTATAAAAAACATGTTCGGTCAAACAATCGGCAAAATTAAAATACCTTCAACAGTTATTTTATCAGGAACGGGTCGGACAATAACAAACTATATCTTATCTAATGAAAATGTATTAACAACTCAAAATGAAAATCAAAATCAAAGTTTACAAATTATCTGGCCTGAGTATTTTCTTTTAGGATTGTATACAGCTACACTTACTCTTTCACTTTCAGCTGATGGGCCAACATATACTAGAAGTATTCATTTTCTGGTATTTCCTATAAATATTATACTTGGTATTCTAATTATATTAGCCATACTTATATATATCTATAAAAGAATAAAAAACAAAAATAAATTAATATAATATATCAATTGCATACAATATGCTACAATTTATAACAACATCCTCGATAGAATACATGAATATTCGTACCATATTACTACAATAACACTCTCAAAACGCAAATAAAGGGCATTAGAAAGAACTACATGCGTAGATTTAGCGTTTAGATTGACATATCAATGTAAATAATAATTGTCAATATCGGGTACAGACTGCCAATATGACACTTTACTCACTGCTATGAAAGTAAAAATAATTCCAGAAAATAAAAATTCCTGGCTAAATCCACAATTAATCACAAATTGATACATAAAGTACAGATAATTAAAAAAAATAGACCGTAATACAATTAATTATGAGTAGAAATATAATTGTAACCCTAATTAGTTAAAATAAAATAAAAAACACTTACAGTATGGACGAATTAGTATATAAATACTGTTATTAAATAAACTCAAAAAAAACAGATCAGCTTTTGAAATAAAGTACCTATTACCATACACGACTAATTGAATAAGTTAAAATGTTGTAAATTCAAAAATATATATTAGCAAATATATAACGATAACTGCCAAATATTGGCTATAATATATCAAACTATAAACATATATAGTATAATTTGTTGTAGTAAGATAGTTCGGTAATTAAATATAAGTTCTTATTATTTACCGATTTAGCTATCGGTATTTATTACTATATGCTTTTAAAGTATTCCGTAATGGTTTTTTATTGATTTATGACTTTTCACCAGTTAAATCACGTGTATTTTAATGCAACTATATTTATTAATAAGATTTAGCCTTAAAATTATCTACGCCAATATAAATTATATTACCAATACCAAAATCTATATCTCCTACTAATTTTGTAAAATATTGCTAATATAGTACTTAATTTTCAATCTATATTATATAAATAACGGTTACATCATTCATATGTCGATGTCATAGTGTTCTGAATTTAATTTATATACCGCTGTAGACGATATATGACTTAAAATTGCAGTTTAAGCTGACTATGCAACATATATTGTACCGTATAACATGTTAGCAGAAGTAGTATTTTACTGCTTAAACTTGAATTGATATCCAATAACGGGTTACGCTAAAATAATCTTACAAGTTATAAGATTAATAAACTATAAATATTACTTTCACTTTAACAAACCCATATATTGTTTTTTACTACAAGTATCGTTCCAATGTGAAAAAATACTCGATTTTGTATTTACGTATTATTTTCTATTCAATACTTTAAATATATCTTATATAATAGAAAATTATAAGTATTTTTACCTTTCACAATATACTTGAACGTTTTCATGAGCATTTCACAAGCAATATGTTAATTATCATATGAGATTATTATAATAATCAACATCATAAGCTATCAATTAAGCTTTTCCCGTCTTGACAACATATATGTTACTTTTATATCCTGGAATTAGTTTATTATAATTATCTTTATAAACGGTATAATCAGTATAATCTTGAAGCTAATGCTCTTTTCACAAATAAATTTACATTAACTTTTCACGAGGTTTTAAAATGGATATAGTAACTAATTTTAAACAATACCTGGAAGCAAGTAAAAATCCTCCATCGTCAATTACTATTAAAAATTATCTGTCAGACGTAAGGAAATTTCTTACGTGGTATTCCGTACAATTTCAAAGTACTTTTGTACCAACTGACTTATCAAGTACTGTTATCAATGGTTATCAAACTGCTATTCAATTACGTGGTCAATCAACTTTTGCAGCGGCTCGCTCAGCTAAGAGGTACATTTCATCTTTAAGAAGATTTACTGACTTTTTGATTGCTACCGGTCAAACTACAAATAATCCATTCCTTGAATCTGTAAGTCATCAAACTATGACAGATCCTTTCTTTTTAAAAGAATTTAATGGGTATCTATTTACTGAACATGCTAAACCTTTGACTATTAAAAATTATATCGCTGATCTCAAACAATTTATTAATTGGCTTAGTCGCGTTTCTGATTTTGATAATAATAACTATAGTGAGCTTAATATTAGCAATCTACTTAATTCGATTGATAATTTTAGCTTAGAACAATATAAAACACGATTACTTAGTGAAGCTAAACTATCACCTATATCAATTAATCGAAAGTTATCTTCTATTCGTAGATATATACAGTGGTTAGTAGATAAAGGAATTATTAACAATTTACTTGAATCTTCAGAAGATCAATATATACCAGAAATTAAAGATGCAGAAGATAAAACGGTAAATACAGCATTAGTACTTCCAGAGATGCCTCTAATCGCATTACAAGGTCTTGCTGAGAAGGAAAAAGAAGATAAACATCGCTATTCAGGTTTTCCCCCAATCAGATTAGCTCAAAAGGTATCAAGGATTATCAGTCTCGGTACTGATTTGCTATTTTTTAACCCTTTGGCACACGTGGCTGAGACAATTCATTTTTCTTTTTGGAAAAACAGTGGCAAATCTGTATTTGCTCCTATATCTGCAATATTAGAAACTTCATCCTTTGTACCAAATGCTGTTTCAGTTAAAACAATAATTCCGAAAGCTTCTAGCATACTTCCCCCTAGAACTGCTAACCTTAATTCTGTATTAGAACAAATAAATAACCTTCGAATAGGTTCAAAACCTGAAACCGTTCATAATTTTACTAAGGCACTTTATGCCCCTCTTAAAATATCAAAAAAACATTTGCCTTGGCGTCAGAAACTTATCCATACTCTTAGATATACTAGACCAAGATGGTATAGTAAGTATCATTCGTATGCATTTGCTCATTATTTACATATAGGTATATTAATATTAGCAACAGTTATTGCTGGTGAAGCATTGTATCAAACTTGGATTGGTCAACCATCAAAGAATAGTCAAGCAGTCCTTTCGGCAATGGATACTGCACCTCCCAGGACACTTTCTTTTCAAGGAAGATTATTGGATAATACCAATTCGCCCATTACCGCAGAGACACCTCTGCGGTTTGGCTTATATAATAGCCAGACAGCTTCAGGAGCAGCATTATTATGGCAAGAAGTACAAAATATCAAACCAGATCAAAATGGGTACTTTACTGCTACTCTCGGAAATAATGTTAGAATGAGTCAAAGCTTGTTTACTGAAAATCCCAGTTTGTATATTGGAGTAACTGTAGGTGATAACCAAGAACTGAATCCACGACAACAAATCCCAACTACTCAATACGCATCAGAAACTCAATCAGTCGAGGGTCTAAAACCGATAACAGATTCACCTACTATAGCACAAAACGTACTACTTGCACTTGATTCTTTGGGCAACTTAACTATAGGTGGTACTGCTAATCACACATTCCAGGCAACAGGAGGCAACCTTACGCTATCAGGACAGACACTCCTACTTACTACAAACGCAAGTTCAAGTGGAAACATAAAAATAGCTCCGGATGGTTCGGGAATTGTAGACATAGAGAAACCAATACGTAATATGTCAAACTATATTGGCTCAAGTGGCATTGCAGGAGCTGTTGAAATTGATGATATCCTTTCAGTCTTTGCTACTGCAAGTAGCCAATCAGCCCTTGTAGTCAATCAAAACGGTACTGGCGATATCATTAGCGGAAGGATGAATGGGATTGATAAATTCAGGGTTGATAATACTGGAAACGAGTACTTGGGAGGTGACCTCACTCTCAATGGTGATACTATAGACACTAATTCGACATCTTTTGATATAGCAGGCCCAACGGTTAAAAACCTGACTATTGGTGATAACGCTGCAACAGTATCTTTAGGAGGCAGTAGTGGCATAACCTCAATAAATAATAATTTATCCATTAACGGTACTTCTACGTTTGCTGGACCAATTACAGCAAACGGACTTCTTACAACAAATGCCGGACTGACAATTCCAGATGGACAAAAACTAACACTTGATAGTTTCGCTCAAAATGCAATACCATTCCTCAATGGCAATAGCCAAATTGTCCAGGATGTAAGCAACTTCTCATGGAATGACAGTAATGATACGTTAAATATTAACGGAACTATCTGTGTGTATAATGCAACCAATGCTTGCGGATCTGCAGAATCGGGAACAATTTATGCAGCGTCTTATCAAACTGATCAAACCGCTGATCTTGCAGAAGAATATGTATCTTCACAAACTCTTCAACCGGGTGATGTCGTTGTATTAGAGGGGCAAAATAACAGTTTGGCAGTTCTCAAGTCTACTTCACCATATCAAAATGGGTTAATAGGAATCATTTCGACAAATCCTGGAATTACACTTGATTCTAGTGCCAAAACTGATTCAGATCACCCATATAGTTATCCCTTAGCGTTGCAAGGAAGAGTTCCTGTCAATGTCTCAACTTCTAATGGACCTATTCAGGCTGGTGATGATATTACTTCTTCTTCAATTCCCGGTGTAGCTATGAAAGCAAGTAGTTCAGGACAAATTATCGGAAAAGCATTAGAATCATATGATAATAATAATCCAAATGCTGTAGGTAAAATAATGGTATTTGTTAATCTTTCGTATCAATCTTTCCCGACAACCTTAACAGATACTGGAAATCTAGCAAGTTCTTCTGCACTTGAAAATATACAAACTCAAAATCAGATACAATCAAATATATTAAATACACTTGAAAATATTTCCGGAACAATTTCACTTGGTGCAATAGAAGCTAAATCCATAACGACGCAATCTCTACAGATTACCACAGATACAATTATGATCGGAGGCCAAACGTTAGAAGAATATATTACTGCGTTAGTTGAAAAACTTGTTAATCAAGCAATTGATAAACGACTTTCCAAAGTACAACCAATAGTACAATTTGTGAGTCCGGTAGCCAGCAATTCAGGAACTACAACATCTCAACTACCATCTATCAGTCCAACGCCATCATCAACTCTAACACCAAAAGTCGCACCCAGTACCAGTGCATCATCCAGTCCGGTAATTCAAATTATTCAACAAATAGCAAGCCCTTCTGCTTATACTATATATAATAACACTGCAACAGATAGTGCTACATCAAGTCCATCAGCATCACAAAATCAATCTGATATAACACCGACGGCAACTCCTGCAGCATCAATTACTCCAATTAGTAACTCAATTCCTACCGATCAATCTTCTCAACTGAATACTCAGTCGAATACTGTTGGGAATATTGATACAGAAAGTATTGATAATCAGTTTGAGCCTGTATCTAGCATAAGCGCACAGTTACAATCTACATCTAATTTACAAACAGAATTTGCAACTGTTACCCAGGGATTGACTTCTCTTGGTCCGACCAGTTTGACTGATGTGGGAATAAGTGGCATTTTATCTATTAATAATAACCTGAAAATAACTGCCGATTCTATAAATACAATCGGATCAAATCTAAATATTCAACCGCTAAGACAAAACAATATTCTTTTTATGGGTGGTCTTGTTAGTATAGATACTCAAGGAAATATCCAAGTTTCTGGAGATGCGTCATTTGCACATAACGTATCAGTCAATGGAGAACTAGCTGCGGGTATTATAGCACCAATCCCCCAACAAGATCTAATTATAAATTTAAATAACAAAACACAAGGTAATGGGTCATCTTTGATAGTTAATAATGCAAAGGGAACTAATGTTTTAACGATAAATCAATCCGGAGATGTTATTTCATCAGGGGAAGCTAAATTTAATTCTGTTGCAAGTAGCAATTTCACAATTATACGTGGAGCACAAGCTGACACATCAATGACAGAAACAGTTGCTAACGGTTCAGCAGGATCTGGAGTTATTACAGCATATGAAACACAGCGTACAATTATTACTCCTTATGTAACTTCTCACTCACTAATATATATAACACCCACTTCTGATACGGGTGGAGTAACACCATATCTTGCAAGACAAACTGTTGAAGATTCTACTAATGGAACAAAAGGCTCTTTCACTGTTTCAATAGAATCACCCATAACAAAAGACATAGGATTTAACTGGTGGATAGTAAATTAATTTCCTTAACTATTACAGTTTAAACGTAAATTATTGCTATAGTAAATCCATGCTTGACACAAATGGAAATTTGTTGATAAAGTTGAAACAGGTCTGTTTTTCCTATGCACGAACGAAAGAAAGAAATTTTAGCCTACGTTGATAATCTAAGTCTACTGATGGTAGGCATTTTATTCGTTTTATTTCCTGTCTTCTTTTTGAGTTCAACTACTGATGCTTTTGTTGAACCAAAGGAATTACTGCTTATTATATTGAGTTCACTTGCTCTTTTAATTTTTGGTGTTAAGACGATAATTGATGGTAGATTAAAACTTCGTAACTCTCCTTTTGATATTCCAATGGTACTATTTATAGTAATAGTATTCGTTTCAGCATTTTTCAGTGCTGACCGATATGATGCATTAACTGCTTGCGCTCCACTTCTTTTTGTTGGTTACCTTTATTTTGTAATGATCAATACTGTAAAAAATCAAAAGCAACTGCTTTTCCTTTTATCAGCTTTAACTACAGGTGCAGTACTTTCTTCATTATTGACTATTTTTTCTTATTTTAAAGTATATCCTTTACCATTCTCATATACTCACGTCACATACTTTACTACTTTTGGTTCAATGCTAGATCAAGCATTATATTATGCAGTGGTATTACCCATAGCAGGATATTTTGGTTATGCATATATCAGTGGAATGAATTCACCGAAAAAAGCTGAGGCCACTCCATTTTCTACAGGTGAAACTCATCATAAAAAAAATTCGGGATTAATGGGACTTTTTGGTATTGCTTTTATCATCACAGGAATTGGGTTAGGCCTTACAGTATATATGCTCTTTACAAGCCAAAAGCCTTTGATTCTACCTTTTGATGTCGGCTTACAAACTGCTTTTGCTGCAATTTCACAAAATAATGTATTCAAAAGTTTACTCTTAGGAAGCGGATATGGTACCTATCTTAATGATTTTACGATGTTTAAACCCGTAAGTTATAATGCTAATGATACTTTATGGGCATTTACTTTCTTTCGTTCCAGTAGTTTTGCACTTGAGTTATTGGCAACAACAGGTATTTTGGGAATTGGAGTTTTCGGATTTATTATTTATAGAATATTAAAGGAAAAAAACTTTTTTCTACCATTAGCAGTTGCAACACTTGCTGCCATAGTACTTCCGTTTTCTTTCACATTAATTGCTCTATTCTTCATTCTACTGGCTCTATTTGCAATCGTATGTATTCATAATAACCCGCAAAAGTATGGAGAAGCAGAATTTTCATTATTCGCTTTTCGTAGAAGTCATGTAACCGGATCATCTGAACAACATGCTCATCAGACACTAGGTCCATCAGAACGAAAAATAAGTAGAATTTACCCAAGTATCTTTCTCCTTCTTGTTGTAATATTGGTTGGAGCTCCACTATATTTCATAACTCTTTTTATGATCTCAGACTTTACGTTTCAAGAGTCGCTCGTAGCAGAATCACAAAATAATGGTCTTGCAACATATCAGCTTCAATCAAAAGCAATTCAGCAATTCCCATACAGAGACATTTATTATCGCTCTTTTTCCCAGACAAATCTTGCACTCGCAAATGCTCTGGCTGTAAACCATCCAAAAAATGCTTCACCCAGCGCTCAAACACAAAAGGATATTTTAACTCTTATTCAACAGTCAATTAATGCCGGACGTGCCGCAGTTACAGTAGCCCCGGTAACTTCATTTGACTGGAACAATCTTTCTTCAATTTACCGGAGTCTTATTGGATTTGGACAAAACGCTGATCAATTCACTATTCTTACACTTAATCAGGCTATTACTCTTGATCCAAATAATCCACAACAATATATTGATTTAGGTGGTGTCTATTATCAGCTTGGACAATACGATAAAGCAGCAACTGAATTTCAAATTGCTATTAATCTAAAACAAAATTATGCAAATGCATATTATAATCTAGGTCACGCATACGAACAGGAAGGGAAATACCCTGATGCTATGACTGCATTTGAAACAGTCAAACAGCTTGTCTCCGGCAATTCAGCAAATGAAAAAATAATTGATAATGATATTAGTATACTCAATAATGCTGCAAATAATGCTCAACAAAATCAGAGAACTCCACAAGTTAGTCCCATTCCGCAAAACCAGCAACAACCTATTAACGTTAATAAACCAGGGACAACTTTACCTCCACACAATCCAAAAGAGAAAATCCCAGCACCTACTGTCTCAGCAGTCCAAGGTCCAGCTTCCCCAACCGGTACAGCTAATCCAACCTCAGCGCCCGCTCCTAGTAAAGCTGCTAAATAGAATAAGTTAAAAGAATAAGTAAGTCTTTTGATATATAAGTATTATTAATTCAGCAATATACATTTTCTTAAACAAAGTATCTCTAGTTAATAAAGCATCTTAGATAAATAAGAATTATATTGAAGATAGTTATTAAATATAATTATATATAAATTAGTATATTAATATATATATTAATAGGTAAATATATGTCGTATTTTGTGAGGGGTATGCAACAAACACCCCGCTGAGAAAAATAAATTTCCCAAAATCCGTTTATTGGATACGGGGCGTTTTAAATGCTTTTATTGTTGTTCCCGCTGCTTTCTGAAGCAATCACGGCAAAGTACAGGCCTGTCACCTCTTGGTTCAAACGGTACTGTATCTTTTTTACCACAATTAGAACAGGTTATTGGAAAAGATTGTCTTTGTCCACCACCTTGATTATTGTTGAAATTTGCACGGGCTTTTACCCTGCAATCTTTACAACGAAGCGGTGCGCTAAAACCTTTTTCTTGGTAAAAAGCCTGTTCATCTGCAGTCCAGGTAAAGTCCTTACCGCAGTCTTTGCATTGAATTGTCTTATCTTGTTGTGCCACTTAGGATTCACCCCCTTTATACCCTCCTATGCCTTATGCAAAGGAAGATTTGTACCTAAATTAAGTTATTACACTTTCTACCAGTTTAAGTTCTGGGCGTCAAAAGGGTATTCCCTTTCTCTGCATTACCCATACGGGTTCCGTTTTAAATCCTAAGTGAATTTGTCCCAATAGTATATACCATTAGTGAGGTTACTCGAACCGATTAACTAGCTTAGAATATCGGAATTACTCTATCTTTTAGTAAAAAGATAAGAGAATAAAGGTATTATATCACATAATGTTATTTTCCTAAAATAACAAGCAAATCAGCATTTTCGGCCTTCTGTTCACTTTTTGGTAAGGTGCTGACTTTCCCATTGAGTAATTTTGCTAAAGTCGAAGCTGATGAAGCATTTATGCCTGTCTGATCGATAACAAGGGTAGTTGCATATGTTGACTTGTCGGCATTTGTTCTCTCAACAACTGTCGCATATGGCATTTTTGTCTTCAATTCTATTGCTATGGTTTCAGTTAGTCCTATTGTAGAAGTTCCATTATATAAAGCTACAGAAATTGGCTTTGGAGTCTGCTGTGCAGGAATCGTAGTAGGTGTTGGTTGTGCTTGTGTAAAATTGACAGGTCCTACAGATACTATTTTATTTGCCACAGGATCGTAAACAATTGCTTCCTGTGCTTTTGAATATATGAGAACCTTATCTCCGTTTTTAGCATCATTAAAGAACGATTGCCCTTTAAGTTTACTTATATCAGAGACTGTAGCAATTTGCGGTTGTTCATCTGTTGGCAAAACAATCAGTTTTCCTACATCTTCAATTAAGGCTGACTGCTCATTCGCTGCAGATGCTCTCTCGAGTTGCATCTTGCTTTGTTGATATTGAAAATAGAAATAGATTGCAATACCGACTGCTGCTATTAGTACTATACTAAAAGTCACAAGAACTATAAGAGATCGAGCTGAAAATCCAAGCAGTGCTGTTTTTTGTCCGGTCTGTTTGAATGGGTTATGTTTGTCTTGGGGCATAGTAGCATTATGAAGGACAGCAAAAGTGCTTGTCAAGCCAGGTATAATGCCTATAGCATAATTTCGACCGTCTTTTGAATGGCTTTATGTATATTTATTCAGTGTACCATTTCGTTACGGGTACAATGATATCCATATAATAGCCTAATCAGTTGCAATTTTAGTATACAGGTGCTGAAAATAAAATGCGAATATCTTCAAATAATCTTTGCAGTCTGCTTTTTAGTAATTTCATGTTTATACACCTCCTTTCTTAAAACTTCTTAAATTATTTTCTTCATGAGGAAGAGAGAACTCGCCCAGATATTCTCTCTTCTCATGAGTCTCGTGTGAGAAAAATTAGTGATTGTTTTCGAGATTTATAAACAGGTGCTGTCAGTAACACCCTGCTCGGTTGCTTATATGAAACTGTGAAAAGTGAATAAACATAACTCCTGAATGATTTCAGATATGGATTGAAGAATCTGTTATAGAAAATAAGGTTTTTAAGTAATTCTTGAGCTATCATATGTCTGTATTTACTATAGTAGATCGTGAAAAGAAATGTCAATCGTTTTCACATTTTGTATGTTATTGCATATAATTGCATAAAATTGTATACTTTAAGAGTGCATGAAAAAGTGACTCTTTACTCTATCCTTCAGAGGATTTATGCTATACATGAAGTATGAATAATCTATTAAGTGTTAAACAGGTAGCCTTTATCTTACGCGTTCACCCTTTGACCGTAAGACGGTATATTCATGATAAACGACTAAAAGCTGTTAGAGTTGGAGGTAATATTCGTATCGATGAAAACGCTCTGCAGGATTTTCACAAGGAAGTAACAATAACCAAACAAAAACCAAAAATTTTTAAAAATGCCAAGTTTTTGGACAAGCAATTTACTCGGGACGATCCGTTCCTTAGATTACAAGGAAGAGGGGCTGGTTTAGAACTGAAATAAAAAATATTATGTTTATCAAAGGTTAAAATACCTAAGCAATTGGTAAATAGCACGATTAGTAAAAGTTTTTACTAAATGTTTAACTTTTGGCCCTTAAATAAGATATGGTAAGTAAAAAAGTATATATTGCACCTGATGGATTTATAGCGTTCATCGATCGGGTTCATAAAAAACATGTTCAAGCTACTGCATTCTTTCGATATTTTGCACAGGAGCAATATCAGCTGTATGCAAACCCAGTAACAATACAAGAGACGTATATGACAATCTATAATACGATCAGCCCATCGTTGGCTCGTGATTACCTTCGTGCATTGGATTTAAGTAATATTAACTTAGTATTTCCCGAAAATGCAGATATTAAAGCAGCTATTAAAATAATCGAAACTAGTAATTCCGTAGAATTGACTTTTGCAAAAGCATTAATGGCTGTAATCTGTAACAAAAAGAGCATTCCACAAATAATGACGTATGAATTTCTTCACGCTCTTTATGGTCTCCAGCTGTTCTATCTTCCAGTTTAATATATCAAAGTTGATATTATTGATGAGTATGTAGTCAAAATAGCTCTTTATTGATGAGTCTTTTGTTTCACCTACCAATCTTTTGAGAAATATTTAATTTGTGGACTCGAGGAGACTCGAACTCCCCACCTCAGCAATGCGAATGCTGCGCTCTACCAGATGAGCTACGAGCCCTTAATTTGCGATTTTAGATGAATATCTAATTAGAAATAGTAACATGTACTAGCATTAATCTGTAAAATCGCATTACGTGACCTTGATAAGGTAACGGTGGACCCGAAGGGAATCGAACCCTCTACTCTTCCATGCCATGGAAGCATGTTACCGGTATACCACGGGCCCTGAACATTTATATTATATTAATATTTGTTAATTAAGACCAAATACCATATCTATATCTAATTCTTAATGTCGGATAATTGTACCAAAAATAAAACAGTTATGTTACTGGAGAAGCAGTGTACCCGTTTATTGCAGATATGGCAATGGATTTACAAGTGATCCATTCGATTGAATTTCAAAATGGACATGCGGACCTGTTGTGTTACCTGTTACCCCTATCCATCCAATTACTGTTGACCCACCTGTAACATGCTCACCG
>Ga0206821_10040_pt1 | contig 30603 bp, 45 predicted proteins | sample Alteio_BWOrgCont_85_FD_152860 | JGI IMG/M metagenome (GOLD analysis project Ga0206821, IMG submission 152860) | Enriched cells from forest soil in Barre Woods Harvard Forest LTER site, Petersham, Massachusetts, United States -... | ecosystem: Environmental > Terrestrial > Soil > Temperate forest >...
ACTTCGTTTTTCCGATGCGGATAAAAGCAAACAAGAAGAACGAGCAAATATCCTCTTCCCCGTACAAAAAAGCGATCTTGAAAAGGCGCTTGCCTTTATGTATTACTATGGCGGGTATCCGGGCAATTTTCTTCTGATGACTCCTGAGCTTGCATTAATTGTCGACAGGTTTGTTGATCCAAATCTATTATTTCTCTCATATTCTTACATGCCAATCAGTTATTTGGATTGGTTGAGAGAACAGTTAATTAACGCTGGCATTCTTCTAACTGGTACAACAAAGACGTTATGGGTCTATAAAAAATAGCCCAATAAAGGTATAATGGGATCCGATGAATCACACCCAAAAGAACAACACTCCACATCTTGAAGATCAGGCACTATTGATAGCCAATGAAATTTTTAATCTCATCAATGAATACACCAATGACAGTCATGTTTCCAAATTTTTTCTGACCGATGAGATCGCATCCTCGTGTTACAGCCTAACAGCAGGTTTCACTTCAGTTATCTACGCGCCAAATCTTACTCCTGAGAAAACCGTCGATGCAACAATGCTGTCATTTCTTTATGCGCTCATGACGTACGGATTTAATATTTATCTGAAAGAAAGATCACTAAAAACGAACTCCAAACCATACATGCTACCTTATGATAAAAAAATTGTAAAAAAGGCACAAAAAGATACCCTTGAGCGAACAGCAAAAGGCAATCTTCTCTCAACTTCTCTTGCGGACAATATCATCGCGATCATTATTGAAAATATTACTACACAAATGAACTTGAATGAATTCAACATTCGTGGACATAGACTGAACAAACGCAAATTCTGGGAGTACGTCAAACTTTCACTGTATTGGGGATATAACTTTGCCGCAGAACTCGTTGATAAAAATCATTATCAGCCTGAAAAAAAACAGCAAAACTCAAATTGAAGCAATTTTCTCCCATGGAAAATCACTATATCCGAAGTGGCCATATGTAGCAGTCTGCTTGTAAATTGGACGAAGTAAATTAAGTGTTGTAATAATTCCTTTAACCGAAGTATCGATAAGTTTATCTTTAAAAGCATACAATACTTTATTATTTACCGTCGCAGTTCCAAATGTTTCGATTGTCTGCATCAACGGATGCGGCTGTCCAATAACATAGGCAAGTGCAACTTCGCATCTTTCTGCCAACCCCGCGGCTACGATATTTTTTGCGATGTAGCGTGCGGCATAGGCACCACCTCTATCAACTTTACTCGGCTCCTTGCCGCTAAAAGCACCACCACCAACCCTGGCGTAACCGCCATAAGTATCAACGACAATTTTCCGTCCGGTAAGTCCAGCATCAGATTGCGGCCCAGGGATATGCCAAAGCCCTGTCCCGTTAACGACAATATCTTTTTCTTGAGGAAGCTCTAGCTTGTATTTCTTTAACACTGGTTTAAAAACCTTTTTGATAACACCCGCTAACACTTGCTCATGTGTCACGGATTCATCATGAGCAACCGCTGCCACGAGTTTCTCAATTGCAACGGGTTTGCCCTTTTCATACCGAATCGTCACTTGTGCTTTTCCGTCCGGCCTCAGCCAAGAAAGCAAGTCTTTTTCGCGAACCTCGTCAATACGTTTGGTCAAATCATGAGCCATCATAATTGGTAACGGCATAAGTTCGGGTGTTTCTCTACAAGCAAAGCCAAACATCATTCCTTGATCACCGGCGCCATCTTGATCAACACCCATCGCAATCTCTGACGACTGTTCATGAATTGCATTATGAAACTCAGATTTGTAATTAAATCCCCATTGGGGATTTGTATAGCCTAACTCCTGAACTGTTGAACGCGTAATTTTTTCATAGTTAATTTTTGCCTTTGACTTAATCTCTCCAAACAAGCAAATCTGGTTACCGCATGCTACCGTTTCAACGGCAGTATGCGAATAGGGGTCTTGAGAAAGCGCTGCATCAATTATCGCATCACTTATTTGATCACAAATTTTATCGGGATGTCCGGCGCAGACTGATTCAGATGTAAAGAGGAATCTCTTCATCGACAATTTCCTAATTAAAACACATAAGCAGAAGAATTACAATAAATCATTATTAGTTTTGAATTTTTTTCTGTCTCTCGTCATTGCGTAATTAATGACAAATAACGCAAAAACATTAAGCACCAAACCGAAAATATCAAACCATTCCAAACGCATGAAGGCAAAAAACTGTGTCAGAAGAATCGTTACCAGAACAGCAATACGGAAAAAGCGATACGCCTCAACACGGGAGAGGCGAAGAGAGACAACACCGATGAGAACAAAAATTCCCGATAATATCGATGAATATAATTGTCCCCACTCACTAAATGTCAACATTGGACGATACAAAGACAAACTGACGATCTGAAAAATAGTGAAAAACGCAGACAATACCAAAAAAATAATGATTACATTGACAACAGAGCCAGATCGCGCAATAACATAATATTGCTGCCTAAGTGAACGACGGATTCGAGAAAATAATCCCGGAGGCGGATTTTTCTCAACTGCCAGTTGAGAAAGTAGATGTTTAAGTGCTTTTACGATGGGATTTGCCGGATCACATTTACTGAGATACTCTGAAGCGCGCCGCTCTTCTTCCACATCAAAATCATTAACTGCAGATTCTTTTATCATTTCAAGGGCATTGACAAGATATTCACGTTGGGTAAACGGCTGATATCTTGGGATAAAACGCGAAATAAGATACAACAGGACAAAAATAATATAAATAAGTGCAATGGTTGGCTGATAAAAGTAATTGTTATCCGATGTGATAAATTTCCCCAGCTCATCAATAAATGAGCCAAAGCCTATTCCTCCAAGAATTGATGCGATAACTGCCGCTTTTTCATTGAGAAATGAAAGGAGAATAAGAAGCGCCGACATCATAAAAAATCCACCCCACAAAAGATGTGCTATATGGAATTCCCCGCTACCGATCTTGGGATAATGCGCAACGTGCAGATAAAGCCGTATCACAAATACACTCACAATCGCTGAGACGAGAAAATTCTCGCGATATGAGGTCGCTTCAATATTGCGGATAAGAAGATCTTTGAAAAGCATACAGTGAAATCTGACTCCTATTATACTAAACTTTTACTTCGCGCATGATATTATTTGTTCAGCCATACTTACCCTTGCAATATATCCTGAAGTTTAGTTTAATGGATTTATACTATGGCAACCAAATTTAGTAGCTCTTATTTAGGTTTACCTTACTACCAACAATTGGGAGTTCCTAAGACTGCAACGCTCAGAGAAATAAAAATAGCATTTCGTAATCTCCAACAACAATTTCATCTTGACCACTTAGGAGGTGCTGTATTAAGTCCAGCAGATATAGATCCTCTTATAACAGATGCTTTCCATGCGCTATCACAAGATATATCTGATGCCTATGACATACTTTCCGATGATGAAGCACGTGCAGAGTATGATAACAACAGAACTACTATGGATGCCACAATCGAAAAAAGGAGAACCAAAGAAGAAGCAGAAGTTAGAAGAAAGGAAAGAGATCTTGATGAAGCAAAGAAGAGAGTAAAAGCATTAAATGACGCATACGCAGAAGATGAAACGGCACGCAATGAAGCGACATCAAGAAAGCGTGAATTATCAAAAAACAAAAGAGATGCTGCAGGAGACACTGAAAAAATTAAAGAGATAGAGGCACAAATTGCTAGCCTTGATAAAGAAATAGCAACGTATGATAAAAAAGTTACAGATTTAAATGATAAATTCAAACGTGATACCGAAACAAAAAGGGAAACAGAAAGAGAGGCACATGGAGAAAAAGAACCAGAAAAAACGCCAGAAGAAAAATTAAGAGATCAAATTCGCGGATATGATCAGTCTGCAGCCAGAAATCAACATTACGCAGACAATCCTCCCCCTTATGCTACTGAAGAGGATATAAGAATGTGGAGAAAAGCAGCTAGTGATGATCGAGCCGAAATGAGAAAACTTAGAGAAAAATTAATAGAAGAAATGAAAAAACAACGAGAAGGAGATAAACCCAAAGAAGAAGGTAAACCAAAAGATGAAGATAAAAATGAAGATGAAAATCAAGACGACGAAGGTGGAGGAACAGGATCATGGTGGAGACGGGGAAAAGGTAAGAAAAAAGAAGAAGACAATACAGATGAAGGAATGTCTGATGAAGAACGAGCAGAACAAGATAGACTGCGAGCTGAACAAGCTGAAGAAGATAGATTGAGAGCTGAACAAGCTGAACAAGAGAGGATACGAGCTGAACAAGCTGAACAAGAGAGGATACGAGCTGAACAGGCTGAGCAAGAAAGAATACAAGCAGAACAGGAAGCTGCAGCGGAACGGGAGAGAATTCGTCGCCGGGACCACCCTACCCATGATGAAATAATGCAAGATCTTCTTGCAGGAATAGACGATGTATTCGAAGAAGAAGAAGCGGCACAACGAACGGCTGAGGGAAACATCAATGTAGATCAAGGACCAGAAGGAGCACGACAAAGAGAAGAACAAGAATATGATCCTCATCTGGATGGCCCTCCAGGAGAAGCAAGAGAAACACGTTCCGGAAGGAACGACCCTCCACCTGTTACGACAGAAGATGAAGTAAGAGCAAGTGCTGAAGGAAAATCAGCACGTGCAAAACTAAAGAGATGGACTCGAGGTAGACAAGGAGGAGAGACTGATGGACCCGATGACGTCGGAAATCCATTCAGAGGTAGAGAAGACCAACAAAACAACCCTGAAGGAAATGGGAGACCATCGGGAGAAAATCAGGGATAAATAAATCTTTATCTTTAAGCTGCCTGGCGCAAACGATTTGCCCCATATAAAGTTCCTGCGGCAATGGCACCACCAGCAGCAAGTGGAAAACCAAATAGCATTAGTAAGGCAGCAAGCATTCCACCGGCAGCAACACTAGGACCAGCTGCTTTAATTTGATCCCAAATATTTTTAGAAACGTAGCCATTTGCTTGCGCTTCGGCCAAAATATCCTTAAATCCTTGATGCGCCTCAAAAATATCACGGATTTTATCGACACGATCTCCTTGTGTTGCTCCGAGCCATTTTGAATCGACAAGCCTTGTCATATCGTCTTTACCCAACTTGCCCCCACGCATTCTTTTCAAAAGAAGCGATTCACCAATTTGTGCTTCAAATTTTGCTTTTAATTCAGGATGATCATTCAAGTGCTTTTTTTGTTCATCATCGAGAACTTCCCGCGGCATATTATCTAATCCCCCATCGATAAATGCATTCCAATCTCTCCGAATAGTACCATTTCTTTTATAGGCATCAGGATTTTTCTTACTCCATCGTTTTTCCGATTTTTCCATTATACGTGCTTCCCAGGTCTTATTTACTTCTGCATCCAGCTCCTCTCCGTTTGTGATAACAATCTCCTCAGCAGCATCAATATTGGACCGAATCATTGCATGGACAGAATCTCCCATAACATTATCTATATCAGTCTTCAATGTTCTTTGGAATTCTGCTCTTAATTCTGCAGTAGCGGCAGCATCGTCAGTAGTTCCAGCGGGAGCGCCCGCAAGAATATCCATACGCTTTTTACGGGCATCTATATCTTCCGGTGTTGGAACAAATTCCCGTTCTGATAATAATTTCAACCGTGCGTTAACCTCCGCCCGAAAAGTATCATCTTGCAAGATCCCTTCATAAAATTTACTTGCGGCTACTTTATCCTTTCGTAATTCAAGCAATGTATCGGTCATCAGAGGAGAATGCCCCAAAGCAATAGAGATTTCTTTCTGACTAGCCATTTTCTCTGCTGGGCTCAATGCATCATAACGATCACGAAGAAATTTATTATGTTCATCCAATTTACCAAGTGAGGCAGCACGGTCTGCAGGATCAAGCCTTGCAGCTGCATCAACTTTTTGAGTATCGGTAATTCCGATAGCACCCCGCATCATTTCGAGTGTTCTTCTGGATCCTTCGGTATGCATGCGCTCCCGCATTTTTTGAGCTGACACTTCATGACGGACAGTTTTTTTAGCCGTATCAACGCCCGTGTTTTTTAATGCTTCCCGTTGTATTGTTTCTGTTGCTGTTGGTTCTGCCATAGCTGTTATTGATTATGATTATGTGTTGCACTTTGTGCAAGCTTAATTGCATGATCTATCTTACCATGCTCAAGTAAGAGAAGCACACCTTCTGTTACTTCATCTTCAACTTTTTCCTGCAGCTTCCCTTTTTCTAAAATGAGAATAGGTTTGAAAATATCCCATTTACCTGCAAGCTCTTCAAGAAATTTTTCTAAGTCTTGTTTGCTCGTTACCGCATCAATACCATCGAGAACAAAACCTGAAATTGTGGACATCTCGTCTTCGGTAATTTTCTCCTGCTCAAGCGCTGTGATCATATTTTCAACAATTGCTTCCTCAATTTTTTTCTTTTCTTCCACCAATATGTCCATCATATATCAGACTATTAAAATACATATAAAAAGTCAACAAGTACTTGCAAAGCATACCCAGATCTTATATTGTTAAAATACGGATGGATACTGACACGCATTATAAAAACCGCATAGGACAACGACTTACACAAATTTTGCTTACTTCTTTTGAAGAGGGATTTTTGCAAAAAGAACAGATTTCATATCTTGCCTGCGTCATCAGGGAAGAACTTGAACAAGCAGAAACAAGTGCTGATATTTTTCGATTTGTTGAAATTCTTTCAGAAGAATGGCCGATATTCTCAAGCGTCCTTTCAGACCCCACCAAACATATCGTAAAAAACGTTAATCGCCGATATCTTGAAAAGCTGGCGACAAAATAACATATGGCAGAAGGTGGAGCAACAGTTGAATTTAGTACAGGTGATCGAGCAAGATTACAAGGACTTGCACAAAATGTCGTTCTTGAAGGACGAAGTCGTGGTGCGCCTGCACTTGACGCGATCGATCAGAGACGGCTTGAAGGCGCTCAGCGTCTTGCTGGGCTTGGGAAATGGAACGAAGCTCTTGAAGAACTGCAAGGCAATGGACGGGAAATAGGCCGCAATCTACGGGGTCTTATTGATAAATTCGGTATTACCCGCAATCGCAATGCGAGAGGAGAAAAAACACGAGCTGGTGCGGAACAAGCAAGATACAGGCGAGCGGAGAATGCGCTGAAAGGACTTATTCCTATCTTAGAAACTGAAGGATTTGACCAGATGACACAGACTCAGCAAGATGAGCTGCGTACAACAGTAAAAACTGCTCTTGAACGTAACTCTCGACTTCCTGATTTTGCAGGAATGACTTCAGACAATAAAAACGCTGTTATTGACCGATTTTTGCGTGATCCACAACTCAAACAAGAACTCTTGACTATCCTCACAGATATCCAAGGAATGCATTTGACAGCTGAATCAGAAATACTCGAAGCACACAAAAAAACAGAATTAAGTAAAGCTGATAAACAAAACGCGAGAGAAAAAAGACAATATACACAACAAGATTTAACTGAAATTAGAAATAGACTCCAACAGCTTATACGTAATCCAGGAAGAGCGAATCTGGGACCACAAGCAAGACTCTTACTTGATCAAGTCAACAACTTTGGCACAGAGCTAACAAGAATGCAAGGCGCAGAAGCAGTACTTCGTGCAAATCTTGCAGCTGAACCTCCTACTATTACAGTTGGTAATCCAAGAGCGGGAATCATGGGTGCTCCACCAGATATTGATATTGCAAATCCTGCGCTTCAAAGGATACAAGCAGAAATCAACGCTAACGTACAACAACAATCTAAAATACAAGATCAAATTGGGCAATTGCAGATTGCACGGATAGATCGAATACCTACAGAAGAACATTTTGAAGAAAAAAGAGATGCAAAAAGGGAACAACTATCCGGCATACGAAAAGAAGAAGTTGAAGCAGAATTTGATGAAAGAGGCAATCTGATCACACATCAAGAACTTGTAGAAGAACGCGGGTTACAAGAAGAAAATATTGCAACGCGACTTGAAGAAGCAATAGAAAGATCACTTACCCGATATGTCAATAAAGAACTGCGACAGTCAATGGAGCATTTTGAACAGAACGAAGGAGAAATCCAAGATGAGACGCTGAAAGGAGTCAGAAAAGAAATTACAAGACATTTACAGTCCCGCTGGACAATACAGGCACGACGTAGGAGAGGACTCTTCAGAAGAGGACAAGATGAACCCAAAATAAATCCTACCGCGGTCATGCGGGATATTAATATATTGATGCGCGAAGGAGAAAATGGAGGAGTTGAGCCTCTTATGCGAGATGTTCTCAGAAGAATACGGCCGGTTGGACCAGGAAATGTTCGAGCAGCAATACCTCCAGACAGAATCAATCAAATTATGGATAATGATTCTTTTGCTGGAGAATTCGGAAATGAATTGCTTAAAAATCTCCTCGCAAATCGTATGATTCTACCAGCAGATGTGGTAAGGCCATTGAGACCCGGAGAAATACGTCAAATAACAAATATGCCACAAGTTAAAGCAGCCATTGAGGGGGCAATGGAAAAGAACAGTGACTTCGGAAAACTTGTGAACAGCCTGGTCGATACTGAAGATGCACAAAGAGATCCTCAAGGATTCTGGAATCGATTTTCAAGAGAGGCATGGAGTCATCCGGGGCTTTTCCTCTTTCCCGTTACTACTATCCCCTTGTCTATCTGGGCAGGGATACGTGCGGCATGGCGAGGAACTCATTCTCAAAGACAGCAAGAAGCATACGCGCTTGCTGCATAATAGCTTCTATGAAAATCTCAAAATATCTTCATTCTTGTCTTCTCGTTGAAGATCGGGGAAAAACAATTCTTATCGATCCGGGTGTTTTTACTGCACAGGAAAAAGCACTCGATTTATCACAAATTAAAAGTCTTGATTATCTCCTTTTTACCCATGAACATCCTGATCATATGTATCTGCCTTTTGTCAAAGAAATTGTTGCGAAATTCCCTGAAGTAAAAATAATTACCAATGATTCAATTGTTACAATACTACAAAAAGAAGACATCAAAGCAAGCAGTACGCAAGATGCTATCGTAAAACTCGAGTCTGTCCCCCATGAAAAATTATGGGATTCAAAAATACCTGAGAATACCCTTATCACTGTTTTTGACAAACTGGCAACTCCTGGTGACTCTCATCACTTTTCAACAAGCGTTGATGTCTTGGCGTTGCCGATACAAGCTCCTTGGGGAAGTACAACTGATGCTATCAATCTCGTATTATCTCTCAAACCAAAAATGATTATCCCAATTCATGACTGGATGTGGAAAGATGGCTTTCGTCAAATGATGTATCAACGACTTGCTGAATTTTTCAAAACAAAAGGAATTGATTTCAAATCCCCAAAAACAGGTGAAATAATGGATATATAGCCTATTCAAGCATAAAATGCGGAAAAACTCTATCGCTTTGGAGATTGTTTCTTGCGGCGAGATTTACCACCCATGCCTACAACACGTCGCTCACGAATACGTGAATCACGGGTAAGAAATCCTTTTTTCTTTAACGTAGGTCGATATTTTTCTTCATCCAATTTTGCCAAGGCATTTGAAATACCGGCAATTACCGCCTGCAATTGTCCTGATGGACCACCGCCGGCAATTTTTATTGTGAATGCATAATTTTGCTGATGCGCGTTGGTAATCCTTAATGGTTCAGTATATAATCGTCGTGAAACTTCTCCTGAGAAGTATTCTGCTATGGGTTTTTTATTAACAAATATATCGCCTTTTTTAATTGATATGTCTCCCCATACCAAATCTGCTTTGACCTGCTGATGGAGTCGTACACGAGCAACTGACGATTTGCGCCGACCAACTGCAAAGACATAGTCTCTCTTTCCGCTTTTATTTTTCTTTATTTGTGTTTCTTCTGCCATAAGTTTTAATTTTTAAATTTATCCTGATAGGTATGTTCCTCTTTTGAGAAAACATACAATCTACTCAGCATTCTATCTTTCAATCTATTATCCGGCAACATACCTTTAACCGCATGCGTAATTATATCCTCAGGCTTGCGTATACGCAATTCTTTGAGTGTTTCTGATTTAAATCCTCCCGGATAACCAGAATGACGATTATACCTTTTTTGTACTTCTTTTTTACCGGTTACTTTTACATCTTTTGCATTCACAACAACAACATAATCACCGCAATCAAGATTACGGACAAAATATGCTTTATTTTTACCCATAAGAAACTGTGCTATTTCACTTGCTATGCGCCCCAGTGTTTTATCTTTGACATCAATTAAATGCCATTCTCTTTTAATGTCGCTTGCTTTTGTTGCAATTGTTGTATTCATAATCAAATTAACCCTTCTTTTGTCTCGTTACCAACTGTTTCAATGCCGAAGTTTTGGATACCTTCACTTCCTTTTCAGGCTTTGCAACTGCAATTGCTGCCTTTTTTTCTTCTTTTGCTTTTAATTCTTTTTTATCATTTTTCTTTGAATCTTTACCTGCACTGAGTTTTGCCGAAGTGCTTTTTGCTTTTACATCAGTGACGATTTCCGGTCGGTCTACCCATTCCATAACTACCTGAGGTGCATTATCAGCAACACGACGGCCTACTTTTATAATTCTGGTGTATCCGCCTTGACGTTGAGCAAATCGTGGAGCAATCGTATTTACCAATTTTGTAACAGCATCATACCGGATATCAGGCGCAAGACTGCGCATAGCATCGGGTCCGCCTTTTTTTGCTTTGGTGACAAGTTTGTCTGCCGCAGCTTTAATAGCTTTTGCTTTTGCTTCGGTTGTTGTAATACGCTCTTCGATAACAAGAGATGTAAGCAAATTCTTAAACAATGCCTTTCTTTCATTTGCGTCTCTTTTTAAATGTCGGCCGAATACTTGCTTTTTCATACTATTCTCTAAATTCCAGAAAACTCGGACGACTCAGAAATTCAGAAGACAGAGGTTCAGAAAATCAGAGGTTCAGAAATAAAAGTTCTTCTGATACTCTGAATTTCAGATATTCTGACAATCAGGTTTATCCGAGTTCTCCGAGTTTTCTGAAAATAAAACCTTCCGGATCTATTTTACACGTTCGTTAAGGAAATTCCTTTTTCTCCGAGTTTTTCTTCAATTACTGAAATGGATTTACCGCCCATATTGCGCATTGAGACTAATTCTTTTCGTGGTGTTGAGAGAAGCTGTTCAATTGTCTCAATTCCACCGTTACGCAAACTGTTGTAGATTCTTGTCGGTAAATCAAGCTCATCAATAGTCATGCTCAAAAGATTTTGTGGAATATTTGAAGTTACCACAGGATTACTTTCAGCTGAAGCAGCAACTTCCTTTGGTTCAAAAATTTGCATGAAATAGGAAGTTAAAAGCTTTGCGGCATGCAGTAATGCATCTTTTGGAGCAACAGTACCGTTTGTCCAGATTTTAAGTGTCAACTTATCAAGATCAGTACGTCGTCCAACACGAGTTGCAGCAACTTCATAGGTTACTCTTCTCACAGGAGTAAAGACAGCATCTACTGTCATAACACCAAGTGCAGTTGAGCGTCTTTCTTCAGCGAGTGAGAAACCATACCCTTTTTCAACGGTCAATTCCATTTCAAGTTTTGCTTTATCACCTGAAAGTGACCCAATATATTGATCTTTATCAACAACTTCAACACCATCACTCAATTCCAAATCGCCTGCTGTTACTTTCTCTGTGCCTTTGACAGAAAGTTTTACTGTTGCGCTGTCTTTACTATCAAGTAATCGAAGATTGAGATCTTTAATGTTTAATAATAAATCAACAATATTTTCTTTAAGTCCTGGCAATGTTGAGAACTTGTGTTTAACACCAGTAATTCTTACGGATGTTACAGCAGCACCTTCAATGGAAGTGTAGAGAACTCTTCTTAAAGCATTTCCGATTGTGTGACCGTAACCCGGTTCAAGTGGCTCAATGACAAATTCTCCAAAGTCTGGAGCCGATGTAATTTCTTTAACTTTAAATGTTATTTCATCCATAGATTGCTATTATACCATTAACGTGAATAATATTCAATAATCTGTCTTGTACTAAATGGAACCTGAATATCCTGAGCAACTGGCATACGAACGAGTTTGCCTGCTGGACCTTTCTTTTCAAGAAAACCAAGGACATCTTTCTTTTCTTCCAAAACCTTGATAACGTCAGGATTCTTCTGAATTTTATTATCTAAGGTGATAACGTCTCCTTCTTGCACTGCATACGAAGGAATTGTCATTTTCTTTCCGTTAATCAGCACATGACCATGAGTCACAAACTGACGAGACATCATACGAGATTTGGAAAGACCCAAACGATATACAACATTATCAAGCCGTCTTTCAAGAAGTGCGAGCAGAATATCCTCCGTATCTCCCTTTTGTGATGTTGCAAGCTCAACTAATTTTCTAAACTGTCTTTCAAGTAGACCATACATCACTTTTGCCTTTTGTTTTTCTCGAAGTTGTTGCCCGAATTCAGACGGTCTTCTTTTTCCTTTTTTCCCATGGACACCCGGTGGGACATTCAAACGACGCATCAAACTTGCCGATGTTTTCTCAAGCAAATTGATTCCTTCTCGTCGTGCTAATTTATGTTTTGGTCCTGTATATCGTGCCATATATTAGTTCTTTGTTCTGGTTAAACTCTTCTCTTCTTCTTACTCCTTGGGCCGTTATGCGGCATCGGAGTAATGTCTGAGATAGATGTAATCACTGGTCCGGCGCTTTTGATACCACGCAGTGATGAATCTCTTCCTGAGCCGGGTCCTTTTACAAAAACATCAACAGATTTCATCCCTTTCGCAACAACTCGCTTAACAACTTCCTCAACAGCAACACTTGCTGCATAAGGAGTAGATTTACGAGTACCTTTAAATCCACGAGATCCCGATGAACTCCAACCAAGTGTATCTCCTTTGTCATTGGTTACGGTCACCAGTGTATTATTAAATGTTGCAGTAATATACACCCGTCCATGGTCAGTAACGGTTGCTCCTACTTTTTTCTTTGTTTTTGCTATTACTTTTTTCGTTGCCATAAGTCTTTAATTTATTTTCCTGTCGTTTTTGCCTTTTGAGCTTGATCCATCTTTGCCATTACTTCTTTTTTAATAGCGCCTATAGTTACACGTTTACCACGTTTGGTACGGGCGTTAGATCGTGTTCTTTGACCTCTTACCGGCAGTCCATGCGCATGTCTCATTCCCCTATAACTACCAATATCTCGTAACCGTCTGATATTACCTGCTATTTCTGCTTTGAGATCTCCTTCAATTTTGTAGGCTTCCAAAACTTTTGTAAGTTTCTTAACTTCATCTTCAGTCAACGTCTTCGCCCTTTTATCCCCATCAACTTCTGCCTTTTTAAGAACATCAACAACGTTCTTTCTTCCAATGCCGTAGATATACGACAATGCGATATTCAATTTTTTTTCATCCGGTATAGTTACTCCTACAATACGCATATATTTATCCCTGTCTCTGCTTATGTCGTGGATTATCGCACACAACACGAACTACGCCACGGCGCTTAATAATTTTACATTTCAAACATCTTTTTTTTACACTTGCTTGTACTTTCATATTATTTATATCGATACATGATCCTACCTTTTGTCAAATCATACGGTGTCATTTCAATCCTCACCCGATCACCTGGTAAAATTTTAATGAAATGCATTCGCATCTTGCCTGAAAGGTGACACAAAACTACTGATCCATCCTCAAGCTCCACCCGAAATAATGTATTGGGCAGTGCTTCTAGAACTTTGCCATCTTTCTCAAATGAGCCTTGATGAGCCATTGGAGTATTATAACAAAACAGCCACAAAAGAGCAACAAGCTCTCCTTTCGCTTTTTTATTTTGTCAGCATTAACGGTCCGTCTTCGGTAATTGCTATCGTCCGTTCATACAACCCAGATAGTTTTCCGTCCTTTGTTCGTATCGTCCAATGATCATGATCTAGAACAACATCCGGCTTTCCCATATTATATATTACTTCAACGGCAATTGTCATTCCGTCGATAAGCTTTGGTGTTCTATTGATATTGCCAATCAAATATCCGGGGACTTCAGGCTCTTCATGCAACTCTTTTCCGACACCATGACCAATAAGACTTCGAACAACACTATATCCAGCTTCTTTTTCAACAATTCGCTGAATTGTCTGAGAAATATGTCCAATCCTGTTGCCAATAACTGCAACTTTTACGGCCTCATTGAGGGCATGTTTTCCAATTTCTAAAAACTTGTCAACATCATCTTTCTTTTCACCTTTTTGCTCGACTCGTTTTGATTCTGACATATCCGTATGAAACCCTTTATAATATACACCGCAATCTATCCCGACAATGTCTCCTGGTTGTAATTTGTATTTTGACGGAATCCCATGCACCACGACGTCATTTGTTGAAAAACAGGTTGTATGATGATATCCAGCAACTTTCATAAATCCTGGTTCGCCACCAAGTTCTCGAATCCGTTTCTCAGCAAGAACATCAAGTTCTAACTCGGTAATGCCAGGCACAACAGCCTCTATAACTTCATTCAAAACAACAGCTAGGATATGTCCTCCATGCTGCATAACTTTAATTTGTTCAGGTGTTTTATAATCAATCATGTATTAAATTCCTCTCTTTCAGCATCCTAATAACTGCATCAATTGTTTGTTCTTCGCTCATCTCAGAATTATCAAGAACTGTATATCCAAGTTTTTCAGGATTACTTGCCAAAGGATCTGTCTTTCGCTCTTTATCCCGGGTGTCTCTTTCTCTAATATCCTCAAGCACCTTTTCAAACGTCCACGAAGAATCTTGTTCTTTATACTGGGCCAACCGTCTTTTTGCCCGAACTTCTTCAGATGCTGTCAGATATAATCTGAGCGCAGCATCAGGGAAAACAACAGTTCCAATATCTCTTCCTTCAACGATAACAATATTGCCAGCTTCCATTTGCTCTAAGCCAAGTATTCGTTGCCTCTTTACAAAATCTTGCCGTACTTCAGGAATTACACCAACTACTGAAGATCCTGCTGCAGGTTCAGGTTCTTGTAACTTTTGTGTTACATCCGTATCATTAAGAAATATCTTGTCTTTTTGATACTTAAACGTAATCTTAGACAGCTGATCAATTACTGATGAAGCATTTTCCATATCAATGGAATGCTCCAAACAAAATAACGCTAGACCTCTATACATTGCTCCTGTATATAAGTCTACTCCCTGCAAAACAGCTGCTAAACGTTTGGCTATCGTACCTTTCCCTGAAGCAAGTGGACCGTCTATGGCAATAATAAATCCTTTTTTCACTTAGTAAGTTTTTGCATTATCTCTTTATGAATTTTTTCTATTGATTGCTCTCCATCAATCCTTACCAATTTTCCTTTTTTACGGTAATAATCAAGAACTGGCTCGGTAAATTTATGGAATAATTCAATGCGCTTTCTAATCGCTGCAATTGTTTCATCTTCTCTGACTTCACCGTTGTCACCTGAACGATAGGCAAGTCTCCATAAAGCTTCTTTATCTGATACTTCAAGATAAATAACTTTATCAATGCCGTTCTTAAACGCCCTTGCTTGTGCTGATGTTCGCGGATAACCGTCCATAATATACCCTTTTTCATATTCCGGCCGAGAAAAATACTCACTAACGATTTCGTTCGTTTTGTCATCAGGGATTAAGAATCCTGCAGTCATTGTTTCTTTGATATATCGACCAAGCGGCGTATGCTCTTTTGCGATTTCACGAAAGATATGTCCAGTTGAAAGATAGGGGACACCTAATTTTTTGCTCAGCAAGTTTCCTTGTGTTGATTTACCAGAGCCTTGAATACCGACTAAAATAATTTTCATAATTAATTCGTGTCTAAAAAGCCTTCGTAATTCCGCATGACGAGATTTGCTTCAATTGCTTTAAATGTCTCAAGAACAACACTCACCACAATCAAAATACTTGTTCCTCCCAAAAGCAATGTCTGAACTCCTGTAACAAGCTGAGTAATTGTCGGCAAAATAGCAACCAAACCCAAAAAGCCTGCACCCACCAATGTAATTCTTGTCAAAATGTATGTAAGATAATTTGCCGTCGGTTTACCCGGACGTACACCAGGGATAAATCCCCCGTATTTCTGGATTTCTTCCGCAATCTTTTTAGGATTAAAAACAACAGCCGTATAGAAAAAGGTAAACGCAACGACCAGCACAAAATAAAGGATATTATATACCGCACCTGTAGATGAAAACCAATAATTAAGAAATTCTGCAAGACCTCTCAAAGAAGCATTTTGGGAAGTTTGAAAAACATTCGCAATAAGAGACGGCAGTAAAACAAGAGAAACTGCAAATATGATTGGGATGACACCTGCTTGATTAAGACGAAGTGGTAAATGCGTTGACTGCCCACCATATAATTTATTCCCCCGCATCCGTTTCGCATAATGGACAGGAATTTGTCTTGTTGCTTCATTGACAATGATAATCCCAGCAATAACAATAAGACCCAATACAATAAAGCTGATCAGTCCCAAACTCGCCTGAGCATTTGTTGTTGAGAATGTCTGACCCAAAGCAACAGGAATTCGTCCTACAATACCGCCAAAAATTAAAAGCGAAATACCATTCCCGACACCATTATCGGTGATTAGTTCTCCAAACCAAACGAGAAGAACAGATCCTGCAACCAATGTCAAAACAAATGAGATGAAATCAATCGGCGTCAAAGTCGTTATCAAACTCTGACTTTTAAGAAGTGCAAAAACACCAACAGCCTGAAGAACAGAGAGAGGAATTGTCAAAAATCTTGTGTATTGATTTATCTTGCGTCTTCCAGAGTCTCCTTCTTTTGAAAGTTCTTCAAGTTTGGGAAGCACCATTGTCAAAAGCTGTAAAATAATTGACGCGTTAATATACGGATTAAGACCAAGTGCCATGATGGAGAAATTGGAAAGTGTGCCGCCTGAAAAGATATCTAGAAAACCAAGAAACTGATTGCTGGCAAATAAATTTTTTAACTCTGCGACGTTAACACCTGCAACGGGGATGTGTGCGAAAATTCTAAATACGAAAAAGATTGCAAGAGTAAAAAGAAGCTTCTTTCGTATCTCAGGCGATTTAAAACTATTACGAAGCGTATCAAATATCCCGTTCATATTTCAACCGTTCCACCGGCCTTTTTTATTTTTTCTTCAGCGCCTTTGGAAACAGGTAATTTGACCGTTAATGCTGTTTGCAATTCTCCATCACCAAGAATTTTTACACCGCTTTTTTTGATGCTCTCAAGCTCAATCATTCCTTGTTTTGCCAATGTCTCAAGTGTAACGACTGTCCCTTTAGGAAAAACATTGAGTGCTGAGACATTTAAGATATACCGTTTCACTTGCAATGAACGATTGCGTCCTTTTCCACGAAGGAAAGGCAAACGCTTGGTCAACGGTAAAGCTCCACCTTCAAAATATATCGCGACTTTATTGCGAGCCTTCTGCCCTTTGGTACCACGCCCAGCGGTTTTTACCCGTCCTGATCCGTGTCCTTGACCAAGGCGTCTTTTTGACTTTGCTTTTATTTTGTCTAACTGTAATAAATTCATAATTCTAGAAAACTCGGGGAATTATTTTGCCCCTTTCAATGTCAATTTTCGATCTTTTGTTTTATCCGCTTGTTCACTTACCCTCTTCAATGCCTCAAGAGTTGCATAGATATTGCTAATTTTATTTTCAGTCCCAAGCATTTTTGAAGAAATATTTTCAATTCCCGCCGCAGACACAACACTTCTCACCGCACCACCTGCAATAATACCGCTTCCCCGAGGAGCAGGCTTCAACATGATTCTTGCTGCACCAATCTTCACATCAATTCTAAAAGGAATCGTCCCGTTCACAAGCGGCACTGTAATCATGTGTTTTTTTGCGTGTGACATTCCTTTCCTGATAGCATTTGAGACATCGGGTGCTTTTCCAAGCCCAACTCCAACTTTTCCTTTTTTGTCTCCCACAACAGTAAGTGCAGAAAATCCTACTTTGTTACCGCCTTTTGTTTTCTTTGAAACACGATTTATTTGTACAACCTGTTCATCAAACTCGCTTGGTGCACGTTCCGTAAATTGTCGTGGTCCTCTTTGATTATTTCGATTTTGATTCCGATTATCCATAATTAGAATTGTAAACCTCCTTCACGGGCACCCTCAGCAACTGCCTTAACTCTTCCGTGATAGGCAAATCTTCCTTTATCAAACGCAACTTCTTTAATCTTTTTTGCCACAGCCAATTTTGCAATTTCCGCACCAACCTGTTTGGCACGCTCAATTGGAGCACTTTTTGAGTCCTTCTTAAGTACTTTTTCCGACATTGCGGCGATAGTGTTCCCCTTCACATCAATAATTTGTGCATACACATAATTATTGGAACGGAAAACACTTAACCTCGGACGGTCAGTAACTAAAGCCGTTTTTTTACGACTCCTTATTTGTCTGTGTAATCTTTTTTGGTTATCGTTCATAATATAAATCCCTTATTTAGCTCCCGCTGCTTTTGCTGCCTTTCCGGCTTTTCTTCGAACCCTTTCACCTTTATATCGAATGCCTTTTCCCTTATACGGCTCTGGCGGTTTTACTTTTCTTATGGTTGCCGCTGCTTCACCAACAAGTTGTTTATCGCTTCCGCTGACAGTAATAACATTATCTGCAATTGCAATTTTGACGCCGTCTTTCGGATGAAATTTCACTGGATGAGAAAATCCGAGTGACAAAACCAAATCAATACCTTGCATTTGTCCACGGTATCCTACACCGTTTATTTCCAACTGTTTCTCAAAACCGGTATCCATACCTTTAATAAGGTTGGCAAGATTCGCTCGCGTCAATCCGTAAAGTGCCTTTACTCGGCGATCCTGAAGATTTTTCGCACTTACCTGCACTTTGTTTTCTTGTGTCTCAACACTTATCCCTTCAGGCAATGCCAATGTGCCGTTTCCTTTCGGACCAGCAACATTTATACTCTGTCCTGCAACCGTAACGGTAACGCCATTTCCTATTGTAATCGGTAATTTTCCAATTTTACTCATATATTAACCCTTTAACGCGTTAACCCGTTATCGAGTTAACGTATTACTATTACCATATTTTAAATAATAGTTCTCCGCCTACTCCTTTTTTAATTGCGTCTTTTCCTGTCAGAATACCAATATTGGTCGATAATATCGCTGTTGAGGCACGTCCTTGCTTCCGTGCAATTTCATCGGTCGCAACATAGGTACGAAGAGAAGGTTTGGAAACCAAATCAATATCAGTAATTGTCGGCTTACGCTTCTGATACCGAAGTGAGACAGACAACATACGCTTTCCTTCAACTGATTCTTCACTTATTGCATCAACAAATCCTTCTTTTTTCAGAACCTGCGCAACAGCTTTACTGATATTAGCATACGGTGCAACCACTTCTTTTCGATGAGCGAGTGCTGCATTTTTTAACTGAATAACAAAATCTCCTATAACGTAATTCATAATTTACCAACTTGCCTTATAAACTCCAGGCAATTCTCCTTTCATTGCACGTTCTCTAAAACAGATTCTGCAGAGACCAAATCGGCGCATATAGCCACGAGATCGACCACAGATACCACAACGGTTTACTGCTCGTACCGCGAATTTTTGCTTTTTCTTAAATTTTACAATGTCTGATGTTTTTGCCATAATTTTTACTAACTAATAAGCACTAACTACTAGATCCTTATCAGTCCTCGTATTATATCATATTTTAGCCTCAATTATTGGCTACTTCTCTTTTACGAAAGGCATTCCTAATGCCTCAAGGAGTGCCAGCCCTTGTTCATTAGTTTGTGCTGTTGTTACGAACACCATTTCCATCCCCTGCAGTTTATCAACACTTGCCGGATCAATTTCAGGAAATGTGGAATATTCATGAAATCCGAGGGTATAATTACCGCGTCCATCAAAACTTCCTCGAGGAACACCACGAAAATCTTTCAATCTCGGCAGAACAATTTTTATCAATCGATCATAGAATTCGTACATCCGTTTACCGCGCAGCGTCACCATAAGACCGATAATATCACCCTGACGGATCTTAAATCCAGCGATTGCAAGTCTTGCTCGAGTCGGTTTTGCTTTCTGCCCGGTTACCTGACCCAATGCGCCACTCATCTTCTCAATTATTTTTTTATCCGATGCAGCATCTTTCACACCCATATTAACAACAATCTTGGTAAGATGCGGCACAGCCATCGGGTTTTTAATGCCCAATTCTTTTTCTAATTTTTTTACTACTTCTTCTTTATATTTCTTTTGTAAATCCATATTTATCCTTTCTTATCCTTAAATTTCAGCATTGCATTTTCTGCAAATTCGCACTTTTTCATCTTTTAAAAATTTGTAACCGACGCGTGTTAATTTTTTACATTTCGGACAAACAAGTCGAACACTTGCTATCGCCAATGGCTTGGTCAAAGTAATAATTTCTGACTTTTCTCCCTGCATACGACCCTTAACATGCCGTTTGTATTGATTTACGCCTGCGACAAGCACTTTTCCTTCTTTGGAAAAAACTTTTTCTATTTTTTCTGTTTTACCGCTATCTTTTCCTCGTACAACGGTTACTAAATCACCTTTTTTTAATTTCATAATAATCTCCTTTTAAACGACCTCTACTGCCATACTGGCAATTTTGGTGAATCCTCGATCACGTACTTCACGAGCGATTGGCCCAAAAATACGAGTTCCTCGAACATTTTTATCTTTTGGATTATCGATAACGACAACCGCGTTGTCAGAAAATCTGACATAGGATCCGTCAACTCGTCTGAATTCTTTTCGGGTTCTAACAACAACGGCTTTCACCATCTCAGAATCCTTTACTTGACCGTTTGGAATCGCAGACTTAACAACTGCGTTCACAACGTCACCTATCCGCGCAAATTTCCTTTTGGAGCCACCGAACACATGAATAATATATAATTCTTTTGCTCCTGAGTTATCTGCCGCTTTAACAATACTTCGTAACTGTAACATATCTTTTTATTACTTTTTAGTAATAACCTCCTTTATTGCGAAATATTTCGTCTTTGAAACCGGTTTGGTTTCAACAATTCTTACTTCATTTCCGACTTCTACAGTCTTGCCTGCCGTATCCGTATTAAAGTGTTTACTTTTTTTCAAAAGTTTCTTATAGAGAGGATGCGGTACGCGGCGTGATACTTCAACAACCGCTGTGTTTTGCATTTTTACTGAAATTACTTTTCCTGTTAGTACCTTCATAATTAAATCGAGATGTGATATCTAGAAGATGAGAATAATTTCTCACTTCCTACTTTTCACTTTTTACTTCTTTTTCTCCCTCCTTTTCTTTTGATTTCACCTGTTGCAGAACTGACTGCATCACCGCTATTTCTTTTCGCGTATTGAAAATACTGCGAGTGTTTTTCAATTTATTTTGTACATGATCAAGCTTCAATTGATTAAGATTTTTATAAGTTTCCTCTATCAATTTCTGCAATTCTTTTACACTTTTTGTTTCTAATGTTTTTTTATCAGTCGTTTTCATAATTCCAAAAATTACATTTCTCCTTTTACCAAAATTCTTGTCTTTACCGGCAATTTGTGTGCAGCAAGACGCAGTGCTTCTTTTGCCACTTCAGCCGTCACTCCTGCCATTTCAAACATGACTCTTCCAGGCTTCACCGGCGCAACATATGCATCAATATCACCTTTACCGCCACCCATTCTCACCTCAGGAGGCTTCTTGCTGATTGGCTTGTCTGGAAAAATATTAATCCAAATTCTACCGCCTCTTTGCGTATAATTACTAATTGCACGCCGCGCTGCCTCAATCTGACGACTGCTGATCCAACCCATATCCAATGTCTGCAAACCATAATCACCAAAATAAAGTTTGGCACCCCGAGTCGCAACCCCTTTCATACTGCCTCGTTGTTGTTTGCGATATTTTTGTCGTTTTGGCGCTAACATAATATTTCTTTAATCCCAAATTTTGGATACTAAATTATCTCCTTTCCTTCTGGTCTATTAATCCATACCTTAATTCCGATATATCCTTTTTTAGTTAACGCAGGAACCTGAGCGTAATTGATATTTTCGCGAATCGTTGACACCGGAACTGTTCCTATATGAATTTTCTCTCGTCTCCCGATTTCTGCGCCGCCAATACGACCAGTCAAAACAATTTTCACACCAAGTGCACCAGAGCTCATGACACGCTCAGCAGTTGAGTTCAAGATTCTCTTAAAAGGTAATCTTCGAACAAGTTGATCTGAAATGTTAATCGCAACTAGCTGCGCATTTAAATTAGGTTCTTTCACCGGTTCAACTCTCATATCAAGTTTTGGCATTGTTTTGTTTCCTCGTTGTTTGAAGAAAAATGCCGTAATTGTTTTTTTAAGCTCTTCCAAACCTGTTCCTCCGCGACCGATAACAATACCGGGACGAGAAACATGCATGATAATCCGCAAACTGTTAATTGACCTTTCAATCTCAATGCTTGCCACACCGGCAGCTCTTAACCGTTTCATTAGCATAGTTCGAAGACCATAATCTTCAAGAACGGCATCCTTATAAGCCCGCTCATCAAACCAACGACTACTCCAGGTATATACATTTCCAAGTCTTATAACATGTGGATTTACTTTTTGTCCCATTATTTACTAGCCTCCTTTTTATCTTTCTTTTCTTCTGCTTTCTTAACAGGTGCAACTACCTTAACTGCTTTTTCTTTTAGAACAATTGTCAAATGGCTTCCCCGTTTTTTGTATGGATGAATCCTTCCTCGAGTTGACGGTCTGAACCTTTTAAACGCCGGTGCTTCATTCACCATAACACTGGCAATCAATAAATTATTTGTCTCCAATTTTGCATTGTTAACGGCGTTGGCAACAGCACTTCTCAATGCCTTCTGAAAGATTTTTGCCGCTCGCTTATGCGTCACTTCCAGCATTCGATTCGCATCGTCGATCTGCATATCTCTCATCGAATCTGCAACCAAACGCAGTTTTCTTGGACTAATTCGTACTGATTTTGCAATTGCTCTTACTTCCATATTAATTAAACATTATGTCTTACTAATCTCTCTCGCAACCACTTTTCCATGACCTCTAAATGTTCGTGTTGGAGCAAATTCGCCGAGACGATGTCCAACCATTCCTTCAACAATCAATACGGAAATAAAATGCTTACCGTTATGAATCATCAAGGTGTGTCCTACAAAATCTGGCGCAATTTGACTCGCACGAGACCAAGTCTTAATTGGCTCATGTTTGCCACTTTCTTTTTGCTTCATAATTTTCTGAAGCAATTTTTCGTCTGTATATGGTCCTTTTTTACTACTTCGTGCCATAATTATTTCGAAGGGTTATGTTTCCCTGCCTTTCTTCTTGATACGATATACTTATTTGAATATTTCTTCGGTTTTCGAGTCTTTCCAACTGCTTTACGACCAGCATAGGTCTTTGGATATTTCAAACCTATTCCTGATCGAGCTTCTCCTCCTCCATGAGGATGTGAACGAGGATTCTGTGCAACTCCCCGAACAGTTGGTCGACGCCCCATATGCCGTGATCGTCCCGCTTTGCCGATAACTTCGTTTTTCCATTCAACATTTCCCACTTGCCCCACAGTCGCCATTGCATCAATACTTACTCGCCGTACTTCGCTTGAAGGCAATCTTAGAAAAACATAGCCGCCTTCTTTTGATGAAACAACCGCTCCTGTTCCTGCCCCGCGTGCAATCTGTCCGCCTTTACCAGGTGTAAGTTCAATATTATGAACAACGATCCCTGCAGGGACTTCACCGAGCGGCAGTGCATTGCCAACCTTTGGCTCGACACCTTTGCCACTCAGGATTGTATCATTTTCTTTTAGTCCAAGTGGGGCCAAAATATATCGTTTTTCCCCATCGGCATATTGAATAAGCGCAATATCACATGTCCTATTTGGATCATATTCTATTGCGGAAACTTTTCCAACTAGACCAAATTTATCCCGTTTAAAATCAATCTGCCTCATGTATCGTTTATGTTGTCCACCTTGATGTCGAACAACCACTTGTCCTGACGCATCTCGTCCCGAATGTTTCTTTTTAATTGTTTTTAAACTTTTCATAAAATTATTTCAAACTACTTTTTCTTTTCTTTCTTTTCGTTTTCTTCTGTACCTCCTGGTTCAAAAAGTGCAATTTTTTCACCTTTCTTCACTGTTACTGTCGCTTTTTTAACTGTTGGCCTATCAACTTCCACTCTTCTAATACCGACTCTTTTTGTTTTTCCTTTTACATTGTTTATCGCAACACTTGTCACCGTCACGCCAAACTGCTCTTTTATAGCAAGCTTAATGGCATTTTTACGCGCATCTTTTGCAACAACAAATGCGTATTTTCCTTTACTAACATCCATCATTGATTTCTCTGTAACTAATGGTTTGATAATAATTGTATTCATTTTTTTAAAAAATGCCCTTTCATTTCATCAACTGCATCTTTCATCATAATTATTTTTGTTGCAGTAAGAACTTCATAGGTATTTATCAATTTTGACGGAAGGAAATTTACTCCTTGAATATTCCCACCTGCTCTTTGTGCAGATATGGCATCTCCAGCTGTTACAAATAATAATTTTTGTTTTTTCTCAGCAACTCCTAATTCTTTAAGCATTTTTGTAAACGCTTTCGTTTTTGCTTCAATTTTACCCAAACCATCAACAATCATTACTTCTTTATCTTGCACTTTTGCAGAAAGCGCGCTAAATAACGCTTTTCTTTTCATTTTTTGCGGCATAGAAAGACTAAAATCACGCGGTTTTGGTCCAAAAACAATACCACCTTTGACAAAAATTGGAGCACGTATACCACCGTGACGTGCACGACCTGTTCCTTTTTGGCGATAGATCTTGCGAGTTGATCCCTCTACTTCACCACGTGTTTTGGTAGAAGCATTTCCTTGTCGTTGATTTGCAAGATAAACTCGTACAGCTTGTGCAAGAAGTGGCTTATTTACTTTGTCACCAAATATTTCACCAGGAAGAGACATTTTACCAGCTGCTTTTCCATCAATACCAACAACATCGATACTTACAGTTGCATACTGCTTGTCTGTTGTCTTTGTTTGCTTTGAAACTGCAACTTCAGATTGCACAGAACTCTTTGGAGCAGTTTTCTTTTCTTCAGCCTCTTTTATAACAGGTTTGGAAATCTTCTTTGGCGCTTCTTTTTTGACTGCTTCCTTCTTCACTATCTTACTCGCAGCTTTTTTAACTACTTTTTTTGTTTCTTCTTTTTTACTTGGCATTTTCTTCTCCTTCCTTTACTTCTGATTCTTCTGTTACGTTTTCTTCAGATGGAACAACTTCTGCTGCTGGCTCTTCTTTTATTTCAGAAGCATCACCCTTCTGTGTTTCTTCTTTTACTTCTTCAACTTTTTCCGGTTCTGTAATTTTTTTTGCTTCTTCGTTTGCTACTTCAGCTGCTGCTTTTTCCTGTTCCTTTGCTAACTTCTCAGCTTCCTTTTTTGCTTCTTCGTCTTCTTTCAGCTTTGTTGAAAGAAGTTTCACAAATTTCTTTTTTTCGCCTGTTCTCGTAATAACAATCATTGATTTCTTACTGCCAGGGACTAAACCCAACACATACAATTTTTTATTTTCTGGATCGACATCAACAACAACCAAGTTGGTGATTGTCACCGTATCAACACCCATATGACCTGCCATTCTTTTCCCTTTATAAACGCGTCCTGGTGTTGTTCCTTGACCAATTGAGCCTGGTGCACGGTGACGGTCTGATTGACCGTGGGTTTTTGGACCACCTCGGAAATTGTATCGCTTTACTCCTCCTGCAAAGCCTTTTCCTTTAGACGTGCCCGTTACCTTTACAATGTCACCTGGTTTAAAAACTGTCTCAACTGCAATAACATCACCTGATTTTGGCAATTCTTCAGCACCGATCCAAGCAACTTCTCGAATAATTGATGGCGCTTCTTTTATTCCTACCTTTTTACTGTGACCACTAAGTGCATTTATAGGGTTCTTCTTTTTCCCAACTCCTACCTGCACCGCAGTATATTTATCTTTTTCCGGAGTCTTAACTTGCACGACGACATTGTCGGCGACTGAAACTTGCGTAACAGGAATTCTCCGACCGTTTTCAAGAAACGTTTGTGTTTGATCAATTTTTTGTCCAATTAATGCTTGTAACATATTTTTATTTAAAGTCTTACATAAGACTTTTATTTTATAGTTATTATCTAAAGATAAAATTCAATCTTATTAATAGTCTTAACACAAAAAAAGATAGCCTTGGGCTACCTTTATTATTCACCAATGTGTGAATTGATCCCCTCTAAATGGGGTGGCCGCTCTGGCATTTTTAATCAATCATACTTTGAGCATGTTTAATTAGTTTGGGCATCTATATTGTAAAAAAAAGAGTCTCAGATTTACATCTTCAACTCTACATCAACTCCCGCTGGTAATGCTAAATTTGTTAAACTATCAATTGTTTTATCTGTCGGTGAAACAATATCTATCAATCGTTTATGAATTCGAATTTCAAAATGATCTCTCGCATCTTTATCAATAAACGGCGATTTATTTACAGCATAGACGGATCTATCTGTAGGAAGGGGCACTGGACCAATAACTTTAGCACCGGTCCTGATAACCGAATCAAGAATTTGCTGACAACACGAGTCAAGGACCCGAGCGTCATAACTTTTTAAACGAACTCTAATTCTTCCTTTTGCCATACTGTTTCTAAAAAACCTCCAGACTGTTAAAGATCTCTTCCAAAAAGTAAAAAAATCCCGATTTAATCGGGATTATTTTAAGATTTTGGTAATAACACCAGCTCCGACTGTCTTACCACCTTCACGAACCGCGAATCGAAGACCATCTTCAAGAGCGACCGGAACAATAAGTTTGACTGTCATTTTTGTTGTGTCTCCTGGCATAACCATCTCAACACCATCAGGAAGAGTTACATTTCCAGTAACATCAGTTGTTCTGATATAAAATTGTGGACGATATCCTTTAAAAAATGGTGTATGGCGACCGCCTTCTTCTTTTGTAAGAACATATGCTTCTGCTTCAAACTCTGTATGAGGAGTAACACTACCTGGCTTTGCAATAACCTGACCACGCTCAACATCTTTCTTTTCAAGACCTCGGAGAAGAAGACCAACATTATCTCCTGCTTGTCCTTCATCAAGTTGTTTCTTAAACATTTCAACACCGGTTACAACTGATTCTTTATTTTTATCAAGACCAACGATCGAAACTGGTTCATTAACTTTAACAATTCCTCTTTCAATTCTTCCGGTAACAACTGTTCCGCGACCCTTAATTGAAAAAACATCTTCAACCGGCATCAAGAACGGCTTATCAAGTGGACGTTCTGGTGTTGGAATATCCTTATCAACAGCGTCCATGAGAGCAAGAATTTGTTTTTCTGCTTCCGCATCACCTTCAAGTGCTTTAAGTGCTGAACCACGAATAATAGTAACTTTATCACCATCGTAGTGATACTTTGTTAACAATTCACGAACTTCCATTTCGACCAAATCAAGAAGCTCAGCATCTTGTACCATATCTACCTTGTTAAGGAAGACAACAATTGCCGGGACACCAACTTGATAAGCAAGAAGAATATGCTCTCGAGTCTGAGGCATAGGACCGTCTGGGGCTGAAACAACAAGAATTGCTCCATCCATTTGCGCTGCACCAGTAATCATATTCTTGATATAATCTGCATGACCTGGAGCGTCAATGTGCGCATAATGGCGTGTTGCGGTTTCGTATTCTGAATGGGAGATGTTAATAGTAACACCGCGCTGTCTTTCTTCAGGAGCATTATCGATATCTTCGTATTTCTTTGCTTGTGCTAACCCTTGCTTTGAAAGAACGGTAGTAATTGCAGCAGTTGTTGTGGTCTTGCCGTGATCGACGTGACCAATTGTTCCGATATTTACATGTGGTTTTGTTCGTTGATATGTTGCCATAGTATTAGAAAATAAAAATCCCATTTCTTCAATGAGAGTAAATAAGATTATAGCAAGGAATTTTTACCTGGTCAAGAGGGGAAATTGGGACGTTATATCTTCAAAACACGGTGATTTAATTTAGCTTCAAAATATCCATAGGTAAAACGTTCTTATTCTCACTTTTCTAGGAATAAAAGTTCAAAATCATGCTATTTAAAATTACTCGAAGAATAAGGTATATAAATTTTTGTATATTACACAATTTTTGATTCTACCTCCTCATCTGGATGTGCTACTTTACTCCATATATCACGCAGTTTTTCCCATAGCTGACCGTTTTCATCTAAGGCAAATAAATGGATATTACCCCGGCCATCAGGAGTTTGTTCAAACGTTGCTGAAATTTGTTTAAATTTTACTGTCATATCTCCCTCCTTTCAAGGGTTAGCATACTCTCTGAGAATATACCTGTCAATGTAAACCCATATCACCCGTCAAATTGCTTTTGCTTGCATTCATTTTTTGTACCTGTCACAATTTAATTATGCAACCAAACACTGGAGAAACAGACCAACTAAAAAGTCAAAAGGGGAAAATACAATTACAAACAATTTATAAGCGCTTTGCTCATAAAAATTTTCTCCTTCCTGCAGGAATCATTCTGATATTTTTAATCCTTATCCCTATCATTCTTTTATTATTGTCAAATAGAACTGCAAATAAAACACTGCATGCCAACCCCACACCAACACCACAGAAAAAAAATATAACAAAAAAACCGACACAGTCTATGCCTACAAAACAATCCCAAACGCTTGTATACGGCACCTGGACAAGTCAAACATCAGTCATACGAGCAGTTAATCTTGAGAATGACACAACAACAACTGTCGCAACTTTACCTCTTACTATTAAAAAAGTAAGTATTTTATCACCAAATACACTACTTTACATAGATCAAACCGACAACAATGACTATGGACAAAGAATAAGCGTTTATAATATCCAACAAAAACAGATCGTGGAAAATATTCCAGCAGACAGTGGATTTGGAATAGATGATTATATACTTTCACCAAATAAAAAATATCTTGTCGTTTGGGAAGTACAGCTTAATTCTCAAACACAAACACTGCAAGGAGGGGAATCTCGTGTTTTCGATCTAAATCTTTCCCAACCGACACTCATTAATACCCTCTATGACGAGACAGTAACACCCACTGTTCCTATCCATTATCCAAGAGCCATCCTTAACAATGGGACGGTACTTACTGATAAGATGATTCCCAACGATCCAAATGGCGGCGCTGGCTGGGCGTATGGCATGAGCGTTGTGAATTTTGACGGATCAAACAAACAAGATCTGACAGCAATGACAAATGGTACATATGGCACACAACCCTCACTTTCTCCCGATGGAAAATACTTACTCTTTGCAGGCTATGATGGAGTGAATGGAGACGGAACTGCTATAAAAAATAAGTACAGACAGGCTCTTCTCACTCCCGATACTGTTGAGCTATTAGATACATCAACTTTTCAACGATATAAACTTTCCAATCTTCCCAATACCAATATCTATTCTGATGTTCAATGGGATGATCAAACTGGCAATGTTATTCTTTCGATGCTCTCACCTAACAGCACACAAACAGGGGTTTATACATATAACTTGGCGCAATTACATGCAATCCAAATTCCTTTGCCAACCATAAACGGAACAAATTATGGATATATTTCAGGGTTAACAAATACTACAACACTTATAGGGATACAAAGCACTGCAAGTTTCAATTTAGGAAATCTTGGACCAACATATACCTACGCTTATACGCAATTTGCAAAACTTAGTGGGAACGGCAAAACTACTGCTTTACCTTCTACCGATCCATTTATGCAGTATATAACAATTCTTCCAGGAAATTATTTCAGTAATGTTTTGGGCGCACAAACAACAGTACTGGATGCGACGCAGCCACCAGTTACATATGCAGTTCTCCAAGGAGTAAGCGACAATACTTCTCAAGGTACAACTTTCTTAAAGACAACGCTTGCAGGCCGCAGATTGCAAGAGAAGAGTAGTCCTCTTTGTCTTAATTTAGGTGAGGCTCAATGCTCGGCGCTCGGTCTTTTACCTAATTCCCCTGCATATACTGCATGTCAAAATGTTGAAAAGATAAACAATACAAGCACAAACGCATGCTATTAAAAATATGAATTTGCCCAGAAGGAGAAATTTCCAATCCCTCGCTTGCGTAAATATTGTTCTTTTGTATTTACTGAATGCATATCTTCAAACCATACAATGTGCTTCTGATTGTTGGTATCTATATACTGAATTTCCGTTTCAGCCGATACCGGATCGCGTTTGATTGTGCAAACTTTGAACTGACATCCGCTAAGGAACTTATTTTGAATCTGCAAATCTGTTAACGGCTCTCCTGGCCCAATAGCATTGCCTTGATTATTAACAGGCCAATCATAGCCAAACAAACCGAAAATAACGCCGATTTTTTGATTAGGGACAACTTGTAAAAAATCGTCAGCCATTTTCCCCATGTCATATCCATAAATATTTTGTCCTGATAGAGGGAAATTAGGACCGGGAGTTGCCGATTGGGATTTAT
>Ga0206821_10043_pt1 | contig 30581 bp, 24 predicted proteins | sample Alteio_BWOrgCont_85_FD_152860 | JGI IMG/M metagenome (GOLD analysis project Ga0206821, IMG submission 152860) | Enriched cells from forest soil in Barre Woods Harvard Forest LTER site, Petersham, Massachusetts, United States -... | ecosystem: Environmental > Terrestrial > Soil > Temperate forest >...
CGTTCCGTTCCCTCCAGGGTGAAGGCCTCGCGCCTGTAAAGCCATTTGGAGACACCTGCGGAGGCATCCGAATACTGGCGCCATTTGTCGGAATCGACATCGACCATGTCAAAGAGAACGCGATGCGGCTCGAATTCGGGTTTGAAGAGATAGGGTGCCACGGCCGACCCGAACACAACCATATCGTCGAACTTGTTTTTACCAAACAGGCCCGTTAGATAATTTGCGAAACGTAGGCTTGCAAAACTGGCCACTGTGATGGCTTTACCGGTGAGAAGCGCGCATGCGCCGCGAACGGCTTTTGCCGCGGGGCCGATCAACTCGAAATGACAGTCTCCCCCCGCCAACTCACGCACGGCATCAAGGTGCGCTAGATCGCTTGGGTCATCCACAAAACATCCCAGATGCACAGTTCCCTTGGAAGCCAGGTGCTTGAGCAGGGCGTGGGACCGGATCTTATCCCCCTTATTCGGCGGATAGGGGAGGCGATGACTGAGAAACAGGATGTTGCGCGGCATCGTTATGAAGCGCCGCCGATCTGGTACAGCGAGGCGATGCTAGACCAGTGGAAGTCCCGGAGCAGTTTCTGAAGCCGGCCATAGGTGCGATCCAGGTTCAGATAGTGCCGGAAATGCGTCTTAAAGGAGGTGCCCGCGATCTTCGGCTGTTCCGGATCGATCTCCCAGGGATGGAAATAAAAGGTCAAAGGCTTGCGATCCTGAAACCGGACGATCTTCAGGTTCTGCTTGAACAGCATATAGGGGAAAAGCCTGAAATAGCCCCCGCCGCCCGCGGGCCAGTTGCGGCCAAACAACCGCATGGTCGTCACCGGAATTTCCACGAAGCTGCTGTTGACGAAAGGATAAAAGGCGAAGCGAGGCTGATCCGGAATTCCATACAGGTCGTGCTTTATTGGATGGGTGCTGGAGCTGTAGCGGTATCCGGCGTCCTCAAGAGCGTTGAGCGCCCAAAGATTGCGGCGGGTGATGGAGAAGGATGTGGCGCGATAGCCCAGGACGGGCGAGCCGCCGATATCTTCCAGGATATCTTTGGCAGTACGCACGTCGTTGGCGAATTGGGCCCGGGACTGGTGATCCGCCCTGATATGGGCGGTGCCGTGAGAGGCGAGTTCGTGGCCATTCGCCACAATTCGCCGTACCATTTCAGGATAACGCTTGGCGATCCAGCCCAGCGTGAAAAATGTAGCTTTTACGCCATGGTCGGCGAAAAGCTGCAGTATGCGGTCGGTGTTGGCCTCCACCCGGCATTCGATCTTGTCCCAGTCCGCACGATTTATATGGGGAAAGAAAGCCTCGACCTGGAAATAGTCTTCCACGTCAACAGTCATCGCGTTCATGCCGGCCGACAGACCCGCCACCGGCCGGTTCCGCCAGCCGGCGATGGGATCGCGTTCCGCCAAATCGCCCCGCACCCTATCCCCCAAACTGCACAACATGCCCCTGGTTAGGCATCGTTGGAATTCGCCAGGTGCACAAAGTGCTTCATGACAGTTCCTACCTGGCGAACGAACAGTTCCTGGCGGCTAATACGCTGTTCGAGATTATGCAGGCGCTCGGCAGTCGCCACGCTGGACGAATGGTCATTCTCTGTCGGGAGGGGCGCTTCGGAAAGCACTTCAACGCTTGTCTCGTTCGCAAGGTCAGTGGCCACGCGGTTCACGTCTTCGGCGGTGAAGGTATGCAGCTCATCCAGGAAACCAAGGATCATCAAGCGGCTGCCCAATGTATTGATTCGTCGCGGAATGCCGCCAGAATGGCGATAAATGGCGCCGACGGCGCTGGCCTCGAATTTAGGGTCGCCCTTCCAGGCGACTTGGCCAAGCCGGTGCATCAGATATTGACCGCATTCTAGGCTCGATAGAGGCCCCAAATGATAGGATGCGATCACGCGCTGGCGCAGCTGCTCGAGGCTCCTGCTGGCAATCACCCGCCGAAACTGGGGTTGGCCGACCAGAAAGCTTTGGAATGGCGCTGCATTGTCGATCTGGAAGTTCGACAGCATCCTGAGCTCTTCGAGCGCGGTCTCGGAAAGATTCTGGGCTTCGTCCACAACCAGCAGTGCGCGTCGGCCCTGTTGATGGGTCTCGTTGAAGAAAGTCTGCAGGCGAAGCAGCAGGCCGCTTTTGTCCTGGGGCAAGTTTTCAAGCCCGAAGGCTGCGGCCACCATGTGCAGCAGATCATGACCGGATAGCAGCGTCGTCACCACATGCGCAGCAATAATCCGGTTTGCGTCGATGGTCGCAATCAGGCGCTTGACGAGCGTCGTCTTTCCCGCGCCTACATCGCCTGTGATGACGATGAAACCTTCCCCGCGGGTGAGCCCGTAAGTCAGGTGCGCCATCGCCTGAGAGTGGACGGTGCTCTCGAAGTAGAAGCGCTCATCGGGCGTTAGCAGAAAGGGCTCGGCCCGCAAATTGTAGAACTTCGTGAACATCAAAGGTCTTTACGATTGTGGAGCGGTGGCGTCGGACGAGGCGGTGCGTGGGGCATAACCATAACCATAGTAGCCGTAGTACTCGGCGTCATTCCAGCGCGGCGCCTTGTTGAAAAGCAGGCTGACATTCTGGCAGGCGGAAACCGCCTCGAGCGACTTGCGAAGCTGATGTCTGTCCGTCTGGGCCGAAGCAACGACCATGATCAGCTGATGTACGTACGTCGCTAGGATCGAGGGCTCCGATGATGCCAGAACGGGTGGCGTATCCAACACGACGACGCGGTCCGGATAGCGAGTGGACAGTTCGCGGCACAGGTTAGCCATCTGGCCGCTTGATATCAGTTCTGGACTGTTTCTCCTGGGGGTGCCGGCGAAAATCACCGAAAGATTAGGGACGTCCGCACACCGGTAAAGCACATCGGATACTTGCTTGACCTTTCCGCTCAGCAGGTCCGTAAGGCCTTCCGAAGGGGGAGAAACAAACACGTTGCCCACCGATGGGCGAATGACGTCAGCATCTATTAGAAGCACGCGCAGTCCGCGCTCGGCAGCTAGGCTCAGTGCCAGATTGGTGGACGAGAAAGTCTTGCCTTCGCCGGGCAGGGAGCTCGTGATCATTACCAGATTGTTGGTCGCCGCGCGCGTCTGCGGGTCCCTAACTTTCTGCAGGAGCTTGCGCTTGATGGCGCGATACTCATTGGACAGGGCCGACGAGATATTGTCGGGCGTAATCATGCCGTTCTGGCGCAAGGCGCGGAAATCGAGATGAACCTGTTTGGCTACCGGGTTGACGGGGGCGTCTTCGGCACGATCCGCAACCGGCGGTCTTGCTGGAAGTGATGTGACTGCGACTGCGGCGTTTTGGGGCAGGCTTTCCAGTGGTCCCTGAGCGCTCTTGATCACAGCTCCCTGGGCCGGCTGCGTCGCGGCCGGTGAGCCAGCGGCAACTTTTTGCGCAACTCTTTCTGCAAAGCTGGGCGCAACCGGCTGCGCGCTGACTCCCTGGGCTGCTTCCGCGGCCATGCGCTTGGCCATGCGCTCGACGAGGTTGAGAGACTCTCTCGGATTGTCTGTCATAGAAGCTCTCGCAATGTGCCCCGGAAGGCTGCATCAAACACAACCAACACGCCTATATAGCTGCACAACAGGAAGGCGAGCGATGACGCCACCAGGGAATAGGTCCGCCGTGCCAGGAGCACATCTTCTAACCGAATAAATCGCGTCACGACCCCGATGACCGGATAGTCGAACTCCGAAATAAGTTGATCTTTTGAAAAGAACCGGCTGGCATTAATGCTGAGAGCGAATGCCGCTGCCAGCCCGGCGACGAGACCGGCCAACAGGATGATCGTATTGATCAGCGGGCGATTCGGCGCGGCGGGGAAGGGCGCCTTCTTCGGTGGCTCAATCACGCGAATATTGATCGCAGACTGTTCATCATTGACGGATTGGGAAATGCGCGCCGATTCACGCCGTGACAGTAGATCTTGATAGGTTTTGTGAACCAGGTCGTAGTCCCGGTCTAGGTCGGCAAACTTGGTGTTTATTTCAATGGCCCTGGAAGTTAGCTTGACGGCATGGTCCATATTGGAAAGTGCATCGCGGTACCGCTGTCCCTGGAATGCAGCGTCGGTCATGGCGTCGGACAACTTGCCCTGGGTCTGGACGTAAACGGGATTGGGGATGGACTGATTCCCGTTGCCGGCGCTGCCCGTCGGAGGCATGGCCGCAAGCTCCGCCTGAAGCTGCTTCACTTCGCGCTCGGCTTCCTTCACGTCGGGATAATCTTCCGTGTATTTCGATCTAAGATCAATCAAGCCTTGCTTGGCGTCTGCGAGCCGTTGGAACAGGCTGCCACCGCCTTTCCCGATGGCTTCGCTATTCCCCGTCCCCGAACTGACGATTAGGGGGCCCGGGGTATCCACGTAGAGAATTTTGGGTACGGCGCCGAGCTGAGAACGAAGGCTCGCCACCCGCGCCTCGGCGGCGCCCAGATCCTGGCGGACCTTTTCCACTTCGGCTCGCGCCTGGTCGGGTGTCACAGAGTTCGACAGGACATCGAGGTTTGCCATGCGAAAGGCCGCCCGGCGCTGTTCTGCCTGACGAACCAGATTTTCATATTCTGCAACTTTGTCATCGAGGAACGACTGCGCGCCCTGAAAATCCTTGCGCTTGCTGCCGATATTGGAGTCCACGAATATAGCGAGTAGCGTCTGAGAGATACTCAATGCCTTGTTGGGATCATTGTTGGTAACAGAGATTTCGTAGAGGTTTTTCGTTCCGAGCGGCTTGAGCGAAATATTGCTCTGGATATCCTTGACTTGGTGCGCCATGTCCGCGCTGGAAAAATTGGTGCCGGGAGGGGCGGTCAGGTGAACGACCTGTTCCATGTTCGGGCGAGTCAGCAAGGTATTCAGCATGACGGACACCTGCTGGTCAGGATCCGTGTTGACGGTCAATCCCCTCAAAAGGGGCCCCATCATCGTATCGGTATCGATGTAAATTTTGGCGACGGCTTCAAACTGATTGGGTACGAAGACCATGGTGCCCCAACCAACCAGGCAAACGATCCAAGTCACCACCACGCCGGTCCAGCGGTAATGCCAGGCGCCGCTCAAATAGCAGTGAAGCTGCACCTTCCAGGGCTGCATACGATGACTCTCCCGCGAAGTGACTCGCTAAAACTCAAGACTAGGAAAATATACCCATTTCTCGTCAAAACGCTCAATGCCGCATCGCGGCAATGCAATAGCACACCATTGCGACACGAGCCCCTATCGTATCCGATAATGGGTTAATTGTCGCAGTATCCGGCATGCGCTGGTGGGACTTTAATGGCCCAAACCTTACTTTTCCCTTCGCAATCTTTCCCTGGGGTATCGCTGGCCCGGCAAGCTTGGCTTCGTCAACTATGTACCATCGGATCACCAGTCCGTCCGCGACTGCCGACAGGGTAAACCATGGACCGCTCATGCAGTATCTTACGGTATGAATCGACGATCGGATGACTGTTGGGCAGCGGCGATCCGGTAAATTTCCGAGGGGGTAGACGGAATTCCACAAAGTTCCCTCGTAAAAAATTCGAGGTATCCCTCAATCCATGCCAAGAACCGCGTAACGTCTTCCTGGCTCTTGGTGTAAGGCGTCTTTCCCGCCTCTAGGGAAGGGCTGTGGTAGCTGATGGCAAAGATGCGCTGGCCTGATCGCAGTAAGGCGCGCGTCAAATCCTTGGCCTCGCGCAAAGTATGGCCTTCGGGAGAAATTCTAACCCGATTGAGAAGACCAAAGCGAGCAAAAATCGCCGGCAACTTTACGCGCCGGCTGGTGGCGGAGGTCAGCGAGTAATTTGTGATGGACGGTTTTTTCCGCAGCAGCCCGACCAAACCGGCGGTCACGGGAATTTCCAGAACGCGGCGGTCCGTACCTAGCCAATAGGGGCGCGAGGGGGCGTAGGTGTAATCGGGACTGGATTGGGTGATGGCGGGTCCCGGAAGGACGCTGCAATCAATGTCGTATTCGAATTCACGCAGCAGGGCTTCTGTGTGTTGTCCCGCACCGTAGCGGCCGCTGCGAAACAATTTCGGCTCAGTCCGGAAATTTTGCCTGATGGTGTTGGTGAGAGTTTCAATTTTCCTTCTCTGGAGTTCCAGAGGAAGATTGCAAGCAAAGGAATTGTCCTCGTTCACAATCTCTTCATGGGGCGGGGTGACCCAGGGATGTAGCTGCGCGCCTATCTCGCAATGACCCGCTTCGGCAAATTCGCGCAATGGCATGTAGCCGTCCGCCTGCGAAGCTACCGCAAAATCCACGGCATAGGTGGGAACGAGATTGAAGCGGCGGAAAATCTGCTGCGCCAGGGCTTGAGCCTTAATCGTGCTGACCGCAATGTTGGCGCTGGCGAAAGGCGCGTCCCAATCAAATTCTTCTTCTGCGTCGACGATACAGATGACTTTTGGTGCCGACGATGAAAAACTTACAATATTGGCCGATGAGGCGGGCAACATCTCGACCCAGCCTGGCGAACGCTCAGCAAAACTCAAGCAGCCCCCCATCCCTGGCTAAACATCAATCCAACTCGAACGATCGCATTGGTCTAATTGCTACCCCTTTGCAATCATAGCATGAATTTTGTACTCTCGAAAAATCGTGCAATTTTAATTGATCGCCAACAGGGTGGGCCGCGGGGGCACGACCTAGGCGGACCTATCTCGGCAAACGGTTAATTCGGGGCAGCGTTTGGAATGACCCTTCCCACCATTTGCGTCGTTATCCCGGCGTACAATTCGGAAGCGACGCTCCTACGCGCCTTGGATTCGGTAGCAGCGCAGAGTCTCGCCCCCAGCGAGATACTTGTCGTGAACGATGCTAGTTCCGACGCGACGCCATCCTTGGCGAAAGATTATCGCCGGGCCGCCGTCAATGTGATCAATATGCGGACCAATGTCGGCGCCTCCGGTGCCCGCAATCAGGGTGTCAGGATGGCCTCCGCCGATCTGGTAGCATTTCTGGACGCTGACGATGAATGGCTGCCGACCAAACTGGAAAAGCAGGTCCGCCTCATTCTTGCCAACCAGAACAGCACGTTTTGCTCCTGTGGCTCGAGCCTGATTTCGCCTGACGGGCTTAATCTGGGCGATATCTATCGCGGCCAAATGGTCACGACGGGGCCGGACGCGTGGAAAGCCCTGCTTAAGGATAATTATGTCACAACGCCCTCGGTATTGGTTTGGCGGAGGCATCTCGTGGCTTTGGGTGGGTTCGACGAATCCTTGAAGATTGCCGAAGACCAAGACATGTGGATCCGTCTGGCTGCGAGGGGTGGCTTAAGCTACGTCCCGGAGATGCTGGTGCACGTCCATGAGCGCAGATCTAGTCTTTCCGCCGGATCGTTTGACGAGCAAATGACCTATACGCTTCCCATGCTCGAGCGGCACCTTAAGGAGTTCGCCGATAGGCTCACCGGCGAAGACCACCGCGCCATCCTGGGGCGCCGGCTCCTGCGCCTGGGACAGCTGGCCTTCAGCAGGGGCGCTGAAGATATCGGGCGGCAGTTAATCTGGCGCTCTATAGGTTTGAGCTATAAACCTTGGGAAGGCCTGCTTTTTTTATTAAAGGCTAATTCGGCGGTCATATGGCTCAAGAAAGCAGTTCGGGATCGCTGAAAGGCCGGATGCGTCAGCTCGCAAAATCGCTAGCCATAAGGAGCGGAGGGTTGGGTCTCTATCATCGCGTGAAGCATCGGGAGGTGCTGACCGTATTGATGTTGCACCGGGTGCTTCCGCAAGACCTAATCTCTGCCTATGGCGCGGACGAGGGCTATACGATTTCCACCAAACTGCTTGAAGACCTAATCGCGTTCGTAGCAGCGCACTACAACCTCGTCTCTCTTGGAGATGTCGTGAAGTCACGTAACAGAGAGGTGCCGCTTCCTAGCCGACCACTTATGATCACTTTTGACGACGGTTGGAATGACAACGCGGTCTTCGCCGCGCCAATTCTGATGCGCATGAACGTACCCTGGACGTTATTCGTGGCGACAGGAGCGCTGGAAGCCGTCCCACATTGGTGGCAGGAGACTTTACTTGCTGCACTTCGCTCAGGGAGCACAGACTATGAAGTGTTAAAGAGTGCGGCCTTGCGCGTTGCACGAGAGGAATTTCGTGAGCTCCCCGACGATCCGACGCTATCGATCCTGGTCTTGTATGGTAGCTTGCCTCAAGCTGAGCGTGATAATTTGATCGCTACGCATTGTGATAAGTCCACCAGTTCGCAAAGGCCGCGCGACATGGCCTCGTGGGGGACTCTTAAAAAACTTCACGATGAGGGGGTGGCAATTGGCGCGCATGGCAGCAGTCATCTGCCTTTGACCATGGTGGCGGACCCGCAGCACGAGATCTGCCGAAGCAAATTGGCATTGGAGAAAGGTCTAGGAACGAAAGCGTGCATCACAATGTCGTTTCCGCACGGCCGCTATGACGCCGGACTTGTCGGCGCGGCGCGCAACGCCGGCATGGAACTACTGTTTACAAGCGATCCTATATTGAATAAATGCCCTGGGGGATGGCTTGATTCAGATCTGATCGGACGCATTTCCATCTCGACCAGCGACGTCACTAATCCCTCGGGTGCATTGCGACCAGAACGCTTGATGCCGTGGCTGATGTTACGAAAGCTCGCAGCGACATGATCAGAGTGTGGAATTATTTGTATATCTTTGCGGGAGTATCCGTTCAGGCAGTGGCCTTTGGCCTGACGAATATTTTGTACCAGCGTGATTGAGACTACTGCATAGCCTATTCCGCCTTGGGTTTTTGGACCAAGTTGAGCCCAGGGGCGTGGAATATGTTCCATGATCTGTCCGACACTTGGAGGTATTCTGTGTCTCTTCGTAGAAAAGCGCTTCAAAAACTTAATTCACCTCTAAACAGACTCGGTATGCGTCTGCTGTCACTGCATGAATATAATTCTATGTTGGCGACTTATGAGGGTCCGACCATTAATCCGCCAGAAATCCCAGCAGAAGCACGAAGATTTCTAGACTGGAATAACCCAACGCTAAATGATCTGCATCAGCGCTATGTTGGGCACCCAGCATCGTCGCATTCGCAATGGAGTGAGAAGGCACTACGTCAATCCACCGATCTGCAGAATTTTCGGGGAGACAATCACTATGTATACCAAACGCGCTGGAGCCCAAGTGCTGAGACATATGCTCTAACCGCTTTTTATGCGCGCGACATCGATAGGTTGAACCTCTTCGGCCAACTCAAGGAGGACGGTCTATTTGGGGCTTACACCCAGGAGTTTGAAGGCGGATACGTTGTTAGTAGAGATTTGCTTGATTCAATCAATCAAACGAATGTCATTGCACGTTTGCTCGGCTGCAATCGCGAAGACCGACTAGATGTATTGGACGTGGGGGCAGGCTACGGGAGGCTCGCGCATCGAGTCACGGAAGGCCTACCGCAGTCGCATGTGACATGCACAGATGCAGTCCCACTTTCCACCTTTATATCTGAATTTTACTTAAAGTTCCGTGGTGTCAAAAGTGCCGAAGTAATCGCCCTCGATCAGGTCGAAGCAAGGCTGCCGAACATGCGCTTCGATATAGCGACAAATTTCCATAGTTTTTCAGAATGCACCCAGCAGGCGATAAAATGGTGGCTGGATTTGCTCGCACGCGTCGATGTAAGAAAGCTTCTTATTATTCCCAACAGAGCTGACGCGTTTCTCTCGACCGAGACGAACGGCGATCATATAGATTTTCTGCCGTTAATTTTGAAGAGTGGCTGGAAGCAAGTCTACAATGAGCCGATATATGCGGCATCAACGGTCGCACAGGCGTTAGCGCTTTATCCGAATTTTCGTTTTTTTCTCTTTGAACGAGAGTGAATAGTTCACGTGCTGCTGGTTGACCTTCCCCCCGAAAGTGCCTCGATTTTGAGGTAGAGTTCGTTCCTGAAGGAGACGGACGATGAGGTATGGCCGGTACACTGAAAACGGTTCATCGGGATATTGAAGCAACACCGGCGGACCTTGGGGCGAAGGAGCTTTGCCGTAACCAGAACAGACTCTGTCTCTCTGAACGAGGCCAAATCGGGGCCAGGTCAGGTTGCCGCGAGTCGGTAGATCGGCGCCAAACTCCAACCGTCGTTTTAACGTGGGGCACTGATTAACTGTGACCTCGCCAGAACGGTCCTTATTATCACGCGTTGTGCAGGCTTCTCGACAAGTCGATATAACGCCACGGAAAAAATAGCGATGATCAAGAAGGTCAATACAATGTATGCGGCCGGCGTAACTTGGTTTTCGTGAACGAGCACCAACTTGAATAATTCCCTGATGAAATAGTGAACCATGTACGTCGCGTAGGAGATTTCTCCGATGAAGACAAGGAAGCGCAAGCGCAATAGGCGCGCTGCTTCATCGTTGAATGCAAGATAAAGAACGAGTGCTGCCCATCCAATAGGGACAAAAATCGATTCCAATGCATAAAGGCCGACGAGGAAAAACAGAAAAGCTGCGGCAAACAATATAAATCTGACACTCCGGCCCGGCGACGGGTTACGCAGAAATATGGCAGCTAGGACGGCACCTATCGTAAACTGACTTATGCAGCGAATAACGCCGAATGTCGCTATTGCACTACCAAGATTGTACGCTTCGCGGGCGTAGCATAGATTCAATAAAATAAGCGCCCCCCCGATGACGAACCCGCCATACCAGATGTGCTTCGACGCAGGCCGCGCGACTAGTGCAAGAACAGGAAACAGGAGGTAAGCGGCGAATTCAGCGCTAATTGACCATGAGGGATTGTTCCAAGACAACTGTTTCAGGACATCCCAATCCTGTATTAGGAGTAGATTGAATAGGAGGCTTTTGATTGAAAAGCTTTCCAACGGTATCGGGCGATGTGAAAGTGCAAATACCCCGATCAATCCAAGGTACAAACCAATAGCTGAAAGATGGAGCGGATAGACCTTTGCTATTCGCTTCACGTAGAATATCCTACATGCAGCGGCGCTCTTTATGTCGATATTGCCATAATTCATAAAAATAACGAAGCCGCTCAAGCAGAAGAACAGATCAACAGCCAGATATCCCTTGTCGATCAATCCGTACACGGATGAAGCTACATACGGCTTAATGTAAGAATCAAAGTGAAATAAAACGACCCACCATGCCGCAATACCGCGAATGCTGGTGAGAGAGTTCAACTGTGGAATGTTCATTCGTTCGAGAGAACGAGTAGTATCAGGCAGATACGGCATTCGCGGGCGCTGTTAGAGTAATCTTAGCCGGGTCAGCCATTCGCACGTTCGTTATTCTGCGGAGACTACAATAGAATCCGAGAAGTACGTACAGAAGAGGTTGGAACGCGATTCCAACAAATGAGGCGCCCACACAAAACAGGATTATGCAGACAAATAAAACGTGTGAGAACGCGTAAGGCCAATCATCGTGCCCCTTATGGCCATTTCTCCTCTTCTTTTTAGACAGTCGATAAGTGCCCCATAGTCCTCCCACTATAAGCAAAAGAAACAACACTTCGCCGATATACCCGTGCTCACCCAAGACTTCAAAATAGATGCTATGAGGTGCAGTAGACTTCACGTGCTGCGTTATGAGGGCTCCTGTCGCGTCTTGTTTGGTATAGTCGAACTCATTTAGATAGAAGACGGAAAATCCACCGCCCAGAGGGTGTTGGGCCGCATATTGTCGTGCCCATTTCCATACCCCAACCCTAATTTCGGCGGAATCATCCTGAGTGTAGGTCAAAATAGTGCTGAATCTGGTGAGAGCCTTACCTGGCAACAATGATTGCCCGTAAAGAACAAATAGCGCTGCACAGGATAAAGCGACGGCCTTCCGAACGATACCCTTGATTCCGATTATAAGAAGAGCTGCAATTGAGATCACTCCGGTCCGGGCCGACGTTCCCACAACGCACATAATTGCCAGATAGGCGTAGATCGCGAAGCCAACCTTCAAATACCATCCGCGATAAGGCTCGAGGATTTCCGAGTGGCGGATGGCATACCAGGCCATGGGAATGGACATGATCGCCGCCAGGGCTAGTGTGCTGGTCTCACCCAACCAGTTATTTGTCTGCATTAACATGCCCAATCTGTCGTAACCCGCGGTACCAAACACACTCTTAACACCCGCTGTGAGCACATGGGCCGACAATGCTGAGAATGCAGCTAGGAACGCTGTTTCGAGTTGCGCCTTTGTGCGAAGAAAGAGGGGGGCAGCGACTGTGATGAGTACGGACTCGATTGCCCAATTCCATTTTTCCCAAGCGGGACCTTCATTGACTGCCTGGGTCGTCGTAAACGTCACCCATATCGCGAATGCTATGGCGATGTAGAACATACTCGGAAGTCGACCGAGCTTTTCTTTGTCACTAAATAAGTAGCTGCCTATGCAGAACAGGCCAAACAGCAAAGAGAATGGGATTGGTAGGCTTATGAAGGCGCTTGGGTAAAGAAGGCTAGCCCATAAATATCCAATAAAGAATAGAGCAGGCACTTGAAACCCGCTAACCAGAATGAAAAATGCAACCAAGGCCACAAGTATCGTGAGTTTCATTTACCGGGTCCCGCGCGCCACTTGCCTCCACCGGCTTTTTTGAATGTTCCTTCCAAATGCACAAGTTGTCGGACCGCAATGCAAAGTACAATCAGGCTTGTCAGAACTGCGAGACTGTCAATCATGATTTGCCATTCCCAGAACTATCTCGTGGAGCGGTTGGAAGCGTGTGGTGCAAACCTTAGCCCAAGGGCATGAAACCAGGTCTTAAGCTCACCAAAGATCCAGTCGCGCGATCAGGCATCCTTAACCCAAACCGAAATTTATCTTAATTTACAGAGGGCTAACTCTGAAGACGTGATTGGGCAATTACTAAACAAAAAGCCGCCCCGTCAATGGAATGCCGCACTGGCACGCCCAAACGCCGGCGTTTTCCCGGATGCTCGCGTCTCTCGAGAAAGACTCAGGGCGATTCTGTAAATATTTCGAAAGTCTAGACAAAACAGCCCATTAGGGACCGCTTGTGTTGAGCTATGGCCCATAAAGCCGGGTGAACTCGAAGATTTGATAAGCCCCGCGGCCGGCTGGGAGCGTGAATTCGGTTACCGAGGCAAAGCGGATGTTCGCCAAAAGAACTTGGTGATGGCCGCAAAAACGTGAGCTTCCGGTGTACGGGGGCGCCCGGCGGCATACCACAACAACAATGCGCTGCCCAAGAAGACGATCGCTCCCAGGCCGATGTCGATCCCAAGTCTGTAGGTTCCCGATATCGGCAGAAGCAGATTCGCCAAAAGAACCGCAATGGCCATGGCCACAGATGCCAACAAAGGGCGGTAGAGCGTTTCAAGGTATTGCCTGAGTGTTATATGAGCCATGCGGTGCACGGCATGAAACAAGCCGGGCAAGAACAACGCTTCGCCGGCAGCCCGGCAAATCGCAATGTCAATCAAGTTTCGTGTCCAATAGGCAACGGGCACGATGACCGTTCCTAATACGGCCAGACGGATCCAGATCATGCGTGCACCGGTTCCGGGACGATTCAATGCATCAAACAATGCATAGGCGCCACTGCTGAGCCCTGTGATGGCGCCGCCGATGGCCAACCAGCTCATCAATGGGGCAATGCCGTTCCATTTTTCTCCCAGTACCAAGTGTTGCATGTCCGGCGCGATCAGTGCCACACCCACGCCGGTTGCAGCGCAGATAAAAGCAGTCCAGCCCAAGATGTTCAAATAGACATCGCGAAGAGCCGAAAGGTCTTGCTGCAAGCGGGACATGACAGGATAAAGAACCGCTACCATCGGCTCGTTTATTTCTCGGCCCGGGCTTTGCGCGACGTCTGTAGCAACTGCGTACCGTCCCATCAATGTTGACCCGCCAAATCCTCCGATCACCACTTGATCGACTTGGCTGTTCAGATAGTTGCCAATGGCGCGGAAAAAAGTCCAAATCGAAAACGACCAGATTTCACCGACCTTGGAAACATTAAAGCGGGGACGATGGGGATGCATAACATAGCTGAGGACGATCAAAGCCAATTGGCCGGTCAGGATGCCGGCAACTAGTGCCCAATAGTTTCGCAGGATAAAGGCGAGCGTGATGGTGACTACGAAAGAAATCAGCTTGGGATAAACATTATAAGCAAAGAAGTTATTGAATTTCAGATCCCTCCGGAAATTGATCGTGCCGATATTTTCTATTCCCCCCAAAAGCGCTCGTAGCGCAAGGCACTGCATTACGGGTTCGACTTTCGGCTCATGAAAATACAGCTCGGCCAAGGGGGAGATCATCAGGATGACGGCGGCCGTTGCCAACCCGATTAGGAATGAAATGGTCCAGGCGGAATCGAAATGATCTTTGGTAGGATCCTCCAATCGGATCAAGACTAGCTTTTGTCCCGTTTGATTGAAGATTTCCAGGGTATTCACCACGATCATCGCCATGGCGACGATGCCGAAATCGCGAGGCTCGAGCAGTCGGGCCAGAATAACAGTACTTACAAGTCCTGTGAGCCGTATGGCCCAGCGCAGCGCAATCATCCATAGGGCGCCGTTCAGCATGCGAGCACCCCAGACGTTGTTAGGTGCCTCTTTCGGCGATTGTTCGGTCATGCGCGAGCGCTCAATGTCAAGTTGTAATTCACAGTCCCAATTTCGACTCAAAGGCAATTTGTCGATGCACAGTGCTCCATCCAGACATTTTCCGACATGGGCGCAATCTCGAATTTCGCGAGGATAGCATCGGCATCAAGTAATCCACGCAAGCAGGCGATGGTATGAGGGGTATTCTTCGTTCATGACCATTTATCTCTTTCTTTGGCGGCTCAAAAAGGCGGAAATTCAAAGGCGATACTCATCTTTGAGTTCTTCCGAAAACCAAAGACATCTCGAAACCGCAGAGAGAAGTCGTTGCACGACAAACTTCCGACCTTTGCCGATCAGGTTCGAAATGTGGTCGTCTTTTGAAAGCTGTTCTTGATTCGACGCCCAAAAGCCAGGCTTCGAGATGTTAGCGTGTTCCTTTGAAAAATATAGTACGTCATGTCAGGCCCTCTAATACCCAGGTTGGACTTGTATCGAGCTCCACCAGCCATAAAATCATAGATGAGGTCGCCATTGCGTATATGGCGTTCCAGGCACATGGAGTGACCGACCAACCCAGGCTTCAATTTAGGATCTTCTTCGTAGGAGAAACCGGTTTGATAGGCGTAGACGTGGCCATTGCGGATAAAATTGTACAGTTGTCCAATCAGGTGATTTCCCGCTGTCACGCGCACTATTTCCGCGCATCCGCGCTCGATGCAACGGCTCAAAAGCGTGCGATGAAAGTCTTCGAAGTGGCTGCTTGAAAAGCTGCCCGCCAGACCGCGGCGCGTCCACGTCATTTGGTGAAGTGTCTTAAGCTCTTCAAAAAAATGCAAAGCTTCGTCCACAGACGCAGCCGCCCGCGCGTTGATCGGACCGAATTTCTGGTACATGCCTATGGCTCGGCGGATCTGATAACGCGTATTCGCGCTTAAGATGTCGAGATATTGTTTGCCATCGGTTCTGATCGCCGCCAGATCGACAAACCAGGAAGGTTGGCGGGATGTTTCGACGACGACGAGTTTCGCTGCTCTGGCACGCTCAGCAACGGAGTTGGCAGCCAATCCCACATGAATTTCTTGCCACCGGGGGCTGTCACCACTAGAGATCTGTGCTTCTTTCAGAAAGAGGAATATGCAGCTTTCAACGCGACGCGTGTAAAGACGGTCGGCTAGGATTCCGTTATATTCGATCGTGACCAAATCTTCGGACGGTTTACCTGAGCGGTGAAGCAGCAGCGCTCGGTTCGCATGGGTGCGACGCTGGATCCTGGCAGGCTGAAATAGCGCCAGTGCGACGACCGCAGAGTTGTCGTACACGGACAATAATACCGGTGATAGGTTGGGTGTTGTGGATAGCCAAGTGCCTATCCAGTCCCAGGTCAGAAAGAAGGCGCAATCAGATCGCGTTTCTAGCTCAGTCCAAAGGGTTTGCAATTTCGCTATGTTGGTCAGAGGGGTCAGAGACCAAGAAAGTCCATCAATCTCCATTTCGGTGCACGCCTCGGGTCCGGCATTGTGAAGCTTTATTCTTAATATCAGATGATATAGGCTCAACCATATTGTGATTGAGCGCCATGCCCCATTGGCACAGTTGGTTAAAGCCTAATCAGGTGGTTCTTTTTGAAAGTCGACATCGTTCTTCGATCAGACCTTTCAACTCGAGATATTGAGGCTTGGTCCCACTACAATATTTCTATAGAGGACGGCGACGACCGGCTCGTTGATCTCGCGCGACGGGCTCTACGTGACGTCGGAGCCGACTGCATAGCGCCCATCTGAGCCGAACCGGCGATGCCGCCGACAGCGATCTGGTCGATCTGCCCGTGCAGATAGGCGCCCATGGAGCGGATGAAGGTCCAGATCGAGAAGGACCGAATCTCGGACACTTTCGGCCAGTCGGAGCGTGGCCGGTGTGGATGCATGATGTAGCCGAGGGCGATGCGCGCAAACTCGCTGACCAGGTGCCGACCACGAGCGCCCGGTAGTTGCGCAGCAGCACGGCAAGCACGATCGTGACGACGACTGACAGGATTTTCGGAGCGACGTTGTAAATGAAGAACCGGTTGAACTTCCGGTCGCACCTGAAGTCGATCGTGCCGGCATTCTCGAACCCGCCGACGAAGGCGCGCAGCGCGAGGACTTGCATCACCGTCACGGCGCGCGGCTCGTGAAAATACGCGACGGAGAACGGCGCGACGATCAGGATGGCGAGCACCACGAGCGTGCCGATCATGAAGGTGACGGTGAAGGCCGAGTTGTAGTGCTCCTGCGTCGGGTTCTCGAGCCGGATCAGGACCAGCGTCTGTCCCGTCTGGTTGAAGATCTCCAGCGAGCCGACGACGATCATCGCCATCGCGACAATGCCGAAGTCGCTGGGCGACAGCAGCCGCGCCAGGATTGGGGTGTTCAGGAAGCCCGTGCCGGATCGCCCAGCGCGAGAAGATCATCCAGAACGCGCCGCTGCGGAGATGCGAGCCCCACTGCTTCGACGCCAATCGGCTTGCTTCACTAGGCTCGTTCATTAACCACGATCCAACCGTCCCAACGCCCTGATGCTAAAGCAAATTGCTCAACAACACATCTCAGGTATAGAGCGCCAACTGCCCCTCATCGTTTGGCAAAATATTGACGCTGACTTGGACTTATGCGACAAAAGCCGCGGGTTGGGGTGCAGGCGGGCCGCAGCTTCGTCGATTTCCGCGGGACTTTGGGTGGCATTGGGCGCGCATGTCGCGCCGGGCGTCGGGGAACCTAATCGCGATTTTTCTTGCGGTAAAATTAACGCGTTCGGCGTAACCATTTATGATTCCGTTGGGTCAAGTCGGATTCACAAGTTGAGGGTGTCTCGTTACGCGATTGGCGATCTGGGGCGCGCGCAGATTGCGTCCTGGAATGCGCTTGTGCCGAACACGGTGCAACAGTCGCCATTCCTGACATACGACTTCGCCCGGGCCGTGCGGGACGTGCGCGGCGACGCGTTCGTGCTCCACATTCAGGAGGGCGACGGTGCGCAAGGCTTCGTTCCGTTCCAGACCCGTTTTTCCGTTTTAGGTCATGCCGAAAAGATCGGTTCCAACATGTCCGACCACTTCGGCGTAGTCGGCGACATCAAGAGCGCGATTGATTTTCAGCAGGTGCTGGCCAAGGCCGGCCTCTCGTCGCTTCGCTTCGATCATGGCGATCCCGACATCTGCCGCTTCGGATTTGTCAACGAAGAGGTCTCGGCCGGCGTGCGCACCGATCTGGCCAACTCGAAGGCCTATATCGACGGCCTGTCCACGCGCGACAAGCAGTGGTTCTCCTCGATGTCACGCAAGGGCCGCAAGCTCGAACGCGAAATCGGCCCGCTCAAATTCGAATGGCACACGGCGCGCGCGCCCGCCGCGCTTGAATGGCTGGTCCGCCTCAAGAGCGAACAGTATGCACGGACCGGCGTGGGCGACGTGCTGAGCACGGGATGGAAGGCATCGCTACTGGAGCGCCTGCTCGCTGAGCCCGACACCTCGCTCTGCCGTCCGGTGTTCTCAACTCTGACCGCTGGCGACCATCTCGTCGCCGCCTGCCTCAACCTGCGCCAGGCGAGTGTCCTGCACGTCTGGTTCCCGGTCTACGACCTGACCTACCAGAAGTACAGCCCAGGCCAGCTGCTGTTTCTGCGCACCTTCGAGGCCGCCACCACGAACGACATTTCCGTCGTTGATTTCGGCGCCGGCTTCGCCGAGTACAAATCGCGCTATGGCACCAGCACCTACGACGTGCTGAGCGGCGTCGTGCGGCGTCCGACCCTGTATGGCCATCTTGACCGGGCGATGCAGTCGCTGGAATGGCGCATCGCCGGATTGAAACACCGCGCACGTAGCGTCCTGTCGAAACCCGATGGCATGCCGAATGCCGGCTAACGCGCGCGCAACACCGAGCCAGCAATGAGCGAACGTCCGGTCACCGTGTGCCTGTACCAGGCAATCACCCAGGGCGGCGCGCACCGAACCTACAGCGCGACGCGCCTTGATCTCGCAAAAAGTTTGGTTCGCAACGGCATCAACGATGTCGCGACGCGCGTCACCGGCAGGATGCATCTCGACCGCTACCACTACCTGCGCGGCACGCGGCGCTCGGACGAGTCCAACAAGGGCGACATCGGCATCGGCCTTGCGGTGCGCGAACAGATCGAACAGGCGCTCGCGCCACGCGCCGTCGAGTTTGTCGAGGTCATGTGGGGTAACCTGGACGACAAGACGATCGAGCAACTCAACGGCACCTGCGATCTTTTTGTGATTGGCGGCGGCGGCTACATCTTCGTCGATGGGGCCGGCCGGCTGAACGAACGCGCGGTCGATCTCGAACTGCTGGGGAAGATCCGTGTCCCGATCATCGCCTACAGCATTGGTCTCAACCGGCTGCTGCACGAACAGGAGAATGACCTCACGGCGCTCCCCGACCAGACGCAGCGCACGCTGCAAAGTTTCGCCGATACGTTCGCGCTGCTCAGCGTGCGCGACGGTGACACTAAGATGTTGTTCGACCGCTACACCTTCGGCGAGGTGGCGCTCACCGCCGATCCGGCGCTGTTCCTCGGCCGGCGCCATCGGAAGCCGCTGACACGCTCCAAGAAGTTCGCCGTCGGAATCAACCTGGCGGCGCACAGCTGGCGCGCCGTGCATGTGCTGAACGCCGTACTGCCGTCGATCCTGCCGCTGCTGAGAAAACTGGCGCGCACGCCCGACTTGGAGCTCGTCTACTTCGTCCACCATGATCTCGAGCTGCCGGTGGTCGCGCTGCTCAAGCGCAATGGCATCCCGCTGCAGGTCGTGGACACCGATCCGGTATCGATGCTTGACGCTTACGCGCAGGTCGACTTCGTCCTCTGTCAGATGCTGCATTCAGCAATCTTCGCCACGAACGCCGGCACACCCTTTTTGAACATCGCCTATGACCTGAAGAGTGTGGCATTTGCCGCACTGCTCAACACGCCGGAAGCCGCGATTTCCTATCGCCTAGCCTCGGAAGGCTGGCTTGATCACGCCTTCGGCGCGCTGTTCGAACGGCGTCTGTCTCTGCGCAGCCAGATCGAAGCTTCGAAGATCGAACTCTTCCGCGAGCTGCAGACGTTCCAAAGCCGGATTGGCGACCTGATCGACACTTCGGCAGTCACGACCGCCTGGTCGTCACAGCGTCGCTAGCCTATCTCGCCATTCAGACCCACCAGAATATGCGCAACATACGTGTCGTAATCCATCAAGGCTTCACCTCGGGCACCTCTTTCGTCCTTATTGCCGTCGCCACCCCATCTAGATGGAGCACCAGCTATGCAGTAGTCTCAGTCACACGTGTACAACATATCCGTCAGGCCAGCTCCAAGAAAGTAGTTCACGCGGCTTCATGACAGAGGGGCATAGCTGGCAGCCCCATGCGAAACGGTGACAAAGGTCAGCCCAGGTCGACGCCATGCAGAGAATTTCAACCAAATGAGTCGAACCTTTTCGATCTATCTTGACGCGGTACGTTTTATCGCGGCAATCGCCGTCTTTTTAACCCACCTCTCGACTGAGAATATTCTCCGAATTAATCTTGTCTCCCAATTTGGCCACGATGCAGTGGTCGTGTTCTTTGTCCTCTCCGGATGCGTCATTGCATATACTGTCGAAAGCCGCGACCGCGATTTAAAAACTTATGCTATCAGCAGGCTCGCGCGGCTGTGGTCCGTTGTGATTCCAGCATTGTGTCTTACACTCGTGCTGGATCCTCTTGGAGGGGCGTTCACGCGGGAGGCGAGCGGCTCACTGGATCATTCGTTCCTGACAATTCTGGCAAATGCGCTGTTCATCAATCAACTCTGGTTTCTCAATCTTGTGCCCGGATCTAACAGTCCATTCTGGTCTCTGGGGTTCGAGGTCTGGTACTATGCACTGTTTGCTGCTTTTACTTTCTTTTCCGGCATCCGTCGCATTTTTGGGATTGCGGTCATTGCATTAATCGCTGGCCCAAAAATATTGATCATGCTTCCAATTTGGTTGCTCGGGGTAGCTGTTTACCGGTGGTGCCCACGGTGGGGTGAGCTTGCCGGATGGACAATCTTCATTGGATCCGTTGTGCTTTATTTGGTCTATCGCTGGGCGAACTTCACGCCAGTGGCGATAAGAATTTCCGATTTTCTCCATGTCGAACATGCGAAATTCGGCATGGCTTATTATTTTTCCTCGGATTACGCGGTCGGAGTCCTAGTCGCATTAAATTTTTGGGGTTTCCGGGCGTGCGAACATCGGGTTGCTCCGCTGTTCGACCAATTGAAAGTGTCGATTCGCGTTCTCGCCGGCTTCACATTTTCACTGTACCTATTCCATGTTCCAATCATTGATTATCTGGGTCGGTTACTCGGGAAGGGCAACTACCTAATACCTGTAATTGCGATGGTGGCCATATTCGCACTCGGAGCCATCACGGAGCGAAAGAAGGATGCTTTTCGTAGAATACTGGTCCAGGCTACCGAGCACGCACACCAACTCTTTGCAAAAGCCTCGGCTCTGACGTTGCGGACCTAAAATGTATTTGTCTACTATCGACTAAATATATTCGCGTAGGACTAGCCAGCCAAGCTCCTCATAACATCGAGACGCATAAGTGACCTTGTTTCACGCCATGATCGAAAGTGGGACGCTGGCCTACGGTGCACCCTTGCCGGTAGCTAACTGAATGTCACGGCTCGCTGTCATCACCTTGCTCTATACGGCATTCGCCATCATCGCGACGGGTGTAAACCTGTCACTGCAATGGCTGAGCCTGCGTTACTATCAAGGGCATTTCCATCTTCCAGCAGCAATGGTGGTGGGCACCTGCGCCGGACTGGTGACGAAATATCTGTTGGACAAGAACTGGATATTTCACCATCGCGACAATTCTGCTGCCAAGCACCTGCGCAATTTTTCGGGATACGCATTGACCGGCGTGGCGACGACTGCACTTTTCTGGGGTTGCGAGTTGATATTCAACGCTATCGATCCAGCTTGGCGTTTTCCGGGTGCAGCGCTGGGTCTTGCTATAGGCTATGCTGCGAAATACCGCCTCGACCAGCGCTTTGTATTTGGGACCTCGACATGATGCTTTCTGGCTGGGGCCGATATCCGCGCACCGACTGCCGCGTGGTCGCACCGCGCGACGAGGCCGAAATGCGTGCGGCACTGTTGTCTGAATCCAGTGTGATCGTTCGCGGCAATGGGCGTTCTTATGGCGATCCCGCTTTGAACCCAAAAGCGACCTTCAGCCTGCGTCATATGGATCGCTTCAAGTCGTTCGATCCTATGAGCGGCCTGTTGGAAACCGAATGCGGCGTGCTCCTGCAAGATATTATAGAAACGTTTTTGCCGCGTGGCTGGTTCATACCCGTAACACCAGGGACCAAGTTCGTCACGCTGGGCGGCATGATCGCTGCCGATGTACATGGCAAGAACCATCATGGTGCCGGAAGTTTCGGCGATCATGTTGAAAGCCTGGAATTGATGCTTGCCGATGCGCGCGTTTTGCGTTGCTCGAATAGTGAAAACCGCGAATTGTTCGACGCTACGCGTGGTGGGATGGGGCTGACCGGCATCATCTGCAGTGCCGTTGTCCGCATGCTGAAGGTGGAGAGCGCTTATATCCGGCAAGAGACTGTTCGGACCCGCGACCTGGTTGAGACGATGGAAGCTTTCGAGCAGTCGCGTGGCTGGACCTATACAGTCGCTTGGATCGACTCCCTCGCGACCGGACGCAAGCTGGGAAGGTGCATCCTCTATCGCGGCGAGCATGCGCGGAAATGCGAATTGCCAGCGAACAAACGCGGGGAGCCCCTTGCAGTTGCTCGACGTCGGGTCAAAACGATTCCCTTCGAATTTCCTCGCTTCGTACTGAATCGCGTGACGGTGTCCCTTTTCAACGCGCTCTACTATTCTACCGCAACCCCGGGGTCAGCTATCGTCGACTATGACACCTATTTTTACCCGCTGGATGCAATTGCGGACTGGAACCGTATCTATGGCCCTACCGGTTTCTTGCAATATCAATGTGTCCTGCCTGCGGCCGCTTCGCGCTCCGGCCTTACTGAGATCATGACAAGGGTGGCGCGGAGCGGTACAGCATCCTTCCTATCGGTCTTGAAATTGCTGGGACCGGGACGCGACATGCTTTCCTTTCCAATGGAAGGTTACACGCTGGCGCTGGATTTTCCAGCCAAGTCGGCGTCATTTATGTTGCTTACCGAACTCGATTCTATCGTGGAAGCACATGGTGGTCGCATCTATCTCGCCAAGGATGCCCGGATGGGGGCAACACTGCTGCGACAGAGTTATGGCGGGCTGGACGCCTTCAAATCCGTCCGCCGTTCCGTTGATCCATCTGGTAAGTTCACGTCATTGCAATCGGAGCGATTGGGGCTATGAGCAGTGTATTGATTCTCGGCGCGACCTCGGACATGGCGCGTGCCATCGCGCGCGCATACGTCAAGGTGGGGCGATCAGTAATCCTAGCGGCACGAAACCCCGAGCGGCTTGAGCTCGACTTAGTGGATCTTCAGGTGCGTGCACATGTGCAGGCGCGCTCAGTGGGCTTCGATGTACTGGATATCACACACCACGGTGCCTTCCTGGACGGCTTAGGCGAACTACCGGGCACCATCGTCTGTGTCGTGGGGGGGATGGGTGACCAGGCGACTTCCGAACGCGAAGTAGCTGGAGCTGAACTTGTCATGCGAACCAACTATGTCGGCCCTGTCGCGCTATTTTCCGAAGCGGCAAACAGAATGGCGACGCGTGGCACGGGTACTCTGATTGGTATTAGTTCTGTGGCGGGCGAGCGGGGCCGGGCGCGCAATTATATATATGGCTCGGCTAAGGCCGGTTTCACGGTATTCCTGTCAGGTTTGCGACAACGGCTGGCGCAGGCTGGCACGGAGGTACGAGTTGTGACTGTATTGCCGGGATTTGTCCGAACTAGCGCGACTGCAGGTATGACGACGCCGGGAATGCTTACCGCGGAACCGAAGGAGGTGGCCGACGCGATCCTGCGAGCCGAGTCTGGCGGTCCGGAAACTATCTTTGTTCGTCCTATATGGCGGGTGGTAATGGCTGTGATTCGTGCGTTGCCCGAATCGATTTTCAAGAAGTTGCGCATTTAGAAATTTTTAAGCCGGTTGCACAGAATTTTAGATAGGCTATAGGGCTGCCCACCAGATCATTCGCACTATGAAGTCAATTCTTGTTTACGACACTCGACATGGTTCGATTGATCATCGGAATGTCAATTTTGAGATCGGCCGGGCGTGACGCGATGTGTCCCAAATTGCGATAGACGACAATTTCGTTTTCCTGCGCATGATAATTGGCCCGCATTGAGAAGGATCTCACCAACTCGAAATGTGGGCTGTGGAGTACCTCTTCAAAGCGCCTCATCGCTTCAAGGTCCGTCCAGAAGCCGGGCTGAGCGATTACGTACCGTACACCGAGATCATCTAGCATTTTCGCAATCGCATCGGCACTCATAAGCTTTTGTTGGACGCCTTGGCTGCGGCTCACGGCGATTTTCAGAAGCAGCTTATCGCTGCGGATGATCCACAGGTCCCGGCGCTCTTCGTGCGTGCGCATCGAGAAAATAAACGAGCCGTCGCGATATCCGGAAAATACGAGGACACTGTTCCTTGGAGCGGTCTTCGCAATATAGTCTGTGACTTCGCGGTAGCCGGAGACATATTGGACTGGTCGGCCAAAATAGGTGAGACCAAAAGTGACTATACCCAGCACGACGATTGCAGGTCCTGCAGTACGCGGCCATCGCGCGAGAAGTTCGCGCATACCGATAGCTGCAAACATTGCGATAGGAAACAGTACCGCTACATCGAATCTTGTGTCCTTCAGGCTGATCGCGGAGAAAAAAAGATACCCAATCGCAAACCAGAGTAAAAGGATGGTGTATTGCGATACAGAGTTTCTGCGAGCCATGATTAAGCCAAGGCCGACCGCAGTTGCGGCTAGGCACGGCCAGCCTATCTGCGTAGGCAATTGTTTGGCGTACCATACCCATTCGCTGATGGATGTCCCGGTCACATCGCCATCGGCAGAACCGCGCACGGATTGAATATTCGTCTGCCCGAATTTCAGCGTAAGTATCAGAAGTGGTATGATTGCTATTACTGCCAGCAATGCAATGATGTAGCTATGCCGATCCCGTAACAAAGCTTTACCGCGCGTTTCGAATAGGACAGCTGCGCAGACAATTAGAAAGAATCCACTCGTTAGCTTGACGTACATCGCAAGAACGGTGAGCGCGATGCCGAGATAAAGCGATGTAATGCGCTTTTCGTGCAGGTAGCGAACGACAAAGACAGCGCTCCAGACGATTAATGCGAAAGCTGGAATTTCCAGCATGACCTGCCGGCCCCAATAAGCAATTTCCGGGGCACCTGCGAGGATGAGCGCCACCCCGAAAGCCTCCAGCGGAGACAGCCAAAAACGAGCAAGTCTAAAACAGCCTATTGCAAGAGCGACGTAGCAAACGAACATGGCTCCCAAAGCGGCGCTTTGGGAAACGCCAAAAACCGCATAAAAGGCCGCAAGTAAAACGTAGAACAGCGGTGGGTAGAACAGAATCGTCAGCGCAGGGTACTTGATGTAATAATTCATCGAATAAGCGGTAGGATTGGCAAACGGGTGATCCCGGATGAGGTCAAGCATGAACGCGCCATTCAGGGCATGGCGCGGCGCGTCTGGATATGAAAAGGCGTCGTCGACGGGTGCCCCCGTAAGAAAAAGAAGAACGACCACGGCCACCAAAAGTGCCGCATACAGCAGGTTCCAATACCAATATGTGCTGGGTTTCCTGCTAGATGGACGGGGCAACGTCCCTTCTATGCTATAAAGATCGGACAGGCTGCCTCTGCTGGCTGGGTCTTCAGATGTCGGCTGCATGTGTTGTCCATTGGGGCTTGCCGCGCATTCCAGTCAGATAGATCAGGGTTGCAACTGCGCTCTGATCACGGACAGTCATTCGCGAGCACCAATTCCAAATTCCCGGTTTTGAAAGCACAGTGATCACTCATCACGTCGATGGTTAATTGGACTTCCCTCACGAGGGGGCCAGCCTCGCTGCCAGAACCACAATGATGATTGCAGAGAATACATAGCGGCTGACTTTGTCCTTCAGCGCAAATACCACTGGATCGTCGTTGATCTTGCCACGCTTGGCGCCGATCCAAGTGCGGTTCCCCCAATAAAGCATCAGGAGGCAAATGGCCCAGAGAAGAGCAGGCTCGCGATAGAGTATTTTGACTTCGGGACTGGAAATGTAAAAGGCCAGCACAACTACGGCCGCCGTCGAATTGGCAATCCCTAGCATGAATATCGTCTCGGCGTCTTCCTTGGCGTAACCGCGGCCTTTTATTTGTCCGTCCGCCAAATTACGCAACTCGATGTAGCGTTTCAAATAGGCCAGGCTGACGAAGATGAAGATCGAAAATGCAAGCAGCCAAGACGACAAAGTGATAGCAACTGCTGCACCTCCCGCAACGACCCGTACCGTGTATAGCAGAGCAAGCGCGAATACGTCGGCTGTCGATCGGCTTTTCAGATGAAATGAATAAAGATTGGTCAGCGCCAAGTATGCCAGCAGCGTCAAGGTGAAATTTAGCGGTAACATCGCCAACGACAGTGATATGCCAGCAAGCGGAAGGAGGATCGCGCCGGCCGGCCCATACAGGATTGGGAGATCGCCTGAAGCCAATGGACGATTGCGCTTGCTGCGATGCGTTCGGTCCGAGTCCAAATCGATTAAGTCGTTGAGAAAATAGTGGCCGGACGCACAGAGGCCAAAAGCGATAAAAGCAAGCAACGCCAACAAATCCAGATGGGCATTGTTGTAGCTATGAGAGGTGAAGAGCGGTACGAACACCAGGACGTTTTTGGCCCACTGATGGAGCCGCATCTCCCTGAGAAACGCACGCCAAATTGGGGGACGGCTTTTGACGATCAATCCGGCACGTCCTGCCGATGATGCAGTCCTGACGTCTTTGGAAGGCGCGTTTACCAGGATTTCCGTCTCTGACGCTGCCCATATGGGACGATCGGCGGCGGAATTTCCCGCATAGACGAACTTGCGTCCAGCGCTTAGGGATTGAATGCACCTAAGCTTCGCAACCCCCTTAAGGTTCAATCTATTGGAGCTACCATAGGCGCCATCGGACAGATTCAGGTGTTCCGCAATGTGGCGAGCATATTTACGATGCGAAGCCGTGATGAGGACGGTTCGATTTCCGGCGCGTCTTCGCTGCACGATCAACTCGAGTATCGCTTGCTCATAAGGAAGCGTGGTGGGGTCAAATAGCGTTTTCCGTGCAAGAAATGTCTTGAGGCGGGCCGGGCCCTCGAAAGCTAGCCCTATCAATTTGAACGCTCGCCACGGCGCTGTCCTGACATAGCGCCAAGCAGCCTCATAAAGCAGGTCGGTGCGTATCAAAGTGCCATCGACATCGACGTATAAGTCATGGACACAGCTCGCGGCATTCTGCCCGCTATCACGGGCATCAATCATCTCCAAACCCCTTGGTTTTCTCCGGAAATTGTATGCCTACAGTGAACATTTGCCACATCTGCACCGCGTCGACAGTGAAGCCGGTATGAGGCGAATATGACGCTTGACCATCGCGCTAGCTCCACAGCTACGTAGCTATTTCTATGGGGCGCTAAACGCCCGCGCCGGGCAAGAAAAATGTTTCCGTAGAGATAATGCGCTGACTTTGCCGAGGCAACCCATTGTTATTATTACTATAGTTTGTTCAGTTCGGTGCGCAACAACCTAGGAGAGTTTGACTTCGGCTATTGGCGTCTCTTGCAGTCGCCGTGATCCGGGTCCCGATCACATTGGCTGCGGGTTCGTGGCCACGGCTCGCGGATTTTTACGAAGAATCGTTTGCAATTTCTTCCGACATAACGTGAAAATATTTTTCAACGTGGGGATGAGCTTAAGCCTCGAAAAATACTCCACCACACTGAACATCCGGGCCTGGCTTAGCCGCGTAGTGTATGGCAAAAGAGCACCGGGATGCCGTTCATTTTCAGGCGATCGGCCATATCTGTGGGCCGCATAAAAGATATCTCGGAAAATCTCCTCTGAGCTCGACCTTTGATAGGCCCACGATTTCAAAGCAGAGCCATGCACGATCGCGAGATCTTGTGAACGGCGAGGATTAATTTCAAACATATGGGCATATTCGGACGGCAGTTTTGCGCGTGCCTGCTCCACAAGGACAGGATCGACAACACCTGCCCACGCTGTCGTATTGCGGCTGCTCCTGCTGTAAAAATTGTAGAAAAGCCGGCATGTACGGCGGGAGCCGTTATGAGCGGATCGGGCATGCCAGGCCTCGGGCGTAAAAAGTAATAGGTCCCCGGCATTGCCGACGAGATCGACTTCAGAAGGATGCGGCGCGTGCGGATCGGCCATGCAGTAGGATGCAGGCGGCGTATTGATGTGAGAGCCTGGCACCAGGCAAGTGTTACCCATTCCCGGTCCATGGTCGTCCATCAGTATAGTGAAACTGATGCTCCCGCGTGGATCCTTGTGATACCCTAAACGGCCCGCTCCTGGAGGAACTTCTTGATACCAAGTATTGGAAAAATAGAAATCCTTGCCAACGATGCGCTCTAAAAGCTCATGCAGATATGAATTGGCTAGCGGCGCCAAGATGTCAAAATTTCTGAATCCAACATGCGGTATCATGATCCGACCATCGGGCCTCGCAGTTTCTTTCGTCAACGGCTGGGGGATTGCTCCGGTATAGTATCGCGGATCAGCAAATCCATAAGGATACTGCTGCGCGAGCTCACGCGTGGCCTTTTGCAGCATTGGCAGAATATTCTTAAATGCCCCCGGAAGACGAATGTAACCGTCGCGCGCAAGCGATTCCCATTCCCCGGTCGAGAGATTTTTATCCATTATTTGTGCCCCCGGACGTCTGTTACGGAGAAACCCAAAAGATTAAACGTTAAGTTGAGAGTATAGCGCGACAGGGCCGTGAAATTATGCTCCGTAGTTAAACACTTCGATTTTTGGTTAGCGAACGGCCGCAACGATCTGATTTGTGAGATTTGGCCGTTGAGAGGCTTAAGCCCAGCGAACGGGCAATTTTACAGTATAAGCCGCCCACGGCTTGCGAAATATCTCCCTAGTGACATTTTGTCATATTCCAGCTAGCCTGCCTAGCGAATTGCCATAGAAGATTCCGCGCAAAATACGCGAAGCCCAGAGTTTTAGATGTCGGAGGTTTTGCGTAATGATCGAGTTAGCTGACTTTCGATCACGAAGGGGCTGTGCATTTTTCAGTGCGATGACCGAGATTGTTCGTCCGATTCGATCATCTGCGCGACGATGCTATTCTATTGGTTGAGCGCATGAAGAAATTTAACCGGCGCGCAATATTAGGCGGCAGCCTTGTCGCCGGGTCGCTAGGGATTGGTCACGTTTTTGCGCAGGCGGGAAACGCGCCGACAGCAGCCCGATCTGGTCTAAGCGCAATCGTGACACTTAATGGCGCAACGTACGCTTATCCCAATGGTCCCAAAATTCCATCCTATTATGTCAGCTTTCATCAAGATGGCCGCGTGGTGTTTCATCTTGGCGCGCTGCGCGCCTTGAACTGGCCCGCGTCCACACCCAAACCTTACCATCTAGGTGCCCATCACGTCCGTATTGAGGATGATGGAAAAGTCATATTCGATGAAGATATCCCTAGTCATTGGTGGAACGCGGAATGGACCTACAGACCGCGACCACTGGCGGTAGTCAAAACACCTGCGCAAATTGTTGCCGATCGTCGAATGTTCGCTTTTGGCAATATCGGCAGCAGGGTGTCGTCTCAGCCGCCGCGCGTCCCTTACAAGATTATGGGTGCGTCAAGTATTACCACGTACATGCCCACTACGGGCGAGCGGCCCGACATCGGGTTGATCACAGACAACAGCGCTTATTACATGCTGGGTGGTGACCCTGGACCGATGTTTGATTGGGCGCAGGCCAATGACAGCTTCCCGCTTCATTATCGGGACGAGACAACAGTTAAGCCAATTGACCTTTTGCAGTACCCTCAGGCGAACTGCTATGACGGACCTGGGATGGGGGACCCGTGGTTTGATCGGTACCCCAGGGACGCACAAGGTAACAACATTCTCGGCGGCGGAATGGTGCCGCAGCAAGCGCATTTTTGCGAAATGGCTTACGTCGCATATCTGGCAAGCGGAGACATGGGCTTCCTCCAAAATCTCCAATACAACGCCAATTTCACGATTCTCTGCGATGCATCTAAAAGTACAAAGCAGCGAGCTATCCTGTACGGTGAGCCGCGAGGGGTTGCCTGGGCCTTTCGAAACCTGTTCATGGCTCACGCGGCCACGCAAGATGCAGAAGCGGCGGGCATGCTTCCAAACGCCTGCCATCCGTCGAGTTATTGGAAGATATTGCTCGACAATCAGCTCGCATATTACACCGCCACCTATATGAAGGATCCCAACAACCAGTATTTCCGATTGGTTAGCGGCGGTGATCGCTTCGGCCCCTGGCAAGTTGACTACATGCTCGCCGCCTTGGCTTTTGGCGTTCTAACGGGCCATAGCGATTGGGTGCCCCTCTATCTATGGGCGCTCAAAAACGTAGTTGATCGCACCAGTGGTACGAGTGGTTATCCACCTGGCTTTGGTACCGCCTATTATTTGAATAAATTTCCGTGGGCAAAAGATGCCCAAGGCAAGCCAATATCGGGAACTTTTGACAAGTCCGCTCCCCTAATGAACTGGGCGGAATCTGCGCAATATTGCATGTCGGTTGATCCTGACGGCAGCCCCCTCAGTGCGGCACAGCAAGCCGCCTTGAAATCCGATCCACTCAATGGCGGCAAGGCGATGACTGGCAATGAGTCGATGATGGCCACCCGCGCTGTACTGATCATGGCGTCCTATCTTGAGAAACTTAATCTCGCGAATGTTCGAGCAATATATCC
>Ga0206821_10044_pt1 | contig 30203 bp, 26 predicted proteins | sample Alteio_BWOrgCont_85_FD_152860 | JGI IMG/M metagenome (GOLD analysis project Ga0206821, IMG submission 152860) | Enriched cells from forest soil in Barre Woods Harvard Forest LTER site, Petersham, Massachusetts, United States -... | ecosystem: Environmental > Terrestrial > Soil > Temperate forest >...
AAAATTAGCAAAAGATGAGACATTATGGAAAGAGCTGTCAAAACAGGCTATAATAAGAGCACAGGATTTTTCAGAAGAAAAATTTTGTGAAGCGATTACAGATCTTATCACATGATGAAAAAAGTTTTTTTTCTTCCACTTATTTTTCTTCTCCTTATTATCTTTTTTTTCTATCATTCTTTTCTTTTGCGAGGTAACTTGCCGATTCCTTCAGATACAATTGTTGGGCTTTATCATCCATTCCGAGACTTATATGCCAAAGAATATCCGAACGGTATTCCTTATAAAAATTTTTTGATTACTGATCCTGTGAGACAGCAGTATCCATGGCGCTTTCTCGCAGTTTCATTGGAAAAAGTTGGACAGCTCCCTCTGTGGAATCCATACAGTTTTGGTGGAACACCGCTTATGGCGAATTTCCAAACCGCGGCCTTTTATCCGTTAAATATTTTATTGTTTATTTTTCCTTTTTCTTTGGGTTGGAGTTTACTCATTTTATCAGAACAGATTCTCGCAGGGAGTTTTATGTATTGGTATCTAAGTAAGCTTAAACTTAACTATTCAGCGAGATTTTTGGGAAGTTTGGTGTACACATTTTGCGGATTTATGATTGCTTGGCTTGAATGGGGGACGCTTGATAGTGTTGCAGTTTGGTTGCCTTTGATTTTGCTTTCTATAGATAAAGTCTTCAATAATCTCAATGGGCTAGAAAAATCAAAAATCAAAAATCAAAAATCGAAACTAGATTTTAAAAACATAAAAGTATATATCTGGCCAATTGCTTTGGTTTTATCATTAATGTTTGCTTTTTTTGCTGGACACTTACAACCGTTTTTTTTATCTTGCGGTTGTGGCGGTTTGCTATTTTTTTGCTCGATGGATACAGTTTGGGAAATCAAAAAAATTGTTTTTGTCATTTTTACTTCTTGGAGTTTGTTTTTTATTACTTAGCGCAATTCAATGGATACCGACAGCACAATTTATTTTTCAAAGTGCGAGAAATTCTGATCAGCTGAATAGTTGGCAGCAACCTGGCTGGTTTATTCCTTGGCAAAATCTCATTCAATTTGTCGCACCTGATTTTTTTGGTAATCCGACAACACTGAATTACTGGGGAATTTGGAATTACGGAGAATTCATCGGATATGTTGGACTTTTCCCTCTTATTATGGCGATTTTTGCGCTATTCTATCGTCGTGATAAAAAAACATTTTTCTTTGGCATTTTCTTTTTTCTTTCGTTGATATTTTCTCTTCCAACAATTTTTGCAAAAATTCCCTATATTTTCCAATTTCCTTTTTTCGCAACATCACAACCAACTCGTTTGCTTTTTTTGACAGATTTTTCGTTGAGCATTCTCTCTGCATTAGGTTTAGATTTTTATATGAGAAATGAAAATAAGAAGAAAATATTGTATCCGTTACTTTTTATTTTTATCGTATTTGTAGGATTATGGTTTTTTGTTTTATCTGGGTATAAGGCTTTGCATATTTCACCTGATTTGATATCTGTCTCCAAGCATAATCTTTTATTGCCAAGTGGTGTTCTTATTTTTGTTATTTTTCTTCTCAGCGGAACTGTTCTCATCAAACAGAAAAAAATCAGTTTTGCATTAATACTTATTTTACTTCTTCTTTCTGTTGTTGACCTTTTTCGGTTCGCTGATAAATTTATTCCTTTTACGTCAAAAGATTATTTGTTCCCATCGACTTCTGCTTTATCATACTTACAAAATCAAAAAGGGCAGTTCAGAATTATGGAAACGGATTCAGAGATACTTCCACCGAATTTTTCTGTCATGTATCACCTGCAGAGTCTCGATGGGTATGACCCTCTTTATTTGCAAAGATACGGAGAATTGCTCGTAGCAATTGGAAGAAATAGGCCTGATATTCATGCGCCATTTGGCTTTAATAGAATTATTACGCCGACAAATGTCGACTCTAGACTTATTGATTTATTCGGTGTTAGATATGTCATGAGTCTTTCTGACATTCATGATCCTAAATTGCAAAAAGTATTTACCGAGGGACAAACAAAAATCTATAAAAATACGAAAGCATTTCCTCGAGTATTTTTTGGTTAACAATATAAAGGCAGTTTCTGGTAAACAAGAAGCCATTAATTCTTTGTTTGATCCGAAAATAAATTTGCACAACACTGCGGTTGTTGAAGGTTGGAGTAATGAAACTTCGAAATTTTCTGGCGGATCAGTAGAAATTGTAAATTACCAAGAGAATACGGTGACAATTGATACAAAAAGCGTAAATAGTGCGTTTCTTGTTTTGACAGATACATTTTATCCGACATGGCATGTAACAATTGATGGTAAAGAGGGAAAAATTTATCGAACAGATTATAATTTTCGTGGAGTATTGCTGCCAAAGGGAAATCATCATGTCATCTTTTTAGATAGATTGCTATAATAGGCAAAATGCCAATGAAGAAATTATCTATTATTATTCCTGTTTTTAATGAAGAGAAGACCGTTGCTCAACTTCTTAAAAGAGTTTTGTCTGTGAAGCTTCCTGTGGAACAAGTAGAATATATTGTGATTGATGATGGCTCAACAGATAAGTCAGAATCCGAAGTTAAAAACTTACAGCTGAAAAAAATAAAGTTATTAGTGCACAAAAAGAATATGGGTAAAGGAGCTGCCGTACGAACTGGTTTGAAACACGCGACAGGTGATTATATTATCATCCAGGATGCGGATTTGGAATATAATCCAGTGGATATTAAAAAACTTTTGAAAACGCTTGAAGAAAAAAACAAACCTGTTGTGTATGGAACACGATTGAGTCGTTTGCCGGATTTCAAGCGTGATGAGAGAACTCCAGTTTTCGCTCTACATTATTTTGGCAACAAATTGTTAAGTCTAATAACAAGCATTTTATATGGTTATTGGGTGACAGATATGGAGTGTTGTTATAAATTAGTTCCACGAAAAGCACTGAAAGATATTCAGTTGCGTGCAAAAGGCTTTGATTTTGAGCCTGAAATTACGGCAAAACTTTTGAAAAGGGGATACAAAATTGCTGAAGTGCCTATTAAGACTACCCCAAGAGGATATGACGGAGGAAAAAAACTCTATGCTTTGAGAGATGGAACGAAAGCTCTTTTGACATTGCTAAAATATCGATTTGTTGAGTAAAATTGAGATAGTGCGTGGAACTACGCAGAAAGTTTGGAAATGAGTTTGAAGATATTTCAGAAACCATGGGTACTGCTTTGCTTGATAGTTATTCTGGCTGCTTTTCTGCGGTTTTATCAGCTTGGAGCAAATCCTCCATCATTGACATGGGATGAAGTTGCTTGGGGATACAATGCCTATGCCGTCGGTATTGACGGTAAAGACGAATTTGGACATTTTTTACCATATACATCATTTATTTCCTTCGGAGATTACAAGCCGCCTGTTTATGCATATCTTACCGTAATACCTGTTTGGCTTTTTGGTCTCACAGAATTTGCGGTACGATTTCCTTCAGCGCTTTTCGGAACACTTACTGTATTGGTGACCTATTTTTTGGTGAAAGAAATATTTGAAGGTCATGAGATAACAAAGAAATACAAAGAGTATATTGCTTTGATGTCTGCTCTGATTTTAGCAGTTTCCCCGTGGAATATTATGCTTTCACGAGCGGCATTTGAGGCGAATGTTGCGAGCTTTCTTATCGTTACAGGAGTATGGTTGTTTCTCTATGCAGTAAGAAAAAAGCTTATGCTGCTTATTCCATCAGTTTTGTGTTTCGTATTGTGCATGTATACATTTAACAGTGTGAGAGTTGATGCGCCTCTTTTATTTATCGCACTTGCCTTGGGACATATAAAGCCGCTTCTCAAAATAAGAAAAGCGACAATTACGGCATTTGTTATTGGTGCTTTAGTTTTACTACCTACCGTGCCGTTTCTTTTTTCATCGCAAGCAAGACTTCGTTATCAAGAGGTAAATATTTTTTCTGATATCACTGTTATTAAAATGTCTAATCAAGAAATAGCAAATGATCATGATGCTTGGTGGTCCAAAATAATTCACAATCGCAGAGTTTTGTTTACCGAAGATTTCTTAGAACATTATTTTGATCAGTTCAATCCTAATTTTCTTTTTATTACAGGAGACCCCAATCCCAAATTTTCAACACAAGATGTTGGAGAAATGTATTTGTGGGATTTGCCTTTTCTTGTTGCCGGAACTTTATTCCTTTTTCGAAAAAAAGAAGGCAAATGGTGGATTATCCCTGTTTGGCTTCTGATCGGAATTGTTCCTGCTGCTGTTTCACTTCCCACGCCACACGCACTAAGAAGTGAAGCAACATTGCCAACATGGCAGATCCTCAGTGGCTATGGATTTGTAACTATTATGCTTATGATAAAAAAATATCAAAAACAGATGCTGAGCATATTTCTTGTTAGCTTATTTTTATTTGTAGGATATTATTTACATGGCTACTATACACATTATCCAGAAGAATTTTCTGCGGAATGGCAATACGGCTATAAGCAAGCGGTTCAGTATATTGGGGCTCAACAGCAAAATTATAAAACGATTGATATTTCGGGTATTGAGCGAGGCTATATTTATACGCTATTTTATCTTAAATATCCGCCTCAGGAGTTCAGAAAAACAGTGAATATGTATGTTGATGCATTTGGTTTTGTTCATGTCAACGGATTTGGTAAATATCAATTCCTTTCCAATCCTCCAGTGACAGTTCAGCATGGTATTCTTTATATTGCCGATTCAGCTCATGTTCCGCCAAAAGTTACGATACTCAAGACGTTTTATAATTTAGATGGCACACCAACTTTGGTGGCATATACTAAATAGGGGAAAGATTATATGCAAAATTTAAAATCATATTTTACAAATAAAAAATTTTCTGTAAGTGTTTTGACACTTATTTTAGTGCTAGGTCTGGCTTTGCGACTATGGCAATTAGGGAATGTACCAATCTCTCCTGATTGGGATGAAGTTGCACTCGGCTATGACGCGTATTCAATTCTCCATACGGGACGTGATGAGTTTGGCGCCTTTATGCCGGCTGTTCTTCGTTCTTTTGACGATTATAAGCCGGCATTGTATTCGTATCTCGCAATTCCCACTGTTGCTGTTTTTGGTTTGACTGTTTATGCGGTTCGTTTGCCTTCTGTGGTTATGGGAGTTTTGGGGATTTTAGTGATGTACTTTTTGGTAAAAGAATTGTTTGAGAGTCGTGGAAATACGCGAAAATATGCTGAAGTTTTAGCGTTTGGTTCGGCCTTTCTTATGGCAATCTCTCCGTGGCAAATACAATTTTCAAGAATCGCATTTGAGACAAACACAGGTTTAACATTTAACTTACTTATCGGGTTATTCTTTCTTAAGGGATTAAAAAAACCGTGGATGCTTTCTTTATCGACATTATTTGCAGGATTAAATTTGGCAGTCTATCAAAGTGAAAGAGTTTTTACTCCACTTTTAGTGTTGGCAATGGTGATTATTTATTGGAAAGAATTAATTGCCCTTTCAAAGAAATATCTCATTTCGGCTGTTATTGTAGGCTTAATTGTCACCCTTCCAACACTTATATTTATTGTCACAAATGCTAGTTCTCTGGAGCGCGCAGAGGGAACAAGTCTTTTCTCACAACAGACCCAGCTTCTTACCACTACAGTCACTAATTTGAAAGATGATAAAGATAATCATGACTTTATAGGTACCATAATTGATAACAGAAGGGTTATTTATACTAAAGAAATAATTGCGGCATATCTTATTCATTTTGATCCTAATTGGCTTTTTCTTGAAGGTGATAATGCAAGACATCACGCACCTGGGATGGGTTTGCTTTATCTTGTTGATTTACCTTTCCTTCTTATTGGTCTTTACTTTTTCATATTTGGAAAATTCGATAAGAAAACAAAATATGTCGTTTTTTCATGGCTTCTACTAGCGCCGATACCTGCAGCAATTACCTTTGAAGTCCCTCATGCAGTGAGGACGATGAATATGTTGCCAATGCTATTAATTTTTATAACAATGGGATATCTATCAGTTTTTAATTATTTACTTTCGAATCACGAGTCGAGTGTTAAAAATTACGGTTTACGGATTGTTATAGTTTGTATCATTCTTTTTTTCGCATGTTTTAATTTCGTTTATTATTTAAATCAATACTTTGTTCAGCAGAATTATTACAACGCCCCTGATTGGCAATATGGTTATTCTCAAGCAATTGCGCAAATAGAGCAGATTCAGGGTAATTATCAGAAAATTGTAGTTTCTGACAAAACACCAATGGATGAATCGTATATGTTTTTTCTTATTTTATTTACGCTTCTCGCCTCAACAATATCAACAACTTATCGCTCAGGGTAAAAATTTAACAACAAATTATCATGAATTTGGGAAATATGAATTTACAACATTCAACTGGGCTACAGAAAAAGATAAGAAAAATGTACTATATGTTGGATCAGTGAGCGATTTTCCGAACAAAATTGTTGCCAAAAAAACAATTTACAATCCAGATGGATCAGCTGCAATTTTACTCGTTGATCCGAAAGATAATTTATGAAAAAGCTCTCCGTTGCTCTAGCAGTATTTAATGAAGAAAAAAATCTTGGAGCATGTCTTGCATCAGTTAAAGATATTGCTGAGGAAATTGTCATTGTTGATGGTTCATCAACGGATAGAACTGTTGAAACCGCAAAAAAATTTGGCTCAAAAGTTTTGGTAACTGATAATCCTCCAATATTTCATATTAATAAACAAAAGGCGATTGATATGGCAAAAAACGAATGGATTTTGCAGTTAGATGCTGATGAAATAGTGAGTCCTGATTTGGCAAAAGAAATTATGAGTGTTATTTCAATGACCGATGAAGAGATTAAAGCGTATCAGACCAAACTTCCGAATCGAAGGTTATTTCTCAGACATCAAGAACTTCTTGAAAAGCGTGACGGAGAAATTGGCACAAAGACTGGTGAATACTGCGCATTTTTCATTCCCCGTCTCAATTATTTTCTAGGACATTATATGCGCTATGGTGGCGTTTATCCTGATGGCGTGATCCGTTTAATTAAAAAAGGAAAGGCCTATCTCCCTGCAAAAGACGTTCATGAGCAGATGGTGGTAAAAGGAAAAGTTGGCTGGCTCCAAAATGATCTTTATCATAGAGATTCGCCGACATTTGATCGATACATTGCCCGAAACAAGCGTTATATTAATTTATTAGCAACGGAATTACAAGAAAGCAAAAAAAATAAAACTTTTTTTGCACCTATACAATATCTTTTGGTTTTGCCTTTTTGGTGGTTTATGTTAACATATTTCCGGCATAAGGGGTTCAGAGATGGGTGGCCTGGATTTATTTTTTCTTTCTTTTCCGCGCTTCGTTTTCCAAGAGCCTATCTCATATCACTGCATTCATGAAATATTTTCTTGTATTGTGTATCGCATGCATCGCGTATGGTGTTTATCTTTTTTCGCTGCATCTTCTAAACGGAGATCTGTTGTTCCATACAGATATTGCAAGAGACTTTCTTTTAATACAAGATATTGTTATTAATCATAAATTGACTCTTATTGGTCCTCGTGCAGGAGGTATCCCTGGAACTTTTTTTGGCCCGATTTGGCTTTATTTAAATCTTCCCGCATTTCTTATTGGTAATGGCAGTCCTATTGTTGTTGGATATTTTTGGCTACTTCTTACGCTTTTTGGTCTTGTTGCAGTTTTTTATATAACAAAAAAGGTCTTCACTAATGAGATAGCAATTTTTTCTGTAACATTATTTATTTATACGATACTTTTTCTCGCTCCAGGTTTTACGCAAAGCTTTGCTCCTGTCATTGTTTCCCCATTTCTATTTTATTTTGTGTATCTCTTTATTGAGAAAAAACGGATCCGTTACTTATGTTGGTCAGCATTTATTTGTGGACTTCTGATTCAATTTCAGCCTGCCTTTGGTTCAATTATGCTGTTTATTACTTTTGTAATATCCTTAGTCGTTTTGATACGACGGAAGCAAATTCGTTATCAACTGGTTTGGTTTATTGCGTTTGTTCCATTGTCTACCTATATTATTTTTGAACTTCGACATAATTTTTTGGAAACCAAAGCACTGTATAATTTTATTTTTCATCATAATTCATCAGATTATGTGCAAATAACCTATCCTGAAGTTGCACATAATAGGTTGGACGGCTTTCTCGACTCTGTTAATCTTACAAGTATCAACACGCCTGTTGTTAATACCATTTTTGTTTTTCTTAATATTTTTATATTTTATTTATGGTATAAAGCGAAAAAGTCAGGACAGCGGACGTTTGTCTTACTTGTTTATCTTTATCTTATTGGTTTTTGGTGTGTTACGTTTTTATTTAAGGGATCTGTTTGGAATTACTATTACTGGGGTTTTAATCCGATTTTATCAATAATTTTTGGATCAGCATATCGAAGGTTAGATAAACGAATATTTGTTATTTCTTTTACAATCCTTATGTTTTTTATGATAAAAAATGGAATTCAAACTGTGAATGTCTGGCAAAATGATCTCTCTGGTAAAGATACTTCATCTTGGATAGTCAATAAGGAAGTTGCTGACTATATTTATAAAAATACACATGAAGATTTTGGATATTATGTTTATTCGCCAGACATTTTTGGTTATTCAATAAAATACGCAATGAGCTACGATGATTTAAATGGTGAATATTCTGAACATGGATCTCTTTGTACCAAGGAATCAACGACTTATCTTATTTATGAGCCTACTTTGGCAAGTTCTCATACGAACCCGGTTTTCTGGAAAACAGCAAGTGTTAGTATAAAGAAAAAACCTATTGCCACCAAAATGATTCAAGATATCAAGATTGAGAAATATAAGTTAGGCTCCAAAAGGGTAAAGCATCCGTCAGATCCTACAATGGTATGTGATTTATCTTGGCGATAGTCTTAGTTTTCGGATATACTTCTTAAGACCTAGAAGTGTAAAACTGGATAATCTCGCTCTATGATATGTTTTCTGCTAAAATAATACTATGAAAGTACTTGTTACCGGTGGTGCAGGCTATATCGGAAGCTTTATGGTCAAGAGACTTCTTGATGACGGGCATGATGTTCTTATAGCAGACAGTCTTGAGCGTGGCCATGAATCCTCACTTGACTCACGAGCAACATTTTTAAAAGGTAGTTTGCTGGATCAAGAGTTTGTCTCAAAGCTTTTTTCTGAACATCAATATGACTGCGTTATGCATTTTGCTGCGTATATCGCAGTAGGTGAATCTATGCAGCATCCTGGTTTGTATTTCCGTGATAATGTGTTTACGACAGTTTCGCTTCTAGATGCGATGAAAGAGCATAACGTAAAGAAATTTATTTTTTCATCAACGGGAACAGTTTACGGTAACCCAACAGTTAATCCAATCCCTGAGACGCATGTAAAGAATCCTGAAAATCCCTATGCTGAGAGCAAATACATGGTTGAGAAGATTTTGCATTGGTATTACGCAGTGCATGGTATCGGTTCTGCTGTTTTGCGCTATTTTAATGCTTCTGGCGCGGCCTTCGATGGAACACTTGGAGAAGATCATGATCCTGAAACGCATTTGATTCCAAATGCTATTAAAGCGGCACTTACCAATTCAGAATTTTATCTTTTCGGCGATGACTATGATACACGCGATGGAACATGTATTCGTGATTATATCCATGTTCTTGATCTTGTTGAAGCCCACGTATTAATGCTAAAAAAATTGGAGGAAGAAAATGGAGAATATATCTACAACGTAGGGACAGGCAAAGGATCAACAAATAAAGAAGTTGTTGATATGGTAAGAAAAATTTCAGGAAAGGATTTTCCGGTTATCATTAAGGAACGTCGAGCAGGAGACGTGGCAGAAACCGTTGCAGACGCAACAAAGATTAAAGAAGAAATTGGTTTTGAAACGAAATATTCAGATCTTGAAACAATTGTCAAAACAGCCTGGGAATGGCACAAAAGATGAAAATTGCAATTGATGTTTCTCCTTTACAATCTGGTCACAAAATACGTGGAACCGGTTTTTACTTAACATATCTAAAGCGAGCGCTCCTTAATTATTATCCCGAGAACGATTATCACTTTTTTACCCAAAATGAATCGATTCCTCAATCTGTTGCTGTTGTCCATTATCCTTATTTTGATCCATTTTTTCTTACTCTACCTTTTAATAAAAAACATAAAACAGTCGTTACTGTTCATGATTTGACACCTCTTATTTTCCCTTCACATTTTCCGGCCGGCTTAAAAGGGAATGTGAATTGGCAGATACAACGCTTTAATTTACGAAAAGTTGATGGTATACTCACCGATTCAAAAGCATCAAAGAATGATATTGAAAGGATTGTTGGTGTTTCAGAAGAAAAAGTTTCTGTTGCTTATTTGGCTGCAGGTGAGGAGTTTACAAAAGTTGAGAGTGGAAAATTGAAGGTTGAGAGTTTACGGAAGAAGTACGATTTGCCTGATGAATTTATTTTATATGTAGGAGATGTGACATGGAATAAAAATCTACCACGATTATTGAAAGCGGTTAGCAAAATTACTGTTCCACTAGTGATGGTAGGGAAATCACTCATTTCAACAGATTTTGATAAAACAAATAAATGGAATAGTGATTTGATCGAAGTACAAAAATTGTCGCAACAGAATAAAAATGTTAAAATGCTTGGTTTTGTCGCGACGGAAGATTTAGTTGCACTTTATAACTTGGCGACTGTTTTTGTCTTTCCATCGGTCTATGAAGGGTTTGGTCTACCGATTGTTGAGGCTATGCAGTCAGGCTGCCCAGTGATTATCTCTCATGAAGGCTGCATGCCGGAAGTGGGAGGATCAGCAGTTGAATATTTTGATGGATATGATACTGAGAGTTTGGCAAATGCTATCATCAAAGTTTTAAATTCCAAAAAATTACAAAAGGAGCTGTCTCAAAAAGGATTTGATCAAGCAAAAAAATTTAGTTGGAAAGAAACGGCGGGGAAGACAATTGAAGCGTATAAGAAAGCATTGTTATGAAACAAAGAGTTAAGCATCTTATCAAACATCCTCTTATCTATGGAAGCAGTATCGTGGTAACGGGTGGACTTCTTGCAAATTTTTTTAATTTCCTTTTTAACCTCTTTATGAGTAGATCATTGTCATTACCGGATTATGGTACTCTTGCAAGTATTATTTCTTTAATAACTTTTCCGAGCCTACTTGTTACTGCTGTCAATCCTGTTATTGTCCGTTTTGCTGGGGATTATTTTGCAAAAAATGATCAGATGCATCTCCGCGGTCTTTATAATAAATTTTTTAAATTTCTTCTTATAGTTGGAGTAATCATTTTTTTTCTTTTTTTAATTTTTCTAAATGATATTGCACAGTTTTTCCATATCACAAATTATCTTATTTTAATCCTAGCTGGTGTAATTATTTTTATATCATTTATTAGTGCAATAAATGGTTCTTTTATTCAAGCAAAATTAGCTTTTGGTTTTCAAGTCATCTCTAGTCTAACGGTGGCAATTCTTAAGTTGGGACTTGGAGTTATTTTTATTTTGTTTGGATATTCTGTTTCCGGAGCTGTGGGAGCGATGGTCGTCTCAGGAATAGGAGGATATCTTGTCAGTTTTTTCCCATTGAGATTCATTTTTTCCAATAAAACAAAATCTCCCAAAATTGGTACAAAAGAATTATTCCGTTATGGTGTACCATCTGCACTTGCTTTGTTTGGATTAATCTCCTTTATATCTTCGGATATTATTCTTGTTAAACATTTTTTTAGTGCTTCTCAAGCAGGGCAATACGCAGGTCTTTCTCTTATAGGGAGGATTATCTTTTTTGTTAGTTCTCCCGTTGGTTCAGTTATGTTCCCAATTATTGTACAGAAACACACTAAAGGAGATAATTTTAGCAATACATTTAAAATGGCTGTTGCACTAGTATTTATTCCTTCAATATTGTTAACGCTATTTTATTTTTTCTTTCCCACGTTTTCAGTTTTATTTTTTCTCAAGAGAAAAGAATATTTAAGTATTGCTCCACTACTTAGCGTATTTGGCCTATATATTACTTTTTATAACATACTCTATTTATTCGTAAATTTTTATCTTTCTATCAAAAAGACTAAGATTTATCTTCCGATATTGATTGGGGCAATTTTACAGATTGTTCTCATAATTCTATACCATAGCGCATTTATTCAGGTAATTATGATATCCTTCAGTATAGTCCTTTTACTTGTAGTAGGATTTTTGCTATATTATCCCTATGCCACGAGGAAATAGTTTCGGTATAAAACTTCTTTCTGTTGTAATGCCTGCATACAAACAGGAAAGGACAATTAAAAAAGATATTAAAAGTATATCAGCGACTCTTGATACTTTAGGATTGCAATATGAAATTATTGTTGTTGTTGATGGTATGCTTGATGGTACCTTTAAAAAGGCGTCTTCATTGCAATCTAAAAAAGTAAAAGTAGTTGGTTATCCTCAGAATCATGGGAAAGGTCACGCAATTCGTTACGGTATGCTTTATGCAAGTGGTGACGTCATAGGCTTTATGGATGCGGGTATGGATATCCGTCCAACAGGAATGAATATGCTCTTAAATCATATGGTTTGGTACAACGCGGATATTATTGTTGGTTCCAAACTTCACCCTGCGTCAAAAGTTGCTTATCCCAAATATAGAACAATTTTGTCCTGGGGGTACCGTTCATTAACACATATTCTTTTTGGATTTAAAGTTAAAGACACACAGGTCGGGCTAAAATTTTTCAAACGAAAAGTTGTCAGAAAAGTTTTACCCAAGCTTGTCGTCAAACGATATGCATTTGATATTGAAATATTAGCCGTTGCGTATTCACAGGGCTATAAAAGGATTTATGAAGCACCCATAGATATCTCTTTTAAAAACGGCAGCATTACATCAAAAAATCTTTGGCATATTATTTTTTTAATGCTTTGGGATACCGTAGCAGTTTTTTATAGACTTCGCATTATTCGATATTACTATAAAAATCATTCTATAAAGAAAAAAGCTTTACTGAGAAGAAATTCAAACTTGCATTTGAGGCTTAACAATTTGTAGGGCTTTACTTCATTATAAAGATAAAGTTGCTTCACTTTTAAATATTTTATCAATAGTATACAATCCAAGAAGTATATTTTTTCAAAATGAATATTCTTATACTTAATTGGCGAGATATTAATCATCCACTTGCAGGAGGTGCTGAACGTGCTCTTTTAAAACATGCCGAATTTTGGAAGAAAAAAGGAGCTTCTATTACATGGTTTTGTTCATATTATCCCGGAGCAAAGAAAGAAGAAGTAATAGATGGAATTAGCTATATCCGGAAGGGCTCACAATATACTGTGCATTTGTATTCTTTTGTTTATTTAGTTGGAAGGAGGATTCATCAATATGACATTGTTATCGACAATTTTCATTTTATTCCTTTTTTTACTCCATTTTATTGTGACAGTAATAAAGTTATTGCACTTATTCATGAAGTCGCGGGGAAAATGTGGTATAAAAATCTTCCCCCAATACCGGCTTTTTTTGGTTATGTGTTTGAACCATGGTATTTTAAATTATATAAAAGGATACCTTTTATTACCGTTTCCAATTCTACCAAAACTGAATTATTAGAAATGGGTATACCCAAAGAAAACATTTTTGTTATATATAACGGGGTAGCTCATGTAAAAGAAGTTTCGCAGAAGAAAGAAACAGTCCCTACCATTTTATTTCTTGGAAGACTTTCTTATGATAAGGGAATAAATGATGCTTTACAAGCATTTGTGTGTATACATAAGAAAAATCCCAAAATACGATTTTGGGTGGTTGGTAAGGAGGAAAAAAACGGAATATATGAGACCTTGATAAAGAATTATCCCCAAATAGTTTCCGCTATTAAATATTGGGGTTATGTTGATGAACCGAAAAAATTTGAGCTACTTAAGCGTTCATGGATTTTAATTCATCCTTCTGCAAAAGAGGGTTGGGGACTGACAGTAATTGAGGCCGCCAGTCAAGGGACTCCAACTGTTGGATATGATGTTGAAGGATTACGTGATTCTATCGTATCGAATACCACAGGCATATTGACAGCTAAGAATTCTAAAGCTCTTGCGTATGCTATACTTCAATTATTATCAAACAAGAAGTTATATAATACGATGTGTAAAGAGTCAGTAGAGTGGACCAAGCAATTTGATTGGGGGAAAAGTATTAAACAGAGTTGGGAACTTATAAGAAAACAATATGAGAGTCATTTATGAAAGCACAAGTATCCGTTATCATTCCTACGAAGAACGAAGAACGAAATATAGAGCGATGTCTGCAAAGCATTAAAAATCAGACTTTTAAAGAATATGAGATAATTGTTGTTGATAATAATTCAAATGATAAGACAAAAAAAATAGCAAAAAAATATGCTCAATTGGTATTTAATAAAGGTCCAGAAAGATCCTCTCAAAGAAATTATGGGGCAAATCACTCTAAAGGGGTGTATGTTTTATTTATTGATGCCGATATGGAATTAACTCCTCGCGTACTCGAAGAATGCGTAACAAAGGCAAATCGTACAAAAAAATTTGGCGGAATAATAATACCTGAGATACCTATCGGTAAAAATTATTGGGAGAGGGTAAAAGCATTTGAGAGATCTTTATATAATAAATATGGAGACGCAACTACAGATGCGGCCCGGTTTTTTCCAAAAGATGTGTTTTTAAAAGTTGGTGGTTTTGATCTCACGATTACTGGTCCAGAGGACTGGGATTTGACCGATTCTATTCTAAAAGCTGGATATGCTCTCGAAAGAGTAAAGGCAGAAATTTTTCATTATGAATATATTACTTCATTGACAGCACTTTTTAAAAAGAAATTCTATTATGCAAAAAAAGCCCATAGATACTTGAAAAAACAAAATATTTCAACAGTAAGTCCAAAGACAGTCTACTTTCTAAGACCAATATTCTACAAAAGCTGGAAAGAGTATTTTGCGCATCCACTGTTATTTTTAGGTATGGTTGGATTATTATCTGGAGAATTGATAATGGGTGGATTAGGATTTTTCTTAGGAAAGGTAAAACAACTATGAAAATATTGCAGCTTACAGCCCATTATTATCCCAATGTTGGAGGAGTTGAGACACATCTCCATGATTTGGTGTCAGGTCTTATAGAAAGAGGAAACATTATTACTGTTCTGACGTATAATCCACTGACAACAAATGCGAAATGGCAGTTAATCGAGAGAGAAAGGAAGCTTTTGATTGTAAGATTGCCATGGATAAAGGGATTTTTTTATAAATTAGTACGTTTCCCTGCGCTTGAATTTCTTTATTTATTTCCCGGACTTTTTATTATAACACCATTTATAATTCTCGGAAGAAAAATTGATGTGATACATGCTCATGGACTTGTCGCTGGAGCAGTTGGAGTTTTTTGGTCGAAAATATTGAATAAGAGAATAATTATCTCAACTCATAGTATCTATCATTTCCCTACAAATGGCGCATATTCATTATTTGTGAGGTGGATGTTGGTCAACGCGGATCATGTTCTTTGTCTTTCATTACAGTCAAAGGAAGAGATTGTTAAGCTTGGGATACCGAAAGAAAAAATTACAGTTTTTACTTACTGGGTAGATCAAGATGTCTTTCGTAAAATTTCTCATGCAAAAGAAAAAGTCGGCTGGGAGAAAAAGTTTGTTGTTCTTTTTGTTGGTAGACTAGTTGAAGAAAAAGGAGTAAAAATTTTGATATCAGCAGCTCGCAGTTTCAATAAAAATATATATGTTGCAATTGCCGGTGTAGGTCCTCTCCAGACATTTGTTGAGAAAGCGGCTAAAAGTAATTCACATATTCTGTATCTTGGTAAACTTGAACAATCCGAACTGCCTCTTTATTATTCGGCGGCCGATGTGATGATTATTCCATCAATTCATGAAGAAGGATTTGGCCGGGTTATTCTTGAAGCACTGTCATGCGGCGTGCCTGTTGTTGCATCAAATCGCGGAGCAATTCCGGAGGCCGTGGATACGACAGTTGCAAAATTAATAACTATATCACCGAAAACAATTATACAGTCTGTTGAATGGCTATATAAGAATCCGGATAATCTTAAAAAGATGGCACTTCTTGCAAGAGAGTTTGCTCAAAAAAGATATTCTGATAAAAACGCAGCCGTAATTATCAATACTTATAAATAATGAAAAACAAAAAAATTTATTTCTTTTTCGGAACAACTGCAGAATTAATCAAACTTATACCTATTATTAGGGAATTTCAGAAAAGAAGAGTATGTTTTAAAATAATAACTTCAGGTCAAGGAAAAATATTTTTCAATGAATTTGTAGATTTTATTGGTCCAATCAAAGAAGATATTCAGTTACAAGAAAAGGAAAATAAATCATCAGTTTTCTTTTTTATCACCTGGGCAATTCGAGCAACTTATACGGGAATATTTTCATTGAAAAAGGAATTTAAAGGACTTAATAAGAAAAATTCTTATTTTATTATTCATGGAGATACCGTCTCTTCGCTTATTGGTGCCATAATAGCAAAAATATATGGATTGAAGATTGTCCATATAGAGTCCGGACTTCGGTCGTTTAATTTTCTTGAACCGTTCCCAGAGGAAATTTCTAGGCATATTGTTTCTTATTTAACAGATATTCATTTCGCACCCAACGAATGGGCAGTTAACAATTTAAAAAAAATGCCAGGGATTAAAATTAATACAATCCAGAATACACTCATAGAAACATTTTGGAAGGCAATGAAAATACGAAAATATAAAAGAAGCAGAAAAAAAATTAATGGCAAATATTTTGTACTTGTTATGCATAGACAAGAACATGTAATTTGGGGTAAAAATGAAATGAAAAATCTTTTGGAATACATATTGGAAAATATTGAGCCAAACTTAACTTGTGTATTTATGACTCATGATATTACTTTAAGCTTTCTCAATTCAACAAAATTTAATCTTGGCTCGGATTATACAAAAAAAATTGTGTTCATTACAAGATTATCATATGTAGAATTTATAAAACTCATAAAGGATTCCAAGTTTATCATAACGGATGGCGGAAGCAATCAAGAAGAAATGCATTATATGGGAAAGCCTTGCTTGTTGCTTCGTAATTACACCGAGCGAATTGAGGGCTTAGGGAGAAATGTCATTTTGAGCAAAAGCAACAAAAAGGTGATTAGTGATTTCTTAACTCATTATAAAAAATATAGAAAAAATAAAGTTACGATTTCAAAAGCACCATCAAAAATAATTGTTGATTATCTATTTAATCATTGATATAACTGATACACTAATTTTATGAAGCATACTGTTTTTGAAATAGACAACCTACAATTTTATTGGAGACTTAAGAATTCACCAGAAGAAAAAAATATAGTACCTGATTTCTTATCTTTTACCCTTGCTTATGATGATAAATTAGGCTTATTTTTCCAAAAACCAAGTAAAAAAATACTTAATGCTTTAAACGAAATTTATAAAGAAGAATATAACATAGGCAATATTCAAGAAATTTTTGATTGGGGTACCGAATATACTCAAGATTTTGTCGACTTTATGAATTCTGTTTTGTCTAGATATGACAAAGAAATTAAAAAAATATTGGAAGTAGGATGTGGTGCAGGCATGCTTTTAGAAATATTTCAAAACCAAGGATACCGTGTTATTGGAATTGATCCATCAGCACTTACAAAAATACAAGGTAAAAAACGAGGTGTAAAAGTAATAGTAGATTATTATCCAAGTGAAAAAATTAAAGGTAAATTCGATGTAGTCTATCACAGTGATGTATTAGAACACATGAGTAATCCTGTAAAATTTTTGAAAGAAAATTTTGACCAATTAAACGAAGGTGGTCTAGTAATATTAACTGTTCCAGATTCAAGTGAATCCATTTTATCAGGAGATATATCTATGGTATATCATCAACATATGAATTATTTTGATAAGGAGTCATTAAATTCAGTTTTGGAAGCAGCGGGTTTTTCAGACATATATGTTGTGAAGGCAAAGTTTGGAGGGTCTCTAAACGCATATGCTATGAAGAATAAAAAATATACTTCAAAAAAAATAAGTAATAGCCATGAATCTAAGTTAAAAAATTACATACATAAAAATAAACTAATTGTTAAAAATATTAAAAAATATGTAAAAGAAGTTCAAAAGAACAAAAAAAGGACAATTGGATTCTATGCTCCAGTTAGAGCTCTTCCCTATATAGCTCTACTGAGAATTTCTGGTGAATTCAGGTTTTTTGATGATGCTACCAAATGGCATCAGAAGTATCTTGATGGTATACCTGTAAAAGTCGAAAACATCGAGGACTTAAAAAGGAATCCTGTCACAGATATTTTTATTATGTCCCCTACGTTCGGGAAAGAAATTGAACAAAAAATTAAAAAATATTTCAGGTCGGGAATAACTGTCTACAAACTAATAGATTTCTATAAATAATATGAAAGTCCTTATTATTGGTGCTAATGGTTTTTTAGGAACGCATTTGGTCAGGAAGTGTTTGTCACTTAATTGGAAAGTTGAATGTATCTATAATGAAAATGAGGATAATATCCCGGCGAGTTGCAAGACTTATCATATTTCCGAATTACAAAATTTAGGACATGCTTATCAGGCAATTTTTTTGCTCGCCGCTCGCATACCATATGGTAAACTTTCCGGATTTAATCATGAGTTGATTGACAACAATGTCTTATTGCCGCTGCAGATCAGTAGACAATTTCCATTAACCACTATTATTTATTCTTCAAGCGTTTCAGTATATGGTGCAACGAAAGGAGTGATATCAGAGAATTCAACTTTTACCAGACCGAATGCTTATGGATTATCTAAGTTAAGTGGTGAATATATTCTCCAGACACATCCGCGCTTTAGGATTATTCGGTTTTCTTCCCTCTATGGCAAAGGCATGCAGCAAAATACATTTTTACCAAAGATTATTAAAACAGCTAAATATAATAACAAAATAACGTTGTTCGGTAACGGAAACAGAAAACAAGATTATCTTCATGTGGATGAAGCTGTAGATTACTGTCTTGAGGCTGCAATGTATAAGGAAAATAGTATTTTTCTAGGAGTGTATGGTAAATCTTATTCAAATCTTGCAATTGCAAAGATAATTAAAAGAAATATTCCTGAATGCTCACTCACTTTTGAAGGAGAGGATAAAAGTCAATCTTACATGTATAATAATGAGTGGACAAAGAAAACTTTACAATTTGAGCCTGTTTATCCTCTTGAGGAAGGCATTAAAAAAATAATCAATGAAAAATAAGGTAATATTAGTAACCGGTATTGGTGGGAACGTTGGGCAAGGGATTATCAGAAATATACGAGTATCTTATCCCGATATTGAAATTATTGGCACAGACATAGTTGCAGTTTCATCTGGCAATCATTTATGTGAAAAGGTATACGTTTTACCATCTTCAAAAGACAAACGATATATTTCTGCAGTCAAAAAAATATGTAGTAAGGAAAAGGTAGATCTAATAATTCCAAGTACAGATTATGAAGTATATTATTTAGCACTGCATAAAGATAGTTTACCTGTGGTTGCATGTAGTGATGCAAATTTTGCAGGTATATGTCTTAATAAATATAAAACATGGGAAAATTTTTGTAAATATAAGATTCCTTTTGCAGAAACCATCTTGCCAGTAAGATATAACGGTGAGTTTAAGCAGTTTATTGTAAAACCAGCAGAAGGACGTGGGTCAAGAGATATCTTTATTAATCCAAGTAATATAAAAAACTTTTCTAAAAATTTTATTGTGCAAAAGTATTATAAAGGAAAAGAGATTACAACAGGATTTTATGTTACAAAAAGCGGAACATTACTAGGTCATATAACAATGCTCAGAGCGTTAAATAATGGGACAACGAGTCAATGTGAAGTAACAAGAGACTACGATAACGCAGTTGAAGAAATTATAAAGAAAATTATGAGTCATTTTTCTATTAAAGGTTCTTGTAATATTCAATCAATTGTTACAAAAAACGGAAATATTATCCCTTTTGAATTAAATTGTAGGATTTCTGGTACCAACTCGATACGTTCACATTTTGGTTTCGAAGATGTCTGCTATACTGTTGATGAATACTTATATAATAAAACTCCTAAAAAACCTATTATCATTGGCGGATCCGCCGTTCGTATTTTAATGGATGTCATTTATCCATGGAAGAAACTCAGTGAAATAGAAAACAAATCGACCGAACATATAATTTTTTAATTAATTCAGATGAAATTCAAGTATATTTTTTTTGACGTAGCGAATACGTTACTCTTTAAACCTAACCTGTATGAGGTAATACGTGAAACGCTCAAAACATTTGATATTAATATCGATATTGAGACAATAAAATCAAGACACATTATTGTTTCAGAACTTATTCCTTCTCCTCCAAAAACCTCCAAAGAATTTTATAAATATTTCAATAGTGAGTATCTCTTTTCACTTGGCATTTCCCCTAAAAAGGATTTGATAAATAAAATCTACGAAAATTTAAAGGCACTATCTTGGCAGCAATATTCAGACGTTGGTGCGATCGATGATATTAGTTTACCAAAGGGCATAATCTCAAATTGGGATAGTACTTTAACACAGAAGCTAAATGACATAATAAAAAGTACTTTTACACACGTTATTTTTTCGGAGAATCAGGGTGTGAATAAACCAGATCACGAGATATTCCGAAAAGCAGTGTTGGTGAGCGGTTATAAAAATACTGAGATCTTATTTGTTGGGAATTCTATAAAACTTGATATCATTCCTGCTACGGAGATAGGTATGAAAGCGGTGCTAATAGATAGAGATAATTTTTACCCATATTTTATTGGTACTCGAATTGATTCATTGTACAAATTGACTGAAGTAATTGCTAATATTTAAATCATATTTAGCCTTGTCTCTAATTTTTTTATTAACTATAATTGAATAAATGAAAATTCCATTTAACAAACCTCATCTTACTCATAAAGAAATGGGCTATATAAGTCATGCTCACGCACTTGGTCAATTATCAGGAGATGGTTACTATACCAAGCTTTGTCATAAATGGCTTGAAAAATATACCGGCACTAAAAAGTGTCTTCTTACTCATTCTTGCACGGCTGCTCTGGAAATGACGGCAATTTTATCGGATTTTAAACCGGGAGATGAGATCATTATGCCTTCTTTTACTTTTGTTTCTAGTGCAAATGCGTTTGTCCTTCGCGGAGGAGTTCCTGTTTTTGTAGATGTAAGAAATGACACATTCAATATTAATGAAAAACTTATCGAACAAGCAATAACAAAAAAAACAAAAGCAATTATGGTCGTGCATTACGCAGGTGTGGGGTGTGAAATGGATACAATTGTTAAAATTGCAAAAAAACATAAACTGCTTCTCTTAGAGGATGCTGCACAGGGATTTTCTGCAAAATATAAAGGGAAACATCTAGGGACAATAGGTGATATGGGGGCATACAGCTTTCATGAAACCAAAAATGTCATTTCAGGTGAAGGCGGTGCATTATTAATTAATAATCCAAGATTTATAAATAGAGCGGAAATTATCCGTGAAAAAGGAACAAACAGAAGTATGTTCTTACGAGGAGAAGTTGATAAATATTCCTGGGTTGATATCGGATCATCATATTTACCTGGTGAGATTGTGTCAGCTTTTCTTATGGCGCAGCTCGAAGAAGGGAAAAAAATAACTAAAAAAAGAATTAAAATATGGAATCAGTATCATAAATCTTTTAAGGAGCTTGAGGATAAAGGGCTAATGAGAAGACCGATTGTTCCTAAAGATTGTGAACAAAATGCTCACATGTATTATATTGTTTTGGATGATTTAGTAACAAAACAGAAGCTAGCTAATTTTTTAAGAGATAGAGATATTCTTGCGGTATCACATTATGTTGCTCTTCATTCATCTCTTGCCGGGAAACGGTATGGGAGATATGTTGGTGATATGCGAGTGACAGATAAAGTGGCAAATACATTGTTACGGATACCACTATATTATGATATAACGGATAACGAAATGGAAGTGATTGTAAAAAATGTAAAGGATTTTTTTAAAAATAAATGATAAAACAGCAAATAGACTACAAAGTAGCTATCAGTATTATTATCGCAACATTTAACAGTGAAAGAACATTGCCCCTCGTCCTCGAATCTATAAAAAGGCAAACCTTCCCACAAAAAAAAATAGAGATTCTTATATTGGATGGAGGTTCAGAGGATAAAACGCTCACAATTGCCAAAAAATACCAGTGCACGATTATAAAAAATAAGAAGATCGAACCAATAAGCGGTAGGATACTTGGATATGAAAAAGCGAAAGGAAAGTATATTATTTTTATAGATTCAGATGAAATAATAAAAAACCCCGAAAGTATTACAATAAAATACGAGTTAATGGAAAAAAATCATCAGATTAAGGCGGTAATTGGTAGTGGCTATGAAAATCCTCCTCACGCCGCAATTACTGCGAAGTATATTAATGAATTTGGTGATCCATTTTCTTTTTTTATATATCGCTCATCTAAAAATGCTCAATTCTTTATCACGCAAATGAAACAAGCATATCCCGTTTCAGTAGAGAATGAAAAAGGCGTATTATTTAATTTTTCACAATCATTAGATTTTCCAATAATGGAGTTAGGAGCAGCAAATACAATGATCGATGCAGAGTATTCAAAAAAAACATTTCCGGATTTTTCGCCAGAAATATTCGCTCATCTTTTTTATTTTTTACTTAAAAATTCTAAAAAAATTGCATTTACAAAGGATGATCCTGTCGTCCATTATACTTCTGACACGATGCAAAGCTATATAAATAAAATAAAATGGAGAGTTAAAAACAATATCTATTATGTGTCTTCACTTGGGATTACCGGTTTTAGTGGAAGAAGTAATTTACAGTCTTCAAACATTAGAATCAAGAGATATTTTTTTCTACCTTACGCAATTACTATTATATTCCCAGTTATTGACGCAGTTTATTTGGTCATTACTCGGAAAGATTTAGCATATTTTATTCATCTTCCGTTAAGCTTCTATACAGCAACTGTTATAATGTATTATTATTGCTTGAAAATAGTTGGATATAAGCCAGAATTGAGAAGTTATGGTGAGGCAAAAGTTATTCGTGCATAAGATTATGAGAAAGTATATTCCTCCACTTATTCTTTTAGTTATTTCATTAATAATTATTCTAATATGGTTTCATAATGGATTGCTTATCGCCGGCGGTGAAGAGGGAGTGATTTTTTATAATCCATTAAGGATGATACAACTTTCAGGTTCTGTTTGGGTTGATATTCTGACAGGATTCGCTGCTATGGATTATATTTCAAGAATACCATTGTTTTATTTTGTTTACGGTTTAAGCTTGGTTCATTTTTCTCCGGGAATTATACAAGCAATTGTTTTTTACATTCTTATGTCTTCATCTGGAGTTTCAATATATTATTTGGTACTACATTTTTTAAAGAATAATTCTTCTAAAATTGTTATAGCGCTTGTTTCAGCAATTTTTTATCTCTTAAATCCATATACAATGACACAGGTGTGGAATCGGGGGATTTATGATGGTTTTTTTATTTATGCGGCTTTACCCTTGTTATTATATATTTTTATTGTAGGATGCAATGAAAGAAAATTATTGTTCACAATAGTTTTTTCTTTAGTTTCTGTATTGTTCTCAGCAGCTTTTGGTGTTCCGACGAATATTATTGTTCTTTGGTCGGTGATTTCGTTATATGTACTTTATAATATTTTAACCGTCCGTACCAAAAATAATATTATTTACAGCTTGTATTATTTCTTTTTGTCTCTGTTTTTTTGGAGTATGGTAAATGCTTGGTGGCTACTTCCTCTTCTAACTTCCGCAAACTCGGCATATTCAAGCAAGCTGTCACCATCGCAAGACAATATCTCAACTCTAATTGGTGAAAGTACATACTTTACTTTCCCGACATTAATCAGACTCATGCAGGATTTTTATTTTTACATTGGAGGAGCTTATGGAACCATTTACGAGAGTAGCTTTTTTCAAGTAATCAGTTTTATTTCTCCTCTAATTCTTTTATGGGCCATTATTCGGATAAGAAAGATTAGGCAGCTGTGGTTTTTCTTTCTGCCTTTGATTATTGGATTTATTGTTTCGTCAGGCACAAATCCTCCATTTGGTAGAGAATTTCTCTATGTTTTCAAACGCATATCATTTTTACAAGCATTCCGTAATCCTTATGAGAAATATGGTGTGGTGTTCTTACTGGGCTATGCACCTTTGTTTGCATTTGGTTTGGTAGATTTGTCTTATAAAATAGGATCATTTTTGTATAACTATATATTTAAAACAAAGAAGAAAAAAAACAAACAAGCTAAGAAAAACAAAATGGATTCTTTTTATTCCTCTCAGTTATTCTCACTATCACTTATCGGTGTAGTTTTCATACTAATATCGGGAATATTTCTTTGGCCATTATGGACTGGGAAAGTAGTTACTGTTACTGGTGATAAAATCGGTATAGCTGTTCCGCAATACTATACTGATTTGCGAAGCTGGTTGAGAATTCATAATGATGAAAATAACTATAGAGTTTTTATGACTCCGCTCGCATCAGAAGGGCTCTTTCAAGATTGGAATGGAAGGATCTACGATGGAGTTGATTCATCTTCTTACATATTAGACGGTCCTGTTGTTTCATATACGCCTCAAATACCCTTTGTACAGGATCTTTTACTGAATATGGAAAAGTATATGGAAAGAACAAATATGGTTCCTATGTTGTCGATTTTGAGAACGAAATATTTAGTTGATAGAAAAGATGTACTTGATGTTAAGCCGCAAATCGAAAATTTTACTACTGCTATTTATCCATCTTCTGAAAATGTGATCCCATCACTTTGTCTTAATAAATCTGCTGCGGTATATCCGTCAGAAATCCTTTGCTATATAACGAAAGACAATAAAAATTTTGCAAGATACCGTTATGTTCATGTATTTGTAAAGACAGACAAGCCAGCTGCGATAGAGATTGCGATCAGCGATAATAAAGCAGTAAGAAACCGCTGGGATGGCGTTCAGGATACTGATTACCAGATACCTGGAGGAGAATGGAAAGATCTTGTGCTTCCGCTGGACGCAGCTACGGAGTATCACGAAAACGAGAATTATGGATCAGTTGCAAGTGTTGAGGTCATAGCTCATCCATTGCCTACTGGTCCACAGGTTACTTCTGTTGCGATTCGTGGCATAGCCGGAGATGCAGGAACAAAACAAAATCTGGATGAGTTCTCATTCGTTAAGAGGTTTGGTAAATTAGACGTCTACACACCCAAACATTTTAATCCTGTACCCGACCTAGGACTTATTTCATCGGTAGTGAAAGTTAATTCATTTTTTGAACTATTTAATAAAGCAGAAGAGGAGCGTAACTTTTTACCACAGCGCGTGTTTCTCGTAGCGAGTCAAAATGAGGATATCTCCAAACAATCATTTCCCGTTACCAAATCACCTCTTCATAATATTGTAAAAAAGATATCTCTAACACGGTATCTTATTAGTACAAATTCTAATTCTCCTGATTATCTTTTGTTAAGTGATACGTTTAATTCACAGTGGAAAGTAATCCCAGATGTTTCATCAAACGATTTAAATGATAATTTTTTTACAAATGTTGCACTAATTAGTAGACAGTTTGTACCTGAAGATAATCATTTTGTTGCGAACGGATATGCGAATCTTTGGAGGATTTCTGGAAGTAGAAATTACGCTGTTATCTTTTTGCCGCAAATTTATGCAGACATGGGACGCGAGATTTCTGTAGTTGGGATATCTTTGATGAGTATTGGATTGATAACGATTTTATATTTTAAGAATCGAAAGAAAAAATCGATTACTACTTAACTTTATTTGGAAATAGCTGCGTAGGCTGAGGAAATTCTACTTATGATATAATTGTTATACTGATTTTTGATGAAATTATCTACTCAAAAGGAAAAAAATAACAGCTTTCAATTCCTTTTTATCGCGTTATCTCCAGTTGGCGTAGGACTCTCCGGAGGCGACAGAATCTTTATAGAACTTGCGCGTGGTCTACATAAGAAAAAAATTTCAGTTCAGATAGTGACCTGGAGTGGCGGTGTTTCGATGTGTAAAAGAATTAATGTGACAAAAAAAGAGGTGAAATTTCGAGTTTTGGATTTAGGAATATGGGAGAAGTCGAACTTCTTATTAAATTATACGGCAAAAATTTTTTATGGAATTTTTTGGGCGTTTTCTTACGACCTTGAAAAAGATTTTCCTAACACAGAGTCGTTGTATTTATATTCTGCATCTGAATTTTGGATGGATTCACTCCCTGGTTTTATTTTAAAAATAAGATACAAAAAAATAGTCTGGATTACTACTTGGTTTCAGACAGCTCCCAATCCTTTGCGAGGATTTGCAGAAGGAAAGCGAGAATCTGCGTACCGTTTTAAAGCATTTCTTTACTGGTTTTCTCAGCTACCAATTAAACCGCTTTTTAGCCGGTATGCGGACTTTATTTGCGTGAACAATGAAGATGAAAGAAAACGATTTCCTAAATTGAGCAAAGAGAATAGAATTTTTGTTTTTCTTGGTGCAATTGATCTGACAACTGTTAAAAAATGGCTTAAGAAACATCCGAAAGTTTCTAAAAAATATGAGGCAATTTATCATGGCCGTTTTCATGCACAAAAAGGAGTTGGGGAACTCATTGATATCTGGAAAAAAGTTGTCAAGAATATTCCATCTGCAAAGCTTGTTATGATTGGAGATGGTCCGCTTCGTTTTGAGGTGGAAGAAAAAATTAAAAAGAATAAATTATCAAAAAATGTTACATTGAAAGGATTCATGTTTGATGGAGATGAAAAATATAAAATATTTGCAGAAAGTAAAGTAGTTGTGCATCCGGCATTATATGATTCGGGTGGGATGGCATCGGCAGAAGTTATGGCATTTGGGGAGCCGTGTGTTGGATTTAATCTAAAAGCATATGAATCATATTATCCAAAAGGAATGGTAAAAGTAGAGATTAACAATTTTGATGCTTTTGCAAAGGCGGTTATTATTTTGTTACAAGATAGAAGAAAATATTCTGAAGTAAAAAAAGATGCAATTGCATTAATAGAAAATAATTGGACTTGGGACGATCGTGTACGGGATTTTTTGAAACTGGTCGTGAAAAAATAGTTCAGAATCAATTTTGAAAAAGCTTTTTACGTTTAGTTTGTTGCAGTTGATAATATTTTTATTTTGAAATTTATATAACTCAACTGTTTGTTCTTGTAAATACAGCAAGCTTTCTTTATAATTACTTATCTTTCCAATTATGAAAAGAAAAATTTCCGGCGTTTCTATTCTTACCCCGAGTTACAACGACAAGAAAAAAGTATATCGATTATTGGACTCCCTTAAAAAATCAGACTATCAAAATTTTGAAGCGATTGTGATTGTTGGTGGTACAGAAGATACCTTGATTGAAGGGCCAAAAAAATATCCTTGGGTGAAATGGATTGATTCGTCAGGTCCCAGTGATGTTGGGCAGACCGGCAGGTACAATCTAGGATTCGCCTACGCAAATCCTCATAATCACATCATGATGATCGATTCAGACGTTGTTGTAGAGAAAAATATGATCAGTCAACTCGTTTCCAAATTAGAAAGTGAAAAAAATATTGGAGTAGTAACACCGATGATTCTTTATTTAAATGATAAAAAATGGATTAATCAAGCAGGTGCCAATGTCAATTTATGGAATGGAAAAGTTTGGATTGGATGGGGACCAAAAGATCAATATCTTACTCCGAAAAAGGTTCAAAATTCCGGAACTGTAATGTTATTCAAAAGAGATTTAGTAGATAAAATAGGATGTTTCGAAGATTGGTATATGTGTTATTTTGATCCTGATTATTGCGTGAGAGCAGAAAAAGCAGGCTTCGAAACATGGTATGAACCAAGTGCTGTTTGTTATCATGATCAATCAAAAGATCAAGGAGTATGGGGTCCAAGAGTATTGTCTAGAGCGTGGCTTCTCGGACGTAATAGGACAATTTTTATGAGAAAACATGGGAAATCAATGATAGTCTATTGTCTGTTTTTAATTCCACTTTTAGGATATTATTTCTTTCAAGCATGGAAATATAAAATTATCCCAAAATGGGGAGAGCTTGTAAGTGGCACAGTTGTTGGTTTCTTTTATCCAATCAATAAAGATATTTTCGTTCCAATTCCCAAATTGCTATTGAGTTCGGGACGAGTTGCAAAAAAATAATAGCGCAGACTATTTATATGCTTGCAATTTCCCTTTTGCTACGTGGTTCTTCGTAAGTTCATTATCAATCCATTTATATGTTTTTTCGAGTCCCTTTTCCAAACTCATTCGCGGTTCCCATTTAAGTACTTTTTTACAAAGTGTCAGATCTGCGTTTCTCCCTCTTACCCCTTGGGGCCCTGGGTGATATTCTTTCCCTAACTTTTTGTTAGCGATTTTACAAACCATATCGACCATCTCATTAATAGTCACCAAACGATCAGAGCCGATATTAAGAGGTTTGCTGTAATTTGAATTCATTAAAAGATACGTCCCTTCAACGCAATCTTCAACATAGCAAAATGATCGGGTTTGTTTGCCGTCATTGACCAATTGTATTTTGTCTTTTGATCCGGCTAAAGCAACTTGTCTACAAATATCTGCTGGTGCTTTTTGTCTGCCGCCTTGATATGTTCCTTCCGGGCCGTAGATATTATGAAAACGAGCTATTCTTACTTGTAATCCATAATCAGATTGAAAGTTTGTATAAAGCTGCTCAGAAAATAATTTTTCCCACCCATAAGCTGTATCTGGTTCAGCTGGATAGGCGTCACTTTCTTTTAGTGGAATGACTTCGGTCTCAAGTTGTTTATATTCTGGATAAACACATGCAGATGAAGAAAAGAAGATTCTTTTTACTTTGTTAATCCGACAAGCTTCTGCCATGTTAATATTTATTAAGGCGCTATCTCTCATGACTTCTGCTTTTACATTGGTTACGAACGCCATACCTCCCATATTTGCGCCGAAATTATATACTTTATCAATTCCTACCGTTGCAATCAAACAATTTTGAAGTTCTCGAAGATCTAGTAGAAGAAATTCATCTGCCTCATCAACTGGAGAATATTGTGGATATTTAATATCTACCCCTCGTACCCAATATCCTTTTTTCTTTAAAAATCTCACCATATGGTGACCAATAAAACCTCCAGCGCCTGTCACCAATATTTTTTCCTTCATAATTTTATTCTAATGAAATTAACTTGTAAAATCAATACTAATTACGATTCTTTGACCAAATTTGAGAGAATCGAGTAATATTTTTTTGTATTAAAAAGAGCTGAGTGGTTTGTAATCCGTTCAACTCCCATGCTTTATGTGTTTCCAAATTTCCAACAGCTTTATCATACATATTTTTTGTTGTAATTCCTCGTCCGACCATTTTCACTAATATTTTAGAAATATAACTACTTTTTACATGATGCTTTTCCAATAATCTCAGCATCAGTTCATAGTCAGCTGCAATGTGAAGCTTCTGATTAAAGGCTCCATATTTTTTATAAATTGATTTTCTTGCAAAAAATGTGGGGAATGGGGGACTCCATCCTTTTTGGAAAAGATTACTTTTATATTGTGAAGATTGCCAGTACATCGAAATTTTATTTGATTTTGTATCGTTGAGATAAATCATATCTCCCCAGCATACATCTGTTTTTTCTTGTTCCATAGTTCCTACAACAGAATCAATAGAATCTGTATCGAAGTACATATTATCTGGTCTAAGAACAGTAACTATTTTTCCGTTAGCTTCTAAAATACCTTTATTTATTCTGGTATATAGTCCCGTGCTAGGTAAGTTATACAAATGTTCAATTTTATATCGATATCGATTTATAACATCACGTGTTCCATCAGTTGATCCATTATCAAGCACAATATATTCAATATTTTTATATGTTTGTTTAAACGCACTTACAAGCGTATCTTCGATATATTTGTGATCGTTATCTGTAGGGATAAGTATTGTTACTAGTGGTTTTTGTACAGTGTTACTTTTTTCTCCTTCTGAATCTTTTACT
>Ga0206821_10045_pt1 | contig 30147 bp, 29 predicted proteins | sample Alteio_BWOrgCont_85_FD_152860 | JGI IMG/M metagenome (GOLD analysis project Ga0206821, IMG submission 152860) | Enriched cells from forest soil in Barre Woods Harvard Forest LTER site, Petersham, Massachusetts, United States -... | ecosystem: Environmental > Terrestrial > Soil > Temperate forest >...
AGACTGCTCAATGTCGCGACCTATGTCATCGACTTGGAGCAGGACGAGGAAGCGCTTTGGAAAAATCTCGGGCCTAAGAGCAGAAATGCCGTTCGCAAAGCCGAAAAAGATGGCGTGAGTTTCGTATGCGGCGAAGATTCTAACACTATAATGAATCGTTTTTACAACCTATACGTACCGATCGCTCAGCAAAAGAAGTTAGACATACCGAGTGTCGGAACATTGAAAATGATGCAGGATGGTGGCAATTTAATTTGTATTTGTGCTCAAGATAGTGGAGGCCAAACATTGGCGGCCAATATTATCTATGTGTCTGGTCGGTGCGGTTATTTCTTGCACGGCGCGAACCATCCCGCGATAACAACCGGGGTTGGGCAGTTCATTCAATGGAACAGCATCCTTTTGCTCAAGAAGCTTGGATACGGTTGGTACGACTTAGGTGGCGTTCAAAATAAAGCCAATGTGGACGGAATACATGAATTTAAGAAATCCTTGGGAGGCGTATTTCATAAACTCGGGGAGGAATTTAGGTCTGAGTCGCGTGGGTTTGGTCTTGTAAGGGCCCACTTCCTGCCCCTCCGCGAGAAAATAGGACGCCTTGGGAGGGGCGCGTAAGTCGTTGCAATCGAGACAGGGAGCTGTGGCGAGTGGCGTTATGAAATGCGAAGGCTCGGAAACGCTGGGCGCTATCGTCAACGAAAAGCGGCGGATAAGGCTGGGTAAATCGAGACTGGTCGTTTGGCAAACCATGATTGGACGCCTTCTAGCCTCCAAGAGGAAGACTAATCCCAATGCGGCGGGTGTTTATTACCGGAACAGGTGGCTTCATTGGCTATCACCTCGCAAGGCGACTCCTAGACGAAGGATTTCGCGTGGGTGGCTATGACGGCATGACCGACTATTACGACGTCGATCTCAAGCGCCAGCGTCACCAATTGTTACGAGACCACGGAGCGCACTCGTTGACCGAGGCGATGCTAGAGGATGACGCCAAGTTTTCGGCGGCGATAGAAGAATTTTCTCCCGAAGCGATCGTTCATCTCGCCGCTCAAGCGGGCGTGCGATTCAGCCTCGAGAATCCGCGCTGCTACATTGACGGCAATGTGATCGGGACCTTTAACGTTATGGAGGCGGCGCGAAAGCTCAAAGTCAATCATTTGCTGATCGCTTCAACATCGGCGGTTTACGGCGCCAACGAGGATATGCCGTTCAAGGAAACGGAGAAGGCGGACACCCAACTAACGATCTACGCCGCCACGAAAAAAGCAAATGAGTCGATGGCGCACGCTTACGCACATCTGTGGGATTTGCCGACCACGGTGTTTCGCTTTTTCACCGTCTATGGTCCCTGGGGCCGGCCCGACATGGCGCTGTTTAAGTTCGTCGACGCGATCCTTGAAGGCAGGCCGATCGATATTTACAATAATGGGGACATGTATCGCGATTTTACCTACGTTGGCGACCTGGTCAGCGGCATTCGATTGCTTATCGACGCTGTCCCCTCCCGTCCCGCGAGCGCGGCCGGAATTGTTCCTGGCGACTCGCTGAGCCCAGTGGCGCCGTTTAGGATCGTCAACATCGGCAACTCGACCAAGGTGAGACTTCTCGATTTCGTCGAGTCGATTGAGGCGGAGTTGGGTCGGAAGGCGATCCGCAACTACATGCCCATGCAGATGGGCGACGTGCCAGCAACCTGGGCGGATGCGACGCTCCTTCAGCGCCTGACCGGTTATCAGCCACAAACCAATATTCGCGAAGGCATCGCCCGATTTGTCGAGTGGTTTCGAGAGTATTATGACAAATAACACTCTGGTTGATCTCGAACTTGGATTGCACCGCTTCGGATGCGCTAAAGCTTTTCTATGATACAGGCCTCTCCCCCCCACGAAGTCAAGCGCTGCGCGTCAGCGCGGTCGGTGCCTTGCGGGTCTTTCAAGGGCGCCGCGGCCGGCATAGCCGAGGCGTGTCTCCGCAGAGAGGTTGTCGGATCGCCAATGGTTTTGGTAGTCAGTTCCGGCTCCCCGTGGCCGTCCAGAGATGACAGCGCTTGATAAGCCGACGATTCTCTATCTCACCTACGACGGGCTTTTGGAGCCTCTCGGCCAAAGCCAGGTTCTCGCCTATATGGAGAAGCTCGCCCACGAATGGCCAGTCCATATTGTTTCGTTCGAAAAGACAGAGGATCGTCGGGACAAGGCGCGGATGGAGACAATGGTCGCGCGGCTGGCCGCGTCAGGTATCAGCTGGACGCCGCTGACATACCACAAATCCCCTTCGATCCCGGCTACAGCCTATGACATCGCGCAGGGTGCGCTTGTCGCTTTTTGGTTGGCCTTGCGGCGCAAGGCCGCGATCGTTCACGTGCGAAGCTATGTTCCGGGGCTTATCGCGCTTCCGACCAAGAGATTCACGGGTTCGAAGCTCCTCTTCGACATGCGTGGCTTTTGGGCCGACGAGCGAGTCGATGGGGGGCTGTGGCCGAAGGGCGGTGGCCTCTATCGCTTGGCCAAGAAGCTCGAGCGGCTTCTCCTCGAAAGCGCCGATCACATTGTGACCCTAACTCAAGCCTCCGTCCCAGAGTTAAGGCGCTACCCCGGTCTCCGACGCCGTATAGCACCGCTTTCGGTGATTCCTACTTGCGCCGATCTCTCTCGTTTTCGCCCGCAAGTGACTAGGAGCCAGGAGCAATTTACGCTCGGCTATGTCGGATCGGTCGGAACCTGGTACCTTCTCGAGGAAATCCTGACCTTTTATCTGACGCTACTAGACGCGCGCCCCGAGGCGCGCCTTCTCTTCGTCAATCGTAATGAACATGCTCTCATTCGCGAGTCTTTGGCTCGGCGTGGAATATCGTCCGAGCGATTTGAGATCGTGTCGGCCGAACATGAGGACGTCCCTCGCCAAATCGCGCGGATGCGCGCCGCAGTTGCGTTTTACAAGCCCTCTTATTCAAGAGTCGCGTGCGCGCCCACCAAACTTGCCGAGTATCTCGGCTGTGGAGTTCCATGCGTAGGCAATGTAGGGGTCGGAGACATGGAGGAGATTTTGGAGGGAAAGCGCGTCGGCGTGGCCTTGAGTGATTTTTCGCAAGCCGGTCATAGGAACGCCGTCGATCGTTTGCTCGCGCTCTGCGACGAACCTGAGCTGAGAAGCCGTTGCATCGCGACAGCACGCGAGCTCTTCTCGCTTGAAGCCGGTGTGGAAGCCTATCGCCAAATCTACCTAGAGCTTTGTGGGATAGCAGTTCCGGCTCAAAACGGGCGAGGCTGGGTACAATGAAGAGCAGATGACGCCGCGCGCGGTGAAAACGCGCAATACCGTCGCTCCCGAAGGCAAGCCACGATTTCGGGCATTCTATCGGCGTGCTGGGCCCCTCGCTCTTTCCCTTGCGTCCACTTGCTGTTTGCGCCTTCCTCTGGCTCGCAGACGGGCAAGGACCCAACGTCAAAACTTACCGCAGTCGCGCTTTGGCAACAAATGATACCAAAGGCCCTGCTCGTTGACTCACGGGGGATTCCGCGAAGGCCGTTTTGGTGATTCATTGGACGGCGCGGAGGATTCGCGCCATGCCAGCAGCGGTGAGAATGCGAGACGATTATTCGGCCGAGGCGCTGCGAAGCCTGGCGAAGCGGTCGAAGGACGCGAATCAGAGCCGGCGGCTGTTGTCATTGGCGGCGGTTCGCGACGGGATGGATCGCGGCGCGGCGGCCAGGATCGGCGGCATGGACCGCCAGACCTTGCGCGACTGGGTCCACCGCTTCAACGCAGCGGGGCCTGACGGCCTGTTCGACCATTGGACGGAAGGCCCGAAGCCGCGTCTGTCGCCGGAGCAACTGGCTGAGTTCGCCGCGATCGTCGAGACGGGGCCCAACCGCAAGGTCGACGGCGTCGTGCGCTGGCGGCGGATCGACCTCAAGCGCGTCATCGTCGAGAAATTCGGCGTCGACTATCACCAACGCTATGTCGGAAAGCTGCTCAAGAAGCTGGGCTTTTCCCACATCAGCGCAAGGCCGCGCCACCCCGCGCAAGACGAACGGATCGTCGAGGCTTTCAAAAAAACTTCCCGCGCGCCTTGAGCGCCCATCTCGACGGGTTGCCGCCGACCACGCCGGTCGAAATCTGGTTTCAGGACGTCCCTCGACAAGCTCGGGATGAGGGCCCGTATCGGCCAGAAGAACGGCCTCGTGCGGCAATGGCCAGGCGCGGAACGCGGCCTCGCCAGCCAGCCGACCAGCGTTACGACAACGCCTATCTGTTCGGCGCCATCTGCCCGGCGCGCGGGGTTGGCGCGGCGCTGGCGCTGCCCGACGCCGACACCGACATGATGCAACTCCATCTCGACGAAATCTCGCGCAACGTCGCCGCGGGCGCCCACGCCGTGCTGCTGCTCGACCGCGCCGGATGGCACACCACCGCCAAGCTCGAGGTCCCGGCCAACATCACCCCGATCTTCTTGCCCTCCCGCGCGCCCGAACTGAACCCGGTCGAGAACGTCTGGGAGTTCTTGCGCAGCAACTGGCTGTCCAACCTCGTCTTCGACACCTACGACGAAATCATCGACGCCGCTTGCGACGCCTGGCGCAACCTCGAAGCCGACCCCAAAAGAATCACGTCAATTGGCATGCGAAAGTGGGCGCATATCGGTCACAGCCCATGACTCTTGGTTTGATTCAGCGCAAGTCCGCGTTGGAATGGGGGCGCCAGCCTATCTCCGCGAGGCACTGTCCAAACAATCGGGGCCAGCTCTGCCGCGAAGGCAAAGGTGCCGCTGGGTCCATGTTGTCACGAAAATCCTGTATAATTCCAGCATGAGCCTTGATGTCTTTCGACTTCTACAAAATCGTTGGGCTTTTCGGAGCGCCGTCGCAGATCGGCCTGCTGTTATGCGCTTTTGGCCTCGCGCTGTGCTTTACCCGTTTCCGCGAGGGCGGCCTCCGCTTCGTGACCGCAGGCGCGGGGATGCTTGTCGTTATGGCCTTCACGCCACTCGGTCATTTTCTCAGTGTTCCGCTGGAGACGCGATTTCCAGCGCCACCCGAGGATCTCCCGCCGCCAGACGGCGTGATTGTGCTCGGCGGCTCCGTCGATCTGCCTCTTGGCGGCCAGCTTGACCGCGTCGTTCTCACCGACTCCGCCGAAAGGCTGACTGCGCCGGTCGGCCTGCTGCTCCGCTTTCCGAAGGCGCGCCTGGTGTTCACGGGCGGCGCAGCAGTTGTGGCGCATGGCTCTCCTTTCACCGAGGCTGGAATGGCTAAGCGCTTCTGGCGCGACATGGGGCTCAATCAGGACAATGTCCTCTATGAGGACCGTTCCAGTAACACATACGAAAACGCCGTGTACACTCGGAACCTCGTCAAACCGAAGTCCGGCGAGCGCTGGCTGCTCGTCACCTCGGCCATGCATATGCCTCGCGCCGTCGGCGCCTTCCGGCGAGCCGGTTTTCCCGTGATCTCTTATCCCGTCAATTATCGAACGAATGGAAGCCTATGGAGTGTGAGCATGCCGTCGAACAAATTGCGGGCCCTTCAGCTCGTAGATGAGGCCACACACGAATGGCTAGGGTTAGCGGTCTACTGGCTAACGGCCAAGACGGACACGCTGTTCCCGGCGCCCTGAAGCGCCCTCGGTATTGCGCCTCCCCCATGCTACGCCATGCCGGCCAACCCTGTGGTTCGCCGCGGCGCGACGCGCTTAGATCGGGGCAACGGCGTGCTTGCTGACAAAATTGGCGGCGTGTTTTGGTTGCGGCGTGCACTGCGTCGGCAGTATTCGCGTCATCGACATGTTGGATTGATAGCGGGTGAACGCGTCGCCGTGATTCTGCGGGTTTTTTTTCCGGCGCCGCGGTCGACTGCTTGCCCCTCCTTCTCGACGAGCCCGAAACGCGCAGTGTTGCATCGCGACAGCACGCGAGTTTTTCTCGCTCGAAGTCGGTATTGAGGCCTATTACCAACTACGACAGTCTTGCCGGTAAGGCCAAGAGTATTCCGTGCTCACGCGAACCAGCAACTAACCAGTAGCTCCGTACAGTGATTATGACTCTTTAGCCGTGTCGGGGAAAGAACACGCTCGGTTGTGGACATATGAGACGGGTGGGTCTCTTTCGCTGTTCGGCGTTTAAAGTACTGGGATGGGGTTATTCCGCCAACGGCTCCGTGTGGTCTGTGATGGTTGTAGAGGTGCTGGAAGCCGTCGAGGATAGGGTTGAGCGCTTCAACGGATCTCGGCAGGTCGTAGACGGCGTAGAATTCGTATCGCCAAGCGCCGTTGCATCGTTCGACCGCGCCGTTCATTTGTGGCGACTTGGGCGGGAGGACGAAGAGCCTGAGGCCCTTTTCTCGCAGGCGTCCTCGAACTCGGCCATGAACTCGGATCCCCCGTCGGCTCCGAGACCGGAATTGAGGACGCCAGCCGCCCAAGCCGTATTTGCCGCCATTGCCTTGTTCCTTCAAAAGAAGATGCTGAAGCTCTCAAAGCTTGTCCAGCCGATGCCTGCCGGGGCGCCGGGGTACAGAGTCCCCGCCGGCGAATTATCATGCGCCCGGACCTCCACGTAGCAGGTTCCTGCTCCATAATTATTTGACAGGTTCGCCGGGGAAGCGGTGGAGCCGACCGCGGACGACTGCGCCGGAGTGATGCTATAGACGCCCGCCGACCCCGTGATCACAGTGCCCGCCGTCACTCCCGGTCCCATAACGCTCGCACCGGCCGTGATCGGCGGGATCGGGGTCTCCGTATTTACCCCGAGAGCCCCGACGCCTCCGCCAGTAGGTTCAATATAGCCCCTAATGGCAGCCCTCCCGACCGTGAGACTCACCGGGCTCGCGACCGACCCAACCGTCTGAGATTTGTTGACAAGGTACATGCCCCAGCCGCCGGTCCCGCCGGTGCCGTTCACATAGGTTCCTTGGCTGACGCTGTTCCCGCTGCCGTCTTTTCCAGAAATTCCGTGAAGATAGGCAGGCGCCCCTCTTACCGCTATGAGAATGTTGTTTAAGATATAGCCGGTGAAGGGAGTAACAATCTCGTTGCGACAGGCGCCATTTGGAGCAGTGTAGGCTCCGTTTGTTCCACCCGGCGGAGGCGAGGACGGCATTGCGATGGTGAACGCGCTGTTGCATGTCCGCGTTGTCCAATCTACCGTTTTCGTCCACCCTGCGGGAATGTAGTCGACGCCGTTCAGGCTGTTTATTCCGTAGGCCGCGGTCGGGCCGCTGAACACGCGATAGTCACATGTCGTGATAGTATAGGTTCCGGCCGCGCCGCCACGATTGGCCCCGTCTCCGATGGTTCGTGTCGAATTCCCCGGCCAAATTTGGCTCGTAACGCTCTTGTCTCGCGAATAGGTCAGCCCGCACAGAGCCGCCTTGTTCAGTCCGCTTGCGCCATACCATTGAATGTATTGGAGCGTCTCCGCTTCTTCAATTGGGTAGCCCCACGACTGATAATTGTCTGAGTCCCAAAACCTTACTAGGTCATCGTTTCCTGCGCCCGGGTCCATTGATGGAAAGCTGCAAAACGTCGGCAGGCTTTCCACGTAATCGATGCGCAACACGTTGGGATAAGCCGCGTGAAAAGCCGTCCACGTCGCATCGCAGCAGCGCGATTCGTAAGTTTCGCGCGAGACAAAGTCCATGTGTAGCGGAACCCCATTGGCCGCAGCGATTTGAAAGGTCGAAAGCCAGAAAGCCGGCGGCGCACTGTTGGAGAATCCGAGCTTAAGTCGCCCTGAATATTTATTATGCGCATAGTTGGCTAAGATGTTGAAACCGGTGAAGATCGTCAAAGCCGCATAGGGATCGGATTGGTTGCAACATGCCGTCAGGTCCGTGTTGACCCAATAGGGTTCGTTGACAAATGCGTAGGAATATCCAAGCGCAGCTTGGCCGTCGACCACTGCCAAGGCGGCGTTGAGCGCCGGGCTAGATAAGATGGAGGTTCCTGCCGCCACGCCGACTCCGGTAACCGTAGCTCCGATCATACCGGGCGCCGTTGGCGGAGGCATGACTCCGCTGACGAAATTCATATATTCGACGAGCGGGCCGCCATGCTTATAGAGATAACCTTGCACGACGTACCGCGTGCCGTTGGCGGTGATCGTCAAAGCGACCGGAGCGGACGCGCTTCCAACTGTTTGAAGCGGACCAGAAACCTGGTAAGCCTGAAGGCAACCCGAGGTCGTAATGGCGACCGCGCAATCCAGAAAATCCGGCCCGAACGCGCCCATGGCGTGGTAACCGGCAGCCAAAATTGTCGCCACTGAAAAACCAGTATTATTCGCAAGGATACTGTCAACCCCGGGCAACTTGCCCTGAGCTACAAACGGAGCATCGACGGTGGCGCCTACAAGATCGCCGCCGACGCTCCTGATGAAGGCGGCTGGCGGCGGCGGATAGGATACCCCGCCAAACCCGGTTATCGTTGGCTGCTGAGGCGGCGCTGATGCGCCGGCCGGGGCGTAGTCGGGCAATCCGTTATTCGGCGGTATGTTGACAGCAGGCGGGATAGAACTGCGAACGGACACGCCCTGCGCCAAGCCGAGCGAAACGGAAGCGAGAAGCGCAATGAGGATGGCGAGGACTCTCATCAGTAGAACTCCCAGAAGCCGATCACTTGCGGTGTCGTCAATACGATCCCATAAATTGCGGCGGCGATAGGGAATGGGGCAGACGATCCGAACGGCGGGTAGGCAACCGGCTCCCGTCGCCGTCACGCCAGAACCGCCAACGCACAGAGTATCGGTGCCGGTTTGGTTGATCAGTATGACGAGTCGAGGGTTTGGCCCATCAGCGACGATCAGAGCCGCGACGGCGCTTGGGATCTTGGCCCTGGCCAACTTGACTTGTGTACAGCCGCGCGCCGGCGTGGCTCAGCAGCCACAACTCCGCGCCCCCATAGCAGCGTCGGTTGCGTATTCGCGCGATTCTCTCGCAGTCCTCTCGCGCGATAGTTTAAAGCGCTGATCTTTCGGCGGCGAGCGGCAATTGCGCGACGGCGTCAAGCGAAATCGCCAGCGTCAGGCTGCCGACGCATTCCTGTCAAACTAACGCGGATAAGGGTGATGCGTATTGTCATGAACAACCCTGTATTGACGTGATATTATGGGAAAAGCGCGGAGGAGAGCACCCACAGAATCCGATCAGAATCCGACCCGCAACCTCGAATATTACGCACTCATGGCACTACATTACCGAGAAAAGCCCGACCGCCCTCAACAATATCAATGCATTGTCTGCGCCCAGGTCCGTTTACTGTTAGGTCGGTGGGATAGCGCGGGGATCGCGCGAAGTCCTTCTCCGGGAGACGCGAGCTTTGTTTGCGATCGCGGCTCGACTGAACTTCACGATTTAATTAATCCTAGTTTTTCTGCAATTCTTCTCACATAATAGACAAACTTAGGTTTATAATTAAAATGCCACGCGAATATTAGTTTTAAAACGGCGTCTTTGCGCCCTTGTGCCTGGTACATGAATTGCGACCCAAGACAGTTCTTTGAAGATCCTGAGACTATTACACGTTCCACGTCCTGAGAGAGTTGGTTGCTAAATCCCTGATACCAGGCCTTAACTTCGGCTTGCTTTCTAATTAGTTCGCTCTCGTGTTCGATTAATCTTGAGATTTTTTGCGCGCAATCTCGCCAACTCGACCCGGTAATAAACGGATGATCTCCAAATGTATATTTGAAGATGTCGTACCCGTAAAACTTCACAACTACCGGTATGCAATTATTTTCTAAGGCCTCCATTATACGGAAAGAATCGGGATTTATGTTCCCCATTGGACATGGTACAAATATTGTTTGACTATAAATCGAGCACACTTCTTCAACACTCAAAATATCCCGTGTCATCCATCCTGATGTATGGTACTGGAAATTCGGTTTAAGGCTATCAAGACGCTTCACCATCTTAGCTCTATCGGACTTTAATTGACCGATGAAGGCCCAAACGTACTTATATGGCCGACCTCTATTCCCTGTCGTCGCCTGCGCTTTACTTGGAAATCCCGATTGAAATCCTAGTGGTGTGAATATAACATTTTCAAAGCGACAGTTTGGGTCATAATACTGTCTAAGTATAATTCTAGCATATTGGTAATAATCGCAACGATGGATAAGTCTTTCGTTCCGAAGATGATAAATGATAGGCTTGTCACTATATTTAATTGCATTTTCTATTTTTTTATCAACAAACTTTGCGTCAGATGCATATACTATTACGGTGTCTCGGGCGACTTTCATACCGTTAAAGTTAGTAATAATGGTGTTATCGAATTGATTCAAGACGCGAGTGACGTAGTCCCGCTCAAAGGAAACAGCGGCTTCGCTTGCGTTCAACCAATTGATATTCATCGAATGGCACGCCCAGTAACTGCTATTCCTAAGGTGGCGGTGTGACGCCGATCTAGAGATTGCCACGCTCTCTGGGATCGCGCCAGTCGGTTTTGACGTCGTTTGCCCTCGTAACCCGATACGACAAACTGCCCGCACCTTTCTCGCTGTCCGGTTTGATACCAGCGGATGAGGGAACATCGCGGCGGCCAACAACGCCGCCTCCACGAACGGAAACTCCGACCGCCGATGCCTTAAACCGGTCATTTAGCGGCTAAGGCCAACAGAATGACTCCGCAACCGATGAACGCCACTGCCGTCAGGTGAATAAGCGTTACTGGTTCATTGTACAAGAAATGACCGACAAATATCGCGCCAATATATGAGGCGGCTGTACAAGGAAGCGCGACCGAGAGGGGAATGCGGCGCAACGCGATAATGTAGAGAAACGCAGCGACGATGTATAAGATCAGACCCACAACTGTCCGCGGGTCCAAGAATTGTGCCAGAAGGTTGGTTGAAGCCTGACGGGACGTGGCGCCCGCTTTCAGCAGGGTCTGCGCTGCCAAACTCATCGCGATGGCGACCCATAGGTTGATCCAGGAAAGGGTCATGATCGGTTCGACTTTGGCGGACTGGCTCATGGCTCGCGTCCAGAATTCATGGACTTTCGGGATAGCGGACGACATACGACCCGCGGGTTTGGACGCGCGGGTACGCCCGTAAGATGGCGTTCAACACCTCCGGTGTATAGAGTTCATCCCACGGGTATCTGACCACGAAGGCGAAGGTGTGGTTGTTAATCAGATCCAGAAGGCGGCGCTGATCCCATTGTCCGGTCTTCGCCAGCTCGTGGAAGATAAGCGGTTCGATCGGCACGTCCTGCCCGCCCCGCAGCGACAGGACCATGTCCTCGGATAGCACCGGTCGGTCTTGCCTGGCGATCTCCAGGACTAGGTTTTCCTGCATTGCGATTAGCCCGGGATCGAAACTGTGCGTGAGGTAATAAGGCCGGTGCCTCACCGTCATGGCCACCAACGCGAGCAGGCAGACGAGGCCAAACCGAAGTGCTGCATCGCGCGGGCCGGGTGAGCCGACCACGGCCTGCCAATAGAGTCCAACTAGCATGCCAGCTGCAACCGCGCAGACGCACATCGGCTCGATGAAATAGTTCACGTTGGATCCGGTCTTTCCAACCGTTGACAACAACATGGCTGCACTGAGCGACAGCCACACGGTGACGATTGGGACAACCACACTGTATTTGGCTGTCCCAGGAGCATGCCTCCGCGCCGCGGCAACCCGGTCAAGCCACGACACTCCCAAGCCGACGACTGCCGCCGCAAGCAGGATCGCGTAGATCGCCTCTTCGCGCAAACGCCTTACCAGCAAGTCAAACGACGATGTGTTTACGTTGTAGGCCAAGATATGGCGGAGGAAGCCGCCCGCGGTGAGCCATTCAAGCCAGGCCAAGGCAGCGAGGCCCAGAATAGCGCCGCCTAGGCCGGCGAGAATCGCCGCCCGGGGCCTCACCATGAGCAGCACCACGAGCGCTGATGCCGGTGCGGTGAGTTCTGTTTGCTTGGTGTAAACGGAGAGTACGAACACCGGCATCGCCAGCGCAAGCCACGCCGGCTGCCGCTCGGCTCGCACCGCGAACACGACGCCTAGGAACGCCAGCGCGATGGCGAGCATGTCGACGCGCATCAGGTCGAACCAGGACTCGACTGGGCCGTAGCTCAGCGGCAACAGAGCGCCGGTGACCGCGCCCGCCAGCACGGCAGAGCGGCCGACCCGCCCCGTGAGGTTGGCTGCGATCAGCCACGCGATGCTTATCGCGATCACCGCAGTGGCCGCCAAGGACACCATTCGTCCCGCCGCTAAAGGGTCGACGCCGAACGCCATCACCGCCCGCGACGTCAAGTGGTAGACGGGCGGGTAGTGGAAAACGATGAACGGCAGGTGATCGATGGGGCCGTACATTCGCGGCCCTGGGATCAGCAGCGCCTGTTGCCAGATGATACCCTCGCCGTAGTCAAGGCCGAACGGATAGGCGAGAGCGGCACGGGCACCGCGCAGGTCGACCCAAGCAAAGTATAGGAGCCCGCCGATCAGAAGAGGAGCCCCGGCGCCGGCGGCCAGGCGCCAGAGCAGCGACGCCTCCGGCGAGGCGCTGGCGTTTTCCTTGCCGCCCTCGGCGGCAGCTTCGGTCTCTATCGCGTCCTCCTTCAGGCCGTCGCCGAGCGCACGCGAGCACGGATCAGCATCTGCTTGCCCATCGGCTTGATCGGCGAGACGAGATAGGCGCGAATGAGACTTTCGTGCACGGGCAACCGCGACTTGATTGACAGTGGCAGGAATCGTGGCTTCACGTCCACGATGTCGAAGCCACTTGCGCGGAGCAGGTCGCAAAGGCCCACGTCAGTGTAAACCGTAACATGCGTGTAGTCGTCAAAGTATTCTCGGTAGGCATACCGGAAATTAGGCTGGATGATGTTGAGGGTCCCGCGCGGGGACAGGATCTGCCGCAGGCCGCCGAGCAGCGTCATCAGGTCAGTTTGCGTCAAATGTTCAAAGAGGTTGCTGGCGAACGCGAAATCGACGGGCTCCTTCACCAGTTCCCCGACCTCGACCGCAGATCCGACGATCGGCTCAACGCCCGCCTGCAGATAAGCCGGAAAGTCGGGCCAGGAATCCAGCCCGATTCGCGTGCGGGCCACCACCGCATTGATAAAAGCGCCGTGACCGCAGCCGATATCGAGGACGCAATCATCCGGTCCGATGAGCTGGCGGAAATAATGTCGCCAAAGTGCACGCCAGAGCACATCGCGTCGCGGATCATGCGCGAGACGCACCTCATGATAGACGCTGGTCACTTGATCAGCCGCCAGTCCGTCGTAATACCAACCATCATCCGCAGACCGACAGTCAGGGCGCGCAGGTTGTTGACATTGCCGCCTTTGCTCTCGCCCCAACGCGGGTGGAACGTCACAGGACACTCCACCACGCTCAAACCATATGCAAGCGCACGATCTAGAAAATACGCATTGAATTCCAAATTTATCGTTGGCTCAAGATGCGGCATCAAACGCTGAAGGGCGTCACGCCGACACAACTTGTAAGTCGCACCAACGTCCGTCAGCGTCGACCGTCCAAGATGTTTCGCTTCGAGCAGCTTCCCGACGAAAACATTACCGTAGTACATGAGTGTACTGAGTTGAGTAGTGTGCGCCCTCAGGCGCTCGACGGTCCGAGTTCCATTAATAATGTCCGCGTGTGGCGCGTACGCGAGCAGCTTTTCGATGTCCGCGGCCCGGAACGTCATATCGCCTTCGCAAAGTACAATGAGCTCTGTTTCGTCATGCGATAGCGCCTCTTGGAAGCAACGGCATACACAACTTCCATAACCCTGTCTTGGTTCGTTGACCGTGAGGGCCCCAGCTTCGAGGGCGACTTGCATCGTGTTGTCCGTACTTGCGTTGCTGACCACGATGAGGGAACGGACGAAGGGAGACGCCAAGAAATCCTTGACCGCTTCGCCGATGCTCTTCTCGTCGTTGTAGGCCGTCAACGCGACGGTGACCCGTTTGTCCACCAGGGGTTCGGAACGTATGGGTTCATCGATGCGCTTGCGTGAGAGCAGGACAAAGAGATCGAATGCGGCCGCCCCGACACCAAGCGTTACCGGAATGCCACTGTACCACACCATTCCCTCGCTGATCGGATAGAGCACCCTGTCGAGGCCAAACAGGTACCGTGGAATGACAAGCGCGACGCCGAAGAGGTACAGCGCAATCCCAAAGAAAAACAGCAGTACAGCGTACATTAAGACGGGCGTCGTGATTGGCGCCGGTCGAGCCGTCTTGATTTGAGCCAAGTATGTTCCCATTCATAGGTAGTTTTCACATTCGCTTAATCTGCAATGGCGTCGGCTGCAAGAGTTGGCGGGAGTCGGCGGCTCTTCCCGCGTTTATGAATCCAGCGAGCAACTGCTCGCGCAGTTTCGCTGATTGCTCTGTGTCCAACGTCGCGCGGGCCGGACGGAGCCACTTGTCCCGGGGGCCTGAAGCCGAGTTTGTGGATCGGCTCTTGCTCGCTGCTGTGCTCTCCGACTCTCGTTGGATGGGCGCCGCAACGTTCGGGGCGAGGTCGATCTTTGGAGCACCTTCGAAGTTCGGGTTGAGGTCCGGTGCGTCGAGGTCGTCCTCTCCGGCGATGCCGACCAGGGTGAAGAGGGCGTAGCGCCTGGCATAGGTCAACGCCGCTCCCATTCGGCGCGGCGTAGCGGTTTCGTCAATCGCGCAGACCGGCCACTCGGATGAAAGCCATTCGCCGGAAGAGTGAGCGAGCGTCGTGGTGAGGCGGATGAGCCCCGCCTCACCGTCGATCGCCGTCGACCTTACCGTCGCGATCGTGCGCGCCCAACGCCTTGCGCACGATGTCGAGGCCGCTCGAGAGCGCCGCATAGCGGAAGTTCTGATCCTTCTCGCGTGGGTTCGAGGCGCGGATGCTAGCGGAGCGCCTTCTCTGGATTAGTCAGCTCGGCTTGCGCTTTGGCGAGCGCCGCGGCGATTGAGCCAATGGTCTCATAGACCGCTGCATGGCTGTCATCCTCTGGCAGAAGATCGAAGCCGTGGTACGGGACCCGTATGCCCGGTGGTGTGGGAGGGGTGGCGTCGCGAGGCGTCCCCCTATCCCGATCAATCCCAAATCGCCCTCACAGATCGGAGAACTGAACGGCCCTGCCGCCGACCCGCAACGTCTATCGGACCTGCACCGCGAAACGCCGGCCTAGTGGCGGACGAAGTTATCCGAGCCCGCGGTTGCCGGCGTGATTGCTAGATGCCCCGAGTCGCGTGGCAGCATCGAAGAATCGGCCGCTTAAAGCAAAGCTTCCCTTGCACAAGCGCGACAGCGCACTTATCGAAGGATCTTGTCGAAATAGGCGATTGTCTTCACCAAACCGTCTCGCAGTTCCGTCTTCGGTTGCCACGCCAAGACCGCCTTGGCTTTTGAGATGTCCGGTTGCCGCTGTCGTGGGTCATCTGAGGGCAGCGGCTCAAAACGAATTTTGGACTTCGTGGCCGTCATTTCAATAACGAGTTCGGCAAGCTCGAGCATGGTGAACTCCCGCGGATTGCCGATATTGATCGGACCAGTCGCTTCCGACGGGGTTTCCATCATGCGAACGATCGCTTCTACCAAATCATCAACATAACAGAAGGACCGCGTCTGGGTTCCTTTCCCGTAAATGGTGATCTCCTGCCCGCGCAAAGCCTGCACGATGAAATTTGATACCACGCGTCCATCATTGGGATGCATGCGGGGGCCATACGTATTGAAGATTCGGACGACCTTGATCATCAAATTATGCTGTCGGCGATAGTCAAAGAATAGGGCCTCCGCGCATCGCTTTCCTTCATCGTAGCACGATCGTCGGCCGATTGGATTGACGTTCCCCTAGTACTCTTCTGTCTGAGGATGGACGCTAGGATCGCCGTAGACCTCTGATGTTGATGCCTGAAGAATCTTCGCCTTGATACGTTTGGCCAGCCCAAGCATGTTGATCGCGCCGATTACGCTCGTTTTCGTTGTTTGCACCGGATCGAATTGATAGTGTATGGGCGAAGCGGGACAGGCTAGATTGAAAATCTCGTCCACCTCAACATAGAGTGGAAAAGTGACGTCGTGGCGTAGCAGTTCCATGTTCGAATTGTCGATAAGATGAGTAATATTCCTTCGCGTACTAGAAAAGAAATTATCCACGCACAAGACCTCGTGTCCGCTATTAAGAAGACGTTCGCAGAGGTGCGAGCCCAGAAATCCGGCTCCCCCAGTCACGAGGATGCGTTTTGTCATTAATTCCTCCGTACGCGGTCCAAGATGACCGAACGTCGCCGTCTCTCCTGACTCTACAGGCTAGCCGGATTTGATCAAGTACTTCAATCGTCAGGCGCTTGTGGCTTGCATCTGTTTGGCGATCGCCAACGAGCCCCGAAAGTTCACCCGCTTCGCTCAACTGGCGCAGGATGCCATAACCGCAGGGGCCGGACAGCGTTTTCAACCCGGCCGGCGTATCGAGACCTTCCCGTGCTCCCAACTTCGCCTCGACGGCCCCCTTCGGCGAGCGTGCGGGTTGATGTGCGCGAGTATGGCAAGATTGCGAAGACGCCGGCGCTGTGAAGGGTCTGGAGGCGAAGCTGTCGCGTGTCGGGAGCGCTCTTCGGTTCTGTTATGAAGCCGGAGCTTGCGGCTATGGGATTCAACGACAGTTAACCCTTTGCCGGGCATGAGTGCGTTGTCGTGGCTCCGTCGCTGATCCCGCGCAAACCGGGAGACCGGATCAAGACCGACCGCCGGGACGCGATCAGCCTAGCCAAGCGCATCGGGCGGGCGAAATGGCGGCGGTCTGGGTTCCGGATCCAGCTCATGAGGCGATCCGCGATCTCCTGCGCGCCCGTCTGGCGGCGGTCCGCAGTCTGCGCCGGGCCCGTCAGCAACTGTCCTCCTTTCTGCTGCGCCATGGCCATGACTACCATCGACCCGCATGGACGTTGATGCATCGCCGGTGGATGCTGGCTTGAAACTCGAGCAGGCGGCGCATCACCGAGTGCTGGAAGACTACATCGCAGCCGTCGAGGCGGCGACGGCGCGACGCGACCGTTTGAAGCTGATATCGAGGCGGCGCTGCACATGGTCGCTGCTCCGGTGGTGCGCGCCTGCGCTACACGAGATGGGTCTGGTCGCGGCGGCGACGGTGATCGCCGAACTCGGCGACATCACCCGCTTCGCCAATCCCCGCCAGCTCATGGCCTGTCTCGGTCTGGTTCCCTCCGAGCGCTCCAGCGGCGCCACACCACGCCAAGGCGGCCTCACGAAAGCCGATCAGGGCGGCGCGACGAATGCTGATCGAGGCGGCCTGGGGTTATCGGTTTCCTGCGCGCATCTCGGGAGCAACTGCTGCGCCAGGAGGGTCTGGCAAAGCGGATCCGCGATAGCGCGGGGAAGGGGCAGGAGCGGTGGCGCGATCGCAAGCTCGCCCGAGCGCGAAAACCACCCACTGTGGTCACGACTGCGATTGCTTGAGAACTGACGGGCTTTGCCTGGGCGATCGCCAAACACGCTCGGGCCACCGCAGCCTGATGCGCTGAGATCGATGGTGGACATCACGAAGCAGTCACCGCCCGCAGCACGTCCAAAACTGAGCAAGGCTGGAGGCGCGGTCATGACCAGGAGAACCCTTCTCGCGCGGGTTCGAGGCCAGCGCGGCGATTGTCGAGGCTTGCCGGGAGGCCAGCCTCGAACCGCTGATCGCTACGGGCCGTCAGCCGCATCATCCCCCGCTTGGCGGGCGCTTCGCGAAGGAGGGGCCCGCACCGGAAAATCCGACGCCGTTCGAGGCCATGGCTTATCGGCTGAAGACGCCCGAAGGCCGCAAGCTCTATGCTTTCCGCAAGCAGACGCCGGAGCCGGCATTCGGCATCATCAAGTCGGGCTCTCGGATTCCGCCAGTTTTCCGTTGCGCGGTCCCGACAAAGTACGCGCCGAGTGGAGCCTCGTGACCATGGCGGTGGAACCTGAAGCCGATGTTCGTCCTCGCCCCCTGACCGCCGCCAAACGTGCCTGCGCCCGCATAGCAAGCTTCCGAAGCGACCCCACTCCGACGGCTCGACCGCGAACTGGAATCGATCCAACCCGCGAAGGACCTCGTAGTTCGCCAAAATCGCCCGCGGCCGGCTCGCGCCGAAAACACGAGTCCGACAGGCTGCTCGCCGCATGGCTATCCCCCTGACGAGAACCGAAGCTGACCGCGCCCGACTTCGAGCGTTCGGCGCGAACGCAGTGACCGGTCGCTTCCTTGGCGTGCTCCGGGGATAAGCGCCTTGAGTTCGGCATTGGGGCGCACTCATGGTCGAGGAACGCTCTATCGAGCGCCGGTTCTGCGCTGAGTGCAAACGGGAGAGACCCCGCCGTACGGCATCAGACCGCCGCGGCCAGCGCTCGGCGTCCGCCGGTGATGATCGAAAGGGCGGTCGGCTACGCCTCTCGCGCCTCGAGCTTCGGCAACCGCGCCAGTGGGGCGCCTGCTGGCCGGCTCTGAAGCAGATGACCGCCGCGCCGCGGGGGTCGACGTCGAAGGACATGCGAAAGCGAAGGTTCGCCAGGATCATCGTCGGGAGTGCGAGAAGCCCCCCTTTCGAAAGACTACAAAGCGCCGTATTGCGGCGATTTGACTTCAAACGGTCAAATATGAAATTTACGCGGGGCTGTATTCTCTTGTAAACTTAAGCTAGCGCGGCGCATAGACAAACGGCCGACGAAACATTCCGCCCAGGTGGATCGCGTCGTGACAGCGAAGGGCGATCGCATTGTCCCCAGCTTTCAGCCGGTCGCCTAGCGAAGAGTCCCATTCGAAGCGATAATCGTTCCACCACCATAAATCCTTCTGTTTCCGCTGTGCGACCTCGCCTCCGTTGACATATAGTTCGCAAGAGTTGAACAAGCCTGGAAAATAGAGGTGTGGCGAAGCGGCTGCTTGATCCGCGGAAAGGCTTACATTCGTACGGTACCATAGATCGCCGACAAAACTCTGCTGATCTGGTTGGCGCACGCCTTGTGCCTGGACATAGAGGTCCGTCCGGATCATCTCCCATTGATCGAGCGGATAGTCCTTTTTCGTATTGACGTCGAATTCCTGTCCGTGGGCGTTCCAAAACGACAAATCGATCGGGCCGTCGAGAAACCCCCTCTCCATTCCATTTCTCAGGGGATCTCGATGAAAAGCCCATTCCAGCGGAAGCTTCGCGATCAGCGTTCCCTTTTCGCCGTTGGTGAACGGGATCAGCTCGCGATATTGCTCAACCTCGCCCGGCCAAAAGGCGTAGCCATTTTCTATGCGGGTCGTCGTGAAGGCCTTATTCATCGCGGTCAGCTCGTTGCGCGCTCGCAGACCGCGCTCTCCAGCGTCGACCGCCGCGGCGAAATCGACATCCGTCGCCGCCGACCTGACCATCGACATATAGGATTGAAGCACCGTGTAGCCGAGATGCATAAAACGCATGCGTCGGAGGTAACGCTGTTCGTTTCGCGACAAATGGCCATCTCTGGCATCCATTTGCTGGATCGACGCCTCGGCTTCGCGCAAATAGGTCCCCAATTTTTCGACGACATCTGGCGTATAAATCGCGGGAGCCACAAAATATTCGTGCTCAGTGACAATCGTGTCTTGCCAAGACGTGAATATGGTATCCCAATATTTTTTCATCGGCCCGGCCGCCGGGCCAAAAAACCTTGCGTAGAAATCGTCGAGCAGGGCGTCGACGTCTTCCTTCGGATTCCACAACAGACGCGCGCGCAAATATAGATTTATGAACGTCGTCGCCAAAGCGTTGCGGCTTTCGGTGCTGACGCCCAAAATGCCCGTGTCGCGATAATGTTTTACGTCCTCACGAAATGCCATCTGTGACGGATTGGGCAAATCCCGCCAGACAAGCATGGATTGGTCGTAATCATAGATGGTGAGCCGTCCCTGGGTCACCTTCGCCCATTTGTTCAATATTTCACGAAACTCTTGTTTCTGCGGCGACCGCGGATCGTCCATGCCGTGGTTCGGATCGATGTCGATCGGCGCTAATTCCGTGAACAACATCGGATCTGTCGTTATGTCCCGCACGGGGGGCAACGTCATGTTGGAATAAGCGAGAAAACCTATCTTCGATGGGCTCGTCGGGTGTTTCTCGCGTAAAATGCGGGCTACATTGTTGTATAATTCAAGCATCGCGTCGGTTACCGACCATGTCAAGAAATATTTATCCCATTGCAGATGCGTCAATCCCGGATCGAGTTCGTTTTCCGGCGAAAACAGCCCATCCTCGATCGACAAGGAAAAATTCTTCCTTGCCGCGTGGAGGCTTTCCACATTGGCGGCGATCTGGGTCGCAGTTTTCGGATCGGTCAGCGAGAAACTGAATTCATTTGTTCCCAGACCTTTCGTATAGGCGGCGAGGGCGTGCTTATCCGGCGGCAGGTCGTTGCGACCGCTCAGCATATTTCTTTTCTGGAAGATTTCTTGGCCCGTCTCGTCGCCGAGCCAAGAGGTCCAATAGGAACGTATTTCGAATGGCGACGAATAGGCATAATCGAGGTCGCCGATCGTTAATTCTCGCTCGTCCGGCGCGCACTCGCCGAATTCGCCGGGCATGAACCATCTCACCCCCCACTGGCGAAGCAGTTCGGCCGCGGCGAAATAGTGCGCTTCGTCGTCATTGCCGGCGACATAGACCCGATTGGCCTCGCGACGCAGCACGATCCCGTCGGTGCGCAAATAAGGGGCCTTCTTGACGACCAATGCGAGGGTCGCGCGCAAGTCGGGCTTCGCCCTGAGAGCCTCCTCTCCCACGATTAAGAGAGGGTGGCGACTTGCCAGCGCGGCTTCGATCGCGTCCGGCGTTTCGGCGATGGGCGGTTTCACGCCCGTCATCATTTCAATATATTTGGCCAAGTCCTCGGCAGCCAGGCGCTCGTATGCGCCCGCGCCCGGCGCGCGCACGATGACGGCGTCGCTTGCCTGGCCTTTCACGATGACGAGTTCGTTGACAGAGGGCGCTCCGGCCGTAGCCGAAAAGCTTGGGGGCACCCCAAAAAGCAGATAAATCGGCAAACATGCAGTCGCCCTCAGCATCATTGCAAGATACGAGCGAGACGCCATCGACTTTCCCCTTCACGCAAAACCGCGGAAATCTTACGGGCTCCATGGCAATGCCGCCACCAGAATTCGAGAAGCGAGAGCCAGGCCGTCGATTCGGCCTCGATCGCGATCGACCGGCGGCATCGGCGGCCCATGACCGATTCGATCGAAGCCGAGGCGCTGATGGCCTGTGTCGCCGCGAGCGGCGGGTCCATTCCATGATCGCGCGCCGAGCCCGGAGGATCGGCGCAGCTTCACGCGCGAGCGCGGCGCGCCCGCTCAAGGAACGCATAGGGGCCGCTCAGCGGCCAAGGCATCCGGGATTACAATCCGCTTCGGCGAGATCGTTTCGAGGCGCTGCGAACCGGCGATGGTCACGCTTCGGATCCAAACACCCAGGACACAAGCACAATGCCGAAATGAACGAGCTGGACCGGAAACTAACCCGCGTTCATGCCCCGCGTCGGAAATCCGGTCTCATTCGCGAGAGGCTGGGCTGCCAGTTGCGCAACAAAAAATGGGGCGGAGTATTATCTTTGCGCCGACTAGCCTCTGGACGCGAGGTTCTCCGCACGACGGTGATGGTCCTCGGGCTTGACCCGAGGATGCTCGCCGGTCACAAGCGCTGCGCCCATGTCGCGGCCGGGTTGCGACGCCGTCCTGCCGGAGTTGCTCGGCGTGGAAAACATCGTGAGCGAGGACGCGGTAAAGCGCGCCTTCAAGGCGGTCGACGAGAAAGAAGGCGCGACTTGGACGCGCGGCCCCACCGATGCAGCATTTTCGGCGGACTCCCGGGGCTCACTCGAGGGAATCTGCCAAAGTAGCGCTAGATCGCCCGCGAGGGTCTTGTTCGATCCGCACAAGATAGAAGCGTTTTTCGCGATTCTTCAGTGGAAGAAAGACAATGTGTGTGTCCTTTTTTGGGTTATTTTTCCATACCGCCAATCGGTCTTGTGGCAAAAAAATATTTCATGGTGCCAGAAATATGTTATCTAGTAATTTACTTCAGTATTTTGCCTCTAGAGCCAGCTGTTTTATCAATGTTGGGGGTTGGTACCATAACATTTCTAATTTCTGCTCGGCTCACTTAGCATGATCTACAATTTGTTGTACGTAAGTATGATTCTGTGTAGTGTGATCTCGCGGGATCATCATAACTATAGGCTATTTTTTTACTTTCTTTGGCTTTGTGTGCTATTTGTATTTGCTGGCTTCCGACTTAACGTTGGCTGTGATTGGGACGGATATAAAAATATCTTCGAACAGCTACGATATGTTGATATTTCTGACGCAGTTCAAGAACGTGAACCGCTATTTATGCTTGCGAATACGCTACTACATCGTTACGATCTCGAATATCCTTATATAAATGTTATTTGCTCTTTTATTTTCTTTCTAGGCATGCACAGACTCGCTAAACGTGAGCCTGATCCTTATGGTATACTCGTACTATCCTTCCCTGTCTTGATTCTTAACCTCCCAATGTCGGGCATCCGCCAAGCTGCCGCTATTGGGATCATGTGCTTCGCCTATAATGCCTTCAACGATGGGAGGCTTATACGCTTTGTGGTTTTTGTGATTGTAGCGTCTGGCCTTCACGCAAGTGCAGTGATTTTTTTGATTTTAGCTCCATTCGTGCATGGAGAACTGACGCGCCGCCGGATCGCAATTGCTGGGCTCATTACGTTGCCGATCACCGCGCGATTTATTCTTACTCTGGACTCCTTCCGTGAATATTCTGATAACTATGCTGCCGCTGGTAGTGTTGTTGCCGGTGGCGCGCCATTTCGAACCGGACTTCTGGCATTGACGGGTGCTTGGTTCTTGTGGCGGTTCCGGCGAGATTGGCAGATTCGATCCATTCATGACTACAAACTCGTTTGGTTTGGGTCAGTTATCATGGTAGCTACATTCCCGGTATCCTTCATCTCATCGGTGATCGGGGACCGCTTCGGATACTACCTAGTGCCAATCCAGTTGGTATTTCTAGCACGATTACCTTTCCTTGGGCCACGCAGCCCGATTGTACCGATGGTTCCTTACATTGCGGGCGCTGCATATCTTGTAGTGTGGACTCAAACTTCTGCCATATTTGAACTATGCTACATTCCGTATAGGTCCTGGTGGTAGCTTTCTGAGAGTCTGTCCGGGTAGATAACGAACCGCGAACCGTCAGATTTTGATTCAAGGGAGGCGGCCGGATTCGCTGGGGGTCGCCGGTGGGACGAATGAAAATCGCGGGCGCTGACTGCAGCAAGTTGCGCTATTCGACTGGCCCGGCCGCTGCCGTAGAATGGCCAAGGAAATGCTCAGCCGCAAGGCAGCGCAAAAGCCGCTCCAGCTGGCCGCTGGCCCTGCAATTCCTCGAAACGCCGAGCGTCGCGATCACCGAAGCATCCGGCGGATCGAGCCGAGACGCAGGAAGGCGAGCGTCCGGCGCGCTTTACTTCCCGGCTTTGCGTTGGACTCACGGTGTTTCTCAGGTGCTGCACCGCTGTTCGTGAGCGGCGTGCAGATCTCTGGCGAGGATTACGCCATCGCGGGCATCGACAAACTCGATCTGCGTCACCTCTATCACGCCGTTCGCCCGTTGCTTGAAGGACGTGGTCGAGAGACGGCTGTTCGCCCATCGGCGCGACCTGCTGACGAAACTCGACCGTGTTCATGGACACCACCAGCCTACGGCGCTCGACCAGAACCATCCGCGGTCAAACTCAACCGCCGCTTCGGGGATTCTTCCGTTTGATTTTATCCGCCAGCAATTGGGAAACCTTGTTTAGTCACAGTGCAGGCGGTTTTCTCAGCTTTAACGCTCTCCCTGTGCGTCTAGCGACAAACTGACGAAATTCATCCGCACACAGAACTGCCTCATTGTGCGTCTTAATGGTGTGATGGAAAGGGCGAACAAAGTCGATCACTATCCGTCCGTCTCGGTCCAGTCTGGACCCAAAAAAAAGCACGCTGGCGCGTAGCCTCCAGGCGAACTTGAATACGCTTGTGGATACTTCGTGACCCTCCTCGGTCAAATGATCCGGGGCCACGCATACAATGGAGCCTGCTTCGAGTGCAGAGCGAGCCTTGATAAACGTGCTGGCTCCGACGGTCGAAAGAGTGACTGAGCCGCGCATACCCACGCGCCATATCTCATCGAATAATTTTACAATAAGACAGACAGGATATCCTCGTTCATCAAGATAATCTGAAATCACTCTGAAGATGAGCAGACCCAATCCGAAATGTCCAGTGCACAAAATCAGCCGATCATTTTCGGCGAGCGACTTCGCGAGGGTGTCCTCCCCTTCAGCAATATACTCAAGCTGCAACTCAGGGCGCCTAGCCTTTAAACAGTCCAGCCCGCTGCCCATTAGAGAGTACCGTAAGCTTGTAGGGCTCGAATCGTTATACCATTTGTACAATTGAGATATAAATCGGCTAAGCAGACAGGTAATACGCCAAAGTCGCAATTGCGGTGACACACCAGAATTGCCCATTGTGACAATTTGTACGACTGTGCTGCTAACCAATCGTTTAGAGGCCGTGCGGACAGCTGATCCAGTAGCGATACGTGATACGGATCTGACAAACTTATTCAAGACTTTACTTAGCTGCCGATATCTCAAGTCATTCCGGGATTCGTCACCGATATTGCTTTCGTCACGAGAGCGACGACATCTTTTAGAGTCACGCATTCATCCAGTGCAGACTCGTCAATTCTTATATTGTAACACTCCTCAACATTCATAACCAGCTCCAGCATTGATAAACTGTCGATCCCCAGTTTATCTAAGGGTTTTGTTAGTAACACGTTGCGGTCTAGTTTATTGCTAACGGCATGTTTACGAACTTCATCGACGACGACATCTTCCACGCTCTTATTCATAGAAATGTCCCACAAAACAAGCCGGGTAATTGAATACATAGTCATTGGAACGGAACGCAAATTTGCTGACACGGGCGCGGATTTTCTTCTGGCGCAAATTATCAACTAAAGCCTTCCACACTCTCTGAGATATCTTTCTCCCGAGACATGTGTGTCTGCCCGTGCCGAAATATAGAATTTCTTCTGGCGAGCCAATTAGTTTCGAACAGGCATCAAAATAAAGTCGGACCCGTTCGCCTTTTCTTATATAGTGTGCGCCAAAGTTCAGGCTATCCATAGCTATCCGTTCAATATATGGAACACCTGTAAATGGAATAAGTTCTGGCCATTCAATTTTACAAAACTCGATCCCAGAGTTGACGTTTAGCAATGCGTGAAGAGAACAACTCAACGAGCCTATAAGCGCGTCTTTACCAAGTACCATTAACGCAACGGCGACAAGGGGGGCTACATGGAGATCGTTGTGCTCATTCTCCAAATTATCGACTAGCGCACGAAGTTGTTTTTCAATTGACACGCGTCGATTGAGACTCAACATTCTATCAAATATTTGTGAGATTGATTCTGGCGCGAATTCTCTTGAAATATCTGTTCCAATCAATTGGGTGACAAGCGAGTCAAACAGTGGAGCAAAAAAGCTATCAACTAAGTCTAACGTGTTATTCGGGGAAAAAATCTTTGGGGCAAGCTCTTCTAGCTTTAGTTGGAAAGCAGTTACCGCCAATTCTTCGTAATCAGCAATTACACGCGCCATCTTTCGACGCAACGCGGCATGTGTTTCTCCTTCATTTGCTAGTGGTATCTCATCTAATACAGACCGGGTAACAGATAGATCCATGCCGATTCGGTCTATAATGGTTTGGACGGCATGAGGGTAATTGACAACGTGAAATTCTGTCCGCCTGGAGATATCAGCAATCATTTTCGGATCGAAAACACACCAGCATTTTAAATCATTGTCCCACTTTAGAGGGCTAGCACCCTTGTAAAGATCCCACCTATTCGATGAATGATGGACCTGAAGCATGCTCGCCTTTCGAGAATTCGGTTTTCTGGCGTCGATCACTACAATGTTGTGCGCTTGGCAGCCCCTGTTGGGGATTAGTTGGCAGTCCCTGTTGGGGCTTTCTAACTTTCCGAGAGCAGCCTCGAACCACAACCTGCATCGATTTCTCGCTTTTGGCAAGCCGGTACTCTGTTGCCGGCGGCGGTCGGGCTCGTGTCGCGCGAGGCGAGCCCGCGACAGCGCATTTAAAGCGCGTCGTGGACGAGCCGCTCCGCCAGCGTCCGTTTCTCGTCCGTCAGGTCACTCGTATAGCGCAACTCGCTCCCGATCGCGGATCATGTCCATCGGGCATACTGGTTCTGATCAGCGAGTCTTGGTATAAGTGTCAGGGACGTCTTGCGTTAAACTCGCGGTTCACGACGCTCTGCGCGTCGTTGTTTTGGACGGCCGTCGACGGTATACCTTAATTAGAAAGACCATCATGGTCGGCGTCGATCCAGTTGGACCCGGAAGCAGGCCAAGTGCTGCGAGCAAAGTGATCGCCACCGAGTCCGAAGTGCGGCAATTTCGCGTCCACATGAAGCGAGTCCTTCGAGCCGCTCGCGGACTCCCGATTGAGGCGATCGCGCAGGTCCTGGCTGGACCGTTGGCAATGCGGCACGCGTTGATCGGAGTCAGCCGCCATGGCCGCCCCGTCCTCGAGCGGTATGGCGTTTCGCTGTCAAGGCAGTTTGCCTATCTCGTCCATGATTACTTCGTTGGCTCGCGGCCGGACGACTTCTACATGTATCGGCTCTTTCTTCCGGCGCATCGCCGTATGCGAAGCAGGCACCTCCCGTTCAGTCGCATTGTCGTCATGCAGCAATACCTCGCCGATCTAGCGGGAAGCTCTGACTATTCTCTGCTGAGCTCGAAATCTAAATTTGCTATCAAATGCGCGGAACACGGGCTACCGACCGTTTCCGTATTAGCTGAGTTCGTCGAAGGAAACGCCAAGCCGTTATCGATCGCGCTGCCACACAGAGACCTTTTCTCAAAGCCGTCCGACCTGATGCTTGGTCTCGGCACGGCCCTTTGGAGATGGGGCGGGTCTGGGAACTATGTTCATGCGGCCAGCGGAGAGTCCCTCAGTGGTCCGGACCTTTCCACGCGACTGGCCGAGCAATCGCGCAGCTCGCCTGCGTATGGAGGATCCGGAAGCATCATTTTACAGGAAAAGGTCTCAAATCACCGGTCGATGCTTGGAGCACTGACGTCTGGCGGCCTCGCGACCGTCCGCGTTGTCACCTGTCGCACGCCGCAGGGCGACGTCGATATTCTGCCGCCGGTCATTCGCATGCCCATCGGCGACGCGATTGCGGACAACTTCGCGCAAGGGGGATTGGCGGCCCCAATTGATGCCGACACGGGGCGAATATCAGCTCCGGCCATCCACAAGGACAAGCGTCTAGGGATATCGACCTTTACGCAGCATCCCACCACCGGCCTGGTCTTCGAGGGCTTTCAAGTGCCGTTCTGGCCTGTGGTTTTAGAGCTGGCGGCCCGCGCTCACAACGTTTTCTCCACGATGCGCTTCGTTGGCTGGGACATCGCCATCCTGGATCAATCGCCTGTCCTGCTGGAAGGGAATGCGTTGTGGGATTCGGACCTGACTGTGCTTCCGCATCGAATCGGGATCTCGGACACCCAATTTATTCCCTACTATAATCATCACCTGAAGGAATTATTGGAAAAGAGTTTTGAACTGCCTCCCGGAAGTGAGACAGCGCGAATTGAGTGACAGAACCTGTTAGGAGGCTCTACGTCACAGAATGGGACGCTCATATTTTCGACCGAGTTCAAGAAAACAGTGGTTCTTTGACTTGAGGCCGGGGACGGATCTGCGAGCCGGGCCGATTCGGCAACAGCCGCGACCACTTTCCATATCGGCTTCAGATCGTCTACGGTCTGCTCTGCCCGATCCCGGTCGAGGTGTTCGATGGCGGCGCCGCCGAGCCGACGACCTCGCCTCCCTGCCGCGGAAGCTCAAGGCAGCCGGCATCTGTTCTTTACGGCGGACCGGCGTTCGCTTATTCGGTACAGCGCTACCAACGTAGGCAAACGGGGCTCGTACGAATGAGCAAAAATATCAACTCGCTGCAATACGGCAGAGCCTTAGCGGCATTGGCTGTTTTGGCCCATCATTCATGTCTCGCTACTGCGGCTTTTGTTGAACGGCCTCCGCACCTTGTTGAAGCCGTCGTTAATAGAGGTTTCCTTGGCGTTGATTTCTTCTTTGTTCTCTCTGGTTTCATTATTATGCACGCCCATATGAATGACGCCCGCACTGGTCAGGCGGCGGCGCTGTACATGAAAAAGCGCCTGAAGCGGATCTACATACCATACTTGCCCGTCTCTTTTTGTCTTATTCTCTTGTATTTAGCATTTCCATCAATATCACAAGGAAACCGTGATTGGGGGGTATTGACCTCCCTTACACTTTTCCCAACCGCGCGCCCTCCCGCGCTGTCAGTCGCCTGGACGCTGATTCATGAGATGATGTTTTACGTTTTGTTTCTTGCGTCCTATTTCACCAAGTGGTCCATAATATTCAGTTTCGCTTGGGTTGCAGCTATTATTGGAACATGGTCAATTGGCTGGACGCCGGAATTTCCTGTCTTTCAAATTTTGCTCTCACCGCTAAATCTAGAATTCGTAGCCGGCATGGTGTCAGCTTACGCTTACTCCCGCCTACCGGTGCGCCGGTATCCTGCATTGATCGGTGTCGGTATAGCGAGCGTCACAGCTTATTTCGTTGCCTTTGAAGCAGAACCTAACCACGTCTGGTTCGGCATATCCTTAGCTCCGATTGTAATTGGAGTGGCATTGCTTGAGCGCCTAAAAGCTCCCGCTCCCCTCGGCTGGCTCTTGACGCTAGGCAATGCCTCCTACGCTGTCTACCTCGTCCACAATCCAATCGTTTCCGTAGTGGCAAGGTTGTCGGCGAGCCTACACTCATGGGAACTATCTTTGATGCTCTGCATGATCGCGGGGACAGTTTTCGGCGTCGCCTATCATTTTCTGGTTGAAAAACCAGGAATCAGGATGACTACCAAATTAGAGCGGTATCCGAACGGACTGAATCGACTTGGGGATTCCCGAATCGGTTGAGTTCTGATTCATGATCCGCGGCGCGGGACCCTCGATCACATCCTTCAAGCAACGCGGGGCGAACCCGTGCGGGCAGCCCCCTGCTTCTTTTCCGGCAGCTCCTCGCGCAGCCATCTATGGCTCGATAGAGGTGATGCAGATCGACTTCGTCGATGCCGGCGATGGCGTAATCCTCGCGAGCGATCTGCCGCTCTTTCGGAACCGCTCACGAACAGCCGGTGCAACGCCGAGAGAAATACCATGCGTTCCAACGCAAAGCCGGGAAGTAAAGCGTAACCGTCCGGCATAGGCCGCAGGGCCTGGCGCCCGGGGCCGAGATCAGAACTCCTCGCGCGGCCTTGTTTCCCGGTGGATCTTGATCAGCTCGACGAGGCTATCGACGCCGTCATCGGTGAAGGCCATGACGCTTTCGTCGCCGAGGCTCAGGACCCAGATGAGGCCGTCCTCGGGCTCCATTTCGATGGCGACGTCGAAGAGGAAGTCGACGTCCTCGCCGAGTTCCTTGGCCACCCGGTCGATGGTCCGGACGCGAGAGACCTTGTTGACGTGCATGGGTCACGCCGCGAGCGCTGCTGCGGCTTGAGGCCGCAGTCGCCAGTTCCAAGGCAGCAGTTCATCGAGCCGATGCGCCGGATGGGCGGCGATGCGGGAAAGGGCGTCGGCGAGCCACGCCTGGGGATCGACGCCGTTCATCTTTGCCGTGACGACGAGACTGTACATGGCCGCGGCGCGCTGCCCTCCGCGGTCCGATCCGCAGAACAGCCATGACTTTCGCCCCAAAGCGACGCCGCGCAGCCCACGCTCGGCGGCATTGTTGGACATGCACACGCGCCCGTCGTCGAGGAACAGCGTGAAGGCCGACCAGCGCTTGAGCATGTACTGGATGGCCTTGGCGAGGTCGTGCCCGCGCGACAGCCTGGCCACCTGCTCGCCCATGGTGGTCATGAGATCGTCGACCAGAGGCCGGCTTACGGCGCGTCGGACCGCCAACCGTTCTTCGGGGCTCTTGCCGTTGATCGAGCGCTCGATGGCAAACAGCGCATCAATGCGGCGCACCACCTCGATGGCGATCGGCGACAGCGGGATCTCCTTCT